>Ga0326728_10001618_pt1 | contig 78878 bp, 85 predicted proteins | sample MB3enrmetagenome_FD_207602 | JGI IMG/M metagenome (GOLD analysis project Ga0326728, IMG submission 207602) | Lab enriched peat soil microbial communities from McLean, Ithaca, NY, United States - MB31MN | ecosystem: Environmental > Terrestrial > Soil > Wetlands > Peat | place: USA: New York...
ACGCCGGGCTGCTGTTGCGCGGCATTGGCAAGGACGAAGTGGAGCGCGGGATGGTGCTGGCGAAGCCGGGGTCGATTACTCCACATACTAAGTTCAAAGCTGAGGTGTATATCCTCACGAAGGAAGAGGGCGGGCGGCACACGCCGTTCTTCAAGGGCTATCGTCCGCAGTTTTACTTGCGGACGACGGACGTGACCGGGATCGCGGAGCTACCGGCGGGGACGGAGATGGTGATGCCGGGAGACAACGTGAGCCTGGTGATCGAACTGATCACGCCGGTGGCGATGGAAAAAGGATTGCGGTTCGCGATTCGCGAAGGCGGGCACACGGTGGGAGCGGGCACGATCGCGGAGATTATTCAGTAAGGCAAGGCAGAGGTAAGAGGTGAGATTGCAGAGGTAAAAAATTCAACAAAGCGGCTTGTAACTTGCCGCCAGATCTTTCCTCCCGGGACGAAGTTGAGCCGGGAGGGGCAAAGAGAGTGAACAGTGACTGGAAAAGAAAGAATTCGCATCCGGTTGAAAGCCTACGACTACCGCATCCTGGATCAGTCGACGGGCGAGATCGTGGAGACGGCAAAACGCACCGGCGCGCAAATCGCAGGCCCGATTCCGCTGCCCACGATGAAGAACAAGTACTGCGTGCTGCGGTCGCCGCACGTGGATAAGAAGTCGCGGGAGCAGTTTGAAATCCGCACGCACAAGCGGTTGCTCGATATTCTCGAGCCGACGCAGCAGACGGTCGATGCGCTGATGAAGCTCGATCTGCCGGCGGGCGTGGATGTGGAGATTAAGGCGTTCGGGAAGGAACATAAATAGTCGTTGGTCGTTCGTCGCTGGTCGTTCGCGGCGACGGTTTTCAAACGACTAACGACTAACGACCAACGACTTCAGGTCGAAGGCACCCAGCCAATAGCCGCGAGCCATGCTGGGAACGGAGAAGGAAATGGCGAGAGTTACAGGCATCTTAGGCAAGAAGGTCGGCATGACGCAGCTCTTCGATTCGAAGGGCGATGTGCGGCCGGCGACGGTGTTGCAGGCGGGGCCGTGCGTGATTACGCAGCATAAGACGCAGACCAAAGACGGTTATGAGTCGGCGCAGATTGGCCTGGTTGAGTTTGTGAAGGAAAAGAAGCTGACCAAGGCCATGCGCGGACATTTTGCCAAGCACAACCTTCCCCCAGTGAAATTTGTGCGGGAAGTTGCAGTCGAAGTCGACGCCCCGGGCGAAACGACCGAAGGCGTGCTGAAACCTGGCGACCGTATTCTGGTGGATATTTTCGAGGGCGAGCGCTTTGTCGACGTTGTCGGAGTGAGCAAGGGCCGCGGGTTTCAGGGTGTGGTGAAGCGGCATCACTTTGCCGGCGGCGCGAAGTCGCACGGTTCGATGTTTCAGATTACGGGTTCGATTGGCTCGTCGGCATTTCCGTCGCGCGTGTTCAAAGGAATGCGGATGTCGGGCCACATGGGCGATGTCCGGGTAACGACGCGCAACTTGAGGATTTTGGGTGTAGATAAAGATGAAAATCTGCTGGTGGTGGAGGGCAGCGTTCCGGGTTCGAACGGCGGATATCTGGTGATCAGCAAGGCGAAGAAGCCGCCGCGAGAGCGCCGTGGATTCGGGGGTTCGGCGACGGTGGATCCTTTGAAGACGGCGAAGCGAGCTTCTAAGAAGGTGTAAGTCGGTCGTTGGTCGCTGGTCGTTAGTCGTTAGCAGTAAGACGAGAAAGAATATGGCAACTATTGATATTTACAATCTGAGCGGAGCCAAGGCCGGGACGATGGAACTGGCCGAGGAAGTTTTCGGGGCGGTGAACGAAGACTTGCTCTGGGAGGCGATCACGCACTATCGCGCCTCCGCGCGCGCGGGCACGCATGCCACCAAGAACCGCTGGCGGGTTTCCGGTTCGGGCAAGAAGCTGTGGAAGCAGAAGGGCACGGGGCGGGCGCGTATCGGCTCGATCCGCTCGCCGCTGTGGCGCCACGGCGGCACGGTGCACGGGCCGCAGCCGCGATCTTACGACTACGCTTTCCCCAAGAAAAAGCTGCTGGGGGCGCTGCGCTCGGCGCTGGCCTCGAAATTCGCCGATGGCAAGCTGATGGTGGTGAATTCGTTTCAAGTGAAAGAGCCGAAGACGAAGCTGTTTCGCGAGGCGCTCGACAAGCTGAAGCTGGAAGGCACGACGCTGCTGGTCGATGTTTCGACGGCGGAGAACAAGAATCTGGCGTTGAGTTCGCGCAACATCGACGGGCTCGAACTGGTGCGGGCGAACGAAGTGCATCCCTATCACATCATGCGTTACAGCCACGTGGTGTTCGCGCAGCCGGCGCTCGCAAAACTGCAGGATTCGCTGAAGAAGACGGCAACGCGCCGCGATCACGAAGCGGAGCCGGCGGAGAAAAAGAAGAAACCGGCGCGGCGCCTGGGTAAGACGAAGACGAAGGCGGAGGTGGCCTGATGAAATCCGCTTATCAGATTATTCAGAAGCCGGTGATCACCGAAAAGGGCCTCGGGATTAAAGAGACCCAGAACACGCTGGTATTCCAGGTGGCGCCGAAAGCGACGAAGACCGAGATCAAGGAAGCGGTGCAGGCCATCTTCAAGGTGAAGGTGGTTTCGGTACGCACGGCGAATTATCCGGGGAAAGAACGGCGGCGAGGCAAGTTCACGGGCTACCGTCCGGATTGGAAGAAGGCGTACGTGCGGCTGAAGGCCGGCGAGAAGATGCCGGAGTACGCGCAGAATTTGTAGCGTCGTTCGTCGTTCGCTATTCGCGGTTCGCTTTGGCGAGCGGCTCGTGGCGAATGGCGAACGACGGACAGCGAACGACGGAAACAGTGAGTTGAGATATGGCCATAAAAACCTACAGACCGACGACGCAGACGCTGCGCTATCGCACCACGCTCGTGACCGACGACATTACGTCGAAGAAGCCGCATAAGCCGCTGGTTGAGGGCAAGATACGGTCGGGCGGGCGGCGCAATTCCGGCGACACGACCATGCGGTTCCGGGGCGGTGGCAACAAGCGCAAGCTGCGCACGATTGACTTCAAGCGCGACAAGCACGGGATTCCGGCGACGGTCGAGACCATCGAATACGATCCGGGACGCTCGGCGCGCATTGCCCTGCTGAGCTACGCCGATGGCGAGAAGCGTTACATTGTGCAGCCCGATGGGCTGAAGGTGGGGCAGAAGATTTTGAGCGGACCCGAGGCCGATATTCTGGTCGGGAACGCGTTGCCGCTGCGGAATATTCCTCCCGGCACGACGATTCATAACGTGGAACTGCGTCCGGGCAAGGGCGCGCAGATGGTGCGCTCGGCGGGTGGCGCGGCGCAATTGATCGCCAAAGAAGGCGACTATGGACTCGTGAAATTGCCTTCGGGCGAGACTCGCAAGGTGCTGCTCGATTGCTTGGCGACGATTGGGCAGGTGGGTAACACAGATCACGAAAACGTTACCTGGGGCAAGGCGGGACGCACGCGCTGGGTAGGGAAACGTCCGCATAACCGCGGCGTTTCGATGAACCCGGTGGACCATCCGCATGGCGGCGGCGAAGGCAAGACTTCCGGCGGACGGCATCCAGTGACGCCGTGGGGCCAGCCAACGCGTGGCTATAAGACGCGGAACAGTAAGCGGACCGACACGTATATCGTGAAAGACCGCAGGCAGAAAGGCTAAAGGCAAAGTTTCAGAGTTTCAAGGTTTCAAGGAAGAAGAACTTATGGCGCGTTCTACAAAAAAAGGAGCATTCGTGGATGCGCATCTGGCGACGAAAGTGGAAGCCATGAATGCGCGTAACGAGAAGAAGGTGCTGCGGACGTGGTCGCGGCGCTCGACGATTGTCCCGGAGATGGTGGGACACACGATTGCCGTGCACAACGGAAGGAAATTCATTCCGGTATATGTGACCGAGAACATGGTGGGGCACAAGCTGGGCGAATTCAGCTTTACCCGGCAGTTCAAGGGGCACTCGATGAAAGCGGCAACCGAAGTGGCAGCCAAACCGGCGGGCGTGCCCGGCGGACCTGGAGCCATAGTGCCGTCAGCGCCGCCGGCGGCGCCGAAGGCGTAGAGAGGAGACGCGACGATGGAATTTCGAGCTGAAGCCCGATACATGCGCGTCTCGCCGCAGAAGGCGCGGCTGGTGCTGAACCTGATCAAGGGACAGCGCGTGGAAGAGGCGCGGAACACGCTGGCATTCACCAGGAAGCGCGTGGCGGCGACGGTCGGGAAGCTGTTGCAGTCGGCGATCGACAACGCGAACTTCCTGAGCGGCGAAAAGGGCCTGGATGTCGATCTCGATAACTTGTACGTGAAGCAGGCGGTGGCGAATGACGGTCCGCGCATGAAGCGGATTCGTCCGGCGCCGATGGGACGCGCCTACCATTATGTGCGGCGAATCGCGCATCTTGAAATTGTTTTGGCGGAGCGAAACCGGAACGGCGCGCCGGCAGAGACGGCGGCGGCGGGCGAGAAAGCGGAGAAGGCTGCGGCTCCAGCAAGGCCGAAGGCGAAAGTTAAGGCTAAGGCCAAGGCGCCAGCGAAGAAGAAGGCGGTTGGCAAGAAAGCGACCGCGAAGAAGTAGGACGAAGAAGGTTTCAAAGTTTCAAGGTTTCAGAGTTTCAAAGAAAAGGCGAGTGTTGTTTAGGCTTCACTTTGCAACCTTGCAACCTTGAAACTTTGAAACGTGCAGTTAAGGAGCAACGATGGGACAAAAGGTTCATCCTTACGGATTCCGGCTCGGCTACACCAAGCCGTGGAAATCGCGGTGGTTTGTCGAGCGGGACTACGACAAGCTGCTGCTCGAAGACCATAAGCTCAAGACCGAGCTGAAGGAAAAGCTCAAGTCGGCGGGTGTGAGCGCGATCGAGATCGAGCGTCCGGGCAATAAGCTGCGCATCATCATCAAGACGGCGCGTCCGGGAATCATTATCGGGCGCAAGGGCGCGGAAATCGACAAGCTGAAGCAGGACCTGCAGAAGAAGACGACGCGCGAAGTGCATGTCGATATCCAGGAAGTGCACAAGCCGGAACTGGATGCGCAACTGGTATCGGAATCGATCGCGCTGCAACTGGAAAAGCGCGTGGGATTCCGGCGGGCGATGCGCAAGTCGGTGGATTCGGCGCTGCGCTTCGGTTGCAAGGGGATTAAAGTTCGCGTAAGCGGACGGCTGAATGGCAACGAAATCGCGCGCTCGGAGTGGTATCTGCAGGGGCGGTTGCCGCTGCACACGCTGCGCGCCGATATTGACTACGGCTTCACCGAGGCGCGCACGACTTACGGCGTGATTGGCGTGAAGTGCTGGGTTTATAAAGGCGAGATTCTGCCGGCGAAGAAGCGTGAAGCGACGCCCGCGCGGGATGTGAGCACCACGGGAGCGTTTTAGAAGGTAAGAGGTTAGAGGTCAGATTGCAGAGGTTGAGGCAGCCACAAAGCTTCTGCTGAGAACTGACAACTGAGAACTGAGAACTGATCTTATGTTGATGCCGAAGAAAGTTAAGTACCGCAAGCAGCAGCGCGGGCGCATGACGGGGAAGGCCTGGCGAGGGAGCGAGCTGTCGTTCGGCCAATACGGGCTGAAAGTGCTGGAACCGGGCTGGATCACCGACCGGCAGATCGAAGCGAGCCGGGTCGCCATGACGCGTTTTGTGAAGCGCGGCGGCAAGGTCTGGATCCGGCTGTTTCCGGATAAGCCGGTGACCAAGAAGCCGGCCGAAACCCGCATGGGCAAAGGCAAAGGCGCGCCGGATCACTGGGTTGCGGTGGTGCGGCCGGGGAAGATTTTGTTTGAGATGGAAGGCGTTTCGATCGCGGACGCGAAAGAAGCAATGCGACTGGCGTCGCACAAGCTTCCGCTGCGGACAACGTTTGTGAAACGGGACGTGCTGTAGAAATTGCAGAGGTCAGAGGTCAGATTGCAGAGGTAAGAAGTAATTTTGGGAGCGCGAGGCTTCCACTGAGAACTGACAACTGAGAACTGGGAACTGACTTATGAAGGTAGAAAAGATTCGCAACTTGACCGACGCCGAGCTCAAGCACCAGGAGCGGGATCTGGCGGACCAGCTCTTCAAGCTGAAGTTCCAGATGAATATGGGACAGAGCGAGAGCCTGAAAAAGATCCGCGGGCTGCGCCGGGATATTGCGCGCGTCCAGACGGTGCTGCGCGAGCAGGAACTGGCCGGTCAGAAGACGCAGACCAAGACGGAGAAGAAATAATGGCGGAAACCACAAGCCAAGCCGAAAAAGTCCAACCGGAAAAACACACGGGCCGCAAGGTACTGATCGGCACGGTCGTCTCGAACAAGATGCAGAAGACGATCGTGGTCGAGGTGACGCGGAAGAAGGCGCATCCAATGTACAAGCGGGTGATTTCGATCCGGAAGAAGTTCTACGCGCACGACGAAAAGAACGAAGCGCATGCCGGCGACACGGTGCGGATCGAAGAGTCGCGGCCGTTGTCGAAGCTCAAGCGCTGGACGCTGAAAGAGATCGTGCGGAAGACGGCGTTGGTGCCGGAAGTTGCCGACGTCGACGGATTGGGCCAGTTAGAAGTGCAGAGACACGAGTAATGGCGTGGCAAGGCTAGAAGGAGACGAACATGGCCGTAATGATGAGATCCATGCTCGAGGTTGCCGATAACTCCGGCGCGCGCAAGCTGCAGATGATTCTGCCGCTCGGCGGCTCGACCGGTCTGAACGCGGGCCTGGGCGACGTGATCACGGCAAGCGTGAAGGAAGCTGCGCCGGACGGCCAGGTGCAGAAGGGCAAAGTGGTGAAGGCGGTCATCGTGCGGACGCGGAAAGAGCATCGGCGGCGGGACGGGACTTATATCCGCTTCGATCAGAATGCGGCGGTGCTGATCAACGAGGCAGGCGAGCCGGTGGGCACGCGCGTATTCGGTCCGGTGGCGCGTGAACTGCGCGAGAAGAAGTTTTTGAAGATTGTGTCGCTGGCGCCGGAGGTGTTGTAAAGGCCAAGTTTCAGGGTTTCAAAGTTTCAAGGTTTCAAGGTGCCTTGAGAATGTGAGACCCGGGCGAAGCGACTTTGAAACTTTGAAACCTTGAAACTTTGAAACCTGAGATTCTTATGAGAACAGTATCGACCGTACACAAGCGAGTGGATATCCGCCGGAATGACACCGTGAAGGTGATGACCGGGCGGGATACGGGGAAAGAAGGGCGTGTGTTGCGCGTGTTGCCCGACGAGGGCAGGGTACTGGTGGAGCACGTGATGATGGTGAAGAAGCACGTGCGGCCGAATCCGCAGCGCAACATCAAAGGTGGAATTGCCGAGCAGGAGCGGGCGATTCCTTTGGCGAACGTGGCCCTGGTATGTGCGACGTGCGGTCCGGTGCGGATCGGGCATGAAGTGCGTGGCGATCGCAAGGTGAGAGTTTGTAAGAAGTGCGGAACGACGCTCGACAAATGATTTGGTAATTGGGTAATCGGATAATTTTGTAATTTAAAAGCTCAAAGGTTCTCAAATTACAAAATTACGCAATTGCAAAATTACAAAATGCCTCACGAACCGGTAACCACTCCGAAACCGTGATGGAGAAGGCAGCAACGGCAATGGCAGACGAGCAGAAAAAAGGCGAGCAGCAACAGAAGAAGGCAAAGCCGGGCAAGGGCGAGCAGAAGGGGCGCGCGCCGGTCGAGGCGAAGGCTGGACCGGAGGCTCCACGGCACGCGGCGAAGGAGCGGCCGCGGCTGCGGGCGCGCTTTGAAAAGGAAGTTTCCGTCGCCCTGATGAAGGAACTGGAACTCAAGAACCCGATGGCTGTGCCGCGGCTGCACAAGATTGTCGTGAACATGGGCGTGGGCGAAGCCACCCAGAACGCGAAACTTATCGACCCGGCGGTCAATGAACTGGGACAGGTTACGGGACAGAAACCGGTGGTCACGCGGGCGAAGAAGTCGATCGCGGCGTTCAAGGTGCGCGAGGGCATGCCGATTGGGGCGATGGTGACGCTGCGCGGAGACCGCATGTACGAATTTTTCGACCGGCTGGTAAGCATCGTGCTCCCGCGCGTGCGCGACTTCCGCGGAGTCTCGACTAAGTCATTCGATGGGCGCGGCAACTATACGCTGGGCCTGCACGATCAGTTGATTTTTCCGGAGATCGACTACGCGAAGGTCGACAAGCTGAAAGGCATGAACGTGACCATTGTGACGACGGCGCGATCCGATAACCAGGCGCGGACGCTGTTAAAGCATCTGGGGATGCCGTTCAGGGCGTAAGTCAGAGGTAAGAGGTCAGATTGCAGAGGTAGGACCGAAATTCGCAACAAATGGGTTGCTAGAAGCTAGCAGCCAGGAGCTAGATGCTAAGTGGCAACTACAGCAAAACGGGTAAAGGACGCTAGGAAGCCGAAGTTCTCGACGCGCAAGCATAACCGGTGCAAGATCTGCGGACGTCCGCGGGGCTTTCTGCGGAAGTTTGGCCTGTGCCGTCTGTGTTTCCGGCAACTGGCGCTGCGGGGCGAGATCCCCGGAGTTTCGAAGTCGTCCTGGTAAGGGCGTCGTTCGTCGTTGGCTGTTCGTCGTTCGCGAACAGCGAAAAGCGAACGACCAACGACCTGCCGGACGAAAGTCCGGCGATAGAAGCAAGCTGCTGACAGGTTCTCCGCTGAACGCGGAGCGAACGGGCGGCTCGAGGAGAAGGAAACGATGAGGTTGACCGATCCGGTCGCAGACATGCTGTCGCGCATCCGCAACGCGATTTGCGCGCGGCACCAGAAAGTGGATATTCCAGCTTCCAAGCTGAAGACGGAGATTGCCCGCATCCTGAAGGAAGAGGGCTATATCGCGAACTTCAAGCCGGCGGAAGATGAGGGCCACAAGGTGCTGCGCGTGTATCTGAAGTACGGCAACAACAACGAGGCGGTGATTACGAACCTGGAGCGCGTATCGCGTCCGGGCTGCCGCGTCTATGTGCGCCGCACCGAGATTCCGCGGGTGCTGGGCGGAATGGGAATCAATATCCTGACCACGCCCAAGGGCGTGATGACGGGACGCCAGGCGCGCCGCGAAGGCTTGGGCGGCGAATTGCTTTGTGAGATTTGGTAGAGAAGCAGCCGTTAGCACTTAGCCCTTAGCATTTAGCTAAAGCGGGACGCTAACGGCGAAGTTACTAAGTGCTAATTGCTAAGTGCTAGGTGCTGACTTATGTCAAGAATTGGAAAAAAGCCGATCGCGATCCCGAAGGGCGTGACGGTCAAGATCGAAGGTAATACGGTGATGGTCCAGGGGCCGAAAGGCAAGCTGGACACGTCTCTTCCGTCCGGCATCAAGATGGAGCAGAAGGACGGCAACCTGGTGGCGCTGCGCGAGAACGATGCGCAGGCGGCGGTGCACGGACTGGCGCGGGCGCTGGTCAATAACGCGGTCGATGGCGTGACCAAGGGCTGGACGAGGGAACTGGAAATCGTCGGCATCGGCTACCGCGCGGAGATGAAAGGCAAAGGGACGGTCGTGTTTAGTCTGGGTTACTCGCACCCGATCGAGTATCCGCTGCCGACGGGCGTGGATTGCGCGGTGGATGCGAAGCTGACGAAACTGACGTTGAATGGGATCGACCGGCAGAAAGTCGGCCAGGTGGCGGCGGAGATGCGGTCGCTGCGTCCGCCCGATCCGTATAAGAACAAGGGCGTGCGCTACGCCGGCGAGCGGTTGAAGAAGAAGGTTGGCAAGACGGGAGCCAAGTAACGAATTTGTAATTGGTGATTTGTAATTTGCAATTTAAGAACCTAGGTTTTAACAATTACAAATTACAAATCACCAATTACAAATGGATTGAGGGTTTCAAGATGCTGAGAATCGCTTCAAAGAATCAGACGCGGCAGCGGGTGCACGATCGTATCCGGAAGAAAGTGATGGGTACGCCGGAGCGTCCGCGGCTGAATGTGTACCGGTCGCTGAACCATATTTACGTGCAGTTGATTGACGACCTGAAGGGCGTCACGCTGGCGGCGGCTTCGACGGCCGACGACCGGAAGGGCGCGCGCGTGACCGGCGGCAACGTGGCGTCGGCGAAGATGGTTGGAAAGAAGATCGCCGAACTGGCCAAGCAGAAAGGGTTCACCAAGGTTGTATTCGATCGTGGCGGCTACATTTACCACGGCCGGGTCAAAGCGGTGGCCGATGCGGCGCGCGAAGCGGGACTGCAATTTTAGATTTGGTAATTTGGCAATTGGGTGATTCTGTAATTTGAAAACCTGGGCGACTTTCAAATTGCACAATTACCCGATTACAAAATTACAAAATGGAAACGAGACTTAAGAATGCCAAGAGTTACTAAGAAACTCGATGCGGGTTCGTTCCAGTTAAAAGACCAGGTGGTCTCGATTAACCGGGTGACGAAGGTGGTTAAGGGCGGCAAGAACATGTCGTTCGCGGCGCTGGTGGTGGTGGGCGATCCTTCGGCGGCGGTGGTTGGTTTCGGTTCGGGCAAAGCGAAGGAAGTTCCACAGGCCATCCGCAAGGGGATTGAGGCAGCGAAGAAGAACCTGATGAGGATCAACCTGACGCAGACCTCGGTGCCGCACACGGTGCTGGGACGCTTTGGCTCGGGCATGGTGCTGCTGAAGCCGGCGCCGGAAGGCACGGGCGTGATCGCCGGCGGAGCGGTGCGGGCGGTAATGACGTCGGCGGGCGTCCAGAATGTGCTGACGAAATCGATTGGCACGAACAATCCGCACAACGTGATCAAGGCGACGTTCGAGGCGCTGAAGAAGCTCAAGAGCCGGGAAGCCGTCGCGACGCTGCGGGGTAAGTCGGTGGAGGAGCTGTAGGGACAATTTGTAATTGGTGATTTGTAATTTGTAATTTAAGAACCATGGGTTTGGAAAATTACAAGTTACAAATTACAAATTGCCAATTGCAAATGTCTAAACGGGGAAGTGAAATGACGACTAAGACATCGAAATCGGTGGCGAGCGGCAAGATTCAGTTGAAGTGGGTGCGGTCGATGATCTGCACTCCGGTGAAACACAGAAAAGTTGTCAAAGGGCTGGGGTTCACCCGGCTGAACCAGGTGATTGTGCGGCCGGACACGGCTGCGATTCGCGGCATGGTCAAGAAGATCCCGCATCTGGTGGAGATAGTGAAGTAAGAAGGTTTCAAAGTTTCAAGGTTGCAAAGTTTCAAAGTAAAGTCGCGCGGCGCCTGCTTTTACCTTGAAACTCTGAAACCTTGAAACCTTGAAACGTGGAATCTGACTTATGAACTTATCGACAATACGGGCACCCAAGAAGTCAACGGAAAAGCGGAAGCGAGTCGGACGCGGCATGGGGTCGGGCATGGGCAAGACTTCGACGCGCGGACACAAGGGGCAGTGGTCACGATCGGGCGCGCGGCTGATACGCGGGTTTGAAGGCGGCCAGATGCCGTTGCACCGGCGTGTGCCGAAACGCGGCTTCACCAACATTTTCCGCGAGGAATACGACGTGGTGAACCTGGACCGGCTGGCAGCGCTGGGCGAGACTGAAATCACTCCCGAAGTGCTGAAGAAAGCGGGCGTGGTAAATGGCAAGTCGCCGGTCAAAATCCTTGGCACCGGCGAACTGACGGTGGCGATTACGGTGCATGCGCATAAGTTTTCGAAGACGGCGCAGGAAAAGATCACCAAGGCGGGCGGCAAGTTCGAGGTCTTGCAGTAATGCTGGAAAAACTGGCGAACATCTTCCGGGTTCCCGACCTTCGCAAGCGGGTGCTGTTCACGCTCGGCCTGCTGGCGGTGTATCGCATCGGCGGCCACATTCCGACGCCGGGAATCAACGGCGACCGGCTGGCGGCGTTCTTCGAGCAGAACCGGGGCTCGGTGCTGGGCTTTGTGGATCTGTTCAGCGGCGGCAATCTGCGGCGGCTCACGGTTTTCGCGCTGGGCATTATGCCGTACATTACGGCGTCGATCATTCTGCAGTTGCTGACAGTGGTGTATGAGCCGCTGGCCAAGCTGCAGAAAGAAGGCGAACTGGGCCGCAAGAAAATCACGCAGTGGACGCGTTATCTCACGGTAGTTTTGAGCGCGGTGCAGTCGTTCGGCATTGCCATCAGCCTGCAGAAGGCGGGCGATTTCGTCAACACTCCGGGACCGGCCTTCATTCTGATGACCATGCTGACGCTGACCACGGGCAGCGCTTTCATCATGTGGCTGGGCGAGCAAATCACCGAGCGCGGCATCGGCAACGGCATGTCGCTGCTGATTTTTGCCGGCATTGTGGTCGGTCTGCCGCGCGGCGTGGCCGATCTGTACCAGAAGGCGCAGACCTCGGCTTGGGGAGTTTTCACGGCCCCAGCCCTCTTGATGTTGCTGGTGCTGATGGTCGCGGTGGTGGCGTTCATCGTGTTTGTGGAACGCAGCGAGCGGCGGATTCCGGTGCAGTACGCCAAGCGCGTGGTCGGACGCAAAGTGATGGGCGGGCAATCCACGCACCTGCCGTTGCGGGTGAATGCCGGCGGCGTCATGCCGGTGATTTTTGCGTCTTCGATTCTGGCTTTGCCGCAGATGCTGGGTGCGGCGTTCCATAACAATAAGGTGGTGGGCCCGCTCCTGGACGCGATGAAGTGGGGTGAGCCGCTGTACACCTTGCTCTATTGCTTAGGCATTGTTTTCTTTGCCTACTTCTATATCTCGATCGTGTTCAATCCGAACGAGGTCGCGGACAACATGCGGAAGTGGGGAGGGTTCATTCCCGGCATACGGCCGGGGAAGCGGACGGCGGACTTCATCAACGACGTTCTTACGCGGATCACGCTGGTGGGCGCGCTTTACCTGATTTCGATTTCGCTGATTCCGGAGTGGATGATTGCGGGCATCAAGCTGAACCACCTTCCGCTGGTGGGGCGAATCTTTGAGAACCTGCCCACCTGGATAACGAACGGCCTGGGAGTGAATTTTTATTTTGGCGGAACGTCGCTGCTGATCGTGGTGGGCGTGGCGATGGACACGGTTACGCAAATCGAGGCGCAGCTGATCATGCGGCACTACGATGGATTCACGCCGAAAAGCGGCCGGATTCGCGGACGCCGGACTTGGTAAGACAGTTCTCAGTTCCCAGTTCTCAGTTCTCAGTGAGAATCGGCGGAATTGATACTGAGAACTGAGAACTGAGAACTGAGAACTGGTTTTGATGGCCAACGAGACCGCGCGAAGTATTGGACCGGTGATTCTTCTGGGGCCTCCCGGGGCCGGGAAGGGCACGCAGGCCAAACAGATTGTCGAGCGTTACGGTGTCCCGCAGATATCGACCGGCGATCTTTTGCGGGATCACGTTGAGCGTGGCACCGGGCTCGGCCTTGAAGCCAAGGCGATCATGGCGCGAGGCGAACTGGTGCCGGACGAGTTGTTGTACGGCATGGTGGCCACCCGGCTGCGGGAGGCCGATTGTCAACGCGGATTTGTGCTGGATGGCTTTCCCCGGACAGCCGCCCAGGCAGGATGGCTGGACGCTTTCCTGGAAAAAGAGGTCTTTGAAAAGAGATCGGAAAAATCGGAGAAGTGTACGCCGGTTGTGATCCAGTTGCTCGTAGACTATACTCAATTACTGCTACGGCTTACCGGGCGGCGTTCCTGTCCCACCTGTGGACGGCTCTATAACATCCACTTTCAGCCACCTCTCGTCGACGAGTTGTGCGATGTGGACGGATCGAAGCTCGTGATCCGCAACGACGATCGCGAAGAAGTTATTTCCGGGCGATTGGCTGCCTATGACTCGCAGACCAGGCCGGTAGCGGATTACTACCGGGCGCAGCGCCGGCTGGTGGCAGTCAATGCGGATCGGCCGATGGCAGATGTTACGGCGCAGATTTTCGGCGTGATTGACAGTCGTTGCCAGGCTGGATGCCAGTAGCGGAACGGCGAAGCTGGAGTGAGCTACGGCAGAGTCACTGAAGTTAGAGCCATTGAAGTTAGAGTCGAATGATGAGTTTTGGAGAAGACCGGATTATCCGCAAGTCGCCGGAAGAGATCGAAAAGATGAGGCGGAGCGGGAAGATGGTCCGCCAGGTTCTGAACCACCTGAAGACCTTGGTGGCGGCCGGCGTTACGACGATGGACCTGGAGAAGGCGGCTGAGAAACTGATCGCGGAACTCGGGGCCGCGCCGGCGTTCAAGGGATATTACGGCTATCCATGTGTGCTGTGCACTTCGATCAATGAAGAGATCGTGCACGGGATCCCGTCGGTAAAGCGGGCGCTGAAAACGGGAGACATCGTTTCCATCGACTGCGGAGTTGTTTACGATGGGTATTACGGAGACGCGGCCATCACAGTGCCGGTGGGCGATGAGCTGACCGCGGAGTTGAAAAAGCTGCTCGAGGTGACCGAGGCTTCGCTGTACAAAGGCATCGCGCAAGTGAAGATCGGAAACACGGTTGGACACGTTGGGTCGGCGATCCAGAAGCACGTGGAAGCGAACGGGTTCAGCGTGGTGCGAGACTTTGTTGGGCATGGCATCGGGACGAAGCTGCATGAAGCGCCGCAGATTCCGAACTTTGGCAAGAAGGGCCAGGGCGCGGAGCTGACCGAAGGCATGGTCCTGGCGATTGAGCCGATGGTGAACTCGGGGCGTCCGGAGACCAAGGTGCTGAGCGATAAGTGGACGGCCGTGACGGCCGACGGCAGTTACAGCGCGCACTTTGAGCATTGCGTGGCGGTAACTCGGCAAGGGCCGGTGATTTTGACCCAGTGAAGAGAGTTCTCAGTTCCCGGTTCTCAGTTCTCAGTGGAGAGCCGATTCGTTTTGACTGAGAACTGAGAACTGATTCAGGAGGGTAATGAGTAAAGAAGACGCGATTGAAGTGATGGCGACGGTGATCGAACCGCTGCCCAACGCCATGTTCAAGGTGGAGCTCGAAAACAAACACCAGGTACTGGCGCACGTTTCCGGCAAGATGCGGAAGAACTTCATACGGATTTTGCCAGGAGACAAAGTCGCGGTCGAGCTCTCGCCTTACGATCTGAATCGCGGGCGCATTGTGTACCGCTACAAATAACGTTTTTGGTTTGTCATCAGTTATAAGGCTTGTCATCCCGAGCGAAGCGAGGGATCTGCAGTTGCCGTTACTGAGAACTGGCAACTGAGAACTGAGAACTGGTTTATGAAAGTAAGGGCATCGGTCAAGAAGATTTGCGACAAGTGCAAGGTCATCCACCGCAAGGGAGTAGTGCGGGTGATCTGCGAGAACTCGAAACACAAGCAGCGTCAAGGCTAACTAAGAGAAGGGTTCTGCAGTTGCCGTCACTGAGAAATGGCAACTGAGAACTGGTTTAAGAGAGGGATCATGGCTCGTATTGCAGGCGTCGATCTTCCGCGCAACAAGCGCGCGAATATCGCGCTCACTTATATTTACGGCATCGGCAATTCACGCGCGGCGCGCATTCTGGACGCGGCGAAAGTGGACCCGATGAAGAAAGTGCAGGACCTCGCGGAAGATGAGGTCAACCGCATCCGCCAGGTGATCGAGGCGGAAGGCTCGGTGGAAGGCGATCTGCGCAAAGACGTTTCGATGAACATCAAGCGGCTCATCGAAATCGGGTCCTATCGCGGGTTCCGCCATCGCCGGAACCTGCCGGTTCGCGGGCAGCGCACGCACACTAACGCCCGTACCCGCAAGGGTCCGCGCAAAGGCACGGTCGCGCAGAAGAAGAAGACGGCAAAAGCGTAAAACCAGTTGCCGGTTCTCAGTTCCCAGTTCTCAGTTGTCGCGGAGAACGGTTTTTACTGAGAACTGAGAACTGAGAACTGAGAACTGAGAACTGAGAACTCCAAACATGGCCAAACCAGCAGCAGCAGGCGGCGCCGCCGCGGCGCCCGAGAAAAAAGGCAAGAAGAAGCAGTTCAAAAAGAAGGAGCGCAAGCACGTTCCGCACGGGCTGGTGCACGTGCAAGCCTCGTTCAACAACACCATCGTGACGATCTCGGACATGACCGGCAATGTGCTGGCGTGGAAGAGTTCGGGCTCGCTCGGTTTTCGAGGGTCCCGCAAGGGGACTCCGTTTGCGGCGCAGCAGGCCGCGGCGAACGCCGCCAGCATGGCGCGCGATCACGGAGTGCGCACGGTGGATGTGCGGGTGAGCGGTCCGGGATCGGGGCGGGAGTCGGCTGTGCGCGCGCTGGCTGCGGCGGGAATCGAAGTGCGGTCCATTAAGGACACGACGCCGATTCCTCATAATGGATGCAGGCCGCCGAAACGGCGAAGGGTGTAAGAGACAGTTCTCAGTTCCCAGTTCTCGGTTCTCAGTAAGAGCTGAGGAAACTTTGGGTTTTTCTGAGAACTGAGAACTGGGAACTGAGAACTATTTTTGAATCGGGACGAAGGGGTCGCCACCCCGTAAACCGATTTATAAAAGGAGAACAATGGCACGTTATACCGATGCAGTATGTCGTCTTTGTCGCCGGGAAGGGATCAAGCTCTTCCTCAAAGGCACTAAGTGCTTCAGCGACAAATGTCCTATTGAGAAACGCAACTTCGCCCCCGGACAACACGGGAAAGACAAGAAGACCAAGGTTGTCGGCTACGGTCTGCAGTTGCGCGAGAAACAGAAAGCCAAACGCATCTACTTCACCCAGGAAGGCCAGTTCCGGAATTACTTCGAGAAAGCGGTCACGTTCAAGGGTGTGACGGGCGCGAAGCTGCTGGAGCAGCTCGAGCGGCGTCTGGACAACGTGGTTTACCGGCTGGGCTTCGGCATTTCCCGCCGTCAGGCGCGCCAGTTGGTGCGTCACGGGCACGTGCAGGTGAATGGACGCAAGGTGAACATTCCTTCGTACGAGGTCAGCGTGGGAGAAGAGATTGCGATTCGCGAGGGCAGCCGCAAGGTGCCGATCCTCGAAACCGCAAGGGATTTTGCCAGCCATCAGCCGGCGCCGGTGTGGTTGGAGATCGATCGCGAGAACTATAAGGGACGCGTGATTGCCCTGCCGAAGCGCGAAGACATCCAGTTGCCGGTGAACGAGCAGTTGATTGTCGAACTGTATTCGAAGTAAAAAGTTTGGCCTAAGGTTTCAAAGTTTCAGAGTTTCAAGGTTTCAAAACCTTGAAACCTTGCAACCTTGAAACTTTGAAACCTTGATTTTTTCGCGCCAGATCAGCCTTTCCTGCTGTGACCTGAGCCGGGCCGCTCAGCAAGCAGGATTGAGCCACATGGCCGAGAGGAGAAACACACGATGCTCTGGAGAGGCTTTCAAAAACCGAAGCGGCTGGCGAGCGATACCAGTTCGCTCACCGACAAATACGGGATGTTCTGGGCGCAGCCGTTTGAGCGCGGCTTTGGCACCACCATCGGCAACGCGCTGCGGCGCGTGCTGCTGAGCTCGATCGAAGGCGCGGCCGTGACCGCGGTGAAAATCGAAGGCGTGCTGCATGAGTTCCAATCGATCCCGGGTGTGGTCGAGGATGCGACCGACATCATCCTCAACATGAAGCAAGTCCCGTTCAAACTGGCGGGAGACGGTCCGAAGGCGATTTACCTGCGCGCCGATCAGCCGGGCGTGGTTACCAGCGGCATGATCGAAGCCGACGGCGATGTGGAAGTGCTCGACAAGGAAATTTACATCGCGACGGTGAGCGAGGGCGGCAAGCTCGATATGGAAATGCGCCTAAAGCGCGGCCGCGGTTACGTTTCCGCGGACAAGAATTTCGAGGACGATCTGGGCATCGGATTCATTCCCATCGATTCCGTGCACACGCCGGTGCGCAAGTGCAACTACACCGTCGAAGCGGCGCGTCTGGGGCAGATCACCGATTACGACAAGCTGACGGTCGAGGTCTGGACGAACGGTTCGATCACTCCCGGCGATGCGCTGGGACTCTCGGCGAAGCTGCTGAAGGATCACATGAATATCTTCATCAACTTCGAAGAAGAGATTGAAACGGCGTCGGCGAGCGAAGAGCGCCGGCCGGAAATCAAGAACGAGAACCTGAACCGTTCGGTCGAGGAACTCGAACTCTCGGTGCGCAGTTATAACTGCCTGAAGAACGCCAACATTCAGTCGATCGGCGAACTGGTGCAGAAGACCGAAGCCGAGATGCTGAAGACGAAGAATTTTGGCCGGAAGTCGCTGAACGAGATCAAGGAGATACTCACCTCGATGGGTCTGAGCCTGGGCATGAAGATCGACGAGCACGGAAACGCCGTGCCCGGACCGACTTCGAACCAGGTGCTGCCCGCTTCGGCGTACGGCGATAACGATCTGTAGGCAGTTCTCAGTTCCCGGTTCTCAGTTCTCAGTGGAGAGCCGATTCGTTTACTGAGAACTGAGAACCGGGAACTGAGAACTAATTCAGGCCACTAGCCATTGACTACTGGGGTAACCTATGCGTCACAAAGTTGCGGGATACAAGTTAGGACGGACCACTTCTCACCGGCGCGCCATGCTGCGCAACATGGTCACTTCGATCATCATGGAAGAACGCATTGAGACGACCGTGATCAAGGCGAAGGCGGTGCGTCCGCAGGTCGAGAAGATGATCACCCTGGGAAAGAAGGGCGATCTGGCGGCGCGGCGTCAGGCGGCGGCCTACTTGATGACGGACGAAGCCGTCCGCAAACTTTTCGATACCGTGGCTCCGCGCTTCGGCGACCGCAAGGGCGGCTACCTGCGCATCGTTCGCGGCGCCTGGCGCAAGGGCGACGGCGCTGAAAAGGCGTTCATCGAACTGCTGGGGAGCGAGCAGGTGCTCGACGAAAAGCGCCAGAAGCGCGCCGAAATCCGGGCCAAGCGCGCCGAGGAAAACCGCAAGGCGATGGAAAGCGCCGACGCCGAAGCGCAGGGGCAGAAAGATATGGCCGCGAACGAAGCTGAGGGTAAGACTGAGGGCAGCGACAAGAAAGACTGATTCCAATGTAGAGACGCGGCTTGCCGCGTCTCAGTTTCAGCGTGCCTCCCATTTTCGAAACACACAAAGGGCGTCCATCTCGGACGCCCTTTGTGCGAACAGCGACATCCGCAATGGAGGCTGGCCTTTCAAATCACGTTTGGAAATTGGAAAAATTGGTGGGATCATTGGAGCCATCGGTGGAAGGAGCGGCGGCATGGCCGATTGGCGGGTTGACATTGCACAGCATACCAAGGGTGCAACCCTTACCCGGAAGAAGTACGTGCATACCGGCGAGAAATGGGAGCACGTTCATTGTGAAGTGTGCAGCGAAGAGTTTTCCGAAACTGCTCCCAAAGCGCTTCGCGAGGGCTACACGACGCCGGACGCCGATTACTGGATTTGTCCTGACTGCTTCAACGAGCTGAAAGAACAAATGGGCTGGAAGCTGGTCTGAGCTTTAAAACGACCCACTGCCGACGGATTGCTCTAGGAGTCTAGAAAATTCAAACAGCCCACTGCCCAAAGCTGCCTGCATTTGCCTGATCGTGTGCGCCCTCCCTACAATAGAAGTTTATCTTCCAAAATTCCCATGATCCATTTTCCCGTTCCCGAAGCCCTCACATTCGACGACGTATTGCTCCTGCCGGCGCGTTCCGAAGTCGTGCCCGCCAACACCAACACGCAAACCCAGCTCTCGCGCCACATCCGGCTGAACATTCCCATCGTCAGCGCCGCCATGGACACGGTGACCGAGTCGCACATGGCGATCGCCATGGCACAGCAGGGAGGCCTCGGCATCATCCATCGCAACCTGACCATCGATCAGCAGGCCAATGAAGTGGACAAGGTGAAGCGGTCGGAGAGCGGCATGATCGTCGATCCGGTCACCATGTCGCCGGATGCCAAGGTTTCTGATGCGCTCGATGTCATGAAGAAATACAAGATTTCCGGTGTGCCCATCACGCAGAAAGATGGGAGGCTGGTCGGCATCCTAACCAATCGCGATCTGCGCTTCGAGACGCGCTTCGATGTTCCAATCAGCAAGGTGATGACCAAAGAGAATCTGATCACAGTGCCGGTCGGTACGACGCTGGAACAAGCGGAAGAAATCCTGCACGAGCACCGCGTGGAAAAGCTGCTGGTGGTGGACGACAAGTACATCCTGAAGGGCCTGATCACGGTCAAGGACATCCAGAAAAAACTGAAATATCCCGGCGCCGCCAAGGACGATAAGGGGCGGCTGCGAGTGAGCGCGGCGATCGGCGCGACCGGCGATTTCCTGGAGCGCGCACAGGAACTGGCCAACGCGAAAGTCGACGTGCTGGCCATCGACAGTGCGCATGGGCATTCCACGCTGGTGCTCGAAGCCATCAAAAAAGTTAAGGCGAAGTTGCCGGAGGTGGATCTGATTGCCGGCAACGTGGCGACCTTCGATGGCGCCAGCGACCTGGTGCGCGCGGGAGCGGACGGGATTAAAGTCGGCATTGGCCCGGGCTCGATCTGCACCACGCGCATCGTAACCGGCGTGGGGGTTCCGCAGATTACGGCGATTGCGGAGGCGGCGCGAGCCACGCGCGACTCAGGCGTTCCCGTGATTGCCGACGGCGGCATCAAGTATTCCGGCGACATCACCAAGGCGCTGGCGGCGGGCGCTTCCGCGGTGATGATCGGCTCCATGTTTGCGGGAACGGATGAAAGCCCGGGTGAACAGATTCTGTATCAAGGCCGCACCTTCAAGGCATATCGCGGCATGGGGTCGCTGGGAGCGATGGCGGCGGGTTCGAGCGAGCGCTATTTCCAGAATTCGGATGGAGATGCGTCGATAGCAATGCCGGTGATCGGCGAAGAGTCGAACCGCCTCGGCAAGTTGGTGCCGGAGGGAATTGAAGGGCGCGTGCCGTATCGTGGCTCGATGGCGATGATCGTGCACCAGATGGTGGGCGGCCTGAAGTCGGGCATGGGGTATTGCGGGTGCCAGACCGTGGTTGAACTCCAGCAGAAGGCGCGATTCGTGCGCATCAGCGCCGCCGGCCTGCGCGAAAGCCACGTGCACGACGTCATGATCACGCGCGAAGCTCCGAACTACGCGGCGGAGTGAGGGACGAGGCCAATTTGACGACCGATTTGACTGCGTCTCGTCCCAATCTTGTGCGTGCCTGGTGGCCAGCGGCCGTCTGGATCGGCCTCATTGCGTTTGAGTCCACCGACTCCTTCTCGTCGCAAAATACCAGCAGCATGCTGTATACGGTATTGACGCGTCTGTTCGGCCACATCGATTTCTACAACTTCTTCGTCTTTCATCACTATCTGCGCAAGACCGGACACGTCGTCGGGTACGGCATGTTGAGCCTGCTGCTGCTGCGTGGTTGGCGGGCTACGCTCGGTCGAGTTGATGCCTTGTTGTTGCGCGCGGCGCTGCTGTCCTGGTTGGGGACCGCCTTCGTTGCCGCGATGGATGAATGGCATCAGAGCTTCATTCCGTCGCGCCAGGGCTCGATTTGGGATGTCGCGCTCGATACCGTGGCGGGCGTAGCTTTTCTGGTGGTCGCGTATTTCTGGTTGCGCCGATCGGATGAAGGCGCGTCTGATTCCCCGTAGGAACGCGGCAGTGCGGAGCAAGTCAGCTTACCGGGTGAAAATCCGGGAATTCCACACCGAGCAAATGGTACGCCTCGTCCAGCGTGCAGACCACCTGCAAATCCGGGCGATTCTTTTCGCCAAGTATCTGAAACATGCGCGCCAATCCGTAAATGAAAGTCTGCGGAATCACCAAGACCCGCATATATCCAGCCGGCAATGCGGGCGGAGCCGCCGCCAATTGCCTTATCGCGTCGCTGGAAACTTCAAAGTCCGTCACCCCTGAGAAGTCAAGAATGCCGCGACACGGCGGATGCGACTCCATGTACTTCGCCGCTCTGGCGTAGAAATCCAACAGAACCACACCTGTCATGCGGCCTTCCAGCGTGCAACGCAGGATGTTGTTCTTTGCGTCGAAGTCCACAATAAAGTGCACGAGGAGCCTCGCAGCAACATTCTACCAGCCGTTTCAAACGTGCCGTCTTCAGTAGGTTCTTCAGTCGTGCCCTAAATTCCCGCCGAACAGGCCGCCTGCAGGCCTAAGCACGAGTTTTAGCGAGCCAAGTCTCTACCGATCATTCTCGCGGGATCAGTCTCGCGCGGGCGAACGGTGGGCGAGCAGGGCGAACGCCGCGACGGTCGCGATTCCCGCCGAAAAATAGAACGGGACGGCTGGGCCATAGACCTTCCAAAGTGCTCCCGTGATGAGGCTCGAGAGCAGCGTGGTCACGCTGGTGAGAAACGAATAAATTCCAAGAGCACGGCCGCGGACATCGCCGGCCACGCTTTCGACGACCAGGGCCTTGAGCACGGGATTGGTCAGGGCATAGAAGAGTCCATAGAAGGCCATGGTCAGCCAGATCGCCAGTTGGGAAGGCGCGAGTGCGAAGACAAAATAGACGATGGCGAAAACGAAATATCCGGCGGCGGCGATGGTCGAGCGCGAGAAGCGGTCGCTGAACTTGCCGGCCGGCCACGACAGCAGCGTGAACATGATGTTGAAGACCAGTCCCAGCAGTGGCGCGCGAGACGCTGGAATGCCGATGTTTCCGGCGCGCAGGACGAGGAACATGTCACTGGAATTTGCCAGCGAAAACAGGGTGACCACCGCCAGCACGTAGTAGAAGCCGAGCGGCAATTTTGGGAGCCACGCGGATTTTTCGGGCGCCACGGGGACGGGCTGATGCGTCCGTCCCTCCACTGGCGGGTTACGTCGAACCTCGCGGATTCCAATCCAGGCGACGAGCACGCACAGAGCTCCCGGGATCGCGGCGGACGCGAACACGCCGCGCATGCCGAAGCGTCCGATAATTGCCAGCGCCAGCAGCGGGCCGGCGATGGCGCCGGCGGAATCCATGGCTTGAATCAAACCGTAGGCGGAGCCGAGCGCTGACTTGTCGACCGACTCGGCCACCATCACGTCGCGGGCGGTTCCGCGGACGCCTTTGGCGAAGCGATCGGAAAATCGAATTCCGAGAACTTGCCACCACGAAGAAACCAGCGCCAGCAGCGGCTTCACCGCGTTGGCCACGAAGTATCCGCCGACCACGATGGGCTTGCGGCGCGAAACCTTGTCGGTCACGTAGCCCGAGAAAAGCTTGGCGAACGAAGCCACACTCTCGGCGATGCCTTCGATGATCCCAAGTTGCGCGGGTCCGGCGCCGAGCGACGTGAGAAAGGCGGGCAGCACCCAGTACGCCATCTCGCTGGCCGTGTCGTTGAGGAACGAAGTCAGGCCGAAAACGTAAACATTGCGCGGAGTGGAACTGGAGCCTGCCGGAAACTTTTCTTCCATCCCAATAGTCGAACATAAAATGATGCGCCCGGGAAACTCCGAAACCTTGAAACTTTGAAACTTTGAAACCTTTAGCAAAGCTGTAGAATAGCGATACATGTCCGATCGCACTTTTACCCTCGATGAAGCGCAGATGCTGCTGCCGATTTTGGAATCGCTGCTCCGGCAGGCAATCCACGGCAAGCAGGTGATTGAAGACGTGGACGCCGAGTTGCAGGCGACGGCGCACCGGGTTTTTCTCAACGGCGGCATGATGCTGAATGTGGTGCATCTGGCGCGGCGCAAGGCGGAGCGCGAGAAGGCGATTCGGCGCATCAAGGATGCCCTCGCCGAAATTGACGCGGCCGGCGCGCAGGTGAAAGATCTCGACATCGGATTGCTCGATTTCCCCTGCAAGGTGGAGGGCGAGGTCCTCCTGTTGTGCTGGAAACTGGGAGAGCCCATGATCGCGCATTGGCATGGAACCAACGAGGGCTTCGCCGCCCGCAAGCCGATTGACGCGCGCATCGCGAACGCCGGGAAGAAGCGGCCGAAGTAAGGAAGGGCTGTCAGGTATCAGTCATCGGCTTTCAGTAAACCCTTCACCGCCGAGGGCGCGGAGGAAAACAAAGGAAGTTCAAGCGGAAACCCCTGGCAGGCTGGCGAACGGCTCGTGTTTCGTATCAGGGCATCGCTTTAGCGATGCCGCAAGTTTCGAAATCACATGCCCGTCCCTCCACCGTATGACCTGTCGCGCGGTCACGGCATTGGAAAACGCCGCGCAAGTTCTGTCTCGCGCCCCGTTCCTTTACTGAAGAACGCTTCGAGCCGCGGCGAGCAGGCGGGCGAAGGTACGACCCAAGCCATGCACTATCGGGGAACGAGTGAAGGCCGGGCGTTCTGCTAGAATCACGCTATCGAGGCGATCATATGTTGACTGGGCGCAAACTGGCGTTGACGCTTGCTTTCACGGTGTTGGTTGTCGTGGCCTTTGGGGTTAGCTGTCGAGGATTCTTCCAGCCTAACAGTCTGGAGACAATTGCGATCCAGCCCCCGAGCCTTGATCTTGCGGTTGATGCTAAGCAACAGTTCTCGGCGTGGGGAACGTATCAGGATGGCAGCCGGAAGCAGCTTACCAGCGGGCTGGTGTGGACGTCCACCGATACAGTGGACGCACCGATTACTGCCGCGGGACTCGTAACCGGCGTCAGTGTGACTCCCGCCTCAGTGACGATCACTGGAGCTGCTCAGGGCCTTAGTGGCACAGCCACCCTCAACGTGATCGGAGACGTTACGTCCATGACGGTCAGCCCCGGCAACCAAAGCATGTCGGAAGGCAACCCCTATCCTTTCACCTTTACGGGGAGTCCGGGCCCGCCGACTTACATTACCACCAGTAACGGGGGCACGTTGACGGTGACGCCATGTCCCACTTGCAGCAGTGTTTCCGACACTCTCATCACATGCACGGTTGGCACCGACGGCAGTGGCAATCCGGCGGAGTCTTGCGAGGCGCAATCGGGCGCGGTTGCGGGAAATCCGTGGTCGATCACAATGAGCTACCCAACGCCAGCCGGTGGAACAGTGAGCGTAAGCGCGACGGCGAACGCCAGCGGTAACTAAGCGGCGGACGGATGCAGGCCGGGTGCCCCTCTTCTCGCGTTTTTCGAGACCTGGGATTCCACCGGCGCGTAAAGGTTGGGATTTTCATCGGGAGTCGAGGGCGCGCGAGGACTGACTTTTCATCACAAAAAACATGTGAGGGCCATCACAGACATCCAGCCCGACCGATGCGACAGAAATACAAAGGGAACCGTGGAGCGTTCGATTACGCGCCGTTCTCTTTCCAGCGCCGTCATCCCGCGCTATAGTAAAAGTTTGATCCGGTGAAGTTCCTCCCTACATCTCTGGTTCGATCGGCTGCGGTTGCGCTCTGCTTGGCCAGCGCGATATTTTTTGCGAACTGCAATCGCGGACGCGGGCGCGTGCTGGAGATCGCCTACGTTTCCGGAGTTCAGGCCGTCCTGCGCGACCACGTGGCTGCGGTGTATGAAAAGACTGGAGTGGTGAAGAACGGCGACCGCGTGGAAGTGCTCGACCACGACCGCCGCTTCGTCAAAGTGCGCACGGCGAGCGGCGTGACGGGATGGGTGGAGCAGCGCTACCTCGTCGGCCAGGAAGTCTTCGATCGGATCCAGAAGCTGACCGCGGACAACCAGAACGATCCCGTGCAGGCGCAAGGCGTGGCGCGCAACGACACGAATCTGCACGTCGAACCGGGGCGTGACAGCGAACATCTTTATCAGATTTCCTCCGGCGAGAAGCTGGCACTGTTGAAGCGAGGCACAGCCGAGAAGCCGGGCATAGTCGCGCCGCCGCCGCGCTCCGTCGCGCCGGGCGGCAATACGCAGAACAGCAGTCCGAAGAACGGCAGTAAGCAGAACGACGAAAGGAAACAGCCGGTGCCGGTGATCGAGGATTGGTGGCTGGTGCGCGACTCCCACGAACGTGTCGGCTGGGTGCTGGGACGCATGATCGATCTCGACCTCCCGCTCGACGTCGCGCAATACGCGGAAGGCCAGCGGATCGTTGCATTCTTCGTGCTGAATCAGGTTCAGGATGGAGACAAGAAAGTCGCGCAGTACTTGACCGTCCTGACCGAACCCAGGGATGGCCTGCCCTTTGACTTCAACCAGATTCGCGTCTTCACCTGGAACGTGAAGCGCCATCGCTATGAGACGGCCTATCGCGAGCGTATGGCAGGCGTCCTGCCCGTGACGGTTTCACAAGAGAGCTTCGACAAGGAAGGCGTGCTGCCCGTGTTCATCATTCGTGTGAAAGACGACAACGGCAACGTCACCGAGCGCAAATACAAGCTCAACACTCCGATTGTGCGCCGGGTGCTCGGGCCGGGAGAAGAGCCGGTGCGGGCTGTGAGCAGGAAAGCTGTGAGCAGGAAAGCTAAGCGCAAGCGGTAAACAAGAACCTCTAACCGCAGAGGACGCTGAGTGCGCAGAGATTTTTTGGAATTGATCTTCCTCCGCGATCTCTGCGTCCTCCGCGGTTACATCAACTGTAGAAGTCGGCAATGCTCTCGACCACCCACCGGATTTCGGCCTCGGTCAACTCTGGGAACATCGGCAAGGCCAGCACTTCCGTCGCGGCCTGTTCGGAGACCGGCATGTCTCCTGCCTTCAGTCCGAGGTAGGAAAAGACGGGTTGCAAGTGCAGCGGCAGCGGGTAGTAGATTTCCGACCCAATGTTTCGTTCAGCGAGGAACTTGCGCAGTTCGTCGCGGCGCTGGGCGCGAATCACATACTGATGAAACACGTGTTTGGCTTGCGGGCTTCGCGAGAGCAGGCGCACCGTCGCGCCAAGTTGGTTCGAAGTCTGGTTGGAAGCCAGTCCCGCGCCGGCAAACAACTGGTCGTAGGTCGCGGCGTGCTGCCGACGGCTCCGGTTCCAGTCCGCGATGTGACGGAGCTTCACGCGCAGCACGGCGGCTTGAATGGCGTCCATGCGTCCGTTCCAGCCAAATTCGTGATGGTAGTAGCGCCGCGGACTGCCATGGTTGCGCAGTCGCCGCATGTGCTCGGCCATCTCCGGACGGCTCGTGGTGACGATCCCAGCGTCTCCGTAGGCGCTCAGGTTCTTGGTGGGATAGAAACTGAAGGCGGCGGTTACACCGAGCGAGCCGGCGCCGCGCCCGCTCCACTCGGCGCCAATCGCCTGGGCGGCGTCCTCCACAATTGCAAGTTCGAATTCCTGCGCGATGCGGTCGAAGGCGTCCATGTCGGCGCACTGTCCGTAAAGATGCACGGGAAGAATCGCGCGAAGATTTTCGGGCCGCTTTTTGCGGAGCTGCCCGCCGCGGAGTTGCCGATCGACGAGGACCGCATCGAGATTCAGGGTCCCGGGATCGACGTCCACGAAGACCGGCGTTGCGCCCGCCCGCACAATTGCGCTGGCCGAGGCAAAGAAGCTGAATGCTGTGGTAATGACCGAGTCCCCGGGTTTCACGCCTGCGGCGACGAGCGCGAGCCAGAGCGCCTCCGTTCCCGACGCACAACCGACGGCCGAGTCCGCTCCCGTCAGCGCGGCAATCTCACGCTCGAGCGCCTCGACCTCCGGACCGAGAATGAAGCTTTGCGAATCGCACACTCGCGTGATGGCGGCGAGCACGTCTTCGCGGATGCCTTCGTACTGGCGGCGCAAGTCAAGGAGAGGTACGGACTGGGGCGCGGTGTTTCGCGTCGCGGTTTGCGGAGATGAAAGGCGGACGTTCACAGAACAAGTCTAGCAGGCGCTCAAGATGTGACCACCGGGAAAGATCTGACCACTGGCAAGCCAGACACTGCCGACATCAGTCGAGGCATATACCAAAAATCATAACCAGCCCAATCATTCCATACGGATTTTGATAGATCAGCATAGAATACTCGTCACAAATCGTTGAAAACAATCATCGAAGCGAGTATTTCATTGTGGAGTATAAGTTGCACTCGGTTCTCGGAATCTTCAAAAGCGGCGTCCAGGAGAAAAGAGATTATGAAGCAAGGCGTGCGGAATTTCAGAGTTCTAGTTTCTGTACTAGCGTTGTTCAGCCTGTTGACGATGGGTGCAAGCATGCTCTACTCCCAAACCGCCACCTCGGGCGTAGTGGTCGGGGTCGTGACGGATCCGACGAGCGCGGTAGTCCGTGGCGCCACCGTTACCATGGTCGAAACGGCTACGAACTACACCCTGACGGCGACGACAGACTCGGGGGGCCGCTACATTTTCCCGGTTGTGGCCCCGGGGGAGTACACGCTTACCATCGTTGCAAAAGGGTTTCGCAAAACCACAGTCAATAAGTTGGTGGTTGAAGTTAACAAGTCTGCCACTGTAGATCAGACTTTAACGGTTGGAGCAGCTACGGAGATAGTCGAGGTTACTGCTTCCGGGATGACTGAGCTGCAGACCACGGATTCCAGCGTGGGTGAGGTGCTGAGCGGCACGGAGCTGAATCGGTTGCCGGTGCAGGGCAGAAGCGCCGCCCAACTCGTTTTCTACCAGCCCGGAGTTTCACCGGATACGGGCGGGGGAACGGGGAGCGGGGATATCTACGGCGGCCAGATGGGGGGCGCTCGAAGCGAGCAGAATAGTATCAGCGTTGACGGCGGCGACGCCACCAGCGATATGGAGGGGTCGAACAACTATAATTCGCCCAGTCAGGAATCGGGGGCGTTTTCCCCAGTTGTGCCAGTACCGCAGGACTCAATCGAGGAATTCCGGGTGGCGACCGCCAGCAGCAACTCTACGTTTGGGGCATCTTCGGGCGGACAGATCTCCATGATCACCAAATCCGGTACCAACGCCTTCCACGGCGGCATTTATGAATACCATTCCGACGACGGACTGGACGCCAACGGCTGGAATAACAACCTCTTCGGCGTTAAGAGGCCAAAGTCAGTGGACAATCGCTTTGGCGCCGGCGTCGGCGGCCCGATCATCAAGGATAGGATGTTTTTTTACGGCTTCTTCGAGGGGCGCCGCTTCCACGATCTGACTCCCGTCGACCGCGTCGTACCCACGGCTTCCCTCAAGAGCGGGATTATTAAGTACAACGATGCGAGTGGCGTGACTCACTCGGAGAATTTCAACCCGGCGAACGGGGCGCTTGCTGCCGACTGTGGTCCAAGCGGCGACGCGGCTTGCGATCCGCTCGGCTTGGGCGTTAGTCCCGTGGTCATGGCCCAGTTGGCGCTTCTGCCAACCGGAAACAACCCAAGTGAGGGAGACTTTAGCAATACGAATCCAGGCCTAACGGGAAACACAGAGGGTTTGACTGTTCCTGTACCGACCCCTATCAGCACCAACATGGGCAAACTGAAGCTGAATGGCACCCTCAACAACAAATGGTCGGCCTTTGTGAGTTGGCAGTATTCTGAAACCGCGCGCGTCGGCGCGGAGCAAGTCAGCCTGCTGGGCGCCACACCCACGGCGGTGAGCGGAGACCCGTACTACGCCAACTTTTTTACGTTTCAACTGCAAGGGCAACTCAGCCCCACGTTCCTTTCGGTCACACACGGTTCGTACCTGAAGAACTGGTGGGGCTGGACGCGAAAGGCTCCGAGCCCGTTCGTTCCCGGCAGCGATTACGCGATGCAAATTTCGGGCGAGGACCCGGGAACAAATGGTGACTTCCAAGGCGCGGGAAAGTTGTTTACCGATCCCATCAACATTAATACGCAGCAAGCCCGTTCCCGCACCTGGGACGGCCACGACTGGTACATTGCCCAGGACTTCACGAAGATTGCGGGCGCACACACGTTCCAAATGGGCGGCGAAGGCCGGCTTTGGCATGATTACCACATCCGTACCGACCAGGTGTTGGGTGGACTGACTACTGGCCCGGAAACCTACATCTGCAGCCATACCTTTGCACAATGCAATTATGCCCATGTCGGGAGCGACTACGAGCCATTGGCCCTTACTGTGGGGGGAGCCACTTGGGATGGATATTATGCATCACTGATGGGCATGGTTGACCACTCGGCGCAAGTGGAAGTCCGCAACGGTGCCTTCCAGCCGTACCCGCTGGGTACCGCCTCAAACGCCCACGTGACCTTGCCCATGTTCAATCTGTATTTCCAGGACGTGTGGAAGGTGCGCAAGAACCTCACCGTGACGGCCGGATTGAACTGGGGCGTGGTTCTAGCGCCGAGCGAGCAAAATGGTAAGGAAGCGGTTCTGGTTTACGCCGACTCAAACATTCCGGTCAATGCGCAGCAGTACATTAAAAGTCGCGCCTTGGCCCAGGAGTCGGGGGTAGGCTTCAACCCGATGCTGGGGGTCAGCCCGGTAGACTCCCTGGCATCTCCATTCAACGGCAAGATGCGGCAAAGCTTCTGGAAAAATATTGGCCCGCACATCTCAGCGGCTTGGCAAGTCAAGCCCAGCACTGTGGTGCGCGGCGGCTATTCGCTGGTGTTCGATCGTACCAGCGCCCAGACCAGTGTGCTCAGCGGATTGCTGGCCGGCGGATTGGCCGACGTGGACACGTGCGGTGGACCGGTGGCAGGCTCGGGCGGCGTCGCGACCTGTACGGGGTCGAGCACAAATCCCGTGACCGCGTACCGCATTGGGCCGACCGCGGGCGGCTGGGACGGGTCCAGCGTTCCCATTCCCGCAGCGGTTGCCAACCCGATTCCGCTCGTCCCGTACGCCGAGAGCCTCGTCCGGTCCTACGGCGCCGACGCGTCCTATACGCCGGGTTATGCTCACGTGCTTAACTTTAGCGTTCAGCATAGCTTCCCCCACAGTTACTTCCTGGAGGTTGGCTATCTCGGCCGCTTTAGCCGCAATCTGACGGCCGACGAACAGCTCGATTCTCCTGATGTGAAGCAGATGGATGCAGCAAGCGGACAGAAATACGGGCAAGCATTCCAAGCCCTTGTCAATGCGTACTACGCGGGCACGACTGCGGCCGCGCAGCCTTTCTTTGAGAACCAGATGAACCAGTCGGTTTGCGCAGGAAACGGATTTACCAACTGCACTTCGCTGGCACAGTATATCTTTAACAATCAGGTCGGCATTGCCGGCGCGTTCTGGTATTTTGACCAAGCGATGAACGTCCCGGGTTACAACGGCAGCATCGGGATCAATGCCCCGAACGGACTGTACACAAACCCGACCAGCAACAGCCAGATGGAGTTGTTGCAGCAAACTACCGACGGCGGATGGTCCAACTACAATGCACTGGTCGTGAGCTTGCGGAAAGCGATATCGCACGGCCTGCAGTACCAGGTTAACTACACCTGGAGCCATGCCATTGGCACGCAGGGCACGAACCAGCAATACGTTTACTCCAACAATAACCCTGCTGACTATGGGCTCGACTACGGCTCTGAGCCCTTTGATCACAAGCACGCGCTCACTGCCCTCTGGTACTACGAGTTGCCTTTTGGTAAGGGCAAAACCTTCAATACCAGCAGTGGCGTGGTCGACCGGATCATCGGAGGGTGGAGCTACTCCGGGATCTTCAACTACTTCACTGGTTCACCGACTTGTGTTTACAATCCCTACGGCGAGTACGGCGCGTTGACGGCCATTAACGCCGCATGCGACCTGCCGACTGGGAGTTACCCCAAGATGTCGGTGAACGGCGGGGGCACCGCGAGTCCGAATGTGTTCGCCAACCCGTCGGCAGTGCTGAGCACTTTCCAGTACTCGCTGACCACCGATGCGCTGAACTCCAGCTTTCACAATCCCGTCGACCAGTTTCGCGGTCTCCCATTCTGGAACATGGACATGTCCATCGGCAAGAAGATTCCCATCACCGAGCGTGTGGGCATGAGTGTGAGCATGGACGCGTTCAACGTATTTAACCATGTGATTTTCGCGAGCCCGGCTCTCTGCGACATTTGCGGAAACTTCGGGGCAATCACCAGCCAAGCCAGTGCGGGAGTTGCGGCTCAGAATTTCAACGCCGGCGCCCGCACGGTGCAGCTAGGCGTGCGTGTTGATTTCTAACTGCTGACTGATTTGCATCAATAGGGGACGACATTCTGTCGTCCCTTTTTTTATGGATTCTTGGGCGCTCGCGCGCGCTCCCGTTTCGCGTCGTCGGTTCGGCCCGTGTGTTCGTAGGCTTCGGCGAGGGAGAGGTGTGCGGGGGCGAAGGCGGGCAGGCGTCCGGCGGCGATTTCCAGATGGATGATCGCGGTTTTGAAGTCGCCGGTCTTTAGCAGGGTTGCGCCGATTTCGTAGTGGGCCCAGGCGGAGTCGGGCTGGAGTTCAATCGCTTTGCGCAAATGCCTGGACGCCTCGGCGTATTGCGCCTTCCGCGCTAATGCCGCGCCGAGCGTGTACTGCGCCAGGTAGAGGTTGGGATCGGCAGAGACAACGGGCGTGAGAGCGGCAATGACGAGGTCTGGCTTCGTCTGGTCGCGAGACAGCGTTGCTTCGATCGCTTTGTTGGCGGTCGCTATTTTGTCCTTGGGATCGGTTCCGGCAACTGCGGCGGCAGAGCCCGACGACTTTTGCAGTCCGACGTATCCGAGCGACGCCAGCTTCTGCATCTCGGAAGAACTCAACTCCGCGGAAGACTTGCCGGCCTCGCCGCTGTAACGGCGGTCGAGATTATCGAGCTGCGCGGCCATCGTGTCGAGCGTGGCCTTCGAACTCTGGGCCAGGTTGTGGGCAGCGGCCGGGTCGGCGGTTAAGTCGTAGAGTTCGGGCTTGGGGGCGCGGATGTAGAGATACTTGCCGGCGCGCCACGATTCGAGCGGGCTCCAGCCGAATCCGCGTTGCGGCAGATCGCTGCGGGAATACACGGGCTGATCACCGCCGCTGCCGCCGGCTTTTGCGATGCGCAGAAGCGACTGTCCCTGCATTTGCGAGGGAACCGGGATCGCGGCGATTTCCAGCAGGGTAGGAGCGATGTCCACAAGCCTTACCTTGGCGGCTACTCGGGTGGTCATTGGAGCGGCCGCAGGCTTCGCGGCAGACTGTCCTTCAGTCAGCTTTATGAGCAGCGGAACATGAATGGTCTCGTCATAGAGGAAAATGCCGTGTGTGTCTTCGCCGTGGGCGCCCAGGCTCTCGCCGTGGCCGGCGACTACGATCACTGCTGTATTTCCGTAGATTTTCCGCTGTTGCAGGGCGCCGATCAATTTGCCGATGGCTGCATCTGCCGAAGCGATAGCGGAATTGTAGGAAGTGCTGGGTGCGCGTGCATCGCTGATGTGAACCCATAGAAAAAACTGCGCTTGCGCATTGTGGTCCAGCCAAGCGACGGTGCGCGCGACCACCTGGTCTCCGCGGCGCTGAGTTAGGGGAGGGCGAGCGTCACCGGGTATCGCAGGCCGAAAGCCAGCATCGTAAGCCTGGAAGCCGCGGTCGAAGCCTTGTGCCAGCCCGTTCTGCGGGTCGAGATCGATGGAGCCGACGAACGCGGCCGTCCGATAGCCTTGCGTCTTCAGCAGTTCCGGGAGGTAAACGAGCGATGGCGATAGCGCACCGCCGATTTCGCTCATGCCGGTGCTCTGAGGGTAGGCTCCGGAAAGAATGGTCGCGTGCGAAACCACGCTGGCCGGCGCTTGCGCGTAGGCATGCTCGAAGACGATGCTTTCCCGGGCGAGACGATCGAGGTTGGGCGTAAGCGCGCCCTTGGAGCCGAGGAAGCCCATGCGGTCGGCGCGGGCGGAGTCGAGGGTGATCAGCACCAGGTTGGGTTTGGATGCGGCCGCGGCGAAAGAGAAACCAAGAAAAATCAGACTCATGCCGGCAACGAATTTTCGGATCATGACAGTAAGTGTAAAGGCTGCGCCGCCATTGATCAAAACCTGCGATGCCATATCTGCAGTGCATCGGTCGGGGGACGAATCCTGGCGGCGGCGAGGCCGGCCCTTTTCACACAACCTCTTCGATAAACCTCAGTTTTGACGGCCATGCAACTCCGCGTATAATCTACGTACCTGCTCCTCGGGATCCCCAGTCTCGTGGTGATGCCGTGATCACCACCCATCGTTGGCCGGGAAGGCTCGATGGCCCTCCGTGAAGCTGGACCATATTAACTATTTGCAGTGACTGTGCCCTTCAGAAAACGTCTTCGGCTGCTGTGCCTGCTGGCTTTGTGCGCCGCGGGTTTGAGCCTGCTTCTGTCCTGCCAGCGCGCGCGGGGCGGGGCGGTTCGGTCGAGGAAGCTGATCGTCCTGGGCATTGACGGGCTCGACCCGGATCTGCTCACGAAGTTCATGGCGGAGGGCAAGATGCCGAACTTTGCCCGGCTGGCTGGGCAGGGATCGTTCCGGCGTCTGACGACGAGCATCCCGCCGCAGAGCCCGGTGGCGTGGTCGAACGTGATCACGGGCATGAATGCAGGCGGGCATGGAATCTTTGATTTCATCCACCGCGATCCGAAAACTTTTCAGCTTTATTTTTCCACGTCGAAGGTCGAAGGCCCAAAGCACAGCTTTCATGTCGGGAGTTGGGTGATTCCGCTCGGCAGCGGCTCGGCGGAACAGTTGCGGCACGGCAAGGCCTTTTGGGAGATTCTGGACGAACATGGCGTGCCCAATTATGTTTACCGCATGCCGGCAAATTTTCCCCCGATCACGGCGAAAGGGGAGACCCTATCCGGCATGGGCACGCCCGACCTGCGCGGCACTTATGGCACGTTTACTTTCTATACCGACGATCCTACGGCGGCCGTGGGAGCCGTCGAGGGCGGGGAAGTGGTGCAGGTCGAAGTCAAGAACAATCGGGTTGCGACCAATCTCATTGGACCGGACAACACGTTTCGCAGGAACTCGCCTCCCGCCACCGAGCCTTTCACGGTTGACGTGGATCCGCTGCAACCGGTGGCGCGCGTCGGCGTGCAGGACCAGCAATTCGTTCTGAAAGAAGGCGAGTGGAGTGGATGGGTTCCGGTGGAATTTCAACTCATGCCGCTGATTGGCAATGTGAAGGGGATCTGCCGCTTTTATCTCAAGCAGACGCATCCGCGTTTTCAACTGTATGTGTCGCCGATCAATATTGACCCGGAGAATCCCGCCCTGCCCATCTCCACGCCATCGAGTTACTCGAGCGACTTGGCGAAACAAATCGGCGAATTTCACACTCAAGGAATCGCGGAAGACACAAAGGCGCTCATCGCCGGAGTGCTCGACGATAAGGAGTATCTGGAACAGGCGCACACCGTGCTCGCCGAACATCGGCGCGCGTTCGATGTTGAGTTCCCAAAATTTCACCGGGGACTGTTCTTCTTTTATTTCTCAAGCCTCGATCTGAACGGGCACATGATGTGGCGGCTGACCGATCCGCAGAGTCCCGCGTACGACGCCGCGCTCGCTGCTCAGTACGGGTCGTCGCTGGAGGAATTTTACGAGCAGATCGACCAGGTGCTCGGCGAGGTGATGCCGAAGGTCGACGAGAATACGACGCTGCTCGTGCTTTCAGACCATGGGTTTGCTCCCTACCGGCGCTCGTTCAATCTGAACACCTGGCTGTTGAATAATGGCTACATCACGCGGAAACAAGGCGTCGGCGGCGATTCGAGCGAACCCTTCTTCGATGTGGATTGGAGCCGCACGCGCGCCTACGGTTTAGGGTTGAACGGACTTTATTTGAATGTGCGCGGACGCGAGCGTGAGGGCATTGTCGAGCCAGGCGCTCAGGCTGATGCGCTGCTAAACGAAATCCGCCAGAAGCTCTTGGATGTGCGCGATCCGAAGGATGGCTCTCAGGTAATTACACGGATCGATCTGGCGAGCGAAGCCTATCAAGGGCCATACGCGCGCACCGGCCCGGATGCGCTCGTCGGCTATAACCGTGGACATCGCGCGGGATGGAAGACAATTCTGGGCGCGTTCCCGCCGGACGTGCTCGAGGACAACACGAATGCGTGGAGCGGCGATCATTGCATGGACTTCACGAAGGTGCCGGGAGTTCTGTTGAGCAATCGCAAGATTGAAGCGCAGGCTCCGGCGCTGACCGACATCGCACCCACCATTCTGTCGGAATTCGGGATCGCGAAGGCGAAGGATATGATGGGGCAGTCGGTGTTTCAGCCGCGCTAGAGCTGCGAATTACGAACGGGAGAAATCATGTTTGGTTCACACAAAGTGAAGATCGAAGGCGAACTACTGGAGAAGGTGAAGCAGTGTTCGGATGCCGCCGGATACGAATCGATCGACGAATTCGTGATCCACATGCTGGAAAAAGAAACCAAGAAAATTCTGCCGGACGAGAGCAGCACGTCGAAGGAAGACGTGCAGAAACGGCTGCGCGGATTAGGGTACATCGAGTAGCTTGACTGTTCTCTCCAATCCGATGGCGATCGCCGGTCATGCCTTGGCAGTCGCGGCGTTCAAGTTCTTTCTGCTGACCAGTCCGCTGGCGATTGTAATTGTCTTGTCGCTGGTTGTCGGGTTGCTGATGGTGGTCTTGTTCGGCTACACGTCGGATCAGAAGGCAATCGGCATTGCGAAGGATCAACTAAAGGCCCATCTGCTGGCCGTGCGCCTGTATCGCGATCAGATTCCGGTGGTGATGGGCTCTTACGGCAAGATCCTGCGCGGTACAGGGCGCTACCTGAAACTCGCTTTCAAGCCGCTGCTGTATGTCATCATTCCGATTACTTTGCTGATTGTGCAGATCGATCGTTATTTGGGCGCAACCCCGATTCCGCCGAACGCGCCCTTCCTGCTGACGGTCAACCTCGCCGGGCAGACAAGCGACGCGCTGAATGACGCCACGCTCGACCTTCCGCCCGAGATTGCGATGACCGCGCCTCCTGTGCACATTCCTGCGGAAGATCAGATTGTCTGGCGACTGGCCGGCTCAAAAGAGGGAAAATATGAAGTGAGGGTCGCCGCTGCCGGCCAGAGCGCGGCGAAGGCGGTTTGTGTGGGCAGCGACCTGCCGCGAATCTCGACTGTCCGCTTACGTGGACACTTCTGGGAGCGAATGTTTTCGTCGGCAGAGCCGGCGCTGCCGGAGAATAGTCCGATCGAGTCCATTTCGATCAATTACCCGGATCGTAATATCGAGATCGCGGGCTATGGCATGAACTGGATTTGGCTGTTCTTCATCTTGTCGATGGTGGCGGGATTTATTTTCAAGGAATTGTTGGGGATCCAGATATGAAGAGATTGTGTAGGCAGCGTATCGCGTCGCGGGACGGGCGGGGGCGCCCGTCGCTCCATTGGTATTTCTTGCTGCTGCTTGCGGTTATCCTGTTCCCGACGGCCAGTCATGCCTACGCCGGCCCGGGTGCGGGATTCGCGGTGCTGTCGTCGTTCTGGGCGATCTTTGTTGCGTTCCTCTATTCGTTCTACGCGCTAATGACGTGGCCATTCCGCCAGTTGTTCCGTTTTATCCGCCGCCGAAACGCATACGGGAAGGCGACGTTTGAGCGCGCGGTGATTTTGGGATTCGACGGCATGGATCCGGATCTTGCCGATCGATTTATGGGCGAAGGCCGGCTGCCGAACCTGGCGAAGTTGCGGGAAAAAGGAACGTTCAGCAAACTGCGCACGACGTTTCCGCCGATTTCTCCGGTGGCTTGGTCGACGTTCATGACCGGGGTGAATCCAGGCAAACATAACATTTACGACTTTCTGGCGCGCGATACCAGCAACTATCTTCCATTTCTTTCGTCGGCTGAAATCAAGGGCCCGAAGCGGCACATCAAGATTGGCAAGTATTCCATTCCGTTCGGCAAGACGGAAATCAAGGGCATGCGCAAGGGCACGCCCTTCTGGCACTGGCTGGGCAACGCGGGAATTTTCAGTTCTGTGATTCGCGTTCCCGTCACCTTTCCGCCAGAGAAGTTTCAGGGCGTGCTGCTTTCCGGGATGTGTGTGCCCGACCTGAAGGGCAGCCAGGGCACGTTTTGCCTGTGTACGACCCGCGCTTCCAACGACAAGTTTCGCGAAGGCGGCGTGCGCGTACCCATCGAGCGCAAGAACGGCGTTTGTCGTTCCTACATTCCGGGGCCGGAGAATCCATTGCTGGAGAAAGCCGGCGAACTGCGCGTGGATTTCGAGGTTCGGCCGGAGCCGGGAGCAAGATCGGCGCGCATCGTGGTTGGTTCTGAAAAGTTCACGTTGAAAGTCGGAGAATACTCGGAGTGGATTCCGGCTGAATTCAAGGCTGGCATGGGTTTCACGGCGCACGGCATCTGCCGCTTCTATCTCAAGGAACTTTCGCCGGAGGTGGAAGTCTATGTCACGCCGGTGAACATCGATCCCGGGCATCCCGACCTGCCAATCTCGCACCCGGTCACGTATTCGATTTATCTGGCCAAGCTCTACGGGCCGTACGCGACGCTCGGCCTGGCGGAAGACACGTGGGCGCTCAACGAGCACGTGCTCGATGACGATGCCTTTCTGGCGCAGGCTTACGGCAATCACGAAGATCGCGAGCAGATGCTCTTTGACGCGCTGGACAAAACGAAGCAGGGGCTTTGCACCTGCGTTTTCGATACGACCGACCGCGTGCAGCACATGTTCTGGCGCTATCTGGAGGAAGATCATCCGGCGGCGCGCGATGTGCCGCACAGCCAGCATCCCAAGGTGATTCAGGATCTGTACGAGCGCATGGATCGCCTGATCGGGCGCGTGATGGAAAAGATTGACGACGACACGCTGCTGATGGTGATCTCCGATCATGGATTCAAGTCGTTCGCGCGCTGCATGAACGTGAATGCGTGGCTGCATCAGAACGGATATCTGGCGCTGAAGGATGGCAAGACCGAGAGCGGCGACTGGTTTGAGGACGTGGATTGGTCGCGCACTCGCGCTTACACCATGGGCCTCAACGGACTTTATCTGAATATCAAAGGCCGCGAGAAGCAGGGAATTGTGGATCCGGCTGAAGCTGACGCCCTGAAAGACGAGCTGCAGAAAAAGCTGAATGGGCTGGTCGATCCGGCGTCTGGCGCTATTGGCGTGACCGGCGTGTTTATCACGGACGCGGTGTATCGTGGACCGTACACGGAGAACGCACCCGATCTGCTGGTCGGCTACGGAGCCGGCTATCGCGCTTCGTGGGATTCGGTGATGGGCAAAGTTACTAGTCAGATTTTCGAGGACAATATCAAGGCGTGGAGCGGCGACCATTGCATTGATCCGCGGCTGGTTCCTGGAGTTCTATTTTCGAGTCACAAGTTCATCGAAGATAAGCCCGCGATTGTGGATGTGGCGCCGACGATCCTGAAACTGTTTGGCCTCGCGCTCCCCGCGTATTTCGACGGCAAACCTTGGACGCTGGCGGCGAAAGCTCATTGATCGTGGAACTTCGCCGAGAGTCGGCGTAAACTCGTGCCCATGTTGACCAACAATGTTCGCACAATTGCGCTGATTTCGGTTGGCCTCCTGCTCCTTGGCAATATTGTGTTCGCGGTCATCATTCACGATACTGTGCGGTTTGAGCAGCCAATCCGTGAGATTCATGGGAGGGTGTCCAATTTCGGTAACGCTATCCCCTCCGTCTGGGTTGACGTCTATGACAACGCACAAACGTGCCTAGACGATTCAATGACCCCGGCTGAGAAAAGAAAGAGGCAAACCAAAATCGCTTCTGTGAAACCAAAAGCAGATGGCGAGTTCAGTATTAGGCATCTGCCGAAAGGGTTTTATGAAGTCGAGTTCGGAAATCACGGGATGGGTGGCTACAACGTTCTGTCCGTGCTTGTAAACGTTGACCCCAAAGGGATACCCGGGGCGCTCTGTGTGAACTTGGGTCTCGAGGGCGGGGGGCAAAGCAGCGTTTTTAATTGTTTTGCGAAGTAGCTGTCGCGAAATCCCCATTGACCTGACGGTACGAATCTCAGGTAGTGGCATTCCTAAGGGACCCGGCGGAAACGGCAACTCAGGGTTGAGATTTTGGTGGACGGGCGAGAGCCTGCCCTGAGCTTGCCGAAGGGACGGCCGTCGCTCCACTTACGACTTTGTTGTTCTCAGACGCGCTGCTAGCCACGCTACGCACGCCAGCATCCCGCACCATCCCATGAGGCGTATGATCGCTGCGATCGTGGTGTCGTACTGCAGAACGCCGAGACTCGTGAAAATCGTGTTCCAGTCGTGCTCTACGTAATCGGAGTCTCCGGCGGTCACGAGGGGCAAAGCCATGGCGCGAGCGTCGGCCATGTAGGTCGCGGTATAAAGCCAGTTCTCAAAAAAGAGAAACGTGCAGAACACGAAAGCCGCGGGCTGGCGTTCGTGGAAGAAATAGGCCGCCAGCAGCAACGGGACCAGCCACTGCAGAATGGTGCCTCCCCAAAGGCCGAAGGTTGGGCCGAACCACGCGAAGAGCATGTGGCCTCCTTCGTGGACAACAAGGTTGGCGGAGTCGATGAACAAGTAGCCGCCATGCATGCTGAAGGCGTAGATCAGGAAAAGAACATAGAAGACAAGCCATGCCAGGACGGCCCAGCGCGAGATCGGGCGCCAGTCTTCCCGGGCGCCGGACCATTCCACAATCGAGTCCAGGTACTCACGCATACTCGACCTATAACGAATCCAGAGTTGCTGTGACCACAGACAGCTGCCGAGTTGCGCTCGGCTTGGACGGGCGAGGGCGCCCGTCCCCACACAAGCAGGGTACAGCAACGGGCTATTGGGCGCGCCAGGCGCCGGAACGGCCCTGGAGAATATTATTGGCAGGAAAGTTGAAAAGCGCGAGACAAGGCCGTATTGTAGGAGCCTACAGGAAGAGAGCTGCCGCCAATTGCCCTCCCTAAGCTCATGGCGCAGCATCGAACCCGGAAAAAGGAGATCGGCAAATGGAAGCCAAGCCGGCACAACAGAACATTCAGGATTCCTTCCTCAACACGGCACGAAAGGAACGGCACAATATCACGATCTATCTGGTCAGCGGGGTGAAGCTGACGGGCCGTATCCGATCGTTCGACAAGTACTCGGTGGTCCTCGAAACCAGCAACCAGGAGCAGCTCATCTTCAAACATGCGATTTCGACCGTCGTAATCGTGCGCGGAGCCCACAGCCACACGGATGCGAAGCCGGCGGCGGTGGCGCCCCATGAGGAGGCGGCGATTCCAGACCCCGCTTCCGGCACTGAAGGATGAAGTGAGTTTGCTTGCGCCGAGACGACTCCAGAGTGAGTAGCCGTAGCAGTTCGCGGAATGAGCCCAAGGTGGTGCTGAATCCATCGGAGCGGCAGGAACGAGCGTTCCTGGCGGGGGTGGAGTTTCGCACCAGGGGCCGCGCGGGCCACGCGGGAAAAACAGGTTCCGCCACCATCACTCCCGGCGCGCAGGCGGCTCGCGATCACGCCACCAGTGTGGCGGCATCGTCGTCCCTGCCCTTGCCGGCGGATTCCCCGGATTTCAGCTCCGATTTCAGTTCCGATTTCACTTCCGAAGATTCGCTCGACGAACTGCGGGCGCTGGCCATGAGCGCGGGCGCCGAGATCGCCGGCGAATTCACCCAGCGCAAGGATCGGCCGGATCCGGCCACGCTGATCGGCAAGGGCAAACTGGAGGAAATTGCGGGAGCGGCGGCCTCGGTTTTGGCGGATGTGATTCTGTTCGATCACGACCTATCACCTTCGCAACAGCGCAACATTGAGCGCGTGGTCCACACGCGCGTCATCGATCGCACGCAGCTGATTCTCGATATCTTCGCGCGGCACGCCCGCACCCGTGAAGGCCAGTTGCAAGTGGAACTGGCGCAACTCGAGTATTTGCTGCCGCGGCTGGCGGGGCGCGGCGTGGAAATGTCGCAGCTCGGCGGCGGCATCGGCACTCGCGGACCGGGCGAAACTCAGTTGGAGACCGACCGGCGGAAGATTTACCGCCGCGTCCGGCACGTGAAGCAGCAAATCGAAAATGTGCGGCGCATCCGGGCGCAGCAACGGCAGCGGCGCGAAGCGGTCCCGGTCGCACTGGTGGCGCTGGTGGGCTATACGAACGCGGGAAAGTCCACGCTGTTCAATGCCCTCACCAATGCTAATGTGGAGGCATCGTCGCGCATGTTTGCCACGCTCGATCCGACTATCCGAGGCGCCGATCTGCCCTCGAAACGCAAAGTTCTGTTCTCCGACACAGTGGGTTTCATCCGGCATCTTCCGCACACGCTGGTTTCGGCGTTTCGCGCCACGCTCGAAGAAGTGCAGCGCGCCACGCTCATCATGCAAGTCTCGGATGCCAGCAGCCCGGTTTCCGCCGAGCAGGACGCGCAGGTGGAAAGCGTCCTCAAGGAACTCGAAGCCGACAAGAAACCGCGGCTGCGAGTGATGAATAAGATCGACCTGTTGCTTCCCAAGCAGCGCGAGTCGCTGCGCGATGACGATCAGATCGTCCACGTCTCGGCCGCGAAAGGAATCGGATTAAGCACGCTGCTCGATCGCGTCGATGCGCTGCTGGAAGAAGACCGCCCCCGCCGCGTGCGCCTGCGCATCCCGCAAACAGAGGGCAAGATGCTGTCCCTGTTGGAGGCTCGTGCCCGCATCTATTCCCGCCAGTATCAGGACGGGTTGGTGGTGCTGGAAGCGGAAGCGCCCGCCTCGCTGCTGCGCCGCATGCGGGAATGGGTGGTGGAGTGAGCCCTGGAAAGGAGTGCATTAGCGTTGACGATTCGGACACGAAGCTGGTGTTCAACGCCTAAGTCTTATTGCGGTGATTTGCCGTTGGGCTGCGTAGAGCAAGTAAGCAAATCAGGACCACGATGCACCAAAGAAAGACGGCCGAGACGATCCAGTCCCCCGTTCTCTGAAGCTGTTGCTGGTTGGTCTGCACCAGATAGGCGCGGTCCTTGACAATCGCCTCATAGCTCCTACAACCTTTCTCGGTGTAGCTCACGCTCAGAAACCCAAGAACCGCCGCCAAGGTCATGAAGACGCCGAGCGCCCGCGTCAGGAGTCGGCTGCGCAATCTCCCGGTCGCGGCTTCTGCAATTGTCGCAAAGGGGGCCCGAAGCACACGGTACACCGCGATTCCCAGGCACAGCGACACCAGGCCAACCACGAAATAGGAGACGATCAAATAGTGTTCATTGCTCACTGCTTTCGCCTCAGGGCGGCCATCAGTACGGTTATTAGCCCGACATATACGAGAAGAACAACGAACAAGTTCTGGAGGACGTCCTTCAAGCCGGCGGCGATGGCCCAGACACACTCCATGAATCGGGCACCATCCTTGAGATCAAAAGAGCTACCCAGAGCGGCTCCGATGGCGGCACACACAAGGACAATGGCGAGGGCGCGCAGATAAAATTCGGTTGCGGCAGGAAACGCCACGATTTGTTCGAGGAGACTACGCAGACCCGGTCGGAGTATACGGTCGATCAGTAGAACAATAAGAATCGAAGTGACTAGTGTGGCCAGAAAAGCGATGCTATGCGGACTCATAGGCGCGCTCCATCATGTGTTTCGAGGCAGAATTATAGTCCTCGCCGGTGAGGACGTGCACGACTCAATGTTGGAATCGTGCCTCCCGTTTTCAGCACAGAGACTTGCTCGACCAGACCTACGCCCTGCCGAATGGATTCTCCAGTGAGGGGCTTTGCGGAGTTAGCAATTCCGCTCCGCTTTCCCTGATGTGCATGTCGTCCTCCAGGCGGATGCCGAATTCTCCGCGGATATAAATGCCGGGCTCGTCGCTGAAGGTCATCTCGGGCTGGAGTTTCGTCGGGTTGCCGCGTACCAGATACGGCCACTCGTGTTCGTCCATGCCGATGCCGTGTCCCAGGCGGTGCGTGAAGAACTTGTAATCGGGCCCGTAGCCCGCGTCGCTGATGACTTTGCGCGCGGCAGCATCCACGGAGCCGGCTTCGGCTCCGGGCTTCGCGGCCCCGAGCGCGGCGCTCTGCGCTCGATGCACGATGTCGAAGACCTGTTTCATTTTGTCGCTGGGTTTGCCGAGCACAAACGTGCGCGTGATGTCGGATGCATAGCCTTCCACCGAGCAGCCGCCGTCGATCATCACGGTCGTGCCTTCCCGAATGCCTTGCGGTGCGACCGAGCCGTGGGGGAAAGCGGAGAACTCGCCCACCTGCACATCGGCGCCCCCCTCGAATCCCAATTTGCGGTGCGCCGCTTCCAGCAGTTCTCCGACATCTCGCTGCGTCATACCAACTTTCAGCGAACGATAGGTTGCCTCGTAAGCGGCGAGCGTCACCTTCGATGCCAGCCGCATCAGCTCGATTTCGTGGCGGCTTTTGATCATGCGGCACCCAGCGGTAACCGGAGTCGCACTCGTGAACGTGGCACTGGCCGCGGTTTTCCGCAGGCTGTCGCTGAAAACGAACTTTGCCATCTCGTCCACGCCGATCGTGCCGCTCGCGATTCCGCGGTCGCTGAGTCCTTGCGCCACGCGGGCGTAGGGGCTCTCGTCTTCCTGCCAGATGCGGACGTCGGCCTGGCCGCCATCGGGGGATTGGGCGATCTGCTCGCGCGCCCGGCCTTCCTCGAACGCCGGAGTTACGTAAAAAGCTGCGCCCTTGGCGGGCAGCACCATGGCAAACATGCGCTCTCCGCCAAACCATTGAACGCCGGTGAAGTACAAGAGGGATGTGCCCGGCATAAGCAGGATGGCGGACAAGTTGTTCTCGCGCATCAAGCGGCGGGCCTCTTCCTGGCGCGTGGCGCGTTCTTCGATGGTGATGGCCTTGGCTTCTCCTCGGAGCGTGCGAAGCGCAGCGATGGCTGGCGGAAGAGTTTCTTCACCTTTTGCCGTCTGGGCCAGCGTGGGCAAGGCCACGCTAACCCCGGCAGCGAGGGAACCGGTTTGCAGGAAACGGCGGCGCGAGATCATGAAGCCTCCGGGAAAGAAGATCATTATATATAGAGTGAAGGCCGGATTATGAAGAGAGTCTAGAATCTGGCCTAATACATAAGCGTGCAGTTACGCATTATGCATTATGCGAAACCGATCGGTCACATATTTATCGAAGGCCGCTTCCCGCCGAATTTACCGCGCGTCCGTTGGGATTCTGGCGCTGAAGGATTTGCTATCGGCGCTGAAGTAGAATAAAGCGTTGTTATCGCGGCGAGGCTTTTTCCGGAGGCGCTATGAGCAATTATCCCGTAACCGCAGGACGGATGGTCCCTCATAACATGGTGACCACGCAGTTCGAGCTCGATGGCTTTCGCGTTGTGCGCACGCTGGGTGTGGTGCGCGGAATCACGGTGCGTTCCCGGTCGATCTTCGGAACCATTGGAGCCGGGCTGCAGACGCTGGTTGGCGGCAACATCACGCTGCTGACCAATCTATGCGAGAAGACGCGCGCCGAAGCGTTCGACCTGATGTTGCAACACGCGGCGGAAATCGGCGGCAACGCCGTCGTCGGCGCGCGCTACGACGCAACCGAAGTGATGCAGGGCGTCACCGAAGTTCTTGCCTACGGCACCGCTGTCGTCGTGGAGCCGGCAAGATAGCTCAGGAGCGATCCCGCGCATTTGCAACGATTACCCCCTTCCGCGGGTAGCGCTTGACATGTACTGTATGACCGTACATACTGGAAACAAGTGTTTCTCTCTCGTCCGCATCGCGCGCGCGGTGCGAAACCGCAAGTCAGCGCCCATGGTGGCTGTATCCTGACCGCAAGGATCGCCAACCGCGTTCAGCTTGAGGGCTGGATGCTCGCTGCGGAACAGAGGAACACTTTATGATCGCCCATTTTCGCCATAAAGGGCTAAGGCAACTCCACGAGGACGGAAGCGCGAAGGGTGTGCCGTCCGCGATGGCCGACAAGCTGCGCAAGCTCTTGTTCGCCCTCGAAACCGCCGAGACGCTGGAGCAGCTCGGTCGGTTTCCCGGCTGGAAGCTGCATCCGCTTAAGGGCGACCTTAAAGGATCATGGAGCCTGACGGTCACGGGAAACTGGGGTTGATTTTCCGCTACGACGAACTGACAGACACCGCCAGCGATATTGATCTGATCGACTATCACTAGGAGGCCGAAATGCCCATGAAGAACCCGCCCCATCCGGGCGACCTGATTAGGACCGAAGTCATCGAAGCCCTTGGCCTTAGCGTGACGAAGGCGGCGGAGATTTTGCAAGTACGCCGCGCCACGCTCTCCGACCTTCTGCACGGCAAGGCCGCCTTGACGCCGGAAATGGCCCTGCGCATCGAAAAGGCGTTCGGCCCTGACATGGACCACCTTCTCCGGATGCAGCTCGCCTATGACGTGGCGAAAACGCGACAGCACGCGCGGGGCATCTCAATCAAGCGATATGCCCCGGCCTGAACCGATCGCGTCCGCGTTACTCCTTGTACAAGGCCCCCGCGACCACCGCAGCCAGGATCGCGCCTACCCACAAGTCGAGCATCCATCCGAGCGGCAACATGCGAGGAACCGGCGACCAGGCTGCTTGCGCAAAGTTGCCCGGCACACCGGCGCAGAATCCGACGATCATCCCGATTTTGACAGCCGTTTTCGGCCCTGGGCCGGCGGTTGCACGAGCGCACGCGTAGAGATACGCGATAAGAATCGACATCACGAACACCAGCAAAATCCAATGCCCGGCAAAAAATGGATAGCGCGATTGCTTGAGGAACAATCCTTGTTTCTGCATGGCCTCGTAAAACGGAGCCTGTCGCCACCCAATGAAGAAGCTCCATGCACTCCACACCACGCCGCCAGCAATGCCCCCCAGCCACACCCGAGTCTTGTTCAGCTTCATTGTGCCCCCTGTTTATGTTGATTCAAGAAATTCGGCACCAGTGTACTCCAGCGTGTCAATGAGTGGAATTGCGGGCTGGATGCGGGCCAAGGCTCGGATACTAATCTGTCCGGCGGCAACTCCTCCAAAATTCTTCGCCAGCCCAAGCATCTGCAAGCGAAAAATACACAATTCCAGCGCGGGCGAACCACTTTTCTAAACACAATCCCTAGTGGTCATCTTTCTGGTTAACCGCAATATTTCGCGTTTTGCAACTTGAGTCCCTTGCCGCAGTCTCAACCTGAAACTTTCTTGTTGACAACAAATGATTTAGGCGTAGGATGTGGACAAAAGTGGTTTAAAGTGGAATAAATATTAGAGTTCGTGGGTAAGAACGCTAACTTTCGAGGCGCCAGTGGTTTCCGAGACTGACACCGAAAAAAACGAGCCCCAACGAACCCGAATCCACTTTCTTTGTGACTGCTTCTACCTCCCTCTAGCGGCTGTGGTAGCAGCCACAGAAAAACGGAGCCCAGTAACGAGCAGGGCCTATGTTTCGCGGCAATCATCCAACTCGCGTCGACGAAAAGGGACGGTTAAAAGTCCCGGCGGAATTCAAGCGCGTGATCGACGAGAAATATGCTCAGAAATTCTACATCACGAGTCTGGATGGAAACGTTGCTCAAGTGTATCCCTTCGAGGAATGGGAACGGATCGAGCAGAAGCTGGCGGCGCTATCGACTTTCAATCCGACGAAAAAAAAGTTCTTGAATCGCACGAATTATTACGGGCAGGTCGTGGAGATGGACGGGCAGGGGCGCCTGCTGGTCCCGCAGATTCTGCGCGAGTCGGCGCAGATTCGCGGCGACGTAGCAGTGCTCGGCAATCTGACCTACCTGGAAGTCCGGAACCTGGAAGCGTTCCGCAAAGAGGTTGAAGAGCAAGCCTTTACGGATGAAGACACAAAGACGCTCGACGAATTGGGCATCTAGTGCGCACGGATTCAACAGACACCCCCGAGCGGGGTGGGCGTGGAGCGGTTGGCCATGTCCCGGTTCTTTTAAAAGAAGCGATCGATTTTCTGGCCGTAAAGCGCGGCGGAACTTATCTGGATGCCACGGTGGGCCTGGGCGGGCACAGTTACGAAATCGCAAGACGCCTCGGCGCACCGGGACATTTGATTGGCTTCGATAAGGATCCGGCGGCGCTGGAACGGGCCCGCGAAAAGCTAAACGCAGTCGACGGTCGTCAGTCGTTAGTCGTTAGCGAAGGTACTGCCGAACGACCAACGACTGACGACCAACGACTGATTTTGACCGATTGGCCGACAGTCACGCTGATTCATGGATCGTTTGCGGAAGTTGGTGAGCGCGTCACTCCCGCGTCCCTGGACGGCATCCTGGCGGACTTGGGCGTGAGCAGTTTGCAGCTTGGCGACCCGGCGCGGGGATTTAGTTTTCAGGCGGAAGGACCGCTGGACATGCGGATGAACCCGATGTCCGGCGAGACCGCCGAACAAGTGGTAAACCACATCGGCGAGCGCGAGCTGGCCGATGTGATTTACGAATTCGGTGAGGAAAGGAGGTCGCGGAGAATCGCCAGAGCCATTGTCCGGTCGCGGCCGATACGCACGACGAAGCAACTTGTCGAAGTCGTATCAGCCGCGGCCCGGTCAATGAAACTGGGTCAACACAAGTACGACAGGATTCATCCGGCGACCCGGACCTTTCAAGCTCTCCGAATTTTCGTAAACCGTGAACTGGACGATCTGAAAGCACTGCTGGAGGCGGCGCCCAGAGTGCTGAAGCCGGGCGGAAGGCTGGTGGCGATCAGCTTTCACTCGCTCGAAGACAGGATCGTCAAGGATGCGCTGCGGGACGGCGCCAAGCAAGGATGGTACCGGCTGCTGACGAAAAAGCCGGTGACGGCCAGCGCAGAAGAGATCGATTGCAATCCGCGGTCGCGCAGCGCGAAGATGCGCGCCGCCGAAAGGATCGGTTCTCAGTTCCCGGTTCCCAGTTCTCAGTCGTGAGCGTTTGCCGAGAACTGAGAACTGAAGTGGTGAAGTGAAGGTTTTGGAAAGAACTCTGTGGTGGAGTTTTCCCGGAGCGGCCAAGAAAAACAGAACAAGGCCGCGTCCGGAGAAGAAAAAACTGGAATATCGCAATGAAATTTACCGGCACTCTTATTGAAGATCTGATGGCAACGGTCGAGCGCGCTGAACGGAAGGCGCAGTCGGACGGAGCCTTACTCGACGAACCCTTGATCGGCGGAGCCTCGCTTGTCGAACCCATGTTCGTCGAAACATCGCTCGTTGAACCTTGGTTCGCTTCCATTCAGGAAAACACAGACAACGATTCCCAATTCATTGGAGTGGCATAAATCATGAGCGCCGTGGCAATGCAAAGCGCAGTTCCTTCCAGTTGGCGCCAGTCCTGCTGGCTGGGGACCCCGGAAATTTATTTCCGCAAGACCATCGACAATTCACGCCTGGTGAAGGTCGAAGACCCGCGCCGCGCGCGCGAGATGAAGTATTTCGGATTTGCGTTGTGTTGTCTGTTTCTGCTGGTTATGGGATACGCGCTGCAGCATTTCCGCGCGATTGAATACGGGTACAAGATCGAGACGCTGCGGTCCGAGCGCGATGGTCTTACGGAAATGAACCGGGCCCTGCGCCTGGAAGAGGCGTCGCTGCGCGATCCGGAGCGAATTGATGTGATGGCGCGCAAGCTCGGCCTGCAGTCGCCCCAGCCTGGGCAGGTGCTTCGCATGGACGCCGCCGCCGATGCCGCTACGCCGGTGATGGCCAGCGTGACTCCGGTCGCGGTAGTGTCCGCGCGGTAAACCAGTTCTCAGTTCCCAGTTCTCAGTTCTCAGCAAGGAGCCCTGAGCTTTTCACTGAGAACTGAGAACTGAGAACTGGGAACTGAAATGGCGGCGAGTACCTCTTCGAACGGCGCAAGATTCAGGCTCTACGCCTTGTCTGGATTCCTATGCATCTGGCTGCTCGCGATCTGCGTGCGGCTCGTCTATCTGCAGATTTTTTGCTACGGCGATTTCGAGCGCCGCGCCCAGCACCAGCAGCAGCGCAGCTTCGATCTCTCGCCGAAACGCGGCGTCATTTATGATCGCGCGGGGCGTGAGCTGGCGATGTCCATCCAGGTGGACTCGGCTTTCGTGGTGCCCTCGGAAGCTCCCGATCTTCCCAATGCCATCAGCCTGATTACGCGCATCACTAACGACGATCCCCGCGTCGTGCTTGCCGACTGCCGCGCCCACAAGACCTTTTGCTGGGTAGCGCGGAAGGCCGATGCCGAAGTGATTGACCGTATCCGCGCCCTGAATCTGCAAGGCATCCACTTCCAGAAAGAGCCCAAGCGTTTTTATCCCAAACGCGAACTGGCAGCGCAAGTTCTGGGCTACGTTGGCACCGACGATCAGGGTCTAAGCGGCCTGGAGCGGCAGTTCAACGAGCAACTGCAGGGCAAGCCCGGCAAGCTGATGATTTCGGTCGACGCGCGCAAACATTGGTTTGCCAGCGTTGAAAAGGAACCGGAATCAGGCAACAGCGTCGTCCTCACCATCGATCAGAACATTCAGTACATTGCCGAACGCGAACTCGAGCGCGGGATGGAGGAGACGCACGCCATTGCCGGCACAGTGATCGTGGAAAATCCTCACACCGGCGAGATTCTGGCGCTCACCAACCGGCCCACGTTCAATCCCAATATTCGGAAGGAAATTCGCAACGAGGCTTTGAAAGACCGCGCCGTCAGCGACGTGTACGAGCCTGGCTCGACTTTCAAGATGGTGACGATTTCCGCCGGTCTGGAAGAAAAAGTAACGCGCCCCGACGAAATGTTCGACTGCCAGATGGGATCGATTGTCATCAACGGCATGCGCATCCGCGACAGCAGGCCGCACGGCATGCTCTCGGTCGCCGACATTATTGCGGAGTCAAGCGATGTCGGCGCCATTAAAGTCGCGCTGCGGCTCGGCGACGAGCGCTTGTACAAGTACATCCGCGCTTTCGGATTCGGCCAGCAAACCGGGATCGAACTTCCCGGTGAAACGCGCGGCTTGACGAAACCGGTGGAACGCTGGTCGAAAGTTTCGATTGGCGCGATTTCCATGGGCCAGGAGATTGGCATTTCGGCGCTGCAGCTCGCTTCCTTGATCTCGACGATCGCCAACGACGGCGTGCACGTTCCGCCGCGCATCGTGGCCGGCACAATTGAGCCGCGGAATGCTCCGCAGACTATCGCCTTCCAGCCCGCTGACGGGACGCGGGTGATTTCATCTTTGACCGCAGCCCAGATGCGCCAGATGCTGCAAGGAGTGGTGCTCCACGGCACCGGACGCAAAGCCATTCTCGAGGGCTATAGTTCGGCGGGCAAGACTGGCACGGGGCAGAAGGTGGATCCAGCCACCGGCGCTTACTCAAAGACGAAATATGTCGCGTCGTTTGCCGGCTTTGCTCCCATCAACGATCCGCAAATTGCAGTGGTGGTAATTCTCGACTCGCCGGTTGGCTTGCACCAGGGAGGCCAGGTTTCGGCGCCGATCTTCCAACGGATCACGCAGCAGGCGCTCGAGTATCTGCACGTCCCGCATGACGTTCAGCTTCCACCCAGCCGCCAGGTTTTATTGGCTCGCCGCGATGTCCCCGACGCGAGCCTCGAAGAAAGCTCGCCCGATCACCTGGGCGCCAGCCTGGACATGGCCGACGCCGGTGACACGCCAGTTATTCCGTCAGCGGCGAAGCCCGGCCCAATCGCCGCGCAGGTCGTTCCCGCCGCTATGAACGGAAGAGAGAATGGGAGAGAGGCAGATCACGCGACGCCAAACGCCCCGACAACGGCTGCGAGTTCAACGGCCGCAAGTTCGCCGGTTACACAATCGGAGACCTCACACCCCCAGAAATTGCCGGCCAGCGGAACGGTGGTGCTCGATGTGGAAGAAGGAGGGATCGAGGTCCCGTCGTTTCTTGGCAAGAACCTGCGCGTTGCCATTGAGGCCGCGCAAGATGCCGGACTCGACCTCGACGCCATCGGCAGCGGCGTTGCCCGCGAACAATCGCCGCCGCCCGGTGCGCACGTCGCGGCTGGATCGCGCGTAACCGTACGCTTCGGCAGGTAATTGAAGCCTATACTGATGTCATGCCCGGAGGAACACGCTTTTACCATCCTAGGAGTCCGATAACTATTGCAGCGTTGCTTGCGCTCATATCCATCATGATCTGGATTGCCTTATCGCAGCTTGGCTGGCTGCGGTAATTGTCGTGGAGTCTCGTCGGCAAGTCTCCCCAACCTCTGCAATCTGACCTCTAACCTCTGACCTTCTATAATCACTCCAATGACTTTCCAACAACTCCTGCAGGGTGCCGAGGTCCTTTCGCAAAGCGGAAACGCGGCGGTTGCCGGAGTGGAATACGATTCCCGGCGGGTGCGCCCCGGAACTGTTTTTGTTGCCATGAAGGGTGACACCAGCGACGGAAATCGTTTCATCGATCAAGCCATCGCTGCCGGAGCGGTTGCCATCGTCACCGACTCCCCGGCCGAAACGCCGCGGTCCAATGTTGCCGGCGTTGCCGGGGTTGCCTGGGCGCAGGTCGTGAACGGACGCCGCGCGCTTGCCCGCCTGAGCGCGAATTTCTACAAACGTCCTGCCGAGCGAATTGCGAATACTGGAATTACAGGCACGAACGGAAAGAGCACGACCGCGTTCCTGATCGAATCCATATTCCAGGCAGCCGGACGCAAGACCGCACTGGTCGGAACCATCGAATATCACCTTGCCGGGAAGATTCTCCCGGCTCCGCACACCACGCCGGAAGCGCTGGAGTTGAACCGGCTTTTGTCGGAGGGTCTGGGCCAGGGAGTCACCGAAGCGGTGATGGAAGTGTCGTCGCACGCGCTCGAGCAACAGCGCGTTTTCGGAATTCCTTTTGATGTGGCCGTCTTCACGAATCTCACGCGCGACCATCTCGATTACCACGTCACGATGGAAAATTACTTCCGCGCCAAACAGGTGCTCTTCGAAGGCTGCGGGACGGAACCGCCGCGCGCCGCCGTTCTTAACATCGACGATGAATACGGGCGCCAGCTAGTGAAGCTCAGCAAGAAGAAAAGCGCCGTCGTGCTCGCCTACGGTCTTACGTCCGGCGACTTTCATGCCGAGTCCGTCGAAATCGCGCCGCGGGGAACTCGTTTTGAAATGGTCACGCCCTCGGGAAAGATCGCGATGTGGTCTCCGCTGATCGGCAATGTGAATGTGTACAACGTGCTGGCAGCTTCGGCCGCCGGATATGCGCGTGATTGTTCCGCCGAGGCGATCGCAAAAGGGATCTTCGACCTCACTAGCGTTCCCGGCCGCTTCGAGCGCGTGGATTGCGGCCAGCCTTTCACGGTGGTCGTCGATTATGCGCACACCGACGATGCGCTGCGCAACCTCACCGCGCTGGCTCGCGATTTTGTCGCCCGTGCCGGCCTCAAAGGCAAGGTCATCACGCTTTTCGGATGTGGTGGTGATCGCGATCGCGCCAAGCGTCCGCTGATGGGCGAGGCCGCCGGCAAAGGCAGCGACTTCGTCGTTCTAACTTCCGACAACCCGCGCTCCGAAGATCCACTGGCCATCATGAACGATGCGCTCGTTGGTTTGCAAAAGTCCGGCGCAAGATATTCCGTGGAGCCCGACCGCCGCAAGGCCATCGCGCTCGCGCTCCAGCAGGCAACCCCGGGCGACATCGTGCTGCTTGCTGGCAAGGGACACGAAAAAGTGCAGGTCACAAGAGAGGGAACGATTCCATTCGACGATGTGGACGTTGCGCGCGGGAATCTGATGGCCCTGGGTTACGACTGCGAGAGTGCCGCGAAAGCGGGCACCTCGGGGAAGACCGCATGAAACTTCTCCTCTCCCGCATCGCCGAATTCATCGCTCCGGCCGACAAAGCTGCGACCGGACAACTAATGACCGGACAATACGACGGTCGCGCGATCGCGCAAGGATATTCCATCGATTCCCGCACTGTGCAGCCGGGCGAACTCTTCTTTGCGGTCAAGGGCGAACGCCTGGACGGTCACGACTTCGTCGAGCAGGCGCTGAGCCGGGGCGCGATTGCCGCGGTGGTCGAGAAAGAGCGGTTGGCGCGCTATTCCAACGCCGCCGGCCTGCTTGCCGTCGACGACACGCTCGTCGCGCTCCAGACGCTGGCGACGGCGGTGCGAAAAATTTGGGGGAAGACTGCCATCGGCGTCACCGGCTCGATGGGCAAGACCACCACCAAGGAAGCGATGGCGCATCTGCTCGCGATCAAGTACCGCGTGCATCGCACCAAGGGAAATTTCAACAATCATTTTGGTCTGCCACTCGGACTGCTGACTCTCGAGCCGGAATACGATGTCGCCGTGGTTGAGATGGGGATGTCCCACGCTGGCGAAATTTCCGCCCTGGCCCGCATCGCCCTGCCGAACCAGGCCGTGGTCACCAACGTTGCCCCCGTGCATCTGGAGAGCTTCGACTCCATCGCCGGAATTGCGCGCGCGAAATATGAACTGATCGAAGCTCTTCCGCATGGCGGCACGGCAGTGTTGAATGCCGACGACGAATATGTGTGCCAGTTTGGCCGCGATTTCAAAGGCAAGGTCATCATGTTTGGACTGAAGCCAACCGCAGATGTGCGTGCAGAGAATATTGAGGTTCTTGGAGCTGCGGGCGCGAGCTTCGATCTCGTCAGCCGCGAAATACGCCAGCCGGTGCAAAGTCCTCTGCTCGGCAAGCACAACGTATACAACGTGCTCGCCGCGGCGGCCATTGCGCTGGAGCATGGCATCACCCCATCGGAGATCGCCGCAGCGCTACCGTCCCTTCAGCCCGCCGACAAGCGCGGACAGGTTGTCCAACTGGGTAATACCACCGTGCTGTACGATTGCTACAATTCGAGTCCGAAGGCGCTCATGGCTGCCGTCGATACTCTAGCCGCCATGCCCGGCCGGCGCCGGATTGTTGTCGCCGGCGAAATGCTGGAACTCGGCGCCACTGCCGAGCAATTGCATAGCGAGTGCGGGCGTTACATTGCAGGAAGTGCGGCCAGAAGTAAACTTGATTTCCTGCTCGGCGTGCGCGGTTTGGCGAAGTCGATGGTGGAAGCGGCTCGCGAAGCGGGAATGAAAGCAGAATTCGTAGCGACGCCAGAAGAAGCCGGCGAGTGGCTCGCGCGCGAAACTAGCGAAGGCGATGTTGTACTGCTGAAAGCATCGCGAGGCGTGAAACTGGAAAAAGCATTAGAGACATGGCAACGAATAATCGGCGTTCCCAGCGCCCCAGGCGCCGGGAAACTGAGAACTGAGAACTGAAAACCGAGAACTGGTGTCGGAGGCGGATTGCTCTACTGGCTGCTCTACCTGAAGCTCTTCCATTACTTTCCGCCGTTCCGCATTTTTCGTTACCTCACTTTTCGCACGGCGTTCGCCAGCCTCACCGCGCTTTTCACCGGCCTCATCGTTGGGCCCATTGTGATTCGGCGCCTGCAAGATTTCCAGATCGGGCAGTACATCCGCGAAGAGGGGCCGCAGGCTCATCAGAAAAAGGCGGGCACGCCGACCATGGGCGGATTGCTGATCGCCATCGCCATCCTGGTGCCGACATTGCTTTGGGCCGACCTGACCAATCCGTTCGTCTGGATCGCAGTGTTTTCCACGATAGCGTTCGGTGCCATCGGTTTTGCCGACGACTACCTTAAAGTCGTGCATCGCCGCAATCTAGGCCTTACCGCGCGCGCCAAGGTGGGTTTTCAGGTCGCGGCCAGCGTCGTAATTGCTGTCGTGCTGATCTCTTTGCAGCATCGCGGAGAATACTCCACCGTGCTAATGGTCCCTTTCTTCAAGCAGTTCCATCCGGACCTGGTAATCCAAAGATTGTTGGTTCATCCCGGACTCTGGCCGCTGGCCTTCCTGCCGTTCGTGGGTTTCGTTGTGTTTGTGATTGTCGCATCGACCAACGCTGTAAATCTTACGGACGGCCTTGACGGGCTCGCCATCGGCTGTACTGTGATAGCGGCCGGAGCGCTCGCGGTTCTCACCTACCTCAGCGGCCACGCCACTTTTGCCACCTACCTCGAATTGCAGCGCATGCCGCAGATCGGCGAGCTCACTATTTTTTGCGGAGCTATGGTCGGTTCCGCCATTGGATTTCTCTGGTACAACGCACATCCGGCGGAAGTGTTTATGGGCGATGTCGGCTCGCTGGCGCTGGGCGGCGCGATCGGCACCGTAGCCGTTATGATCAAGCAGGAGCTGTTGCTGCCGTTCATCGGAGGTATTTTCGTCATCGAGGCGCTCTCGGTGATCCTGCAGGTCGGTTCCTACAAGCTGCGCAAGAAGCGTATTTTCAAGATGGCGCCGATCCACCATCACTTCGAATTGCTGGGCTGGTCGGAGTCGAAGGTGATTGTGCGCTTCTGGATCGCATCGCTGGTATTCGCGCTGTTTGCGCTGACCACGCTGAAACTGAGATAAAGGAGAATTTGTAATTGGGCAGTTTGTAATTTGTAATTTGAAAACTTAAAACCAAATAGGCAAGGGATCGGTTTTTGAATTGCAAATTACCAATTACAAATTACCAATTGAACTTCATGGATCTCAACAACAAACGCGTCCTGGTCGTCGGCCTCGGCAAATCTGGCGTGGCCTCGGCCCTGTTCCTTAAATCGCGCGGCGCCCGCGTCACGGTGTCGGATTCCAAGCCCGAAGCCGAGCTTCGCGATGAAATCCTGCTCCTGCTGGAGCATGGCATCACGGTCGAAACCGGCGGCCACGGCGACCGCACCTTTCGTGGGCAAGACTTAATCGTCGTGAGCCCCGGTGTGCCCTTCGATGCGCCGCAACTTCTGCAGGCGCGCAACCTGGGAGAGCCGGTCATCGGCGAAATCGAACTGGCCGCGCAATTTCTCGCCGGTCAGATCGTAGCCATTACCGGAGCCAACGGCAAGACAACGACCACCGCATTGGCCGGCGAAATTATTGCCGCGGGAAAATTCTCCACTCTCGTGGGCGGTAATATCGGAACGCCGGCCATCGGTTTTGTGGATCAGGCCGGGCCCGCGACCTGGACTGTGCTTGAAGTTTCAAGCTTTCAGCTGGAAACGATCGTTGAATTTCGGCCTCGGATCGCGGTGATTCTGAACATCACGCCCGACCATCTCGATCGCCACAAGACTTTTGTCAATTACGTCAACGCCAAAGCGCGCATCTTCGAGAACCAGCGGCAGGACGACTTCACCGTCCTCAACTCCGATGACTCCACCACCGCTGGATTGTCGGACCGTACGCGCGCGCAGTTGTTCTGGTTCAGCCGAAAGAAAGAGATCGAAAAAGGAGCCTTTGTCCGCGGCGCGCATATTTACTTCCGCGATGGGGGTAATGAACGCGAAATCCTCCCACTTGCCGAAATCCCGTTGCAAGGTGGGCACAATTTGGAAAATGTGCTGGCCGGGGTCTCTATCGGCATGCTCGCCGGTTGCCAGCCCGAACAGATCCGCCATGCTGTGAGGAATTTCAAAGCGGTCGAGCACCGGCTGGAGTTCGTGGCCAAGGTCGCAGGCGTGGATTACTACAACGACTCGAAAGCCACGAACGTAGACGCCACCATCAAGGCGCTGGAAGCGTTCCCGGCGAGCGTTCATTTGCACCTGATTCTCGGCGGCAAGGATAAGGGCAGCGACTACACCGTGCTCAACGACTTGTTGCGACAGCGAGTGAAGCGCGTGTACACCATAGGGGCCGCGGCCGCCAAGATCGAATCGCAGATTCAGGGTGCTGCCGAAATCGAACATGCGGAAACTTTGGAAAACGCCATCCGGCGAGCCAGTGAATCCGCCGCGCCGGGCGATGTCGTTCTGCTTGCCCCGGCCTGCGCCAGTTTCGATCAGTTCCAAAGCTACGAGCACCGCGGCAGAGTGTTCAAAGAGGTAGTTCATTCATTGGCAATGTCTCGATCCACGTAGAGAAGTTGCCAGGCTGGAACCAACTCAGTTATCCCCTCGCCAAAATCCACGGTCGAAACTCCTCCATGTCTCCGTGTCTCCGTGATGAAATGGATTCTCTATGGCCAAACGGGTCAGCGTCGATCGCTGGATGTTTACCGTGACCACGATCCTGGTTTTTATTGGACTGGTCATGATCTTCAGCGCCTCGGCCGTGATGGCCAAGGAGCGGTTCGGCTCGGCCTACGAATTCCTGCTGAAGCAACTGGTGTGGGCCGTCGCGGGACTCGCCGTAATGGTCGTGGCCATGAAGGTGGACTATAAGCGCCTGCAACATCCAGCTCTGGTTTTCTCGTTTCTCGGCTTTACCACGCTTTTGCTCATCTCTGTTTTTTTTCTTGATCGCGCCCACGGCACGCACCGCTGGTTTCATGTGGGTCCGGTTTCGTTGCAGCCTTCGGAACTGGCCAAGCCCGCGCTGATCCTGTTTCTCGCGTGGTTTCTCGAAAATAAGACCAAGGCCATGATCATGGACGACTGGCGCAATACGCTGATCCCCGCCGTTGCGCCCGCCGCGGTTTTTCTCGGACTGATTGTTTTTCAGCCCGACCTCGGCACCGCCATCGCCTGCGCGTGCATTATCGCTTGCGTGTTGTTCGTCGCCGGCATCCGTCTGCGCTATTTCGCATACGCCTTCGCGGCCGCGCTCCTGCCGCTTTATTTCCTGATCTTTCACGTGGCGTACAGGAAAGATCGCATCCTGGCCTTCCTAAATCCCTACGCCGACCCCAAGGGATTTGGCTTCCACATTATCCAGTCGCTGATTGCCGTCTCGACCGGCGGTGTGACTGGACTTGGCCTGATGGAAGGCAAGCAGAAATTGTTTTATCTCCCCGAACCGCACACGGATTTTATTTTCGCTGTCACCGCCGAAGAATTAGGCCTGGTCGGAGCGCTTGCCGTCATCATCCTGTTTGCAATCTTCCTCTGGCGCGGAACGCGCGCGGCGCTGCGAACGCAGGATAACTTCGGCCGTTTTCTGGCCGTCGGAATCACCAGCATGATCGTGCTGCAGGCTTTCATCAACATCAGCGTGGTGCTCGGCCTGATGCCGACCAAAGGAATCCCGCTGCCGTTCGTTTCCTACGGAGGCTCGTCGCTGTTTGTGACCCTGATGTGCGTCGGCGTTCTGCTGAATATCACGAAGCAGGCGGAGTAGGCGTGACCGTTAGATTTGGGAATCAATACATCACTGTCTTCGCACCATAGGATCCGACCGTGGGATGCGGATTAATCCGGGGAACCATGGCACGCCGAGGCCGAGACCCGCTTTTCGAGCCCGCGTGTCACTGACATCTGTGATCCCGTGCACCGCAGCGCGTGATACGGAACACAGCAGTGTGGCCGCAGTCTGCTGTATCTAGTTGAGACTGCAGCTATGCATGCCTTCAAAGATTCCGGGCACCTTTTCCGATTGGCAGCAGTTTTTGTCGCGGGCATCCTCCTGTTCCTGGTGATCCGCGGCTTCCTGGTCCCAAAAAGCTTCGGAGAATACGGGCATTACCGCGGGAACGCGATGGCCGAAGCCGCCGCCGCGCGGCCCGTCAGCTTCGCAGGCCATGAGACTTGCGAGACCTGCCATGACGAAGTCCTCAACAAGAAAAAAGACGGCAAGCACGCCCACGTCAATTGCGGGGCCTGCCACGGACCCCTGGCCAAGCATGCCGACGACCCGGCTTCGGTTCAGCCCCCTAAGCTCGACACGGCGGTACTCTGCGTGCGCTGTCATGAGGCAAACGCGGCCAAGCCGAAAAGTTTCCCGCAGGTCGCTTCCGCCGACCACTCCACCGGTCTTCCCTGCGATACCTGCCACCAGCCGCACAGTCCGGCCATCACTGACGGAGGGACGAAATGAGCATTACCCGACGCCACATGCTGCTTCTGTTGCCGGCGGCCGCGGTCGCATGGAAGCACGTTCTGGCTGGAACCCCGGAATCGTCCCCCAACTACACCATGAGCCAGCATTGGTGGGGCATGCTGATGGACCTGACAAAATGCATCGGCTGCGGGAACTGCGTCCGCGCCTGCCAGGCCGAGAACGAAGTGCCGGACGGATACTTCCGCACTTGGGTCGAGCGCTATCACGTGACGGACTACGACATTGAGAATCCGCACGTGGACTCGCCCGATGGCGGCAAGAAGGGATTCCCCCCAACGAAAGAAGAGGGCGGGAAAAATTTCTTCGTGCCCAAGCTGTGCAACCATTGTGTGGATTCACCCTGCACGCAGGTCTGTCCGGTGGGCGCGACCTTTATAAGCCCGGATGGCGTGGTTCTGGTGGACAAGAAATACTGCCTCGGCTGCCGGTATTGCATCCAGGCCTGCCCTTACGGTTGCCGCTTCCTCAACCCGAAAACGAAGACCGCCGAGAAATGTACTCTCTGCTATCACCGGATCACGAAAGGCCTGACCACCGCATGCTGCGAGTCTTGTCCGACGGGGGCGAGGCAATTGGCGGACCTGAAAAATCCCAACGACCCGATTCACGAGTTCCTGAGGACTCACAGCGTTCAGGTCTTGAAACCCTACATGGCGACCCATTCCAAGGTCTTTTACAACGGCCTGGATGGTTCGGTGCGATGACCGGTGCGACGACCGGTGCGATGAATGCTTCGGTGCAACAAGGAGACTGGTAAGGGATATGTCCGGCGTTGAAGGCTTCATGTATCCGAACGAAATCGAGCTCCAGTGGAGCGTCCTGATCGTGTTGTATCCGTTCCTCACGGGGCTGGTGGCTGGCGCGTTCATTCTGGCGTCCCTGGAGCGTGTTTTCCAGGTGGAGGCGGTAAAGCCCACCTACCGGCTAGCGTTGCTGACGGCTCTGGCCTTCCTGCTGGTGGCGCCGCTGCCGCTGCAACTGCACCTTGGACACCCGGAGCGGTCGTACGAGATGTACCTGACGCCGCACAGCACGTCGGCGATGGCCATGTTCGGCTTTGTGTACCTGTGGTATCTGATGGCGGTTCTGGTGTTGGAAATCTGGCTCGACTACCGGCGCGACATTGTCGTGATGTCACAGTCCACCACCGGCGGGAAGCGCTGGATCTACCGGCTGATGACCCTGGGCTCAAGCAACATCGGCAAGCGCGCGCTTGAGATTGATGAACGAGTGGGCTGGCTGGTGACCCTCATCGGCATCCCTTCGGCGTTCCTGCTGCACGGATATGTCGGCTTCATTTTCGGCTCGGTCAAGGCGAACCCGTGGTGGTCGTCGCCGCTCATGCCCGTGGTCTTCCTGTTCTCGGCGATGGTGTCGGGCATCGCCCTGGTAATGCTGCTCTACATGCTGATGACGTGGTCCCGCAGAGAGAAGATCGATATGCGCTGCGTGGACACGGTGGCGAGCTACCTGTTCTACATCTTTATTATCGATTTCAGCCTGGAAATGCTCGACCTGATCCACCGCATCTACGAGGCCGATGAAAGCTTCCGCAGCCTGGATTTCATGGTGCATACCAAGCTGTACCTGTCGCACATCGTGGTTCAGATTGTGCTTGGCACCGTTGCACCCATTGCGCTCCTCGCCTTGACCCAGGTGTTGAGGCTCGGCGAAATGGCCCGCAAACGAATTTACGTCCTGGCCGGATGCCTGACCATGGTCGGTATTTTTGCCATGCGCTGGAACGTCGTGATCGGGGGCCAGTTGTTTTCCAAGAGTTTCCTGGGATACACGACGTACAAGATGGGCCTGGTCACGCGCGAAGGACTGCTGATGGCCATTGTGCTGACCGTTCTGCCGCTCGTGATCCTGTGGGTATTGGTGAAGCTCCTGCCACCCTGGCCGGAGAAAAATTCGGGTTCACTTCCCGACGCCACACCCGCGCACTAAGTTCGACGTTCGACCCGTGTTCGTTGCCAGCCCCAAGCGGTGGAGATTATGGACGATCTTCTCGACGCTCTAGCACGGCTTTCCGACCGACTGGAGCGCCTGGAGCGCCGAGTCTCCGCCCTGGAACGCTCCTCCGAAACCGCCAAATCTCGCCCGTCCCCGGCGGAAGCGCCTTCGACGGGAACGCCTGCCGCTGAAGAGTTCGCCCTTCCGCGAGCTGAAGGAGTGTTTCCGGTTGTGGGTAAAGCCATGCTCGGAATTGCGGGCGCCTACCTGCTCCGAGCCCTGGCCGAATCGGGCTCATTGCCGCAGTTGGCGGTGGTCGCGCTTGCCCTTGCTTATGCGGGAATGTGGTTGCTATGGGCGGCACGGGTCCCGGCGAACGTGCCTTTTACCAGCACCGCATACGCCGTTACCTCAGGCTTGATTCTCGCCCCCATGCTCTGGGAACTCACACTGCATTTCAAGGTATTGCCAGCCTCCGCGACCGCTGGTGTACTGATCGCGTTCGTGGCCCTGGCATCGGTCCTCGCATGGAAACGCAATCTCGCACCGGTCCTCTGGGTTGCCAACGTCACCGCGGTCTTCACCGCCCTCGCATTGATGATTGCCACGCACGCTCTGGCGCCGTTCATTTTGGCGCTCCTCATCATGGCCCTGGCCAGTGAATTCGCGGCTGATCGCAATCGCTGGCTGCGCCTCCGTTTTCTGGTGGCGCCGGCGGCGGACCTTGCGGTTTGGATCCTGATCTACATCTATTCACTTCCGGAAAGCTCCCGCTCCGAGTACCCAGCCGTCCCGAGCGCAGTACTGCTCGCGCTCCCGTCCGCTCTGTTTCTGATTTATGGGGCAAGCGTCGCCTTGCGGACTACGTGGTTGCGCCAGCGGATCGCCATCTTCGAGATCGTGCAGACCGTCATCGCATTCCTGCTGGCGGCCTTCGGGCTGCTGCGCTTTGGAGGGAGTGCTGGTACGCCGGTGCTAGGTGTTTTCTGTCTGCTGTTGTCGGCGGCGTGTTACGCGTTTGCCTATGCTTATTTCGACCGCTACCACGAAGAGCGTAACTACCACGTATATGCCACCTGGAGCGGGGCTCTTTTTCTGACGGGCAATTCTCTCTGTCTCCCGCCGATGCCGCTGGCCTTGTGCTTGAGCGTGGCCGCGATCGTGGCGACGCTCCTGGGCGTGCGCGCATCGCGCCTGACGCTGGAATTCCACGGCCTGTTGTTTCTGGCGGCGGCGGCGTACGCATCCGGCCTGCTGGGTTATGCCGGCAGCGCCCTGGTGGGAACGTTCCCAGCCGTGCCCGGATGGATTGTCTGGATCGTCGCCGCCTCGGTGGTTCCGTGCTACGCGGTCGGCGGTCGCTTCCGCACCGAGCGGTGGAACCAGCGGCTCCTGCAGACGCTTTCGGCCATCCTGGCGGTGGCTGCCGTGATCGTGTTTCTGGTTTCTGTTCTGGTGTGGCTAGCAGCAATCGGCATGACTCCCGGCGCATCCCAGGTGGCCGTCATCCGCACCCTGATCACCTGTGTGGTTGCGCTCGCGCTCGCCTTCAGCGGCTCTCGCTGGCAGCGGAGTGAACTGGTATGGATTGCCTATGGCGCGCTGGCTTTGGTCACGGCGAAGCTGCTCTTCGAGGACTTGCAACACGGGCACCCGGGATCCACTGCCGTGTCGATTTTCCTCTACGCCGTGGCTTTGATTATCGTTCCGCGCATGGCGCGCCTGGGCGAGCAACGTAGGGAAACCGAGAGCTCGTCGAAAGCTTCGGGCGCCAGTGAAATAGAAGTGAAGTGAGAGGTTCCCACTGTCGCGGAAGACAGGTGGGCTTGCCGGTCCTTTGCCGGAATATGCCCGACTTGTAGCGCGTGTTGCGCGCCAGGAAGTCGTTGTGCCGGTTTCCACGATGGGTGTAGGATGCGTTGAATTGGGCTGGCAGGATCGGCCGCTATTTGCTTGGCCTGGAGCGAGTCATGAATACCCTCCCGGTATTGTTGGGTGCGTTGTGCGTGTACGCCCTTGCCTATCGTTACTACAGCGCGTTCATTGCCGCGAAGGCCCTGGCGCTCGACGATCGCCGCACCACTCCCGCGCACACTTACGCGGACGGGCATAACTACGTCGCTTCACCACGATGGGTGCTCTTCGGACATCACTTCGCGGCCATCGCCGGAGCAGGGCCGCTGGTGGGGCCGACTCTGGCGGCGCAGTTCGGGTTTGCGCCGGGCTTCCTTTGGCTGCTGATCGGCGCCGTCCTGGCCGGGTGCGTACAGGACTTCACTGTGCTGGTGGCTTCGGTGCGTCACCGCGGCCGCTCGCTGGCGGATGTTGCCCGCACGGAAATCAGTCCCTTTGCCGGGTTGGTGGCGATGATCGCCGTGCTCTTTATTCTTCTGGTCACGCTGGCCGGCCTCGGCATCGTGGTAGTCAATGCGCTTTCGAATAGCCCGTGGGGAGTGTTCACCATCGGCATGACCATCCCCATCGCCGTCATCATGGGATTGTGGATGTTCAAGAGCCATGCTGGAAAGATTACGATCACCGGCCCCAGTATCTTTGGCGTCGTCCTTTTGATCGGCGGCGTGATCGCCGGACACTGGATAGCTCAGAGCGGGGCTGCATCGGCGCTTACGTTCACGCCTCACCAGATCACCATCCTCATGGCCGTCTATGGTCTGGTGGCGTCGGTTCTTCCCGTCTGGCTGGTACTGGCGCCGCGCGACTACCTCTCGACCTACGTTAAGCTGGGCACGATTGCCGTCCTGATCGTCGGCGTCTTTGTGGTTCATCCCAACATAAAATTTCCGAACTTCACGCAGTTCGTTCATGGTGGCGGGCCGATAATCAAAGGAAGCCTGTTCCCATTTCTGTTCGTGACCATTGCTTGCGGCGCGATCTCGGGCTTTCACTCGCTGATCGCCACCGGCACCACGCCGAAAATGCTGGATAAGGAAAGTGACGCTCGGCTCATCGGGTATGGCGCCATGATCGCGGAGTCGCTGGTGGGTGTGCTGGCCTTAATTGCGGCCTGCTCGCTGTATCCGGGCGACTACTTTGCCATCAACGCCACGCCGCAGGTCTTCAGCCATCTGGGACTGACCACGGTCAATCTGGATATGTTCTCCCGCGAAGTCGGGGAGAAACTGGCGGGGCGGACGGGAGGGGCAGTCTCGCTGGCTGTCGGCATGGCACAAATCTTCCGCGGCCTGCCTGGCATGGATCGTTTGATGGGTTACTGGTATCACTACGCCATCATGTTCGAAGCCCTTTTCATCCTGACTACGGTAGACGCGGGAACACGCGCGGGCCGCTACATCTTGCAGGAACTCATGGGCAAGGTGTACAAGCCATTCGGCAACACTGCCTGGCTGCCGGGAAATCTGATCACCAGCTTCCTTGTGGTTCTGGGCTGGGGATACCTGATCTACACAGGAAGTATTTCCACGATATGGCCGTTGTTCGGAACCGGCAACCAGTTGCTGGCGACGATCGCGCTGGCGGTGACGACTACCTTCCTCATTAACATGGGCAAGCGGAAATATGCCTGGATCACTGCCGTTCCGATGTGCTTCGTGGGCGTCACTACACTTACGGCGGGAGTGCTGTCGATCAAGAACATTTTCTGGCCATTGACCTCGAAGCCCGGCCAGGTATTTGCCGGCTACCTGGATTCAGTCCTTATGGCCATCTTTATCGTGGGCGTGGTGCTCGTCGTATTCGATGCGGTGCGACGCTGGATCAAGACGCTGAACGGTGCGCCCGCGCCGCAGGAGGCCTTCGGTCCCCCGCTCACCGATGGCGGCGAAGTGAAGATGGGTTGCTGCTAGGAATCACTGCGAAGACGCTTTGTTGGCTCGCGGAAAATAGCATCCGGCCGCGACCGGCAGCGGGCGTATCGCGATTTTCGGCTGCGCTCGCAACGAGCGTCCATCCGGTCTGCCGGCCTCGGGCTGAAGAATCACCTTCCCCGACGACATCGCACTGGTCTGTCACTCCAGTCACCGACCACAGGACTTAGGCGGCATAGTATATTAACAAGTTGTATTCTGCCTAAGCACCTCTTAGCCGGAGGCCACAGTGCAGCGACGAGTGCCGATGCTCGTGCTGGTCTTACTGGTTTCAGGGGCTGTCTCCGCCTCCGCGCAAATTAGCAACCAACGACAACCGCCAATCCGTCCGGTGGAGGGGGCCAGCATTTTTCGAAATTACTGTGCCGCTTGCCACGGACTTGAGGGGCGAGGCAATGGCCCGGCGTCCAAGGCGCTGAAACGAGAGGTTCCCGACCTGACGAGACTTTCGCAGCGAAATGACGGCGCATTTCCTGCCCTTCATGTGCGCACCATCATCATGTTTGGCGCGGACGATCTCCTGCCCGCACACGGCTCGAAGGAGATGCCAATTTGGGGGCCGATTTTCCACGAGATCGAGTTTGATCGGGACTTAGGCAATGTGCGGCTGGAAAATGTGACCAAGTATTTGGAGTCGATCCAGCGGAAGTAGCAAGGCTGTTCGGGGCACGCTGCCAGCTACTTCGCGCGGCGATTTGCTCGCGCCAACTGCCGTCGGAAGCTTTGGAATGCCTTCTTCCCGGCGAGTTCCGCCAGTTGCGCACGTTGCTTTTTCAAAGGCATGCCCGCACTCAGAAACTGTTGCCGGAGTTTCCCGATGTGCTCCACAAACGGTCCCCACTCCGGCCCGAATTGCCGCTCCAATTCCTTGCGCAACCGGGCCGCCAAGGCAGGGCTGTTTCCCTCGGTAGAGATCGCAATCTGCAGCGGTCCGCGACGCACCACGGCCGGATAAAAAAAATCGCAGTGCTCGGGATCGTCAACTACGTTGCAGAGCACGCGCCGGGCCTGGCAGGCGCGAAACACAGCGCCGTTGGATGCGGCGGAATTGGTGGCTGCCACCACTAGGAACGCGCCTCGTACATCTCGGGACGAAAATACCCGGCGGCGCCACACGAGCTTGCCCGATCGCGCTTTCGTGCGAATCCAGTGGACTGCTTTCGGGGCGACGACAACGACCTCGGCTCCGTGGTGCAGCAGCCCTGCTGCTTTCGCGGCCGCAACTCGTCCCGCTCCAACGACTACGCAGGTGCGTCCTTCGAGTCTGAGCATAATGGGGAAAAAAGTCATGTGGCGTCCCGTCGGTTCCCCCCTGAAGTGCCATCGTATCGTAGAAACCCAGGAGAAGCTAAGTCCGCCTGGGAGCGCAATTTATAGCTCCCGCCCTTGTCTCACACGGCCTAGTGATGTACGTCACGCCGCAAATGCTTATTCTCTATTAAACTAATCGTGTATGTATGGTATCCAGTCGGCGGTGGTCTGCGATCCTTCAGAAGCATCGTGGCAAGGCCAGGGTCAAAATTCTCGATCTGCCCCTGGGCTCAGTGGGTGCACCGCGGGCGCGGTCGAATCGGGAGGTTCTGACTTAGGTCTTTCGCTGCCATTTTTCAGTACTTTCGTAACTCTTAGCTGGGCAGTTGACGGCGCTATTCTAACTGTGATTCTCCCACTGTTCTTAGCGAAATCCACATCAAGATATGGTGCGGCTTATCACCGCGGGGACGGTTGTAATGGCGACGATGTTTGGCCGGTTCGAAATCCGGAGTGAACTTTCCAAGGGGGACGCCTGATGCCCGACGACAGGCCAAAAACCGAACTGCTCGACGAACTCGAAAAAGGGCCGTGGCCCAGTTTTGTCAAGGAAATCAAGTCTGCGGGCCAGACCAGCGCCAGCGCTCAGGACCTCCTCCGCCAGTTGGAGCTTTCCTACCAAGAGAAAAAGGGGCATTGGAAACACGGTGGTCTGGTCGGAGTGCTCGGCTATGGCGGCGGAGTCATCGGGCGCTACAGCGATGCCGGGGAGCAATTCCCCAATGTCGCCCAGTTTCACACCATCCGCGTCAACCAGCCCGCGGGCTGGTTTTATACCAGTGAGGCACTGCGCACGATCTGCGATATATGGGAGCGTCACGGTTCGGGGCTTACCAACATGCACGGGTCGACCGGTGACCTCATTCTGCTGGGCACCCGCACCGCTGAACTCGAACCGGCATTTCAAGAGCTGGCGCAGGCCGGGTTCGATCTGGGCGGTTCCGGATCTTCTTTTCGTACGCCTTCCTGCTGCGTCGGCATGGCCCGCTGCGAGTGGGCGTGTTACGACGCGATGAAATTGTGTTACGACCTGACCATGGCCTACCAGGACGAAATGCATCGTCCGCCCTTCCCTTACAAGTTCAAAGTCAAGTGCGCCGCCTGCCCGAACGACTGCGTGGCGGCTATTGCGCGCGCCGATCTTTCCATCATCGGCACCTGGAAGGACGACATCCAGGTGGACGAAAGCGCCGTGACCAAGTACGCGTCCGCCGGCCTCAACATCCAGAAGGACGTCTGCGATCTTTGCCCCAGCAAGTGCATGGCCTGGGATGGCCACAAACTCAGCATTGAAAACCACGAATGCGTGCGCTGCATGCACTGCATCAACGTTATGCCCAAAGCGCTCGGCCCCGGCAAGGAGCGCGGAGCGGTCATCATGATTGGGGGCAAGGCGCCCATCATGCAAGGCGCGCTGCTTTCCTCCGTTCTGGTTCCCTTCGTGCCCGCGGATGAACTCCTGGACACGCTGAAGGAGCTGATCCGCCGCGTCTGGGATTTCTGGGACGAATACGGCAACAATCGGGAGCGGGTTGGTGAACTGATCCAGCGGGTTGGGCTGCCGGCATTTCTCGACGGTATCGGGCTCGACCCCGTCCCGGAAATGGTTTCCTCGCCCCGCGACAATCCCTACATTTTCTATCAGGCTGCGAAGGAAGGTGAGAAATGAGCGCCACAACCCAACCTCGGCTCACCGATATCGGGCCGCCGCATTACGAAAAGTATCTGCATCCCTTGATCAAGAAGAACTACGGCCAGTGGAAGTACCACGAGAATCTGGCCCCCGGAATCTATTGCCATGTGGCGGAATCGGGTGACCGCATCTACACGGTGCGCGCGGGCACGCCGCGCCTGCTGAGCATCCAGACGCTGCGCATCTTTGCCGATTTAGCCGATAAATATTCTGGCGGTTATCTGCGCTTCACCAGCCGGAACAATCTCGAGTTTCTGCTGGACGATCCGGCCAGGATCGAGCCGCTGAAGCAGGAACTGATCGCTCTGGGATATCCGGTTGGCGGCACCAATAACGCCATCAGCAACATCGTGCATACCCAGGGATGGATCCACTGCCATTCCTCGGCAACCGACGCTTCGGGGCTGGTCAAGTGCGTGATGGATGCTGTCTACGAACGCTTCACGCACGAGGACCTTCCGGCGAAATTGCGGATCGCAGTGGCTTGCTGTTTGAATATGTGTGGCGCGGTGCATTGTTCCGACATTGCCATCCTCGGCGTTCACCGCCTTCCCCCTAAGATTCAGCCCACGCTGCCCAGGGTGTGCGAGGTTCCAACGCTGATCGCTGCCTGCCCGACCGGAGCGATTCGTCCGGCGACCGTGGACGGCAAGCCCTCGGTCGCAGTGGTCGAGCAACAGTGCATGTATTGCGGCAATTGCTACACCGTGTGCCCCGCCATGCCCATGAATGACGCGGAGAACGACGGTTTGTCCATCTGGGTGGGCGGCAAGGTGAGCAATGCGCGGAGCGCACCCAAGTTTTCCAAGCTGGCGATTCCGTTCCTCCCCAACCATCCTCCGCGCTGGCCCGAGGTGGTCGAGGCCGTGGTGAAGATTGTGGATGTCTACGCCAAACACGCGCGCAAATACGAGCGGGTGGGCGAGTGGATCGAGCGCATCGGATGGCCGCGCTTCTTCCAACTGACCGGGTTTGAGTTTACGCGTTATCACATTGACGACTTTAAGCATGCGGCGCTGACGTACGCGCGGTCGGCGCACGTTCGGTATTGAAGCGCCTTCTCCAATCCTCCCCCTGCGAGGAAGCTGGCTGATGGGGCTGTTCAAAGAAGTCAAAAAGCCGGTAATTCGAACTGTAGCGGCAAGCGCAGGTGAGATCAGCCCGCTGCGACCTCGCTTTGTGCCCAAGGCGCCGCCGTGTGCCTCGGGCTGCCCCAACGGCAACGACATCCGCGAGTTGCTGGTGATCATTGCGCAAGCCAAAGACTACGGCTTGACTCAAGAGCAGGCTTTCGAACGCGTCTGGAATCGGATTGTGGAACGCAACCCTTTCCCCGCGGTCACCGGCCGAATCTGTCCTCACCCTTGCGAAACGGCGTGTAACCGCAGCGCCAAGGATGGAGCGGTGGCGTTCAATGCGATCGAACGCATGATCGGAGATTTTGGGATTGCCCACAAGCTGAGGCTCTCGCGGATCGTGGTTCAACCCCGCGCAGAAAAAGTTGCCGTCATTGGCGCTGGCCCAGCCGGCTTGTCCTGCGCCTATCAACTGGTTCGGCGAGGATACACGGTCACTGTTTTCGAAGCCGCGAGCGAGCCGGGAGGCATGTTGCGTTACGGCATTCCGGGATTCCGCTTGCCGCGTGAAGTCCTCGCCGCGGAAATCAGCCGCATTCTCGATCTCGGAGTCGAGCTGAAGTGCAATTGCGCGGTGGGCAAAGATATTTCCCTGGAGCAACTCCGCCACGAATATACAGCCGTATTCGCCGGTATTGGCGCGCAAGAAGGAATCAGTCTGAATTTGGCAGGCGAGGATGCGCCGAACGTGCTCAGCGGAATCAACTTCCTGAAGCGCGTGAACTGCGGCGAAAAAGTTGACGTGGGCAACCGGGTAGTTGTGGTGGGCGCGGGCGGCACGGCGTGCGATGTGGCCCGCCTGAGCAGGCGACTCGGCGCCGAAGTAACGATGGTGGGCCTGGAGATGACCGCCGCGAAGTCCGAGGCCGAGGGCGCGCGGGAAGAAGGTGTGCGCATCGAATATCCTGCCGTTCCCCTGGAGATGCTGCGGCGGAATGGACGCGCAGTTGGAGTGCGCTGTGTCCGCGTGAAACCGGAGCTGGCGGATTCCGGTGGCACTCCACAGCCGGTGCCCATAGCAGGAAGCGAATTTGACCTGGAAGCGAACAGCGTCATTGTTGCCGTCCGCCAGCAGCCGGACTTCCGGGGTGTGGAGACTCTGCCCAATGGCAATGGCTGGATCAAGGCTGACGACTGGGGCAGGACCGCCGTTGACGGAATTTTCGCAGGCGGCGACAGTGCCGGACTCGGCATCGCCACCGTTGCCATCGCGCAGGGCCGGTTGGCGGCCGAGGCCATCGGCGCGCGTTTTCAGGGACGCAAGTTGGAAAAGCCGCCCGCGTTGCCTGCCATCCCGATCGAGAAGCTAAGGCTTGATTGGTATCCGGCGGCGCCGCGACACGAAGCGCATCGGGTTTCGGTCGCTGAGCGCGCACTCGGCGCCGAAGTCGAGCTCGGCTTAACGGAAACTGAAGTGTTCGAAGAGGCCAGGCGCTGCATGTCTTGCGGCATGTGCATGGATTGCGAAGCCTGCTGGATGTATTGCAGCAGCAACTGCTTTGTCAGGCTGCCGAAAGGCGAACATTGCAAAATCAAGCTCGAAGTCTGCAACGGATGCAAGAAGTGCGCCGACGCATGTCCGAGCGGATATATCGAACTGAGTTGATAACACTAAGTTAATAACACTAAGTTAGTAACAAGGAGAGTAACTGTGCCGACATTGGAAATCGAGGGAAGAAGTTACGAAGTGGATGAAGACGGTTTTTTGCAGGAACCGGAACGCTGGAACCAGGACGTGGCCAAGGATTTTGCTGGTACGGAGGCCATCGCCGATCTTACCGAGGAACACTGGAAGGTCATTAACTACATCCGCAATTACTACCTGGAGTTCGGGATCGCGCCCATGATTCGGAAACTCTGCAAGGAAACCGGGCACAAACTGAGCGAGATTTACAAGCTGTTCCCGTCGGGGCCGGCAAAGGGCGCGTGCAAGCTTGCCGGGCTGCCCAAACCCACGGGCTGCGTATAGAGGTCCTATGGACGCGAGCGAGGCCATTCTGAAGCGGTGGATTGCGAAGATTCGTCTGTGGAGATAACCAATGACAAACGAACCAACAACTTTGAATCAAGCCACCGCCCCTTCGCAGGGCGAAGCACTTGCGATCGCGCAAAACCGCGTGACCGAAGATTGGCTGGCGGTGTGGATCGGACTTTTCGTATTCGCGCTATCCCTGGCGCTGCTATTCGGAATCGACCTGCTGGGATGGGCGGTCACAACTTCGGTTTGGACGGCGCCAGCGAAAGCTTTGGCCCCCGCTTCTAAGCGCTTTGCCAATCTGCCCGCTCCGCTCTCGCTCGTGGCAACCTATTTCTTCCTGCTGTTCATACTGCTGGTGGGAGCGAAAGCTCTGCGGGCCGATCTTAAACGCTTCGCCGTGGGCTTTACGGCGATATTCATCGTTAGTTATGCCTGCTGGTTTCTGGGAAGCTGGGCATACATTGCCGCTACACCAGACAAGCGTCCCGCTTTGAAGATTGCGTGGTCACTCAACCTCACCAACGAGTCGGGATTCATCATTGCTCTACTGGCGGGCTTGGTTGTCGGCAACTTCCTTCCGGGCGTCGCCAGGGCACTCAAAGAGGCAGTCCGCCCTGAGCTGTACATCAAGACCGGTATCGTGATTCTTGGCGGATTCCTGGGGATTGCCGCGCTGGAGCAGCGGCAATTGGCAACGTCGGTGATCTTCCGCGGCATCTGCGCCATCATCGAGGCCTACTTGATTTACTGGCCGATCGTGTACTTCATCTCGCGCCGCTATTTCGGCTTCAGCCGCGAATGGGCCGCCCCCTTGGCTTCTGGCATTTCCATTTGCGGCGTATCCGCGGCCATCGCAACCGGCAGTGCAATTCGAGCGCGGCCGGTTGTACCGATCATGGTCTCGTCGCTGGTCGTGATCTTTTCTGTCATTGAGCTGATGGTGCTTCCCTTCGCCGCGCAGCACTTCCTGTACGGGCAACCCATGGTTGCCGGCGCCTGGATGGGACTTGCCGTCAAAACCGACGGTGCGGCGGTGGCCAGCGGCGCGATCACGGATGCGCTCATTCGCGCCAAGGCGCTGGCGGCTACCGGCGTGGTTTACCAGGCCGGTTGGATCATGGGCGTCAGCGCCACGGTAAAGGTATTCATCGACGTCTTCATCGGCGTATGGGCGTTTATTCTCGCCTGGATTTGGTCGGCCAAGATTGAACGCCGCCCGGGAGAAAAAGTCAGAGTCGTCGAGATCTGGCAACGCTTCCCGAAGTTCATTCTGGGTTATGTGGCCACCTTCCTCATCGTGCTCGCCATCGGCATTGCCGCTCCGAGCCTGGTCCCCAAAGTAAAGGCCTCGATGGCACAAGCCAATCTGTTTCGCGCCATCTTTTTCCTGATGACCTTCTTCGCCATCGGAGTGCTCTCCAATTTCCGCAAACTGTGGCAGGAGGGCATCGCCAAGTTGGCCGCGGTCTATGTGCTCTGCCTGTTCGGATACATCATTTGGGTCGGCCTGCTGATCTCGTGGCTGTTCTTCCACGGAGTGTTGCCGCCGACACTAAGAGGATAAGGATGAAGTTAAAGGGACGACGCTGAGAGGATGAATATGACAGAACCTCGTATGGCAGAAGAAGTCAAGAAAATGGAGAGCGAGTACGAGCCTTTGCTCCCGGTTGAGCGCAAGTTGATTTGGTACACGTTTAGCACCGGAGTCGTGCTGCTGGCGATTTTCGTGCTCATCAGCCGCTGGTTCCGGTAGGGCTGGGCGGTTCGCGATTGGAGCACGACGATGATTCTTGAAAGAGAGCATCCATGACGAAGACTGGCAAAGTGTATTTGGTGGGAGCGGGCCCGGGGCATCCCGATCTCCTTACGATCCGGGCGGCCGAATTGCTCAAGACCGCCGAAGTGATCGTGTACGACCGGCTGATCCAGGATGAGGTTCTGGCCCTGGCCAAGCCTTCCGCCGAAAAGATATTCATGGGCAAGCCGCTGGGCATGCATTGCTCGCGCCAGGACGAGATCCACGACCTGCTGGTCCGCAAGGCCCGCGAAGGCAAGACGGTGGTGCGCCTCAAGGGCGGCGATCCGTTCCTTTTCGGACGCGGCGGCGAAGAAGCCGAATATCTTGCGGAGCACGGAATCCCTTTCGAAGTGGTTCCGGGAGTTTCTTCCTGCTTATCGGCGCCCTTGAGCGCCGGAATCGCAGTCACGCACCGCGACGCGGCCTCGTCGGTCGCTATCGTGACCGGCCATCAGGCGTCGGAGCATGAGGACCGCGTGGATTGGCAAGCGCTCAGCAAAGTCGACACCCTGGTCGTTCTCATGGGCATTCACAATCTGGAGCACATCGCCAGGAAGTTGATGGCGGCCGGCCTCGCCCCTGATACTCCGGCCGCGATCATCCAAATGGCCTTCTGGGAAAGTGAACGTGTTATCGCTTCAACGCTGGGCGCGATTGCAGAGGACGCTCGCCGCGCCGCCATCGAGCCTCCGGCTACTCTTGTGATTGGAGAGGCGGTACGCCTGCGCGAGAAATTGAAACATCATCAACAACACATCGGACAGCACGCCGGCCGCGATCCCTTGATTCACCTTGTTCCTGTCGTTGTTCCTATTATTGACCGGGCCTCGGGCGACACGCTAAGTCTGGAAGAGGAGAGTTGCGCGAACCCTGTATCCTGCGAGAAAGAGGTTCTCCAATGACGGATGCGGCATCGGTTCCTATCGAGACGCTGGCGGAGGAAATGTATGGGCTGGTTGCGGACTGCGCCGGAAAGAAAAACTTGAAACCCGGCGATCTGACCAAAGAGATGATTGCCAAACACGGCCCAGCTTGCAGCAAAGACGACTGCAAGAAGGCTCTGCGAATCTTGATTGACTCTGGGCGCTGCGTCTACAGCTATCTCGGAGGCTCTTACATCCAGCTTCCGCCCAAGCCAGGCACCGAACTGTGACGGATTCTCATTCCATGCCGCGCCTGCTGATTGCCGGTATGTCCGGCGGCTCGGGCAAGACACTGGTTTCGCTCGCGCTCCTGCTCGCCCTGCGCCGGGCCGGGTTCCAGGTGCGCGCATTCAAGAAAGGGCCCGACTATATTGATGCTGCTTGGCTAAGTTGGGCGGCATCTCACCTCGCTCGCAATCTCGACACTTACCTGATGGGCCGGGACAACGTCCGCTCCTCGTTTGTGCGTACCGGATTTGTGCGTACCGGATTTGTACGTACCGGACTTGTACGTACAACGACCGCGGATGGCATCAACCTTATTGAAGGCAATCGCGGCCTGTTCGACGGCTTCGACGCTGCCGGCACGCACAGCAGTGCCGCCCTCAGCCACTGCCTCGCGGCTCCGGTCGTGCTCGTGATCAACGCAGCCAAAGTCACGCGCACTGCAGCCGCTTTTGTCGCAGGATGCCGGGCACTTGATCCGGAGCTTCCGATTCGCGGCGTCATTCTGAACAACGTGAATGGCCAGCGGCATGAGCAAATCTTGCGTGCGGCGGTTGAGTCCGCATGTGCAATCCCCGTAGTTGGCACAATTCGTAAAGCCGCAGTTAACCCGCTGCCCGAGCGCCACCTCGGATTGATTCCTCCTCAAGAACACACCGGAACAGGGCAGATCCAGGAGGATTTGTTGAAACTGGCGGACGGGTTCGATTTAGATGCCATCGTCTCGATCGCGCGGAGTGCGCCTTCGCTGGAAGCCGACCTCCCAGAGGTTTCGATCCCGGCAGTGAAGGACATCAAGGTTGGCTATCTGCGCGACTCCGCGTTCAGCTTCTACTACCCGGAGAATCTGGAACAGTTGGAGCAAGGCGGCGCCGAACTCATCCCAATTTCCGCTCTTCGGAGTAGCGCTCTGCCGGAAGGACTATGTGCGCTGTATATTGGAGGCGGCTTTCCCGAAACCCACGCGCCAACGCTTTCCGCGAATCGAAGTTTTCTGGAATCCATCCGCCGCGCTGCGCTCGGAGGTCTGCCCATTTACGCCGAATGCGGAGGCCTCATCCTGCTCGCCCAAACGCTGCGCTGGGAAGACCGAACGTATCCGATGGCCGGAGTTTTTCCCTTCAATGTGGAAGGCTTCAACACGCCCCAGGGCCACGGCTACAGTGAACTCCGCGCAGATGCTCCGAACCCATTTCTCCCGGTTGGACTCGTTCTTCGCGGCCATGAGTTCCATTACTCACGCATTTCGCTTGGAGGCGAACCGGTTCCGGCCGCTTGCGCGGTGCTTCGAGGCGCGGGATGCTTCGAGAAACGCGACTTTGCGATTACGAGAAATGTAATGGCTGGCTATACCCACTTGCACGCTCTGGCCACTCCCGAATGGGCGAAAGGCTTCCTGGATGCGGCGCGCCGCTTCGAGCCGCGTGCCGCGCACCGGGAGATTTCACATACGATTGAAGCGATCGTCTAGCGCTACGCTGTCAGCCCCATGGGTTGTTGAGTCGTAGTCAGCACGAGTTCGCGCTCCGGCTTCCGTACGCGCTCGCGTGCCCAACTGGCGATTTCGGAGACGGCATTAATCGCCACGGCCACTTCTGCCTCGGTATTGAATGCGCCCGCCGAGAAACGTACGCCGCCGTGCGTATCTACAGTGCGCAATTGCGTGTGCACAAGCGGCGCGCAATGCAGGCCTGTGCGGACGGCGATGTCATGGTCGACGTCAAGCATGATTCCGACATCGCCCGGATCGACGCCTTCCACGTTCATCAAAACGGTCGAGAGATGGTTCTCGAGTTGGTCGCAACAGTACAGCCGCACACCATCGATCTTGCGCAGGCCTTCCACCAGCCGTTTGGCGAGCTTCATCTCATGGGCGTGCACATTTTCGATTCCGTTCTTGTCAAGCCAGTCCTGGCCCGCCCAAAGAGCCGCCACTCCCACCATGTTCGGAGTGCCGAACTCGAGGCGCCACGGATATTCCTCCAGATGATAAGGCTCGACCGAGCGCACTCCGGTACCCCCGCTGCGTACCTGCGCGATTTCAACATGCTTGCGGATACAAAGACCGCCGATGCCCATGCTGCCCATCAGGGCCTTGTGCCCTGTGAAGGCGACTACATCAATATTCATTTCTTTCATGTTGATCGGGATCACGCCGGCGGTTTGCGCCGTGTCGACGAGGAAGACTATGTCGTGCTCCCGGCAAAGACGCCCCATTTCGCGGAGGGGCTGCACGGTGCCGATCACATTGGAGCCGTGATTGACAATCAGCGCTCTCGTGTTCGGACGAATGGCTCGCTTGACCGCGTCCGGTTCTATGAATCCCGCGGAGTTGAAAGGGAGATAGGTCGCCTCCGCTCCGCAATCGCGGACCATGTGATTGACTGGCCGGATCACGGAGTTATGTTCCAGGTTGGTCGTGATCACGTGGTCGCCCTTGCCGATCAGCCCCGGAATAACCAGGTTCAGCGCATCCGTGACGTTATAGCTGAAGACGAGCCGCTCCGGCGTATCTTCGTCGCCGCCAAAGAACTTGGTCAAACGCTTGCGCAAATTCGTGAGCAAGGAACCGGCTTCAATCGCCAGGTCGTAACCGCTTCTCCCGGGGTTGACCCCGTGCGTGCGGTAGAACTCATCCATGAACTTGTAAACACCCTCTGGCTTGGGCCAGACGGTTGCAGCATTATCAAAATAGATCAAGCGTTTCTCCATGTTCCGCTCCCCAGCCTCTATGAATTCAGCACAATCCGTTTGTCGAAACGTTGCCGCGTCGCGATGGCTCGTGTTCCGCTTCAAGAATTATGGCCCTTTCTCTCAGCCATGTCTATCATATTGATAGACAACATCTTGATAATTCGCAATCTTGTTGCCGCCCGGCCGGTGGTCAAGGAAGCGTGCAAAACATCTGCTGTTTCTGTAACTTAGGGGATCCTGGGACGGACTGCCCACGCCCGGCTGTGCAATCTTTTGCCACTTAGCGGCACAAAACATCCAACCCGTGCAGCGGCCTTCGGCAGCCGTTCTCGCCTAGCGTTGCTTCATAACGTCTTTGTCACGGTTGTCCCCCGCTTGCTTGTGCCCGGACGTGCGCTTCGGAATAGTCGGCTCGCAGTTTGTCGGCAACTTCGTCGGCCGCTAAAGGCTTGCTGAGGTAGTAGCCTTGAATCTCGTCACACTGATGTGCCCGCAGGAATGCCATTTGTGCTTCGGTTTCGACGCCTTCGGCAATCACCTTGAGATTCAGGCTCTTGGCCATGCTGATGATTGCGGCTGTGATCGCCGCGTCGTCGGGATTCACGGCGAGATCTCGAATAAACGAACGGTCGATCTTCAGTTTGCTAACCGGAAACTGCTTCAAATAGCTGAGGCTGGAATAGCCAGTCCCAAAATCGTCAATTGCCAGCCTCAGCCCCATGGCCGTTAATTGCTGAAGAACCGAGAACATCACGTCTGCGTTCGATAGCAAAAGGCTTTCTGTAAGTTCCAGTTCGAGGTATTGCGGGGCGAGGCCGGTCTCGTCGAGCACGCTGCGGATGGTCTTGCGGAAGCCCTCCTGGCGAAACTGCACCGCCGACACATTTACCGCTACCGAAACTGCGCTAAGCCCTTCATCTTGCCATTTCCGGGCCTGGGAGCAGGCAGTCCTGAGCACCCATTCACCGATTGGCATAATCAGGCCGCTGTTCTCAGCAATTCGTATGAACCTATCGGGTGGCACGAGGCCCAATTCCGGGTGTTGCCACCGCAGGAGTGCTTCCAACCCGGTGATCTTTCCAGTGGTAATATCCATCTGCGGTTGGTACACGAGAAAGAGTTCTTTCTTGTCGAGTGCCAACCGCAAGCCGTTCTCCAAGGTCAATCGCTCCACCGCCTGAGCATTCATGTCCGCCGTAAAAAACTGAAAGTTGTCCCGTCCACCGTCCTTGGCGCTATACATGGCGGCATCGGCATTCTTGATCAGGGTTTCGCTGTCCGCACCGTCTTCTGGGAAAATGCTGATGCCAAGGCTGCAACCAATGCTAAAGGACTGACCTTGAATCACGAAACCGGCAGTCATTGCATCCATAAACCGCTCAGCGGCAATGGCAACGCCGGGGATATCCTTTACATTGGTGAGCACGATGAGGAATTCGTCTCCGCCGAGTCGGGCTACTGTGTCCTGCTCACGCGCACACCTCTTAAGCCGTTCTGCAACGTCTTGCAGAAGGAGGTCGCCGATCGAATGCCCAAGCGAGTCATTGATGGTTTTGAAACGGTCGAGATCGAGGAACAGAAGTGCAACTTTGTGCTTCTGCCGGCGAGCAGTGGCTAGTGCCTGTGACAATCGATCCCGCAAAAGAATCCGATTCGGTAATCCCGTCAGAGCATCATAGTAGGCCAGGAATTGAACCCGTTCCTCGGCGACCTTGCGGTCGGTGATGTCTTCGTAGGTTCCGAGGACGCCGATCACCTTGCCTTCCCGGTCCCACAGGGGCAGTTTGCTGGTCCGCAGCCACACCCGTCCTCCGTCGGGCCGGTCCTGTATTTCTTCAAAGCCGAGCCTTGCCGATCCCTGTTCCATGACCAGCCTGTCATCGGCGCGATAAACTTCAGCCGTCTCCCTCCAGGCCAGGTCAAAATCGCTTTTGCCGATGATCTCCGCCGGATGGTTCAAACCCGCATCGGTCGCAAGAATCCGATTGCAGCCCAGGTAGATGCAGTTCCGGTCCTTCCAAAAAACGCGTTCAGGAATGGTGTCGAGAATGGTCTGAAGCATCTGGCGTGACCGGTACAGTTCCTCTTCGGCCCGCTTGCGCTCGGTG
>Ga0326728_10001619_pt1 | contig 78843 bp, 75 predicted proteins | sample MB3enrmetagenome_FD_207602 | JGI IMG/M metagenome (GOLD analysis project Ga0326728, IMG submission 207602) | Lab enriched peat soil microbial communities from McLean, Ithaca, NY, United States - MB31MN | ecosystem: Environmental > Terrestrial > Soil > Wetlands > Peat | place: USA: New York...
CTTCTTCATCGCTTTGTCTCCTCGATGCAAAACTCTCGGCCTTGGCCCGAGGGCCCGCTAAACTGGACCACCTCCAGTTTAGCGGCACCCGAGGAGGCATCGCTGCTTTCATAACATCAGGGCGATTGCAGATTCAAAATTCAAGACTCAAGAAAAAGGCGAACATGAGGTCGGAAAGATGGGGATTCGGGGAAAGGACGATTGAAAATTCAAAATTCAAGATTCAAGAAAAGGGCGAACACGGGGTCGGAAAGACGGGGATTCGGGACACGCGTATTGCCGATGGTCGATTGATGATTGTCGACCGAAGGTCCGTCCCGCTGACGGATTGCCGATGGAGGACGCAAAGGGGCGCGGGGCGCTACAAATCCAAGGCCAGTCTTGCGCGGCGTGAATGATCTACGAGATTCTGGCGGCGGGTTGTCTAATCTGATATGCCGCGATATGGGGCAAAGGTGGGAAGATCAGTTCGCGCCGCCCACTCAGAAGGTGTAAATAAATGCGGCTTTCACCACGGAGGCACTGAGACGCAGAGAAAACGTCTTTAACTTTCAAGACCCAGTGCCTCCGTGTCTCAGCGGTGACAAGCATTTCAGGATCTTTGGGCAGCTTCTCATACGGCGGCGGGTTCGCCCCGAGTCGGGAAAAGCCCGCGGACAGAAAAGGCCGTCCACCATAAAGATTAGCGGACCTTCAGCCGCTGCCGCTCCCTGGCTATCCGCTAACCGGAGACGCAACCCTCACAGGCGCGAAACGTGGGGGCAAACGTTAGCGCCAACGGGGCTCGAGGAAATGGCGCCTCGGCAGTCGCCCCAGGTTTACGAACGCCGGGCTGAGGATTCAAACCGAGACGCGCCCGCGCCCGCGCACTTTGACTCATACGGCCAAACCACCATTGCCTCCGGTGCCGCTGGTGATGGTGAGGTTCTGTCGCCGTCGCCGCCGAGCCTTGCAACCCCCATTTCCTGCCGCTGGGAAATCGACGGTGGGAAGGCTAAGGTTTCTCCTCCCGCAGGAAATCTTGCAAGAATCTTCTTGAAACATCACTTGCCTATGTGCTAGCCTAAAGGGGAGCAGGAAAGCCCCCCGCGGGAGAAGCACCGGCCGGGAAAGCTCTCCCTGGATGCCAGGATGTGGATGAAAACACAAGGACTTCGGCGAGATTTAAGGGATTTCTGTAAAATCATATCTTACTCAATTAAAAGCATTTATCGTCAAGGTCGAGTCCGAGGGCGGGAAAAAGGGGGAATTAAAAAATGAAACCTTCATTCGCGATGTTGTTGAAAACACACGTAGAAGAAATGGCCGTTTTTTGTCTGGCCACGATGTCTATGAAAGTAACTACGTTTTGCGACTGATGCCAGGATGTTTATGAAAAGACAGGAACTTAGCGCAAACCATGAAGACCGAAAGCCCGGGACGTGCACGAACCTCCGTCTCTCGCTTTACCCCGCGGTTTCACCTGCACGGCGGCGCAGGGCTAGGCTGGCCACTCCCCGGGACGGATATGGAAGCCGAACCGGGCGCAGACAATTCAGCCGGAAAAAGTCGGAACGTAGCCAGCCGTCAGGGCTTCACAAACGTCACCGCGCCTTCGGAAGCGGAGGAAACCAGCGCCGCGTATTTCGAGAACACCCCACGCTTGTATCGCGGCTCAGGGGCCTTCCACTTCGCCAGGCGCGCCACAATATCGGCATCGGCGATTTCCATGTCAATCCGCCGTTTGTCGACGTCGATCACCACGGTGTCGCCATTGGCCACCACGGCGATGGGCCCTCCGCGGGCCGCTTCCGGCGCCACGTGACCCGCCATCAGGCCGTGCGTGCCCCCGCTGAAGCGGCCGTCGGTCAACAAAGCCACCGATTCGCCCAGCCCTTCACCCACGATGGCTCCCGTCACGCCCAGCATCTCGCGCATGCCCGGCCCGCCACGGGGGCCTTCGTAGCGGATCACCACAACATCCCCAGCTTTGATGCTCTTGCTAGTGACGGCGCGCATGGCGTCTTCCTCACAATCGAAAACCCGCGCCGGCCCGCGATGGTAAGTGCGCGCCACGCCCGCCACTTTGATGACGCACCCTTCCGGCGCCAGGTTTCCTTTCAGGATCACCAGCCCGCCGGTTTTTTTGACGGGATCCGAGACGGGCCTCACGACCTCCTGGCCGGACGTCTCGATGGCGCGCGAGGCTTCCTCGGCAATCGTCTTGCCGGTGGGAGTCATCTGCGAACCATCGATCAAACCGGCCGCCAGCAGCTTCTTGGCGATGAGAGGGATTCCGCCCGCGCGGTGTACATCGACAGCCAAGAAGCGCCCGCCGGGTTTCAAATCCGCGATGATGGGCGTGCGCGAGCTGACCACGTCAAAATCCTCGATGCTCAGCGGGACGCCGGCTTCACGCGCCATGGCCAGCAGGTGCAGCACGGCGTTGGTGGAGCCCCCGGTGGCCGCCACGCTGGCAATAGCGTTTTCGAAAGCTTTGCGCGTCAGGATGTCGAGCGGTTTCACTCCGCGCTTCAGCAGGTCCATCACGATTTGCCCGCACTGGTAAGCGACTTCATCTTTCTTGGGATCGAGAGCCGGAACGCTGTTCGCTCCCAGGGGAGAGAGGCCAATGAACTCCATCACCGTGGACATGGTGTTGGCGGTGTACTGCCCGCCGCACGCTCCCGCCGCCGGACACGCTACGTCCTCGAGTTGCTTCAAATCCGCGTCGGTCATGAGCCCGGCGGCATTGGCGCCCACGCCTTCGTAAACGTCGACAATCGTCACGTCGCGGCCCTGGAAGCGTCCCGCGCCGATCGATCCGCCGTAAAGGAGAACGCTTGGGACGTTCAAGCGGATGAGCGCCATGGCCCCACCGGGAATGGTTTTGTCGCAGCCGACCAGCGCCACCATGGCGTCAAACATGTGCCCACGCCCCACCAGTTCAATGGAGTCGGCCACCACCTCGCGGCTGACAAGCGAGGCCTTCATGCCTTCGGTGCCCATGGTTTCACCGTCGGAAATAGCGATGGTGTTGAACTCCATGGGAGTGCCGCCGGCCGCCCGTACACCTGCCTTCACCTTTGCCGCCAGCTCGCGCAGGTGGTAATTGCAGGGCATGGTTTCAATCCAGGTGTTGGCGATGCCGATAATCGGCTTGGCCAAGTCCTCGTCCGTGAACCCGATGGCCTTGAACATGGCGCGCGCTCCGGCGCGGTCGCGGCCGTCCGTAATAATGTGACTGCGATGCTTCAAATTACTGGGCATGATTGCCTCCCTCCCAAGATGAACGCCCGTTCGGTCAAGCGTTCCATACTCTCAAATTTGCGGGATTGGAGCAAGTTTCCTTTGGGCTGCGGGTGCACGCCTGGGAAGTGAGAATCCGGGGAAGTTCGGTTGAAATGAGTTCCTTCTTACGGCTATAATAGCCGTAAGGAGGAACCATGGCGCAGTCTTTAGAAGTTCCTGGTACGGTGCGTGAGCTTGCCGCCCGGTTGGCCCACTCCCAGCCCATGCGGCGCGGCTCCTTATCTGAGCGTTACGTGAAATGCGGCAAGCCGGGTTGTGGTTGCGCGGAGGATCCCAAGGCTCGGCACGGCCCTTATTACAGTCTGACGCGGGCGGTGGGAGGGCGGACGCGCTCCCGCTTCTTGCATCCCGAGGAAGCGCAGCGGGCGCGAGAGCAGATCGAGAGGGGCCAGCAGTTTCGGCGTCAGGTGGAGGCTTACTGGGCGGTCTGTGAGCAATGGGCGGATGCCCAACTGGAAGCCCGGGAGGAAGAAGGGCAGGCCGAGGTTAAAAAAAAACGCGCTCGGCGAAGCTCTGGCGCACGACCTCGCCGCTGAGATCGAGCGCCTGGTGGGCGGGGAAGCGGCGGCTCTGGACTTCGAGGCGGTGGAAACGGCCGTGCGCCGTCAGGCTTTGCGCTTCGCCGCGCGGGTGGTGGAGCAGCGGCTGAATGCTGACCCCTCCGACTTTACCGGGGCGCGCCGGCCGTGTTCCTGCGGCCAGCCCGCTCGCTATGTCGACCGGCGGGCCAAGCCTTTTCAGACCGTGCTGGGCGAACTACGGTTGGAGCGCGCCTACTATTATTGTGCCACCTGCCCGCGCGGCTTCTGCCCTCGCGACCAGCAGTGGGGGATGGAGGACACCTCCCGGTCCCCGGCGGTGACGCGCATGGTGGGCACGGTGGGAGCCTTGGTCAGCTTTCAAGAAGGGGGTGAACTGCTGGGGGAATTGGCGGGCTTGGAAGTAAGTGCCAAGCAGGTGGAGCGTACGGCGGAGGCGCTGGGAGCGGAAATCGCCGCGGATGAACGCCAGGCGGTGGAAGCGGCGAAGGAAGAGCCCTTGCCGCCCACCCTCTATCTCGGCCTGGATGGTACCGGCATTCCCATGCGCAAGGAGGAACTCACGGGGCGAGCGGGCAAGCAACCGGATGGCTCCGCCCAAACCCGCGAGGTCAAGGTCTGCGCCATCTGGAGCGCGGAAGCACGTGATGCCGAAGGCCGGCCCCGGCGTGATGCCGGCTCGGTCAGCTACTCGGCGGCCATCGAGACGGCGGCCTGCCGCGACACCGACTCTCCGCTCGCAGCCTTTACCCAGCGCGTCGAGCGCGAGGCCCAGCGTCGGGACTTCCGGCAAGCTTCTCGCCAGGTGGTGATCGACGACGGGGCTCCCTGGATCTGGAACATCGCCGCGGAACTGTTCCCGCACGCCCTGCAAATCGTGGATCGCTACCACGTGCAGGAGCATTTAAGCCAAGTGGCCAAGGCCCTCTATGGGCAAGCACCGGCATCCCATCGCTGGGCGCAACGTCGACACCAAGAATTGGATAGCGGGCATTGGCGGAGTCTGACCACGGCGCTGGCCCGCCATGCGGCACGCTCAACGGAAGCCCGCAACTGCCTTCAGTATTTACAGCACAACCGGCACCGCCTGCGCTACGCGGAATTTCATGCCCAGCACCTGTGTACTTCCTCGGGGGTTTTGGAGGCGGGTTGTAAGGTCGTCGTGGGGTCGCGCCTAAAACGCTCGGGCATGCATTGGACCGTGCGCGGCTCCAATGCCATCATCGCCCTGCGCTGTTACAAACTCAGCGGTCGCTTCGAAGACTTCTGGGAACGCCGCGCGCACAGGGTGCAGGCGTGAGCCCACTCACGCCTGCGTCGTGCACCCTTGGGCTGCCTAGTGACTCCGGAAGGCGTTGCGCACCGGCGATCTCCGAGGTCACCATTATTTCCTCGGGGTGTCCTGAAGCAACCGTGGTTTCTGCCTGCCGACTTTGCGCCCTCCCCCTGGCAGTACGCCTTTTGCGGCAGGTCCTAATTTATGCTAATAGCCCGGGACCACAGCGGGAAGGATCGAGCCTACTATAAGGGTTGTGATTCATGGGAAAATTGCCGTCTCACGAGCTCGCGGGAAAAGGCATCAGGCCAGGGTCGCGAGTTCTCACTGGGTTTTAAGGGCACGCAATGCTACTCTATTGCTTAAGACTTAGTGTTTCCTGAGCCCGAATTCTTTTCAAGGCCGCGACGCTGAAGAAGAGCATCCTCATTTCGACATCTTTTTTCAATTGAGGTTTCAGCCGGCCGGCATGACAACATCGGAGCAGCAGGACTCAGGTGAAGACTAAAGGAAGCAGGTTCGCAAGCGCGTTCGCTCGCCATGCGGAACGAGTTGAAGCGGAATACCCAGCGGCCGGTCGAGGCTCTAGGGACGGGGCGGGGACTTTGCGGCTGGCGTGGGTTTGCGGGCAAAAACGCAGCGGTATTGTCAGCCGGGAGTCGCTGTGTTATATACGTTGGACGTTGGAGATCGCCAAAAGGCAAGGATACACTGGACCGGCGATCGGCTGCGTGCGCCCAGTCCTTTTGAATTCTGTGTACTGGCAGAGTTTCGAGCCTTGGGGAAGGGGATCTTACCGAGTGAGTTTCATTAACTTCGCTGCCCGGGAAATCAACTGTAAGATCGTGTACTACGGCGCCGGTCTGGGCGGCAAGACAACCAACCTCCAGTGGATTTTTGACCAGACCCTGGGCAAGACCGGCGGGAAAATGATCTCCCTGGCCACGGAAACCGATCGAACTCTTTTCTTCGATTTCCTTCCCCTCGATCTCGGCACCATTCGCGGGTTCAAGACCCGATTCCACCTCTACACCGTTCCGGGACAGGTCTTCTACGACGCCAGCCGCAAGCTCATCCTGCGGGGTGTGGACGGCGTGGTGTTTGTGGCGGATTCCCAGGAAGAAAGAATGGACGCCAACGTTGAAGCGCTGGAGAACCTGCGCGAAAACCTGCGCGAGCACAATTACGACTTCCAGAAGATTCCTTATGTGCTCCAGCTCAACAAGCGCGATTTGCCCAACGTGCTTCCGGTGGAGGAATTGAAAAGGGCCTTGTTGAAGAAGAACGAACCCACTTTTGAGGCCGTGGCCTTCAAGGGCGTGGGAGTGTTTGAAACCCTAAAGGAGTGCGGCCGGCTGGTCCTGACGGAATTGAAAAAGGGGTAAGGATTTTGGATTTTCGATCTTGGATTGGGCTTTCAGGAACACACTGAGGTTTTCATGTTAGGAACCGCAGACCAAGGAAAACTGCCCCTGACTCTGCAATCCAAAACCGGAAATCCAAAACCTGCAATTCAGTTCGCTTCCGTGGCGGCGGTCAGGGCGAAGAAATGGTGCCCCATGATCGCCAGCGTTATGGCCTTGCTGAAGTGGTGCCGATGTTGCCGCAGTGACTGGGCGAGGAATTTCCAGTACTCCCCGCGGTAATTGCTGAACAATCCCTGCCAACAAAGCGAGCGGCCGAGCGCCATCACGTCAGAGAAGACGAGGGGCGAGCGCGAACCCTTGCCCAATTGGGACAGGAACGCCGAAGCGCGCTGGAAGTATTCGCGCGGGTTGTAAATAGTCTGGAGAATGCGCTGGTAGCCGTCCAGAAGAACTTGAGAATCCATGCGCGGGATGAAATTCAAGTCCGCGAGCGTGTTGTTCCCCAGGCTGGCTTTCAGCAGTCGGCCCTCCGCCTTGAGACGCCGCCACAACTGGGTGTTGGGCAGGGCCGTGAGCAGGCCAACCATGGAAAGCGGAATCGCCGCTTGACGGATGAACTCAATTTGCCGGTCAAAGACGTCGGCCGGGTCGTTATCAAATCCCACGATGAAACCCGCCATGACTTCCATGCCGTAGGACTGGATCAGCCGCACGCTTTCCAGCAAGTCTTTGCGCAGATTCTGGAACTTGGTGGTTTCCTTCAAGCTTTCGGCCACCGGCGTTTCGATGCCCAGGAAAACCCGCCCGAAATGCGCCTCGCGCATCATCGCCAGCATCTCCTCGTCTTCCGCCAGGTTCAGCGAAGCCTCGGTGTAGAGGGTGAAGGGATACTTGTGGTCGCGCATCCACTCAACCAAGCGCGGGAGAAGCGCTTTCACGCTCTTCTTATTGCCGATGAAGTTGTCGTCAACCATGAAGACCGAGCCGCGCCACCCGAGGCGGTGAAGCTGGTCGAGTTCGGCGCACACCTGATCAGGAGTTTTGGTGCGCGGACGGCGGCCGTATATTTCGATGATGTCGCAGAACTCGCAGGTAAAGGGGCATCCGCGCGAGAACTGAACGGACATGGAACTATAGCGTCGTAATGAGGCCAAGTGCAGGTCGGGGAGCGGGACGCGCGTGACATCGACTACTTGGGGATGGGTGTAGTGGGGCTTGGTGGCTCCACGCTCGAGATCCTCGGCGAGTTGGCTCACCATCTCCTCGGCCTCGCCTTCCACAATGTGGTCGGCCTGGGATATTGCCGGATCATGTGCGCTGGTGATCGGCCCGCCCACTACGGTTCGCTTGCCGCGCCTTTTGGCACGCGCAATTTGGTCCTTCATCGAGGGGCCTTGGACAATCATGCCGCTGAAGAACACCACGTCGGCCCAATCCAAGTCCGAATCTTTCAGGCGCTGGACGTTCGAATCCACCAAGCGCTTCTGCCAATGCTTGGGCAGCATCGCGGAAATGGTGAGCAGCCCCAAGGGAGGAAATGCGGAACGCTTGCCTTGGAAGGGCAGCGCGTGCTTAAAACTCCAGAATGTGTCAGGGAATTCCGGATAGACCAGCAAGACCTTCATCAGTACCCCTCCCAAGTGAAAGTGACGGCAATTCTTTACCGCTGGTGCGCCGCCGCGACGCATCCTTACTTTAGGCCCTTTAGTTCGGAGCGCAGCCCCTACTTCCACCCCTGTTTATTAGCACATCGGATTAGCATCAAAAGCTGACACTAACGCCGGGGCTGGATCCTTGAGAAATGCATATAAACTGCTGGCCGAAAAGCCCACTTGGCAGGTTCTGCTATTCGAGGGAAAGTGTAGCATCATTAGAGCCGACACTCCAGAGAAAAGCTCACCCGGAGTTTCCATTTTGGCTCTCCGAGCGGCTGGCAGTACAGCTGGAATTTCCTTTCCGTAAGCCCCACGCGATTATTAAAGCATGCGGGAGGGGTCTTGTCTGTTCAAATTTGCACACTTTGGCGGGACATCACCGGAGCATCCCTGGAGCGCGGGCATCCTGCCCGCTCGGTGCGCCAATCGCGCCCGTGCGTTGCTGTGATCAGACCCCAAGTTCGTTTCCCGCCGCTCCTTGCTCGTGGTTTTGTTGGAAAGCGGGCAGGATGCCCGCGCTCCCACCCCACGCTCCCACCCCACGCTGGCTAAGGCAAACCAAATCGGGTAGAATGCGCAGGCTGTTTCGGTCTCTTGCAAGTTACCACCTTTAACTCGAAAGTCCAGGATAAGACCGCCCCGTGGGGAAGGAGGTGCTTATGCCGGAACCAACTCCAGGTACTACCCTTGATATTCGAGGCTTGGTTCTAGTCCCTGCCTTGATCACTCTGGGGATTACCTTGTTGCGGTTGGGGGGAGAACTGGCACACTGGTCGCCTCGATTCTTCAGCACCGCACCTGGTGGGGGCATGGCAGTCATCGGAATCTCCTGGCTTCCTTTTCTTTTCGGGCCGTACTACGCGGTCAAACTAACAGCCTCGGGGCATGGCGCCTCTAGCGTCTCCAAAACATTCGCGCTATCCCTGCTTGGATTGGCCATCATGGTCGTGGGGGCCTTCGTAGGGTTGCCGCCGCATTCCAGGTTCCCGGGGAGAGAAATCCTGGGAATTCTCCTAATAGTGCTCGGCCCGACACTGGTTACATTAGGCTGGCCTGCGCTCTTCAAGGTGCTGGTGGCATACGGGTACGCGGCACGGATCCCCGTGGCAATCATGATGTTTTTTGCTATGCGCGGGCATTGGGGAACGCATTACGATGCGCTGCCCCCCACCTACTCCGTGCCCACAACTTTTTTCGGCCAATATATGGTGATCGCTTTTCTGCCGCAGATGGTCGTTTGGGTAGCCTTCACCGTGCTGGTGGGCGCGCTCTTCGGCGCCGTCGTGACTGCTTGGGTGTTTCGCGGCGAAACTACCCCTGCGGCGCCTTGACATCGAACCATCTTCTACTGCTCAGAGTTCCCCCAAGCCGAGGGAAGAGCTCTGCGCATACGTCATGAGGAGACACCCGTGAACGAACCCTACACGACGGATTTGGACATCAAGCGGCTGATTCTCATCCCCTCGCTGGTGACGCTGGCGGTCACGGCGGCGCGATTGACAGGTGAGCTCATGGATGGGCCGCGGCGGCTTTTCAATTCCGATCCGGGCGGCCCTTGGGCGATTGTGGGAATCATCTGGCTGGCGCCGATCTTTGGCATTTACTTTGCGTTGAAACTGGATGCCCACGGCCAGGGACCCAAGTCCCACGGCCGCGCTGCGGGTTTCGCTCTGCTCGGCGTCGCGTTGGCCTTGGCCTTCAGTTTTGTCGCGCCCCTTCTCCACCTTCAGCAACACTTCTGGGGACGGCGCCTCTACCTGTGGACGGTTGTCGTCGTGGCGGCGCTGGCCACTCTGCCAGGTTGGGCGGCGCTGTTTCGCACGCTGGTGGCCTATGCTTACGCCGCGCGAGTGCCGGTGGCCGCGGTGATGCTCTTTGCCCTTTGGAGAGATTGGGGAACTCATTACGACGCCGTTCCCTCGGACCTTCCCGACGGCCTGGGCCTTCCGGCGAAATCCCTGTGGCTCGGTTTCTTTCCCCAGCTCATCTTCTGGACAGGTCTCACCGTCCTGGCCGGGATGGTCCTCGGATGCCTCGCTGCCGGGATCGCTCACCTTGCGCGCCGCAAGCCGCAAACTTAATCGGCCTATGCTCACGGCCAGGAGATGCCGGCCGCGTGGCCCCGCCATCGAATAAGCCTGGAATGGATTCTGCGCGAGGCCACTGGTACCTTTCGGGGGAGAGAACACCATGATCATTGCTGACCTCGCGGAGATCGCCGGCCGCACTTATCCGGCGCGGCGCCGAACGCAGAATCTGGTGGGGGGAGCCAGCCCCATCCAGGCCAAACACTTTTCGATCGGGTGCGTCACGCTGGAACCCCATGGGGGGCAAGTCCCCTGGCACAATCAGGAGCAGGAAGAGGTCTACCTGATCCTCGAAGGTGACGGCGAAATTTGCCTGGGCGGCGAAAGAAGGGCGATCAACGCCGGCCAAGCCGTCTATATTCCCCCACAAGTCTTTCACCAACTCACCAACACGGGCTCCACCACCTTGCACATGATTTACTGCTACGGTCCGGCCGGAGAGGTGGCGCATTGGCGGCAGGAATTGGAGGGCACGTTGCCCCGCGCCGGCGTGGACGCTCCGGCGCTCCCCTCCGGTGCACAACCCCAATACACGGGGATCGGGAGATCCGATGATGGGGAGATCGGGTGAACAAGCTGCCTTGATGTCCCTTGCTTTTTGCCCATCCCATCACAGGAGCACTCGGTGTGAAAAGGCTTGAATATGGAAAACCAGAAGAACCATTCTGTCGGAATCATCATGAACGGCGTCACCGGGCGCATGGGTCTGAACCAGCACCTGCGCCGTTCCATCGCGGCCATCATAAAGGAGGGCGGCATCGGGATTAGCGACGCGGAAAGAATCGTGCCACGTCCACTCCTGGTGGGGCGGAGCGCCGCCAAGCTGGAGGTCATCGCGCGGGAGTTCGGCGGCCTGCCTTATACCACGCAGCTCGATACGGCCCTCGCCGACCCGGAATACTCCATCTATTTCGATGCTCAGACCACGGCGCAACGCTTTGAGGGGGTCAGCAAAGCTATTGCTGCCCGCAAACACGTCTACTGTGAAAAGCCGGTCGCCGAAACTCTGGAGAAGTCGCTGCAACTCTACCGATTGGCGGAAGCCGCGAGAATTAAGCACGGCGTGGTGCAGGACAAGCTGTGGCTGCCGGGTTTGGTCAAGCTCCGACGGTTGCGCGACATGGGCTTCTTCGGCCGCATTCTCGCAGTGCGGGGCGAGTTCGGCTACTGGGTTTTTGAGGGCGACACCATTCCCCCACAGCGCCCCTCGTGGAACTACCGCAAGGAAGACGGTGGCGGGATCATCCTCGACATGTTCTGCCACTGGCGGTACATCCTCGACAACATCTTTGCCCCAGTGAAGGCGGTTTCCTGCCGCGGCGCAACCCACATTGCGGTGCGGCGGGACGAGGAAGGCAAGCCCTATGAGTGCACGGCTGATGACTCGGCTTACGCGACTTTCGAGCTGGAGGGCGGCATCCTCGCACCGTTCAATTCCTCATGGTGCACGCGCGTTCGCCGCGATGACCTGCTCACGATTCAGGTGGACGGCACAAAAGGTTCAGCGGTGGCAGGGTTGCGGGACTGTTGGATTCAGCCCTACAGCGCGACGCCGCGTCCCGTGTGGGATCCGGACGTCCCCAGCGCACTGAATTATTTCGAGGGATGGGAGAAGATGCAGGAGCAGGCAGTTTACGAGAACGCTTTCAAACAGCAGTGGGAGTTGTTCCTGCGCCACGTGGTGAAGGATGAGCCGTTCCGTTGGAATTTGCTGGAAGGCGCTAAAGGTTTGCAACTTGCCGAAAAGGGCCTGGAATCATGGCGCAAGCGCGCCTGGGTGGACATCGAGCCGCTGTAAGAAGAAGTTAGAAGCTGGAAGTTAGAAGGACCGTGTAATCGGTAAGCTTGCCTCGATTCTGGCTTCAGACTCCTGACTCCTGACTACTGGCTCCTAGCTTCTAACTTCCAGCTTCTGACTCCTGTCTCCTTCCTTACGGCTTCAAACCCACCGCTTTTCCGGTGCGAATGGATTCGATCGCGGCGTCGATGATTTCGTTCACTCCCACGTTCAATTCTGCTGACGCCGGGTCGGCAATTGGTTTGTTATTCCGAATGCATTCCAGGAAATAGCTGACTTCGTTCATTTTCTCAGGCGGTAGCGGGCGCATGGAAACCGGTGTCCCGCTGGGATTTGCCACGCCGGTGGGTTTTTTGGCGGGCTGGTAAAGCAATCCGTCGCCCATCACCAGGAAGCTGCCCTGGGGGCCGTAAAACTCTGCTTGGCCCTTGCCGTAGGGCCAATCCCAGGAGGGCAGCAGGATGGCGGTGGCGTCCGGATACTCCAGCACGACCACCGCGTCGTCCTCGACTTCGTTGTGCTGGGCGGTTTTGAGTTTGAGCGAGTAGGCAAAGACGCGCAGCGGGCGGCCCTTGATCCACATCGCCCAGGCGGCGCCGTAACAGCCAAAATCCATGAGAGCGCCGGCACCATTTTTCTGGGAATCATAGAGCCAAGCGTTGAATTCTTTCGAGGCGCCGATCTCCTTGGGGCCTTGGTGCCCGAACTCGACGATCATCTTCTGGATGGGGCCGAGTTCGCCGGCCTTCAGGCGTGCCGCGGCTTCCTGCGTCGCGGGCGACCAGAAATTCCAGTAGTTCACCATTAGTTTGATGTCGGCCTCACTCGCCAGGCGCGCCATCTCGCGCGCGTCGGCGCCGCTGGCAGCCATAGGCTTCTCGGTGAAGTAGTGGATGTGCCGCTGCGCGCAGGCGCGCAGGATGGGGAGATGCAGATTGTTGGCAGTGGTAACAATCACCGCTTCGGGTTTCATCTGGTCGAGCATCTCCGTGTAGTCACGAAAGAATTTGACGCTCGCGGGAACTCGGGTCTTCGCCTTCTCGACCAGTTCGGGGTGCGTGTCGGCAATGGCCACTAGCTCCGCATCCGGGGTCTTTAAGAGGGTTTCCATCCGGCCCCACACGTGATCGTGGTCAAGGCCTACGATGGCGATACGATTCTTCGCCGCCTGGGAGAATCCCATGCTTACTCCCAGGCCAAAAAGAAAGACCAGGAGGAAGAGCTTTCTCATGCCAGCACCTCTTGTAAGGGCAGATCAAATGTGTATTCCAGGTCGGGATTCTACTACAAATCATGAGGTAGGAGATTCTCCTTTGCTGAAGTAAGAAACTTGAGTAGATTTACTCACAGGACTGAGCGATTTGTATGGTGCGCCAACCTCTACACGACGAAGGGCGAGAACGGCGGAAGGAAATCCTGCAATCTTTGGCGTGACGATGAGCAGCCCCCAGGATGGAACTGAAATCCGACCGACCGCAGCGCCCGGGCCTGATCTTCCCCGGCGTACTGCTCCCTCCTTTGCCGGGGCATGGCCACTGACAGTTCTTCTGCTGCTGGCGACGTTGCCTTATGTGGGCATCCTTCGCAATGATTTTGCCTACGCTTATGACGACAAGGCACAGATCATCGACAATCCCTATGTGCACAGCTTCGGACACTTGCGGGAAGCGCTCACGACCACGGTTTGGTCGTTCAAAGACGTTCATGAAGTGACCAACTATTACCGGCCGGTCATGACGATCGGCTTCCTTCTCTGCTATCAGACCTTCGGTCCACTGGCCTACGGCTTTCATTTGATGAGCTTGCTCCTGCACGGGGCCGTCGTTACGATTCTCTTTCTGTTTGCCCAGCGCCTCTTCCGCGACCGCGGTGCGGCGTTTGGCGCGGCAGTCCTGTTTGCGCTCCATCCGATTCACGTCGAGTCGGTGGCGTGGATTTCCGCTGTGACTGACTTGGAGGCGACCTTCTTTTATGTGCTCACCTTCTGGTTTTTCCTGCGGGTGGGAGAGCAGCGCGGCGGACGGCAGATCTACCTGCAAGCCGCCATGACGGCAAGTTTCCTTCTGGCGGTTTTTTCCAAGGAACAGGGTCTGACGCTTCCCTTGCTCGCCGCGGTCTATGAGCGCTTCTATCGTCAAGACCGCGCCCGGACCACGCCGGGGGAGAAACTCTTCCGCCAGGGACCGCTCTGGCTCGTGTTTCTGGGCTACATCTTGATGAGGGTCCGGTTACTGGGAGCCCTCACGCACAGCACAGGCTTGCGCCAACTCACTCCGCTTGAAACTCTCCTTTCCGCCCTGGCCTTGGTGGGCCAATACCTCTCCAAACTTCTTTGGCCGGCGCGCCTCTCGGCGTTTTATGCTTTCCAGGCGAGCACGGGGCTGTTCGAGGCGCGCGTTCTTGCGGGCATCGGCGCGCTGGCCTTTTGCGCCGTGGTTTTTATGACGCTGTGGAAGCGGGCGCGGCCTGCCTCTTTCGGAATTCTGTGGCTGCTGGTTACGCTGGCGCCCGTGCTAAATGCGGGGTGGCTGGGAGCTTACGTATTTGCCGAGCGCTATGGCTATTTGCCTTCGGTGGGATTCTGCCTGGTGGTGGGATGGGTGGGGGCAACCTGGTGGCGGGCGGCCTGGGGGCGTACAACCGTCTGGCGAGCAGCGGTGGTGGCCACGGCGTGCCTCCTGGCAGGCCTTTGCGCGCTCCGCATCGTCACGCGGGTTCCCCTGTGGCGAGACGATGTTACCCTGCTCACTCAGTCTCTGGCTGCCGAGCCGAATGACTATCGTTTGCACGATGCGCTGGGAATAGCCTACTGGATTCGAGGCGAGCCCGAGGGGGCAGAGCGCGAATGGCAGGAAACCCTGCGCCTGGCGCCGAACAGCGTGCAGACCCTCGGCTCGCTGGGGGCGCTTTACGCCCATGAGCGGCGCTTTGACCAAGCCCTGCCGCCCTTGGAACGGGCCCTCCAGTTGAATCCCGACGACGCCGGCGCGCATTTGACCCTGGGAGCGGCCTACGCGGAGACGGGCAAGCTGGATCGCGCCGAGCAGCAATTCCGCGCTGCCGTGCTCCTGTCGCCCATGAATTTCAGCGCCCACAACCTGCTGGGCAAACTTTATTTTGATTCCCAGCGGCTGGGCGAGGCGGAGCAGCAGTTCCGCCAGTCCCTGCAATGCGAGCCCAACGTTGCTGCTTATAACTATATGGGCTACATCTACGCGCAGTGGGGAGACCAGAACCGTGCGGAGAGGGCTTTCAAGGCGGCGCTCGCGATGAACCCCACGGACAGCCACGCCCATTTCCATCTGGGGCTGATATACGCTGCCACCGGGCGAAACGCCCAAGCCTTAGAGGAGTTACAAGCGGCGCTGGCGGCTGATCCCCACAATCCTGAAATCGTTTCCGCTCTGGAGAAACTACACCAATAGAGCCACGCGCTCGGCACAACGCGCTCGGCCAGTTGACGCCTTCAGTTTTAACTTGTAGGATAACGGACAGAAGGCAAATACGGGCCTTTCACCATTGTCCGAATCATGTGGGGATTTTGATCACAGGGGGCACAAGGTGGAAAAAAGGCGAGCGACTCGGGTTCCAGCCAATGCGACAGCCCAGGTGAGCTTTGTGGGAACCGACGCAAAGTTTACCGCTCCCCTGCTCAACTTCAGCCCCTTTGGCCTCGCCGTGCAGACTTCGCGCGAGGTTACGGCCGGAACGATCTTCCGGCTGGGCATTCAGGTCGGCTCCGATTACTTCCGCGCCGCGGCCATCGCGCGCAGGACGCATCCCGGCGTGTTGGCCGTGGAATTCCTTTCCATGACTGCCATGGACCGCGAAATGATGCGCCGCCTTTACCTGCGCCTGCAAATAGCCGCCCGTTCCGGGTGACATCCCCCGCCGCGCAATGAACTTCAACGGCCGGGTTGCCGGCGATGGCCCGAGCAGCGATAACCGCCTCAGCCTCCACCAGGCAGCCCCCTCGCGTGCCGCAGGGTATTGCCCTTTCGAGATTTCGCGCCCGGAAAGGGCGAGCAAAGGGGGGTATCTCCTGCATCTTATTGAGAGAGGGCATTTCATCGCCGGAAAAAGGGCGGAATTGGCCGGTTCCGCCCCCAAGGTCTTGGACCGATGCGGGTTGCTAGGAGGGATTATGTTCGTGGCTCCAGGGACTTATTGGATTTCATTTGCCAGAAGGATAGGGGTGGCTTTGCTGGGCGGCCTGGCGCTGTCGCTCGGCGCGCAGCCCGCACCCGGCAAGGATTTGCTCCATCAACTCGACAATTCTGTGGAATCCCTGGTCCAGCAGGTCTCTCCCGCCGTCGTGCAGATTCTGGTGACCGGGTACGGCACCGTGGAACAGCATGGGCTAACGAACACGGCGCTGATCGGCCGCCGACGGACCCTGGGCTCCGGCGTGATCGTGGACCCGGAGGGGTACATCATTACCAACGCGCACGTGGTGGAAGGAGCAGAGAGGGTCCGAGTGGTGCTATTCTCATCCGAGAACGGCAACTCGCCCGTCGCCACCCTGCGCTCCCGGACCACCACCATGGACGCGCGCATTCTGGGTGTGGAACCCGTGACGGATCTGGCTCTGCTCAAAATCGAAGCCAGCGGCCTGCCCTCGCTTTCCTTCGGCAAATACCAGGACGTGCACCAAGGCCAACTGGTATTTGCCTTCGGAAGCCCCGAGGGATTGGGCAATTCCGTGACCATGGGGGTGGTGAGCTCCATTGCCCGCCAGCCTGACCCCGATCGCCCCATGGTATACATCCAGACGGACGCGCCCATCAATCCTGGTAACAGCGGCGGCCCGCTGGTGGATATTGAGGGCCGTGTGGTGGGAATCAATACATTTATTCTCTCGCAAAGCGGAGGAAATGAAGGCATCGGTTTTGCCGTTCCCAGTGGTCTAGTGCGGCGCATTTACGAGCAACTGCGCAAGCAGGGGCACGTGCACCGCGAGGAAATCGGCGCAGCCGTGCAGACCATCACCCCGACCCTGGCGGCGGGGCTGGGCTTGCCGCAGGACTACGGCGTGATTGTCTCCGACGTTGCCCCTGGAGGGCCCGCGGAAGGGGCGGGGCTGAAGGTGGGGGACATCGTTCTGACCTTGAGTGGGAAGCCGGTGATGAACGTGCCGCAGTTTGACGCTGCGTTCATGCTGCGGTTGGAACCAGCGCCCCTGCACGTAGTAGTCCAGCGCGCTGGGGGGAAAGTTTCCCTGGAGATTCCCGTGGTCGAGCAGCGGGATGACATGGATCGCCTGGCCGATTCGCTTGACCCGGTGAAGGCCTTGGTCCCTCAACTGGGAATCCTCGGCGTGCAGATTAATAAGGAGATTTCAGCCATGGTTCCGGACCTGCGCATGGCCTCGGGAGTGATTGTGGCGGCGCGCACGGCCTTTGGCGCCAGCGTGGATTCCGGACTGGAAACCGGAGATGTCATCCACGCGTTAAACGGTGTCACCATTATCAGCCTGGAAACGCTGAGCGCGGGTATCCAACAGCTCAAACCGGGCGACGCGGTGGTGCTGCAAGTCGAGCGCGACGGAAATCTTCAGTATTTGGCGTTTGAGATGGAATGAGGACAAGGTCGTCGGTCCTCAGTTGTCGGTCATCGGTAACCGCACCCCCAGGGGCGAGCGCGGCCTTTTGTAGCGGACTTGTTTGCCAGCTCCGCGGCTCTCCTCACCGACCGCGCTCATGGGCCGCGAACCTACAGAACAGCTCCGCCCTACTCGCTATCGACCTTCAAGGGTGGGATTGCAAATAGCGCGCTTCGATGGCCTTCACTTTTCCCAGGCGGCGGACGTGGCGTGCCTCGCCGGAAAAGTTGGCATGTAGGTAATCGCGCACGAGGTCTTTGGCCAGTTCCGGCCCGATCACGCGGGAACCCAGCACCAGCACATTCATGTCGTCGTGTTCAACGCCTTGGTGGGCGGAATAACCATCGTGGCAAATGGCGGCGCGGATTCCGGGAATCTTGTTAGCAGCCACGCAAGCGCCCACGCCGCTGCCGCAAATCAGCACGCCGCGTTCGGCCCGGCCCTCAAGCACCGCAGAGGCAACCGCCTCGGCATAATCCGGGTAATCCACGGCCGCCGTGCTATAGGTGCCCACGTCGACCACCTCATGGCCCGACGCCCGAAGATATTCAAGCAACGCCTGTTTTAGTTCATACCCGGCATGATCCGAACCCAGCACCAGCCGCATGGGGACTCCTCCATCCAAAATCGGTTGATCCGATGATCGGGTGATCGGGTGAACGAGCCATCGGGCCATTTATTCATCGGGTCATCGGGTCATTTAAAAGCTGTTCTGAGTCCGGTGTCCGTAGTCAGTTGCCTCAGGCTTTCGGTCTCCGCGTATCATGTGCGTTCAAGAACGAGGCGGTGACGACGGGAAGGTTTTCAATGATCCGATGACCCGATGAATAAATGACCCGATTTATTATGAGCTTCCGATCAGAATCCCGGTAAGAAAAACCAACACCCCGCCCACCACCACTTGAAAAGCGGCGGAAAGAAAGGGTGTGTCCATGTAGCGATGGCGGATGTAGCTGATGACGGCGAGCTCCACCGCCACCACGCCGACGGCCGCCGTGATGGCCATGCGGAAATCGTGAATCAGAAAGGGGAGCGTGTGCCCAATGCCCCCCATCCCGGTCATGAGACCGCAGACCGTGCCCCGCACCCAGGGATGCCCGCGGCCGGTGAGCGAGCCGTCGTCGGAAAGCGCTTCGGCGAAACCCATGGAGATCCCCGCCCCGATCGAGGCCGCCAAACCGACAAGAAAAGCATCAGGGCTGCTGCGCGTGGCGAAGGCGGCGGCGAAGACCGGGGCCAGCGTGGATACCGAGCCATCCATCAACCCGGCCAGCCCCGGCTGAATAATCTGTAGAACAAACAATCGGCGGCTTGCGGCGTCTTCTTCGTGGCGCGCGTCGGGCGTCAAGTATTTATGTTCTAGTGACTCTGCCAGTGCGGAATGTTTGCGCTCGGCTTCCTCGAGGTCGCCCAGCAACTTGCGTACGGAGGCGTCTGACACCTTCTCGATGGCGTGCTGGTAAAACTGCCGCGATTCCAGCTCCATGATTTCCGCTTGCTTGCGCACCGTGTCAACGCCCAGCGGCCGCACCAGCCACACCGGCTTGTGTTGGATGAACCCCTTGACGTCACTCCGGCGGATGAGCGGAATGTGCTCGCCGAAGCGCTGGCGGAAAGTTTCGATCAGGGCGCGGCGATGCCCGTTTTCTTCCTCCTGCATCCCGTCAAACATCTTGGCTGTGGCGGGATAGGTTTCGCGGAGCCCATCAGCAAAATCACCATAAATGCGCGAGTCCTCTTCTTCGAGAGTAATCGCGAGCGCCAGGATTTCCCGCTCGCTGAGGTCCTTGAACTTTCTCGCCATGGAATCTCTCCCCTGTCAGCTCACCGTGCGCTTGCCGGCTTTGCGGTCAGCGTACTGCTCGGCGATCCAGGCAAAGGTTTTAGCCATCCCCTCGCGCAGGGGGGTACGCGGCTCCCAATGGAGGATGCTCTCGATCAAGGTGTTATCGCTGTTGCGGCCCGCCACGCCGCGGGGCGCTTTCAAGTCATACCGGCGATGAAGCTTGGTGCCGCCGATCGCTTCCACGATGTCCACCAGTTCATTGACGGAAACCAATTCGCTCGACCCCAAATTGATGGGTTTGGCGATCAAATCCTCGCAATGGGCTATCATGTCGATGCCCTTCACGCAGTCGTCGATATACATGAAGCTGCGCGTGGCGGTGCCATCGCCCCAGATGACGATTTCGCTCCCTTTCGAATCCAGGGCTTCGATGACTTTGCGGCACATCGCCGCCGGGGCCTTCTCCCGCCCGCCGTCCCAGGTGCCGTGTGGCCCGTAGACATTGTGGAAGCGCGCGATGAAGGTTTTCATCCCGCGCTCGGCCCAGTATTCCTGACAGACCATTTCCGAGAAAAGCTTCTCCCATCCGTAGCCGCGTTCGGCCATGGCGGGGTAGGCGTCCGACTCCTTCAAGGCGCGGACTTTCGGGTCCTTCTGTAATTCCGTGTTGTAAGCGCAGGCGGAGGAAGAGTAGAAATAGCGCTCTGCCCCGGCACGGTTAGCAGCCTCAAGGAAGTGGGTATTAATCAGCACGCTGCGCAAGCACTCGATGCGGAAGCGCTCGATAAAGCCCATGCCGCCCATGTCCGCCGCAAGGTTATATACTTCCCATGCGCCCTCGCAGGCGCGAATGCAGCTTTCTCGATCGCTCAAATCCAGGCACAGGCTCTCGACGCCGGGCACGCGCTGATACCACTCCGGCAGGGGTTTCTTATCAATCGCGCGGATTCGAGTGAACCCTCGCTCGTGAAAATACCGCGTCAGGGCTCCGGCGATAAACCCGCCTGCCCCCGCGATGACAATCAAGCCGTTCTTGTCCGGCTCAGGGTGTTTGTTGGCCAAAGGTTGCTTTTCCATGATGCCTCCTTGAAATGTGGAGCCTGCCTGTAGGCTGCTGGACTCCCCTCGGTGTGGCCCGAGGTGAAAAGAAATGATATCAGATTGAACAGAAATAACCACCCACGCAGGAGCATTCAGGTCCTCCCTCCCGCCCGGTGGAGGAGGCACAAGGGCGCTCAGTTCTCCCACTCTGGGCTTCGTTCTGGTACAATGCCGCCTAATCTCTCATGCGCTTTGCTGCCGGGGTATCGCACGAAGGCAGCAAGGCTTTCCGCCCGGTTGAGGTGCGGCGTAGTGGACCAAGATCTGGATTTGCTTCAACGGTGCCTCGCCGGCGAAAACTCGGCCTGGGAAGGCCTGCTCAGGGTGTACACGCGGAAAATTTATAATTTATGCTACCGCTTCACGGGGAGGGCCGAGGAAGCGGAAGATTTGACGCAAGAGGTCTTCATTAAGGTTTTCCAAACTTTGCGGAGCTTTGACGCCTTGCAGGGGTCGTTTTCCACCTGGTTGCACCGAGTGGCACGCAACCATTTGGTGGACCACTACCGGCGCACCAAAAAGGACCGGGTGACGGGGTCGATCGAGGACGACTTGGCGACGATCGCGGAAAGGCCCAGCCCGGGGGCGGGACCCGCTGGGCATGTGGAGGCCCGGGAGCGCAAAGAGCAACTCCAGCAGGCTTTGGACCGGCTTTCGCCGGACTTGCGGGAGGCGGTAGTCCTGCGTGACCTGCATGACCTGGATTACTTGGAAATTTCCCAGGTCCTGGGGGTCCCTCAGGGTACGGTTAAGTCACGAATAAATCGGGGCCGATTGGAACTTGCACGGGTCATAAAGCGTATGGAAAGTATGAGAGGCCCCCGAGAGGCGGGAGGCGAGCCATGACGCACTTAGAGATTGAAAACCTGGCGAGTGATTACCTGGAGGGGCTCCTGGACACCTCCCTGCAGGTGGCGGTGGAGGCGCATTTAACCGAATGCGCGGCCTGCCGCGAGCTAATGGGAGACGTCCGCCATGCGCTGGAGTTATGCCGGGCGGCGGAGGATGTGGAACCCAAACCCTGGCTCGTTTCCAAAATCATGCTGGCCACCGTTGGCGAGCGCAAACCCTCCTGGGGCGAGCAGATCGCGGCGTTTATTCGGCCCTTGCTGCAACCCCGGGTGGCGTACCCCATCGCCATGACCGTGTTCACCTTTTCGATCATCGTCAACGCGGCCGGGCTGAATCTGAGAAGTTTACGATTTGAAGATCTAAACCCACGCACCTGGGTTGGCCGGGCCAACCGCCAAGGGCACCTGATGTACGCGCGCGCGGAGAAGTTCTATTACGATCTGCGCGTGGTGTACGAGATTGAGTCGCGCTTCCGTCAACTGCGCCGCGAGCCGCAGGTCCAGGAGGAAGAAGCTCCCAAACACGCGGCGCCGGGAGGCGGTTCCTCGCAGGGCACGCCATCCGATCACATGATGGCCTCCAGCGGAGGCACATGGGTCGTGGCGGCGGCCAAGAGCGAAGAGACATTCCCAGCGGTCGGAAACCAGACCGGCTTAACCAGGGCGAGAAGGAGTCCAATTCCATGAAATGCGCCAATCACCCTCTCAATGACGCTTTTGCTTATTGCGGCCAATGCGGGCGCTCACTCTGTAACGATTGCAAGCGCGATGTGGGCGGAATGGTTTACTGCGAAAATTGCCTGGCGAACCGCTTGCACAGTCCTCTTCCCCCCTGGGGCGGAGTGGGGACCGGGCCCAGTCCCGGTGTGGCCCTCGGCCTGGGGTTCATTCCCGGCGTAGGGGCCATTTACAATGGCCAAATCATCAAGGCCGTCATGCAGGTCCTGATCTTCGGTTCCATCATCGCCCTGAGCGACCGCGTCCACAGCCCCATGGACACCATTTTCGGGCTGGGTGCAGCCGCATTCTATTTCTACATGGTCATTGATTCCTATCAAACCGCCAAGGCGAAGTGTGCGGGCAAGCCTGCGCCGGAGTGGTTTGGCTTGGGCGAAATGAAAGTGAATGCCCCGATTGGGGCCGCCTTGTTGATCGGACTCGGTGCTCTATTCCTGCTGGACAACCTGGGTATCCCGGTCATCAACCAGATTAGCAAGTTCTGGCCCGTCCTCTTGATTGTGGCCGGCTTCCTGGTGTTGCAGCGGCAGTTGGCTGGGCACAAACCTCAAGCTCCGGCCAGCCCGCCCCCGCCCGACAAGCCCTCGGATGGACCAAGCAATATCCCCGGGCCCAAGGAATACTAACCGGTACGGCGGAGGAGAGCGAACATGGCGGCAATCGGCATCATCGTGGGGCTTATCGGCGCAGCCGTGGGTATCGCGGTCGGTTCGGTGGGAGGTTTGGTGGGAATCGTATTGGGATTGTGGGGAGGTTCCCTCGGCTTGCTGCCCCACTTGTTCCCCGTCGCACTGATTGCCCTGGGAATCGTCTGGTTGCTGAAGGGTTCGAACCCGGCACAGGTGGCTGGAGCTAGGGCAGACCATGGCGTTGCCACTCCGGCCCCGAGCCCGCGCAATCCGCGGTGAGGTAGCATCAAGCTCAATCGTGAAATTCGAACCACCTGGAGGAAAACCATGAGTCCCTTTTTCATCCCCCTGGGAGCCTTTGTGATGGTGGTCATCATCGTGGCCATCGGTTCCATGAAGAAGATGCGCGAGAAAGAGTTGGAGGCGCATCAAAACCTGCGCGCGCAGGAAATGGATCACGAGCGGAAGATGAAAGAACTGGATATTGAGAAAGCCAAGCTGGAACTGGAGAAGACGCGCGCCACAAAGAACGGCTGAAATCTAAGCCATGCACTGCCCCCTCCTGGCAGTCCGAGGAGACTGACGAATATGAATTTTCCCATCAATCCCTTGTTGATTCCGATCGTGGGGACGATTTTCGGTACGGGGATGGTTGTGGTCATCGTCGCCATCGTCTTTTGGTTCAAGGCGCGCGAGAAAGAGATACAGTTCCATCAAGACCTGCGAATCCGGGAGATGGAGCATCAGCGCAAGATGAATGAGCTGGAAATCGAGAAAGCCAGGCTGGAAATGGAAAAGATGCGCGCCACGAAGAACGGCTGAAACCAAAGCGCCGCTTTGCCCCGGTCCAGCAGTTCGAGGAGGCTGACGAATATGGATATCAATCCGATGTGGGTTCCGGTGGTGGGAGTGTTTGTCCTCATGCTGGCAGGTGTGATCGTCGTGGCACTCGTCGTTTGGTTCAAGGCGCGTGCAAAAGAGCTTCAGTTTCATCAAGACCTGCGAATCCGGGAAATGGAGCACCAGCAAAAGATGAAAGAGCTGGAAGTGGAGCTGGAAAAGGCCAAGGCACTACAGCTCACCGGCAGGGCAGCAAGCTGAGGGCTTCTGCGCCCTTCCACGGGGCCTGGGTGGTGATCAATTCAGACGCCGCGTTGCGGTTGGAGGTTTGAAATGGCAATTCCTGATGAACTTATCCCCATTGCAGGGATGGTGATGACGCTGGGAATCGTCGCCATTGTCTTCTGGTTCAAGTCGCGGGCGAAGGAGCTTCAGTTCCATCAGGACCTGCGCATTCGCGAAATGGAGCACCAGCGCAAGATGAAAGAGCTGGAAGTGGATCTGGAAAGAGCCAAGCAGAAGAGTTCCTAATGCCCTCCCAAGTAGGGGCGGCAAGAGATAAGGAGCGAGCATGCACGATTTTATGACTTTCCTGAATGGCAACGGTCTGTGGGTGATGATCATTGCGGTGGTGGCCATCGGCAGTTGGTTCAAGTTCCGCGAAAAGGAACTGCGCAGTCATGAACAATTGCGCGCCAGGGAAATGGAACACCTCCAGAAGATGAAGGAACTCGAACTCGAGCTGGAAAAAAGCAAGCAGAAGAATCCTTGAAACCCCCAGAGTGGAGGCGGCAGTAAATCAGGAGCGAACCATGCACGATTTTATGACTTTCCTGAGTGGCAACGGTTTGTGGGTGATGATCATCGCGGTGGTGGGCATCAGCAGTTGGTTCAGATTCCGCGAAAAGGAACTTCGCAGCCAGCAAGAATTGCGCGCCAGGGAGATGGAACACCTCCAGAAGATGAAGGAACTCGAACTCGAGCTGGAAAAAACCAAACAACGTTCTTCCCCCGGCCAAGGCACGTAACCAGGGTGCAGTCGCACCGGCGGCAAAGAAGGAGGTCATTGCCCATGTCACCTTTCCTGATTCCATTGGCGGTTTTCGCCATGGTAGTGCTGATTGTGGCCATCACCAGTATGGTCGGCCTTCGCGACAAGGAAATGGAAGTTCAGCAGAAGATGCACTTGCTGGAGATGGAGCACCAGCGAAAAATGCGGGAACTGGAGTTGGAGCTCGAACGTATAAAGCAAGGGAGCTAAACCCAATATGGTTTACTTAAGCCGATCGTTCCCAATTCGACCCCCTCACCCCCGGCCCCTCTGTCGCCGCGGTGACAGAGGGTGGACCGCAACCGGCGCTTTTATCGGCCGGGGCGGGAAGGTGGCCCAACGTTCTGCGGGTCGTGGGGGTTTCTCGGGAGCAAAATGATGAATGGTTATGTTATACCACCCATGTGAACAGTATTGGGGCTAACGCGGCTCGCGGCCGAAGGGGATCAGGACAGGAAACTATGGGAGCAACACCTCCACTACCGACGCGCTATCGAGGCGGATTCACCTTGCCCGTCCTCTTGATAGTGGGGGGAATAATGCTCCTCCTGGATCAACTCGTGCCCGGTTGGGGTATCGGCAAGACGTGGCCGGCGCTGCTGGTAGTAATTGGGGTCCTGAAGCTGCTGGATATAACCCGGCCGCCGCGCGCTCCTCGGGGACCCCAGATCTAAGAGACTGTGGGCGGCAGGCAGCAGGCAGCGAGCGCTTTTTGCGAGTCCCGGCGAGCCGGGATAGCAGTAGGAAGTAGGCACCAAACCGGAGGAGGGACCGGAGGCAGCTTAGACCTGGTCTTCAGGTTTGCGGCCCTGAAAAGCATTGGCGGGTGACGAGGCAGCATGTCACTCGTCACTGGTCACTGCTCTTGGGAGGTAAACATGAGCGTCTACACTTATCGTCGTGGATCAATTTTCTGGGCGCTGACCCTGATTGGCGTGGGCGGCATTTTTCTTTGGCAGAATTTCAATCCTACCATCCATCCCTGGCAACTGATCGCCAAGTTCTGGCCCATCCTCATCATCTTCTGGGGGCTTTCCAAGCTTATCGATTACATTCAGGCGCAGGCTCATCCTGAAACCACCCCGCCACCGCTTTTTTCCGGTAGTGAAGTGGTGCTGCTGATCCTGCTTCTGATCATGGGAACGCTGGTTTCCAAGGTGATCCTGCACCCCTGGCAAGATTGGGGATGGCATATTAATAATAACGATGATTTCTCCAATATCTTTCTGAATTCCTACACCTACACACAGACTCTATCGCAGAAGGTTCATGGTACGCCGCACCTGGTGTTGGCAGACCAGCGCGGCGATGTGGAGATTCGCGGCGCCGACCAGTCCACCATCGAGGTTATGGCCAAGGAATCGATCCGCGCTGAGGACGAGAGTGCGGCCAAGAAATTGTCCGACGATCTAAAGCTGGGGGTGGAGGAGGAAGCCGGGCATTACGTGCTGCACTCCAATCGACGGTCACTGGGTGACGACGGCGGCCGCATCACGATCGATTTGAACCTGAGCGTCCCCAAAACCGCAGTCTGTGAAATCGACTCCCAGAGCGGCGACATTGCCGTCGACGGCTTGAACGGCGACCAGATCGTTGCCACGCACAAGGGTGATGTGCGCACCACCAATATCCAGGGGTTGGTGAAAATCCATAAATTCGGCGGCTCCACGGCCGTCCGCGGGCTGAAAGGCAGCCTGGAACTCGACGGTCGCGGCGATGATATCGAGGTTGCCGATGTCTCCGACACCGTCACCGTGCACGGCGAATTCTCTGGCGCCCTGCAATTCCGCAACGTCGCCCAAACCTTGCGTTACGAGTCTTTGCGCACCGACATGACCGCGCAAAAGCTCTCCGGGCGCCTGAGCATGGAGGTCGGCTCCCTGGAAGTGACGGGCATCGACGGCCCCATGGAAGTGACGACGCGCCAAAAGGACATCACCGTTGGCGAGTTTAAGCATAGTTTGCATATCACCGACAGCGACGGCCAAATCTCTCTGCAAACCTCCACGCCGCCCACCCACGATATCCAGGTGGAATCGAAGAACGGCGCCGTGGAACTGAGCCTGCCCGCAAACTCGAATTTTCAAATCGACGCCCACTCGCGCCACGGCGAAGTGGATTGCGATTTTTCCGGACCGGCTTTGAAAGTGGCGAAGGAAGGCGACACGCCCTACATTTCCGGGAGCTACGGCAAAGGCGGGCCCATGATCCACGTGAACACCGACTACGGCGCCATCCGCATTTTGCGCAACGGTTCACACCCCTCCACGGCTCCAGAGCGCGCGGAACCCTCTGGCAAAGCACAGACCACCTGGAACCACCATGCGCGGCCCTATACGCCCGTTGCCCACGTGCGGCGCCCCCGCAACGCTGCGTCGTAAGACGGGCGGGTGAAGATTGCCGGCCTGGCGGTTTTTTTCTTGGCTTCCTGAGCACGTGTAGCGCGGGTCTGTACTGTGGGCCCGCGCTACCCTCGTCGAAAACCTATAATTGAAGACTTCCCGCAAATCTGGCGGCAGTCGGATGACATCCGTTGTGCTTTGGAAAATGCCGCGATCATGCGGTCGCCCCCTTCCGGTTGAAAGCGTGCGGTTGCCGTAACGGCTCGGGGCATGAGAAAATCCTATGTGAAGGACGGCCCTGAGCGTGGCTCCTCGCAGGGTTTCTATAACTTAATTGAAAGCGAGCTTACCGATCGCAACGATCTCACTCACATCCGTTTTGGAGACCGCCGGCCCCGGACTATACCGCGTGGCCACGCATGCGCCGGGCCCTGCCGGAATGCTACCGCTGTCCGCAGAGATGTTGTTAAGTCAACCTTCGGGAAATCTCTTCGGGTTAACCCAGAGCGCCGGCATGGGTTGGGACCCGGCCAGGCTTCTTGATCCCGAATTCCTCATTCTCAGCACCCACGGCGGCCTGCGCGCCGAGAATGGAGAGGCTATCGCCCTCGGCTTCCACACGGGACACTGGGAAGTGGGGCTGCTGGTGGCGGAAGCGGCGCGGGAATTGAAGGAGATGCGTGCCGTTCCCTTTGCCGGCGCCTGCACGGACCCCTGCGATGGACGCACTCAAGGGACCACCGGCATGCTGGACTCCCTTCCGTTCCGCAACGATGCCGCCGTCGTGCTGCGTCGTCTCATCCGTTCTCTGCCCACCGGCAAGGGTGTCATCGGGATTGCCACCTGCGATAAGGGCCTGCCCGCCATGATGATGGCGCTGGCAGCATCGGGAAAAACTCCCGCCATTCTTGTCCCTGGCGGCGTTACGCTTCTGCCGGAATCGGGTGAGGATACGGCCAAGGTGCAAACCCTCGGCGCGCGCTTTGCTCAGGACCAGATCAGCCTCGAGTACGCCCAAGAGGTGGGCTGCCACGCCTGCGCCACATCTGGGGGCGGATGCCAATTCCTCGGCACCGCGGCAACCTCGCAGGTGGTCGGCGAGGCGCTTGGACTCGCGTTGCCCCACACCGCGCTGGCGCCTTCCGGCCAACCGATTTGGCTCGACGCCGCTCGCCGCTCGGCCCGGGCTATTCTGCGCCTGCATCAATTACAAATCGGCGCCTCCGACATCCTGACGCAGGCCGCGATTCAGAACGCCATGGTAGTCCACGCGGCCTTTGGTGGTTCCACCAATCTTCTTCTCCATGTGCCCGCCATCGCGTTTGCCGCGAAATTGCGGCGGCCTGTCGCTTCCGACTGGGCGAGGGTGAATCGCCAGGTGCCGCGCCTGGTGGATGCCCTGCCCAATGGACCGCGCAATTTTGCCACCGTCCAAGTTTTCCTCGCCGGCGGTGTACCTGAGGTGATGCTGCATCTGCGGCGGGCCGGACTTCTCGACACCGGCGTCAAGACCGTCTCCGGAGAAACGCTCTCGACCTCCCTCGACTGGTGGGAGGCGAGCTCTCGCCGCCAGGAATTACGCCGCTGCCTGCAGGAGCAGGACGGCATCGATCCGGACGATGTGATTATGTCCCCCGATAAGGCTCGCTCGAAGGGAATCGGCTCGACCATCTGTTTCCCCGTGGGGAATCTCGCGCCGGAGGGTTCGGTGATCAAGAGCACGGCGATTGATCCCTCGCTTATCGATGAGAACGACGTCTACCGGCACGTCGGTCCGGCCCGAGTTTTCGTCACGGAAGCCGCCGCGATTCAGGCCATCAAGAACGGCGAGGTTGCGCCAGGCGACGTGATCGTGCTCATCTGCAGCGGTCCGGCCGGCGCGGGCATGCAAGAGATCTATCAGATCACCTCCGCGCTCAAACAACTGCCGCATTGCAAGCATGTAGCGGTGCTCACTGACGCGCGCTTCAGCGGCGTCTCCACCGGAGCTTGCATCGGTCATATATCTCCGGAGGCGTTGGCGGGCGGAGCGATTGGGAAGGTCCTGGAAGGCGACCGCGTCGAAATCGTGATCGACCGCCAACACCTGGCCGGCTCTGTTAATCTCGTGGGCAACACAAACGAGCTATTCAGCGCGGAAGAGGGCTCACGCCGCCTGGCCCAGCGGGAGCCACGCCCTGATTTGCGTCCGCACCCGGCACTCCCGGAAGACACGCGCCTATGGGCGGCTTTGGTTCAGGCCAGCGGAGGTGTTTGGGGAGGCTGTGTCTACGACACCGACAGGATAATCTCTTTGCTGAAGAAACCTAGGTAAGACCCTACCGCACTTACCCGTTCGGAACTTGCCTCGGAAGGCAAAAAGCGCAGAGAAATCTCGGCGGGCGCGAGGTAACAGAGCACACCCGCTCTGCCGGAGGGAGCATCAACATTGGAGGCCGCGCAGAACTTCGCGCCGCTAAAGCAGGAGGCCTATCTCCACCAAGATGTGGACAGGCACCGGCGCACCTTTACGAGTGGCGGGCTTAAACTTCCAGGTGCGGACGGTGTGCAAAGCATTTTGGTCTAATCCCAATCCCAGGGGCTTCAGGACCCATGCTTGTTCAACGTCACCTTCAGCATTTATCACAATTTCCATCAGGATCCTGCCTGAATAGAGGGCGTCCCGAGCTTTTTCCGTATAGGGGGGCGCAGGCCTTTCGATGGGAACGGGGGCTGTGATGTCGCCACCGACCGGATAGCCTCCGCCCAGCTCCGGGGCACTCACCTTCGGATTGGCACTGCTCACCTTCGGATTGGCACTGCTCACCTTATTAATCTCCTGGCTTACCCCGGATCCACCCACTTTCGCAAGGAACGAGTCCTCGGGGGATAACTTGGCGGCGCGTGACCACTCCTCTCTGGCTTCGTCGGCAGCACCCTGGCTGCTCAAGAGCTTGGCAAGCGCACTGTGCCAGTAAGCCTCATCAGGGTCAAGTTGGAGCGCTTCGCGGAGTTCCGCCACGGCCAGGGTTCGGTCTCCCTTTTGTTCCGATTGCTCACTGAGCTTGGTGAGGGTGACGCCAAGAAGGGCCTTCGCGGCCTCGTCCTTAGGCTTCTTGTTGAGAATATCCTCAAACTCAGTTCGAGCGCCTTGGAGATCTCCCTGCGAGAGAAGCGCACGCGCATGCTTGTACTCCTTTTCTGTCTTGTCGGCCAAAAGCGCCAACGGAAAGGCGATGGCGAGCACCACGGAAGAAAATAACGCAAAGAAGATGGCTCGAGTCATTTCGCTCCTTGGAGTAATTTCCCGGGATTTCGATTTCCAAGTCACCTTTTGCCCAACAATGTACCCCCCTGGTCCCGATCGGAGCAAGATTAAATCGGAAGGGGAGCAGGAGAGCAACCCAGGCCGCAAGGAGTTATGAAGTTATTGCGCCGGGGCGATGCATCCAGAGTAATCTGCCGTCACTTCTCTCGTGCTTTTCTCTCGAGGGCGAACGGGAAGCGGTCGAGAATCGGAGGTTAGGGATTGGGGGGCGGGCTGGTGCAGAGCGCAGCTCTGCGGCCCACAGGCAGAATTTAAATCAAGCAGAGCCGACCGCTCCCAATGTCCTTGCCGCGGCGATAGCTGCGGGATTCGAGACGCGGGAAACGGGGCACAGGATACGGGGCTGGGGACCAGGTGCAGGCTGTCAGGGGACAGACTCCGGACTCGGGATTTGCGTTCAATGTTAGCTGTCGGCTGTGAGCTGTTAGCGATCAGTTCAGTCCAGCGGCACCAGCAAATGAAAAGGGCGATTCCGGCGCCAGCGATACAACCGAAAATCCCCATCCAGGGTAAGAATATCTTCCGTATTCAGCTCGTCGGCGAGGTGAATCAGGCAGGCGTCGGCAAAGTCGGCGGGCAGATCGCGGTACTTGCGCATGATGTTTCGCGCGGGCGCGGCGGAGCGGGAGAGCTGAAACGGAATCTGAAAGACCCCCCGCTCGACGTTCTGAAGCACCGTCTCCGGCGCTCCGGGAAGCCCCCGCAGCAGGTAGGCGCTCTCCGCAATCGCCGCCTCGCAGGTCACCAGCGGCCGCTCCAGGCCCTGCAGAATGGTCACACAGCGCGCATGGCATCTCTCGCCTCGGTCCAGAAGCGCTACGATTACGCCGGTGTCGAGAAGCACGGGCTTCACCGCCCAAATCCTCGCAGGTGCTTTTTGTTGGAACCGAGATCGGGAAGGCCCGAGGCAAATCGCCCCACGCCGATAACTCGTTGGGCCGGGGGTCCGGCATAACAGGCGGCGAGCAAATGCACTCCCTCGCGCACCACGCGGGAGGGGCTCCAGCCCAGACGGCGCACCAGCCGTTCTAAAGCGATTTGCGACCGCCGGTCCAATCGCGCTTGCACATTTGCCTTCATGTTCGCTATTGTACTACAAACTGTCTTGCGTAATACAGAACTTTCAAGCAAGCAGCAGGTAAGCAGGCTGAGGAGGATCGTCCAACAGCAGGTAACCACCCCGTCGCTCGGCGCGCCACCCCTCCCTTCGACAGGCTCAGGGCAGGCTCTGAATCAGGAGGGGAGTTCTTAAAAGACTCCCCTCCTCAGATGAGGAGGGGTGGCGCGCCGAGCGACGGGGTGGTGCTGAGCTGGTGAGCCCTATTTCAGCCTTCTGAGAACGTTGTTGTAGTTTTCGTGCGAACCTATCCACACCCAGTGAAGATCGTTTCCGATGCGTCTGGCGATGGCTCGATAGGAGCGGCCTATGGCGACTGTCCAGACCTTTCCCTTGGCCTGAAACTCCAACGAAGGATGAAAGGGATCCTACTGGAAGAGCCGATATTTCTCATCTGCCAGCTTTTGGATTGCCTTGGGCAGCCCGGCATAGAGCTTTTGAAAGCTCGCCGTCAAGAAAGAGCGTAGTGGGGTCACTCGGGTTTGCGGGCCGTTTCCCGCTGGGCGAGGAATTCTTCCATGGGCATAGACTTTCCGGCTTTGATCTCAGCGTCCCAGCTTTCCAGCAAAGCCATACCGGCGCCACCCTCGGAAAAATCGGCCTCAATTTGCCTGTCCCAAGCCTTGGCGTCCTGTTCGTTGAGCCAAGTTACGAGCGACGTCTTCGCCTCAGCGGGAAGCTCGGTAATCGCTTGTTTGATGGCTTCCAGTGTCATGAGCCCAGCCTAACTTCTCCAGTTTGGGAAAGCAAGAGGACTCGCGTTCCGGCAGATCTCTGTTTTTGTGTTAACGGCTTCGTTTTTGCTGGAAGCAGTCGTACGAAAGCATTGCGATCTTTTGGATTCTTTTCTGCTTGCTCTTTCCACTTGTACATTAGCGTCTTCCAAGGCTCAGTCGCACGCAACGCATTGAAGCAGTCCAACGGCATGAATCCCTTGAGGTCGTTTAGTCGATGACATATGATTTGGACATCGGAATTTGGATTGCTTGGGTCTATGTGATCCACGGCTGGACATAACGAATGGCATCCAAGGCCGCGGGTTTCAGGCGTACGCTCGCCAAGATCAAACAGCAACGGGGCACCAGATAAGGCACAAAGCCCTTTCTGTTTAATCAGCATCTGTTTCAATTGTGACGGTGGAACTCCTTGTTTTCTCTTCGAAGCCCAGTATTCCTGCGAGGAATCTAATTCGTATTCGTTCATGATTTGCCTCAATGGCGCGTTCCGGTAGTGGGTCGATTTGAAAATGTGGCGGCGATTTACCTCGCCATATGGCGGCGTAAAGCCGCCTCTACATCAAATTGACCCAGTACCCGACATCCCAAATCGGCCTCACCCCGCGACGCGCTCGAGGGTGTCGAAGAAATCGGGGAAGGAAATATCCACGCAGGAACTGTCTTTGATGATGGTCGTGCCTTCCGCCACCAGGGCGGCGACGGCGAAGGCCATGGCAATGCGGTGGTCGGCGTGCGGATCGATTTCCGTGCCTTGCAGTTTCTGGCGCCCGGCCACGCGCAGACCGTCAGGAAACTCCTCCACCTCGGCCCCCATGCGGCGCAGGTTTTCCGCTACGGCGGCCAGGCGGTCGCTTTCCTTCACGCGCAGTTCCGCCGCGCCCCGGAACGTCAGTCCCTTCTCGGTTTGCGTGCCCAGGACGGAAAGCACGGGCAGCTCATCAATCAAACCCGGTACCAGCGCTTCCGGAATTTCACCGCCCGCGAGCTGGCTGGAATCGACGTGCAGGTCGCCCAGCAGCTCCCCGTTGAGCATTTCCAGGTTCACCACCTTGACGCGCCCCCCCATGGGAACCAGTAGGTCGAGCAGTGCCGTGCGCGTGGGGTTTAGGCCCACGTTGTGCAGCATCAGGTTGGAGCTCGGCACGATCAGCCCGGCCACGATGAAAAACGCCGCCGAGGATATGTCGCCGGGAACATAGAGCTTTTGCCCTTGCAGGCGGGCGCGGCCGCGTACGGCGATGGTACGCTCGTGGCGGCCAATGTCCGCTCCCATCACCTCCAGAGCGATTTCCGTGTGGTCGCGCGTGGGGAGCTTCTCCACCACCACGGTTTCGCCCTCGGCAAACAGCCCTGCCAACAGAATCGCGGATTTCACCTGCGCGCTCGCTACCGGCATCTCATAACGAATGGGCGTAAGCCGGCCGCCTTCAATCTCTATCGGCGGGCAGCCCTTGTCCGCAGTCTTGATGCGCGCCCCTATCAGCGTGAGCGGGTCGGCAACGCGCTTCATCGGCCGACGCGAGAGCGATGCGTCACCCATCAGCACGGAACGGAACGGCTGCCCGGCGAGAATCCCCGAGAGCATCCTGATCGTCGAGCCGGAATTCCCCGCGTCCAACGGCGCACTCGGCGCGCGCAGACCGTCAAGCCCAACTCCCGTGATCTTTACCACGTTGTCTTTGCGCTCGATCTTCACGCCCAGCGACTTCAGGCAATCCAGCGTGGATTGGCAGTCGGCACTCGAGGAAAAGAAATGAATCTCGCTCTCTCCCTCGGCAATCGCCGCCAACATCGCGTACCGATGGGAAATGGATTTGTCGCCGGGGAATTGCACCGTCCCTTCCAGCTTCTTCGCGGCACTCAGCTTCTTTGACTTCGATCCAAACAGACCCATGCTTTTATCCTATCAGATGATGTAAATCGGCGGCGCAAATCCCTGAGATTTCGGTGGTGTCTCAGTTTGATGTAGAGGCGGATTCGCGCCGCCATATGGCGAGGTAGACTCGCCGCTACCTCATCAAACTGAGGCGTTGCCGGGATTCCCCTTGCTGCCTCGATGCGCCCCGGCGAAAGAGGCTGGCGGCAGGGCACGACAAAATGTCCGGTGCAGAGACTTCCTTAGCGCAAGGTAGAGCTGGCATTCTCGCGGACAATTTGTCGCCAACTCGTCGACCCTTGCCGAAGCTTCCTCCTCAGAATACGTGGGATCATCGGTTATTATCGGGCATTAGCCCTTTAACCACAATCAACCTAGCGCTAGACCCGGAATTTGATTTCAAAGACCTTCACGCCGACTAGTGCCGCTGCGCCGCCTTTTGGCCATCCGGTTTCGGCATAAAAATGTCCTGCCACGCGAGCCCACACTGCTTGACCATGGCCAGGGCGTAATCCATCCGACCCAAGTTGGGATCGGAATTATTGGTGCCAAAGGAGAATTTCACTCCGACGTTTTTCGCGCGTTGGATGAATGCCGCACTGGGAATCCGGTAGCGGTTGTTGATCTCAATCGCCACGTCGTTGGCTTTGGCGGCTTCGATGACCCGCTGCATGCGTTCCGCTGTCCACAAGCGATCGTAGTCGCGCGCGATGGCGTCCGGCAAGAAAGTGGGATTAGCGTGGACATCAATGGGCTCGTGATTGAGGATGCCCACGATGCGGCTGACCAGCATATCCATGAACTGCTCGGGGTCGGAAATCTCCCCCACCTCCTCGGGAATCCACAAGCGCCGGCGTATGCCGCGATCATCCGTGAAGGTCATGCAATCGGTGAAGATGTAATCAAACTGGGCAATCGCCTCGCGGGAAAACAGGGTCACCCACTCGCGGCCTTCCCCCTGCAAGCCAATGAAGGCGGGCGTGCCCTTCATGCCGGCCAGAAAATCCAGCACCCCGGCGTCACTGGTGATGGGGAATTCCAGCCCGCCGTTGACGGCGATGCCATACATGATCCCCAAGCGGCGCGAGTTGGCCAGCGCTTGCTCCAGGGTGAGCCCTCCCTTTAAGTGAGTGTGATAGTCCACCACGGGATACCCGTCCCGATTCATTTGCAGCAACTGGCGGTAAACGTCATCCACCTGCGGCAGTTGCTCCGCAGGCGTGCGCAGGTCATCGGGCAGGGGCTTTACCACCAGATTGCGGAAATACAGTGGGGGTGACCCGCCGCAGCATTCGAGCACGATGGCGCCGTGGCCGAGCATGGGCGTAATGGAATCCGCGGGCTGTGCCGGCTCGAGGTAATCGACGATCGGCGTGCCGTTCAGCCAGACCTGCGCTTGCTTGTCGCGCACCTCGACGCGCACCTGGAACCATTCATCATCCTTCACCAAGGCTTTGTAAATGTCGCGGATGCCATAGAGCGAACCGGTCTTGCGGCGGTCGTTCTCATCACCCTCGCCGGCATAGGCGTTGTTGATTTGCACCTTGAAGCCGGTTTTGAGCGGACCATGCGATTGGAACAGCGTTTGAAAATAGATGCCCGAGCAGGCACGCGGGCGCGTGAGCACTTCCGCCTTCAGATCGAAGTTCTTGAAACTGGAATTCCCGGCGCGGCCGATGTAGAACAGGTGCGCGTCAGGTCCATCCGCGACGATTTTTCCGTCCTCAACTCGGAAGGAACGGTGGTGTTCTCCGGCTTTCCATCCGTCCAGCGAGTGGCCGTTGAACAGGGTTATGCCTTCGTCATCGCCGCCGCGCAAGGCCGCGGGCAGAACCAACAAAGAAGCCAAAAGATCACGCCGGGAAATCGAAGTCATGCAACTGTCCTTTTCGAACTGCCAGCCGCGGACTGCCAGTATAAACGTGTACCCTCACAAACGCCAAACACCCGCACTATGGCACGGTCCTAATTTGGAAGGAGCCCCGAAGGCGCAACCTATCAAATCAAAGCCCAGGCTAACGGATTGGGTGGACTGGCCAACCCGCTAGCCCGGATTATTCATGAAGGATTTGAGCGCAGGGCAGGTTTAAGTATGTTTCACACAGAGTTCACAGTGCGGCCTCTGGCCGCAACCCAACGTGTCTTATGGGTCGGAGTTCGATGCGGGCGTCCTTCATGCCGGCGAAGCCAGCCGCGGAGTGCGGTCGCGCAGGCTCAAACACTGAGTTGTCATGAAGGCACAGGAGAGATTGCCCCCCAGCATGGCCGGGGCGGCCATGGCACATTTTGGTTGCGGCTCCGCCGCGCTGCGCTACCCCGCCTTCAAACTCCACTTGCGCTTTACCCCGGGAATGCGCTTTGATAGGTCCATGAAAAAGCAAATCCACTACGCGGTTGGCCTTGCCGCAATTCTCGCCGCGTGCGTCTGGCTGGGCATGGCGCGGGGCAATGAAACCCCGCAATCCAAAAGCGACTACCTTGTTTACGTCGGCACGTACACGGGGCCCAAAAGCCAGGGCATCTACGTTTACAAGCTGGCCGGAGCCACGGGAAATCTCACACCCCTGGGCTTGGCGGCGGAAGCAAACAACCCATCCTTCCTCGCCATTCATCCCAACCACCGCTACCTTTACGCCGTCGATGAAATCGCAACCTATGACGGCATGAAGACCGGCAGTGTCAGCGCCTTCTCCATTGACCGGAAGACGGGCAAGCTGAGCCTGCTGAATGAAATGAGTTCCGGCGGTCCGGGCCCCTGCCACATCTCCCTTGACCACACCGGCAAGTTCGTGTTCGTGGCCAACTACGATGTGGGCAGCGTGGCGGCCTTTCCCATTCTCTCCGACGGCCGCTTGGGCAAGGCCACAGCCTTTCTGCCGCGCACCGGGCACAGCGTGAACCCGCAGCGCCAGGAAGGGCCGCACGCGCATTCCATCTACGCGTCGCCCGACAATCGCTTTGTGGTCTCGGCGGATTTAGGGACCGATCAGGTGTACGTTTATCGCTTTGACTCGACCCAGGGAACGCTCACGCCCAACAATCCGCCTTCCGCCGCCGTTCCCCCCGGCTCAGGCCCGCGCCACATCGCCTTCGGCGCCGACGGCAAGTTCGCATACGTGATTGAGGAAATGGGTTCCAGCCTCACCACTTTTTCCTATGACGCCGCGCGCGGAGTGCTGCAACCCCTAAAAACTATCTCCACTTTACCGAGTGATTACAAGGGTTCGAGCAACTGCGCGGAGATCGCGTTGCACCCGGGCGGCAAGTTCCTTTACGGCTCCAATCGCGGCCACGACAGCATTACGATTTTTGCCCTCGATCCGGTCAAAGGACTGCCCACTCCCATCGACTATGTTAAGACGCAAGGCAGGACGCCGCGCAACTTCGGCATTGACCCCACGGGCTCCTACTTGATTGCCGCCAACCAGGATTCCAACGCCCTGGTGGTGTTCCGCATCGAGGCTAAAACCGGCCGCCTGACCCCCACCGGGCAGACACTGGATCTCCAGGCGCCCGTTTGCGTGGTGTTTGAGCCAGAGAAATAATCGGGTCATCGGTTCATCGGGCCATCGGGTCATCGGTTCATCCGATCATCGGGTCATTTGGTCATTGAGTGATTTGCGATTGGGTGATTTGGCGGAAGGACGCCAGCCAGAAAACTAAGGAGGAAGGCGCTTCTCATAAACATGGGACGAAGGCATCGCCCGACACGTTCGTATCAGAAGGGATTGACCTGGACGGGCGTGGGGCTGTTTTGGGTGGTTCCATTCCCCAGTTCGCCATTGAGGCCGGAGCCCCAGGACCAGATGGTTCCATCGGGGTGGAGCACCTGGTTATGGAAGTCGCGCGCGGTCAGCATCACCACGTCGGTAAGGCCTTCCACCTGGACCGGAACCAGGCTCTGGGTGGTGATGGACCCGATGCCCAATTGCCCGGCGCCATTGGCGCCGAAGGTCCACACGGTGCCATCGCGGAGCAAGACGGCCGTGTGGCCATCTCCGCCGAAGGCCTGAATGGCGCCACTGAGGCCCGGAACCTGCTCCGGGGTCGAATGGTCGTCGGTAGTGCCGTCGCCGAGCATTCCGTCGCCGGGGAAGGCTCCAATCCAGGTATTGGCCCCCCAAGTCCAAACGGTGCCGTCGGCCTTGATGGCGACCACATGGGTCCACCCGGCCGAGACCCAAATCACGTTGCTGATTCCCACCACGGGCACCGGCGTGTAGCGGTCGGTGGTGGTACCGTCGCCCAATTCGCCCTCTGAATTGTTCCCCCAGGCCACTAAAGTGTGGTCCTGCAAGAGGGCGACGCTGAAGCAGTAACCGGAACTCACCATGATGGGATTGTTGAGTCCCTGCACTTGGACCGGGACGGTGTAGTCGTAGTTTTGATCCGCCACGCCGATGCCGAGGGCCCCTTGTTTATCCCATCCCCAAGCCCATACCGTGCCGTCCGATTTGACCGCCAGGCTGTGATAACCGCGGCCCCCCAGTTTGACGATGGAACTGAGGCCGCTCACCTGCACCGGCGTTGAACTGTCTTGGGCGTTGCCGTCGCCCAACTGATCGGTCATGTTCATTCCCCAGGCCCAGACGGTACCGTCGGCTTTGAGCGCAAAATGGTGTTGCTCGCCGCCCATGATCGCGATAATCCCGGTTAAATGGCCGACTCCACCCGGTCCGAGGACTTGCACGGGAACAGCGCTGTCGGTGGTGGTGCCGTCGCCCAGTTGGCCGTGGCCGTTCAAGCCCCAGGTCCAGACGGTTCCGTCGGCCTTGAGCACGATGGCATTCCGCGCTCCCCCCCAAACCGAAACCGGCCAGTTTTCGTTATTCCAGGCCGGGTAGAGGGTCAAATCCGCGTCCGCCATAGTGAGCGTGGCGCCGGGCGCATAGGAGGTTCCCGAACCGTCCGCCGCTGTGTTCCAGCCCACAAAGGAATGGCCGGGGTTGAAGAGATAGCCAATGTTGCCCGGCACCGTGACCGGATCACCGGCGGCGTACATGTTCGGGTCCAAAGGACCATAGCCGCTGGTGGCCCCATTGGCCAGATAGGTGACGGTGAAAGTGGCGCCGGCGGTTGACCACTGGGCGTACAAGGTGACGCTCGCACTGCCCATGGTGAACGTGGCGCCGACGGTGTAAGCCGTTCCAGTGCCGCTGGGGGTGGTGTTCCATTCGGCAAAGGTGTACCCGGATTCGGCCAGATTGCCGGTGTTCCCGAGAACGGTGACTTGGGCGCCGGCAGCGTACTGATTGCTGTCAGTAGGCGCTGTGCCGCTGGTGCTGCCGTTGCCGGAGTAGGTCACGGTGAAGGTGGGCGCGGCGGTCCACTGGGCATACAAGGTGACGCTGGCACTGCCCATGGTGAACGTGGCGCCCGCGGCGTAGGCCGTGCCGGTCCCACTGGGGGAGGTGTTCCATCCGGCGAAGGTGTAGCCGGATTTGGCCAAATTGCCGGAGTTGCCGAGGACGGTGACTTGAGCGCCGACGGCGTACTGATTACTGTCAGTAGGCGCTGTGCCGCTGGTGCTGCCGTTGCCGGAGTACGTGACGGTGAAGGTGGGCACGGCGGTCCACTGGGCGTAGAGGGTGACACTCGCGCTGCCCATGGTGAACGTTGCGCCCGCAGCGTAGGCCGTGCCGGTCCCGCTGGGGGAGGTGTTCCATCCGGCGAAGCTGGAGCCGGATTTGGCCAGAGTGCCGGAGTTGCCGAGGACAGTGACCTCTGCTCCCGCGGCATATTGGTTCGTGTCGGTTGGGGCCGTGCCGCTGGTGCTGCCGTTGCCGGAGTAGGTCACGGTGAAAGTTGGCACAGCCGTCCACTGGGCATAGAGAGTGACGCTGACACTGCCCATGGTGAAGGTGGCGCTGGCGGTGTAGGCGGTGCCGGCGCCGCTGGCGGAGGTGTTCCACCCGGCGAAGGTGTAGCCGGATTTGGCCAAATTGCCGGAGTTGCCGAGGACAGTGACTTGCGCCCCGGCGGCATACTGATTACTGTCAGTAGGCGCCGTGCCGCTGGTGGCCCCGTTTGCTGAGTATTCCACGTTATAGGTAGTCTTTGGGGGAGAGGTGATTTGTGTTCCGCCGCCTCCGCCACCTCCGCAGGCAAGCATGCTCAGGACCAGCAAGAAAAGCACACCACGACCCATTGCCCGGCTGATAATCAAAATACCCTCCTGAGTCGCTTCTATCGGCCCCAGACTGGAATTGCTTAAATTAAAAGACTCAAATCACCGCGATCCCTCTCCCAGCCAAACATCGGTGAAATCTCTCGGATGCTTCTCCAGGTCTCCTTCTTCGACCCAGGCTTGCCTGCCAGCACTTTGGTTCTAGGTAGCTCAAGCCGGGGGCGTCGATAGGGAGAACTTGGGTACGATGGGCCGGAGGGGCGTACCCCTTCCTTATAGCGGGAGGGCGCAGCCCCATTAGATGCCATGGGCGTTCGCCTATTTGGACAGCCTTGGACTTGTCCCGCCAGATGGCGGCGTCCCGATAAGATCGGGACAGGTTCCGCCCCCGCTACAGGAGAATTAGGGCAACCATTCGCCGCCAAAGGTGTTGTCTCGCGCATCCAATATGGTAGTCTATAGATATCGGCACAAGTTTCGCGCGCCTGCCAACTGGCGACCGTTCCGCGATCGCGCCTGGCGGGAGTCAGGGGCGGACCTTGCGCCGGCAAACGAGATTCAGGGGCTGAAATCGCAAGAGCAAGACGGAAGCAGATATTGGGAAATCGGGAGATCGGGTGAGCCGGTGATCGGGTGAGCAAAAAACCCGAGCCGGGTGTTTCTGCTCTTTGTTCATCCGATCACCCGATCACCGGATCACCCGATTTCCCAATTTCCCAATTCGATCAAGGGGCAAGACCATGACCGACAACCATCCTTGGCTTCACCGTTACGCGGCCTTCGTCGCGTTTTGCACCTTTCTTCTGATTACTGCCGGCGCGCTGGTAACCGGAAACGACGCCGGCCTTTCGGTGCCCGACTGGCCCACATCCTTCGGCACGTTCCACATGCCGCGCATGGTGGGAGGCGTAAAGTTTGAGCACGGCCACCGCATGATTGCGGGAACGGTGGGCATCCTCACCATCCTTCTGGCCCTATGGGTGTGGCGCCAGGACTCGCGGCGCTGGGTTCGATGGCTGGGCTTTGCCGCCGTAATGGCGGTGCTGGCGCAGGCGGCACTCGGCGGCATTACCGTCCTGTTCAATCTGCCCGTGGCGATTTCCACGGCGCATGCGACCCTGGGACAGATTTTCTTCTGCCTCGCCGCCAGCCTCGCCTTCTTCACCAGCCCCGACTGGCGTTGGGACGAGGCCAAGCTGGAAGATACCTCCACTCCCTCGCTTCAGCATCTCACCATGATCACTACCGGCGTCATCCTGGTGCAATTGATTCTGGGCGCGGTTTATCGGCACTCCAAAGACGGAATCATCACCCTGCACGTGGTGGGAGCCTGCGTGGTCGCGCTGCTGGTGGGCTGGGTTGTGTCCACCGTCTTCATGCGCTTTGCCAAGCAGCCGGACTTGCTGCACCCGGCGCTGCTTCTGGGGGGATTGCTGGTGGCGCAACTCTTTCTGGGCATCAGTTCGTACTATATGAAGATGGCCGCGCGGGGCACGCCGCAGCCGCTTCAGCCCCTGGTGGATATCACTACTACGCACGTGGTCGTGGGCGCGCTGCTGCTGGTAACGAGTCTGTACCTCACCTACCAGGCACAGCGGTTTCTCGTGATTCCTAAACAGGAAACGAAGATGGCCTCTGCGCCTCATCAGGCAATGTCATGATGTAGCGCTGACCTTTAGGTCAGCACGCCAGGCACTCGCGAAAGGTGCCGACCTGAAGGTCGGCGCTACGAGGCAGCATCAGGCAACGACATGACGTATGGCAGGCAAAACAAAGTCGGGCGGGGGCAGAGCGGGGCTCTGCCGTCTGGTACGGGCACACTGAGGAGCGCCCCCACGTGGCTGGCCCACTTGGCCGACTACTGGACGCTCACCAAGCCGGAGGTCAACTTCCTGGTGCTGGTCAGCACCTTGGTGGGATTTTATCTCGCCTCCCCCGGCGCCGTGAACGGATGGTTGCTGTTCCATACGCTGATGGGAACTTTGCTGGTGGCCAGCGGCACCGGCACGCTCAATCAGTATCTCGAGCGCCGCACCGACGGCTTCATGCGCCGAACCGCCAACCGGCCTCTGCCCGCAGGGCGTTTGAGACACTGGGAAGCCTTATGGTTCGGAGTTTTGCTCTCCGTCGCCGGCGGGACGGAACTTTGGATCGCCGCCAACCCCCTCACCAGTGCACTGGCATTGGCGACCCTTGCCACCTACCTGGTTTTCTATACGCCGCTCAAGCGCCAAACGCCGCTTTGCACTTTGGTCGGAGCATTTCCCGGCGCCATGCCGCCGCTCATGGGCTGGGCCGCGGTCCGCAACGGCTTGAGCGCTCAGGCTTGGGTGCTTTATGCCATCCTTTTCTTATGGCAGTTCCCCCATCTCCTCGCCATCGCCTGGATGTATCGGGAGGATTATGCCCGGGCGGGATTGCAGATGCTGCCGCGCCACGACCACGACGGCCGCTCGACGGTGCGGCAAATCATCGCCTGCACGCTCGCGCTTCTGCCCGTGAGCCTGATTCCGGCCTTTACGGGGCACGCGGGAAAGGTCTACTTAGTGGGCGCGGCAATTCTGGGGGCGGGGTTCTTGTATTACGGCGCGCGCATGGCGGCCCGGCGCTCGAACGTCCTCGCCAAGCAATTGCTGATGGCGTCGATTGTCTATTTGCCGCTGGTCTTCGCCCTGTTGATGCTCGATCGAACACGGCATTAGGCGCGATTCTGACGACCCCGGGTAACCCATGATACATTCTCTCCCCTTAGTTGATGCCACCCTGAACGCCGCCAGCGCTGTGCTGCTGGTCAGTGGCTTCTACTTTATCCGGCAAAAGAATATTCCGGCGCACCGGACGTGCATGCTTTCGGCGCTCGCGACCTCGATTCTCTTCCTCATCTGCTACCTGACCTACCACTACTTCCACGGGGTAACGCGTTTCCCCGGACGCGGTTGGGTCCGCACCTTTTACTTTACCTTGCTCGGCTCGCACACGATTCTGGCCGTGGTGATCGTCCCCTTGGTGCTGACCACGCTTTACCGGGCTTGGCGCCGTCGTTTCGACCTACACCGCCGCATCGCCCTCTGGACGCTGCCCTTGTGGATCTATGTTTCCATCACCGGCGTGCTGGTTTACTGGATGCTTTACCACATGAAATTCAGTTAAAAGGCAGCAAGGTGGGATTCGATTGACATTTTGTCGTGGGCGATGCCGCAGGGAACGCCCGGAACGTGTGCCAACTTCCCCGCATTTCCGGCCATAGGGTCCAATTTCTTAGAATTCCCCCCTTTCCCTCTATTTACCCCTTTCCGACTTGAACCCAATCCGACCCTGTGCTAGCCTTAACGAGCATGTAACCTTATCCTGATGTGGAGGTGACCTGCCCATGAGCACTATTACCGAGGCCGTCCGGGATCAATTGATGGTCGGAAACGAACAGTATCAGCGTCTCCACGAAGAACACGCCCGTTACAAGACCCAGCTCAATGAACTGTCCGCCAAATCCCACCTCTCCGTTGAGGAGCAGGCGGAAGAAGTGCGGTTGAAGAAGCTTAAGTTGCGCGTGAAGGACCAGATGGAACTGCTGGTCCGGCAGGCTCAGACCGTCCACTAGGAAGTCAGGCGCCCGCAGGGGCTCAGATTTGGGGTCAAACGGCCTGGCCGCGAAAACGGGCGAGCTTGACGTGTAGAACAAGGACAGTCTCCCAGGCGAACCCGGGTGGCCTGGGGCCGCCGCACAGAGGTCCATGGTAAAGGACGGCTACTGGTACGGATTGCCGTTGGTGTTAATCGCTGGCGGCCTGGGGGGCTTTTGGCTGCACCAGCCAAGCCTCTTCCTGCTGCTTGCCACCATTTTCTTCGCCATCCTTGCCTTCCTGGTTCTCAACTTCTTTCGTGATCCGGAGCGGCCCATTCCCTCTGAGCCGCACGCCCTCGTCTCGCCCGCCGATGGCCTGATCGTCCAGCTTGCCGAGGAAGAATTTGAGAGCCGGCCCGTCCGCCGCCTTAGCATCTTCATGTCGCCACTCGACGTCCATGTGAACCGCGCCCCCATCGCTGGCAGCATCATGGCCATCAATTACAAAAAGGGTTCGTTCCGGGTTGCCTCGCAGGATAGGGCGTCCATCGAGAATGAGCAGAATGTTTTTACCGTCGAGGGTGAGCAGGGCGTAGTGGTGGTGAAGCAAATCGCTGGCTTGTTGGCCCGCCGTATCGTATTCTGGAAGCGATTAGGCGATTCGCTCGCGCGGGGCGAACGGGTGGGCATGATCAAGTTCGGTTCGCGCGTCGATGTGCTGGTGGCCCCCACGGTCGAGTGGCGTGTCAAGGTGGGAGACCGCGTGCAGGCAGGGAGCAGCATCCTTGGAACCATACCCCCAAAAACCGATTGAACGCCGCGGCATGCGCCGGGGCATGTACATTCTCCCCAGCCTTTTTACCGTGGGCACGCTTGTCTGCGGCTATTACGCCATTCTCTCCACGGTGCGCGCCGGCCAATTCCTGGCCGCGGCTGACTTCATCATGCGCGGCATCGCACCGGACGCGTCCTCCTACTATGCTCAGGCGGCGGTGGCGCTCGACAATGCTGCCCGGGCGATCGGATGGGCCATCGTTTTCGACGGCCTCGATGGCCGCATCGCGCGCTTGACGAACACTGCCTCACCCTTCGGGCGCGAGTTGGATTCCCTGGCCGACGTCATCACCTTCGGTGTGGCGCCGGCGGTGCTGGCTTACGTTTGGGGCGTGCGGGCACTGGGGGAGCTTTCCAGCACACCCCTCATCCAGCACATTCCCGAAATTGCCGGGATCCTCACCTTCGCTTATGTCATCTGCGGGGCAGCGCGCCTGGCCCGGTTCAACATCGATACGGTCAAGCCCACTTCCGACCGGCGCTTCTTTGTGGGCATGCCCATTCCCGCCGCCGCGGGATTCGTCGCCGCCGTGGTCCACTTTTATAAGCAGCCCTTGACCACCTGGCAATTCTCTCTGGCGTGGCTGGCGATTGTGGGGATTCTGGGTTTCCTCATGGTCAGCCGCATGCGCTACTACAGTTTTAAGACGCTCGACCTTCGCCGGCGCCGGTCTTACCTGGTTATCATCGCCATCGGTATGATCATTGTGGGCATTTGGCGTTTCTCTGAGCCCGTCCTGCTGACCATCGCAATCACCTACGCGGTTTCCGGCATCATCCTGCGGATTACCGCGAAGATTCGCCCCCATCCGCCTGCACCCGCTGAGGTCCACGCCGCATGAAACCGGGCAAGGAAGGGTACCGGGTGGCGGTGGTGGGGGCTTCGTCCTTACTCGGCAAAGAATTGGTGGCGGTTCTGGAACAGGGCAAGTTTCCTGTTTCGCGTTTGCTGACCTTTGCAGCCGACGAAGGCGAGCCCGAGCTTCCCATCATCGACCTGAGTGCGGCTGCCGCGGCCGTCGTCGAAGAAACCCAAATTAGCGAGGGGGAGTTGGACTTCGCCTTCCTCACCGCCCGCCTGCCGCAGTTGCCGGCTTGCTTGCGCTCCTGGCAGCAGCAAGGGAGCGCCGCGCCCTGCCTGGTTATTGACGTCGTGGGTGAAGGCTTGGGAGCGGGCGGTGATTCTTCTCCTGGCGCGGTGGCTGGGAGTGAAGATTTGGTGGGCATACCCTTTCTCGACCGCCGGTATCCGGTGGCGGGAGTGCATTCCGCCGCCACGCGCTTGCACGTTTCCCCGCACCCTGCCGTTATCGTCATCAGCACCCTGTTGCTGCGCCTGGCGGCGCGCTTCTCCCTGAAGTCCGCAGTGGCGCAAGTCTTCATCTCGGCGTCCGAGTCCGGCTCCAGGGGCGTGGAAGAGCTCCAGCGGCAGACGGTGAATATCCTGAGTTTCCAGAAAATTCCCAACCAGATCTTTGGCGCCCAACTCGCGTTCAATCTGCTCTCGCGCCTGGGAAGGTCAGGCAAGGGTGAGATGGCCGCGCTGGAAGCCCGCCTGCGCCGGCAGTTGCATCAATACCTGGGCGGGCGGGCGCCGCTCCCCGCGGTGCGGCTATTCACCGTCCCGGTATTCTATTCCGTGGGCGTCTCTCTCTACGTGGAAACGGCGGAGCCGCTGACAACGGAAGCGGCCACCGCGGCGCTCGCCGGTGAGCGCATCAAAGTTCGACGGTCCACCCTCGACGCTCCCACCCATGTCGAGGCGGCGGGTTCGAGCGATATTCTGATAGACAGCATTTCCCTCGACGCCGAGCATCCCCATGGCTTGTGGCTCTGGGCGGTGGCGGATAACCTCCACCTGGCGGCCATCAACGCGGTGGAGCTCGCCGCCAGCCTGCGCGAACAGGCCCGCGCTTGAGGAGTGGTCCGCAGATTACGCAGATGGCACAGATTAGCGAAACTCGAAACTCGGAATTCGAAACTCGAAAACCGGACGCCTTCCTGGTTTACGCCAAAAAAAGAAACTCGATGTTCGTAGCTCGCTCGGCTGGCGGCGCGTATCGAGTTTCGAGTTTCGAGTTTCGAGTTTCGATCTGTACTGCCTACTGCTTTCTGCCTTCTGCTTTCTGCCTACTGCTTACTGCCTACTGCCTACTCCTTTTCCCCGCGTGCGGCTACCACGTGGCGGGCACCGCCCGCCGCATTCCGCCCGACGTCAAGACCATCGCCGTGCCCGCCTTCAAGAACCTGTCTTCCACTTTCCACATCGAGCAGCAACTCACCGCCGCCGTTACGCATGAGCTCCTGGAGCGCTCGCATTACCGCATCTTACCCAACCCCGCTGACGCCGACGCCGTCCTGAAGGGAACGGTCAAGGACGTCCGCTCCCGCGCCATCACCTTCGACGTTAACACCGGCCGCGCCACCTCCTTGCAGGTGCAAGTCACCGCCGACGTGAAACTCGAAGACCTCCACTCTCACCGGATTCTGTTCTCCAACAGCAATTACGTGTTCCGGGAAGAGTACCAGGTGAGTGAATCCGCCTCCAGCCTGTTCGAAGAGGATAGGCCCGCGCTCGAGCGCCTTTCCCGCGACTTCGCCCGCACCCTGGTTACGGATATTCTGGAGAGTTTCTAGCCACATGGCGCAACGTGACGTTTTTCTGCGGTTTCTTGGTGGGTTGAAAGGACCGCAGACGCCCAAATCAGGTGCACAGGACTTGCTTCGGTATCTCTGCACCATCCATGAAGCGCGCCGGGATCACACCCGACACAACAGATACCTCTCGCCGGGGTCTTCTGCCTCAAAGTATCCCAGCTCCCCATGGATGCAAGAAATGACTGTGCCGATTCCCTGTCCCACGGTCTCCATTAGTGCATCCTTGAGTTCCATTTGTTGACCGTCGAGGTGACCGTCCGAGATCACATAGCAGCCAGTTGGTGCCCCTCTCTTTTTCAGCAAGGCAAAAATCGAGTCGACGGTATGTTTGGGAGAGGGAATCCTCTGTAGGAACTGACAGCCCAAGTCATGGTTGTGATTCAGCCGCGTAGTTAATTCTCCTCTACCTTTCTTGGTCCCAAACAAGGTGAGGTAGCGATCGCGTTTGTTGGGTACGATGAAAGTTCGAATGAACCTCTCCTCATGCACAATCATATTTGTATCCTGTAAACTCGCACGAACGTCGTCCAGGCTAAGCGCTGATCTGGGTTAGGTGCTTGGCAAATCGCCAATCACAAATCACAAATCTGAAATGACCCGATGATCCGATGGCCCGATCACCCGATCATCGGCTCACCCGATCCTGACGGGCCTTCCCTCGTGCGCGGATTGGTATATGGCCTGGATCACCGCTACGTCGCGCAGGCCTTCCTCGCCGTTGGGCCCCGGCTCACGATTGCGGCGGATGCAATCGGCGAAGGCATCGAGCTCCAGCGCCAATTCATTCATGACTTTGTATTTCTTCTCGAACCAGCGCCCGCCGATGCGGCCATAGAGCCGCCGCTCCTCATCGTACTGGTAGGCGGGAGCGAGCGTGGCCCAGCCCTTTTCGCCCACAAGGTGAAAGAACGATGCCGTCGCCCCGCCCCAGCTCGCGATCGCCTGCATAATCAGGCCGTCGGGGAAATTAAGCCGGAAGGCAATGTTCTCATCCAATTCTGCTTTGAAGATTTCCGGTTCGACGGTCCACTGGTAGGCCGCCGCTTCCACCGGATCCTTCCCTGTCACCCAGCGCGCCGTGTTCACGCAATACACGCCCACATCGGGAAGGGCTCCGCCGCCCGCGAGGTGCGCGTCAAAGTGCCAGGCCGCCCTTTCGCCTCCCGGACGCAGGTAAATCGAGAACGCCGTCTGAATGAACTTCAGCCGGCCGAGTTTGCCGCTATCGGCCAGCAATTTCAGATCGAGGGAGGCGGGTTCAAAGTATTTGCGATAAGCGATCATCAAGCGCACGTGGTGGGCGCGGCAGGCATCGATCATCTGCTGGCACTCGGCAACACTGGGGGCCATGGGCTTTTCGCAGAGCACATGTTTGCCGGCCGCCGCCGCCTGCACGGCGAACTCCGCGTGCGTGCTGTTATTGGTGGCAATGTAAACCGCCTCTACCTGCGGATTCTCCAGGCACTGCGCGTAGCCTGGGTAATTGTAGAAGTTGCCGGCGCCAAACTTTTTCGCCAGGCGCCGCGCCTTGCGTTCGTCGCCGCTCACCAATGCCACCACCTGGGCCTTGCGGCTCTTGCGGAAACCCGGCAACACCGCGTGTTCACCAAAATGCCCAAGTCCCACCACCGCATACCCCACTCGACCTGAAGCTCCCATATCGATTCTCCCTTCCGCAGAGGTATTCACAAGACTCTGCTTCGATTATCAAGCGCTTGTCAAGTGGCAGCGAAGGAGGGTACTGTCCTAATTTGGGCGTAGCGCCGCCATCTTGGCGGCTCCGGTGCCGGCTGGAAGCCGGCGTTACGACCCAAATTAGGACAGTACCCGAAGGAGGCTTGAACGGTGGTGCAGGGTGTAATAATATGCGTTAGGAGTTTTGGCGAAGGAACCGCTTGGGTTCGTGACAGACCTATGCCCATTTGTCCCAGATGCCAGGAGGATGTTCCGGAGGAGATGAGGTTCTGCCTTCAGTGTGGCGCCTCCCTGGCACCCACTCCTCCTCCCGTGGAGGCTGATCCCCTCGACCCAGCGGACCCCGTGCCTCAAGCGGTGCCGCCTGCCGCGCCTGCCCCACCCGTTACGGAAATTGCTCCGCCCCCGCTGCACAGGATATCACCTACGATCACGCTGAAAATCGCGCCCACTCCCGTGATGACTCCCCAGTCGGGGGTTGCCGGCGAGCATCCACGCTCCCGCTTCCGTGACCGGGTGGTGGAAATCGACGACGAGGAATCTTTCGAGGGGCCGGCAGTTCGTCCGGGAGTGGTGGTTTGCCGCTTCTGTAGAGGGCCTCTGGATTTAGACGGGGAGTATTGTGAGCAGTGCGGCGCGCCCGTGCCGGAAGCGGCGCCACCCGGAACTATAAAACCCCGGCCTCAACTCGCCTCACCGCCCCCTATGGCTGTACCGCCGCCCAGCGGTCATGCGCCGGCTGCGACACCCCCACCAGCCGAGCCTGCCGCGCACCTGGAGCCACGCCCCACGCCCATGCACAGGCCGGCGCCCCCGGTCCTCACGGCACCCTCCACGCCGCCCGCGGAAGAACAGGCACCGGGCTTAATGGGCCGCCTCAAAGGGGTATTCAAAAAGGGTTAACACCTCTTTGTCATCCTGAACCCACGTCAAATAATGATAGTATGTTGGGTTGGCTTAGCGGCATCGAGGATTTCACGAATTTTGCCGCTACTATCCCCGGAGGGATTTATGGAAATGCTTGAGAAACTGCGTGCGCGCGCCCGGACTTATCCCCAACACATCGTTCTTTTTGAAGGCGAAGACGACCGGACGCTGGAAGCCGCTCACCTGATCGAAAAGGACAAGCTGGGTCAGGTGACACTGTTGGGGGACGTTAACAAGATCCATTCCCGGCTGCAGGCATTGGGGATCACGCTGGAAAGCACGCAACTCGTCGAGCCCGCCTCCAGCCCCAAGCTGAGTGCCTACGCAGCAACCCTTTACCAGCGACGGCGCGCCAAGGGGATGACCGAGGAGCAGGCACTCCAGGCCGCGCAGCTCCCGCGCAACTATGCCGCGCTGATGGTGGCAGCGGGAGACGCCGACGGTTCCGTGGGCGGCGCGCTGAACACCACCGCGGAAACGGTGCGGGCGGCGCTTTTGTGCATCGGCGTAGGCCCCGGCGTCTCGCTGGTATCGAGCTTCTTCCTGATGCTCTCCCCGCGGAAGAACCTGGGCACCGACGGCGCCACGCTGTTTGCGGACTGCGCGGTGGTGCCACAGCCCACCCCGGCGCAACTCGCGGATATCGCTATGGCTACGGCGGCGAACGCGCGGGCACTTCTGGAGGCGGAACCGCGCGTGGCGCTGCTCTCCTTCTCCACCAGGGGAAGTGCTGAACACCCCATGGTCGACGCGGTCCGGGAAACCCTGAGTATTGTCAAGCAACGTGCGCCGCTACTCGCCGTGGACGGCGAACTCCAACTTGACGCCGCCCTGATTCCGCAAATCGGCTCGCGTAAGGCGCCCGGTTCGGCGGTGGCGGGATGCGCAAATGTGCTGATTTTCCCCGACCTCAATGCCGGCAACATCGGTTATAAGCTGGCCGAGCGCTTCGGCGGGTGCGAAGCCATCGGACCCATCCTGCAAGGGCTTGCCAAACCCGCCAACGACCTTTCCCGCGGCTGCAAAGCGGAAGACATTGCGCAGGTCGCAGTGATCACCTCGATCCAGGCTCAGAGCTTGAAGCGGGAACAGCCGGCCGCCTAAAGGAAGGGCTGGGGCTATTGCCTCGGCCAATATCTCAATCAGTTTCTCCCGCGGTGTGCTAAACTCGCGGTTCTTATGGGCCATCGTAGCCCTGTTCCTCGAAAACTTCTGTGGTTGGCGCTGGCATTGAGCCCGGCGGGCTTGCTGGGCAGCCAGCAGCCGACGCCCGCCCCAAATTCCGCCAATCCTGCGCCGGCTGCAAATAGCGCGTCTGGCGTGCAGGCTGCGCCCACCGAGGCTGCGGATTTCCACAAGCAAAGCCTCTCGCATCTGCGCTTGGAACGCGGCGACCATGCCTTTGATGTTTACCTCTTTGCTCCGGATATGAATGTGGAGGCTCTGGGCGCGTCCTTCTGTGGCGGGGATGAACGCGCCAGGCAATACTCGGGGCACTTTCAACTCCTCAGCGTTGCCGATGATACCGTGGTCTCACAGCTTGATCTCGATCCTGACTACACCTTTGTGGAAAAGAAGCCTCACGATGGCGCGCGGCTGTTTCACGACCCCAAAACAGGCCAGAATCTTGTGGCGATTTATCAATACGGAAGCTGCAAGAGTGAGAGCGTGCAATTCTTTTCCGCCGACCCTTCCGCTCACCTCTTTTCCGTCCCCTTCCTCGACCGGGACGGACGCACCTGGAAACAGATGTTGACGGGTCCTGACGGTGCAATTCCGCATTTCCCCAGCGGCGCGCTGATGTTCTGTTCTTACGCCGATGATATCGGATATGACTTCTGTGAGGCTTACGCTTTCGATGGCGCGAATTTCCTGGAAGCGGCCAAGTGGATGACGAGGGAATTGGATGCGCCGGCCAAGGGGCTGAACGATGTGGGTATGGCGGCACGAGCACTTTTCGACTTTCTCACCGCGGTATCAGTGAAACGCTATGCGGCCGCCGCGTACTATGTGGATGTCAACGTTGAAATCCCGGGCGCGGGGGCGGTTAAAGCCAGCCGTGGCCAGAAGGCGGTCTTCCTGGAGAACTATTGCACCGTAATGGGTGGACAATGTTTGCTGCCGGTAAAAATGGAAAGCAAACCCAGTCCGGACGCGCCCGCCACGCTGCTGTTTCAAGTGTCGTTCCAGACCTTCGATTTCCAGCCCCTCAACATCGACTCGCGTTCAAGCTTCGAATTCCGTGTCACCAAAACCCCCTCCGGATTCAAGGTGATGGACCTGCCGCCGCGAATTCCCTGAGACCACATAAAAGAAGTAGGCAGTTGGCAGTAGGCTGTTGGCAGTAAGCACGAGGGTGCCCGTTCAACCCATCCTGGTCTTACGATTTGCTGATGGGGTAGGCAAAGAAGCACGCGGATCGAATGGGTTCTCGTTCACCCGATCTCCCGCCTGCGGGCCGAAGCCCTTAGGGGGGCATAGGCCCGAACACCGGATCACCCGATACTAACCGCGCCGATACACGATGCTGCCTCGAACCATGGTGGCCGTCACCGCGCCGCGGAAGGTGCGGCCGTCGAAAGGTGTGTTGCGGCTCTTCGACCGGCCTTCGGCGGCGTGGTAAGTCCATTCCAGGTCCGGATCGAAGAGGGTGAGGTCCGCCGCTCCCCCGATCTGCAATCTGCCCAGCGGCTGGTTGATGATGCGCGCGGGGTTCGAGCTCAGCAGCGAGATCATATGCCACAGTGAGATCAACCCCGTATGAACGAGTTCCGTGAGCGCCAGGCCCAGCGCGGTCTCCAGCCCGATAATGCCGAAGGGAGCGCCGGCGCCGAGGGGCTTGGCTTTCAAATCCGCCGCATGGGGAGCGTGGTCCGTGGCGATGGCATCGACGGTGCCGTCGGCAATGCCGGCGCGAATCGCTTCCACATCCGCGGCGCTGCGCAAGGGAGGATTCATCTTGGCGTTCGTGCCGTACACCAGCACCGCCTCATCCGTGAGCGTGAAGTGGTGGGGAGTAACTTCGCAGGTCACGCGCACGCCGCGGCGTTTGGCTTGCCGCACCATGTCGAGCGCGCCCGCGGTGGAAAGATGCGTGATGTGCAAACGGCCTCCCGTGGATTCCGCTATCACCAGGTCGCGCGCCACGCACACGTCCTCAGACGAGTTGGGAATCCCACGCACCCCGAGCTTTTCCGCCACCGGCCCTTCGTTAATCACTCCGCTCGAGCTCAGACTCGCGTCTTCACAGTGGTCGCTGATGGGGGCGCCCAGGTTGCGGCTGCGTTCGAGCGCGCGCCGCAGCAGTCCCGCCGTTTTCACCGGACGCCCGTCGTCGGAAAAGGCCACCGCGCCCGCCGCCACCAGTGCCGCAAGGTCAGTAAGCGATTCTCCCTGGCTCGCCATGGAGACAGCCGCCACCGGAAATACCCGCGCCAGGCCCAGGCGGCGTGCTTTCTCGATCTGCGCTGCCACCAACGTAGGTTGATCGATGACGGGCTTGGTGTTGGGCATGGTGGCAACGGCAGTAAAGCCTCCCGCCACTGCAGCGGCCAAGCCGCTGGCAAACGTCTCCGACTCCTCGCCTCCGGGTTCGCGCAGATGCACGTGGATATCAACAAATCCGGGCGCCACCACTGCCCCGCGCGCGTCCAGAGTTTCATCCGCTCCACCCTCGAGGTTCGGGGCGATCTCGCGAATCACGCCGTCTTCAATGCGGACGTCCAACGCCCCGTCGAGATTATCTTCCGGCGACAGAACGCGGCCGCCCTTGATCAGAATGGAAGCCATAAGGTCCTCATTAATACCTGTAATCCGGTAGGTAGGCAGTATAGCACCGCCGGAGTGCCGTGAATGGGGACAACGCTCCTCCATTTGGGATGGAGTCTTTCCACGTTCAGTCCCTGTGCCATCCGTTCTTTCCGGAGAGAAGCTCTCTAACGGCAGCTTCCTACTCGCGATCGCTCGATTGCCTGCGAAGAGGGGAAATTGGAAATATCACCTGCTGGTTTCAGCGCAGGCAGCGTGAAGATCTGAAGCGTTTTCGCGGATGGCTTGCCAGGCTTGAGAACGCGAAACAGCCCACGAGCGCCAGTCGGGGTTTTCGGGGGGAGACCAGCGGTCGAGCGTAATTTTCGCCAGCGTGCGGCGGTCCTGCGGCGCCAGGTACGGCAGGCCGGCAACCAGCTCCGGCACGGCGTCGGCGCTTAGACTCGCAACATAGCGCGCGTCAAATTTGTGCCCGGCGCGGGCGCGGGCCATGTTGGTGCGGGCAATCAGGGCGTCGGGATTAATCACGTGCAGCGTGGCAATCAGCAGGAAGCCCGCCACCATGGCTCCAAACGCAAACCGTTCGCGATGTCCGCGCAAAACTGTCAGGCAGAACCAAATGAACACCACGGCGAGCCAGCCCATGAAAGCCGTGGGGTAAAGGCGCTGCTCGCTCAGGCCATATTCCGCCTCGTACAACCTCATGCGCTCGAAGGCCGATGCCATGATGACAAATAGAAGCGCGATCTGCCCCCCCGCCAGCCACTGGAACAGGCGCTGCCCGGGGGCGTCGTCAGGCCGCAACAGCCAATGGACGAGGAGCAGAAGGGGCAGCACCAGCGCGGCCACCGCGACGAGCTCGAAGAATCCGCGCCGGGCGTACTCCGCGTAAGTCAACCCGGTGGTGGCCTGCACCAGCGCCGAACCGCCGAAGAAATATCGGACTTGCACGACGACAAAAGCCAGGAAAAGCAAATCGAGCAGGCCGAGCATCACGCCGGTTTCGATGGCGTCCAGGGAAAGAGTCAGCAGACGTTTTTCCGTGCCGAGGTTCATCTCCCTGCCAAAAAGCAAGCCGCGCAAATATCCTCCGACGCATACGGCAATGAACGCAAACACCACCAGGTGAGTAAGGTCAAAATGGAAGATGCGGTGGATGAGGTTCTGGAAGACGGCGTCCGCGGCCATGAGCAACGACCCAAAAATCAGCAGGGGCAGAAGGGAAAACGCTGTGCCACGCAGCACCGCCTTCATGCTTCGCGACCCGCCACTGACCGACTTCTTCCATTCGGGATTGCCAAAGAGGAGGGGGAAGATTCCAAACGCCGTGTTGACTCCCGCAATGATACTGCCCAGGGCATATCTCGCCAAACTGGAAACCCGCAGCCGCCCGCCTTGGGCGCGCAACACAGCGAGAGACAGGGCCGTGAGCAACGCTGACATATTGAGCGCCTTGAGAGCCAGGGATTCGTGCCAAAGGAAGGCCATCGGGGCGAGCGTAATCGGCAGCAGTAGCCACGAACCGCCTTCGACAAAAGCCTGGCGCCGCGCGCGCCCCAGCAGAAAGATGGCCGCCGCGAGCAGGACACCCCAAATCGCAAAATTCAATCCCCAGGGAAAACATCGCAACAGCGCGTCGCCCAAAACCCCCAAAATCAAAGCTGCCCATAGGGCAGATAATTCCAATTTCGCTGTGTCATTCACGGGTGGAACTCCTCATCTTCACGCCAAGGCAGGCAAGCGTCCGAAGCGACGGTGACGATTGCTGAATTCCTGCACGGCGGCGTCAAGGTCGGCGGGGCCGAAGTCCGGCCATAAGCACGGGGTGAAATACAACTCGGCGTAAGCAATCTCCCACAGCGGGCAATTGCTCAGGCGCTGCTCGCCGCCGGTGCGGATCAATAAATCGACGTCGGGCGCGGGCTCGCCACCATGCTCCGTTTCCGCCAACAAACCGGCAAAACTTTTGGCGGAGTCGTCACTCCTGTGTTGGAATCGGCGCGCAGCGTGGAGGATCGCATCCCGGCCGGAATAATCGATGGCCAGGCGCACATGCAGTTGTCCCATTGACTCACTTACGGCCTCAAGCTTCTCGATCGCCCCGCGCAAGGAAACCGGCAGGCGGTCGCGCCGGCCTATCGCCGTCACCCGGACGCCGCGAGCGGCAAGCGCCGGCGCATCCACGCGGAAGAAACCCTCGAACGTTCGCATCAGTTCTGCGACTTCATTTTCCGGCCGGCCCCAGTTGTCGGTGGAAAAAGTAAAGAGAGTCAGCACGCGAACATCCCGCTCGAGGGCGGCTGCCACCACGCGCCTGACTGCGGCGCGGCCGGCCCGGTGACCTTCCGCGCGCGGCAGGCCTCGATCTTCCGCCCAGCGCCCGCTGCCGTCCATAATGATCGCCACATGCAGCCCGGCTTTCCGGGGAGTCGTGGGGTGGTCGCCATTGCCATTAGTCATACGCTGTCTCCATGAAAATCGCTGCCGCCTGGATGGGTGCCGGCATAAGAGCGGCGCGCTTACGCAATGTACTTTGCAACACAAAGTGCCAGGACAAAAAAATTTGCCGCAGCGCCTAGCGCCCGCGCATGGAATGAATCAGCGCTTCCATCTGATCCAGGTAACGTTCCAGCGCGTGCCGTCCGGCGGGGCTGAGGCGATACACCGTTTTGGGCAACCTTCCTTCAAAGTACTTCTCGCACACGATGTATTTCGCCTCTTCCAGTTTGCGCGCGTGGACGCTCAGGTTGCCGTCGGTGGTCGAAAGCAATTTCTTCAGATCGTTGAAGCTGAGCGATTCATTTGCCGCCAGGGCGCTGACAATTCCCAGGCGCATGCGCTCGTGAATCAGGCGGTCGAGGTCCGGGGCGGCGGTCGCGATCGCCTCTCCTCGCTCCCTGGGGGCAGCGCGTACGGTTCTTCGTGTTTCCAGCGGGTAACGCCCGCGGAAGGGATTGGATCTAGCCACCGTACCTCCTCGCAATGATGGTTCCAAAGAGAATGTGGAGCCCCCCAAATCCCGCGGCCATCACCGCGTTGGCCCACGCGGCCGGGCAAAACAAAGCCGCCATACCCGCGAGCATGAAGCAGAGCCCCATCACGGGGACTATGCGCGCGGAAAAAGTCCCGGCCGATATCACGCCGACACCGTAAAGAAGCAGCCAGATGCCGGGCAGCAGGCGGCCCAGTCCCGTGCCGTAAATCGCGCCGGAGATCACCGCCCCCGTCAACAAGGGAGGAACCAGGCTGAGCAGGAATTGGCGGCCGGGGCGCGCCAGGACCGGCGTGCCCACGCGCCGGGCTTTCCAATAAATTCCCAGCGCGCCGAAAGCAAATGCGCACAATGCCGCCCCCAGCCAGGTGATCATCCAAGCGTTGGCGCTGGAAGGAGGGGGAGCGACGCACGCGGTGGCGAGCGCCGTTACCCCCATCAACACGCCACCCCATCCCGGCACGGCCGTGAAGGAGGCCGCGTTCTCCATGGTTTCGCGGATGAAGCGTAGGTCGTCAATGGCGTGCGCATGCAGCGGGGCGGATCGAAGGCGGCGAGAACGAACGGGTCCGGCACAAGGCATGAGCGTGTTTATACCAAAGGGCAAAAGTGTTGTCAAGTACTTTGTGATATAAAGTATCTCTCGGTTAAAATCTTTCCTGCCGCCCGTGGACACCCTCTACCCGACGGCCTGCCCAAATCCCAGCCATTTCCTTAGGTAAGCCATTTGACCCACGTGGTAGGTCTCGTGCAGCGCGAGGAATGCAATCTGCCCACTGACCTTCCCGTCCAAGGTGAATCCCTTGGGAACCGGCTCTGCCAATGCCTCTGGGGACACATCGGCAAAAGACAATGCCAGCCTGCCGGACAGTTCATCCCAAGCCTGGATGAGTTCGTCTATTCGCGGGTACTTCTCGGGAGCCGTCAGCTTGGCGCCGCGAGCAAAGAGCCCTTCCCAGGGAGCGGCCCATTCCTGACCCAGTATCTTGACCACCTTGCCGCGATGAACGACCACGTGCCCGGCAATCCACAGGAGGTGATTTGAATCATCTCCCGGTCTCGCCAACAACCGGTCGGAGGGAATCCCTTGTATTGCTCTCTTGAGGAGATCGGTGTTGGTTTTGAAAATGCCCGCGATATTGAAAAAGTCAGTGCTCATGAAAACTTCCCCTGATTGATCTCTTGAAATGTCCGCTGCCGCGTGGGAAAGCCAGGGGTCGGAAAACGGCGCTCCAATCGAAAAGACTATTGCCGTCGATTAGATGTTCAGAAGTCGGCCCCCGGCTCATCAAAGATCCCGGCTTCAGCCCCGTCAGGATGGGTGTGCCTGCGCGGCTTGCAGGGCTTCTTGGCGAGCGTGGGCAAGAGTCTTAACGGTGTCGCCGGTGGGATTGAATTCCATGGCCACGTAGCCGTGGTAATTCAGCTCAGCAAGTTTCTTATAGATGTTGAGGTAGTTGATTTCCCCGGTGCCGGGCTCGTGGCGGCCCGGAACGTCGGCGATGTGGAACAGGCCCGCTTTGCCGGCGTGCTTTTCCAGGTTGGCCATCAAGTTTCCGCCGGAGATTTGCGCGTGGTAGAAATCGTACAGGAATTTGACCCGGGGATGATTCACTTCTTCGATGATCTTGTAGGCTTCCGGGACTGACCACAGGAAGTAGTGGGGATTTTCCTCGAGGTCAATATTCTCCAGCAGCAGGGTGACGCCTTTCCCTTCCACCAACTCCGCCGCGCGTTTCAGGCCTTCCACGCAACTGGCGTGCTGGGCTTCCGGCGAGAGGCCGGGCACCACGTTGCCTGACATGGCGATCAGCGCGGGGCATTCGATCTTTTCCATGATTTCCAGTTCCCTGCGGACGTCCGCCAGGAAGGCCTCGCGGGCACTCGGGTCCGCCACGCCGTGGCGCAGGCCGGCAGTGGTATCAAAGGTGATGCCCAACTCGGCGCGTTTCTTGTTGTATCGGCGAAAATCGTCTTCCGTCCATTTCGCGTACTCGCCCACCAATTCCACGGCGTGATAACCGGCCTCGGCAACCTTTTCCAAACGTTCCTCGAAAGGCAAGTTGCTCAGGACTGTCCATAGCATGACGGAGATTTTAAACGGCGGTTCCACGGCGTCGGCGTCCACGGCGCGCGCCCCCATTGTCAGTGGATCAAGCGAAAGCGCAGCAGTCCCGAGCGTGGCCCCGGCAAGGGTTTTGGAAAAAGTCCGCCGATTCATAGATGGCCTCCCGACTGGCGTTGATCTGTCATCATCCCGCAGGGCACGCGTTTACAGGGGAAAACCGCTGTCCCTCGATCGCTGCCGCGGTCTGTTCAGCTCCGGTACGATGAATTGATATCGATGTAGTCCTTCGTGAAGTCACAAGTCCACACACGCGCGGTGGCCCTTCCCGCGTGAAGATCCACGTGCAGCAAAAGGTCGTTCCCCTCGAGCTCGCGGTGGGCCGTCGCTTCGTCGAAGCCGGCATCGAGGCCTTTGCGGCACAGCGCCAGGTTGTTCACACTCACGTCAATCTTGTTGGGATCGAATTTCGCGCCCGAGTAGCCCGCGGCGCAGATGATGCGGCCCCAATTCGGGTCGGCGCCCGCCAGCGCGGTTTTCACCAACGGCGAGTTGGCGATGGCGCGCGCCACGCGGTCCGCATCAAGGGGAGTCCGAGCTCCCACGACTTCCACGGTGACCATCTTGGATGCCCCCTCGCCGTCCCGCGCAATCATGCGGGCGAGTGTCTGGCAAACCAGCGTCAGTCCTTCCGCAAACCATGCCCGGCTGTCGTTTCCGGGAATCACCGTGGTTTCCGCAAGGCCGCTGGCCAGGGCGAAGAGGGTGTCGTTGGTGGAGGTGTCGCCGTCAACAGTGAGACAGTTGAAGGAAACATCCGCCGCCCCCCTCAGCAGGTTGTGCAACATGCGCGCGCCCATGGAGGCATCGGTGGTGACGAAAGAAAGCATGGTAGCCATATGCGGATGAATCATCCCCGCCCCTTTGGCAATGCCGGCGATGTGCACAACCTTGCCTCTTGCTTCCGATCGCACGACGCAGGTCTTGGAAACGGTGTCCGTGGTCATGATGGCATGGGCGACGGCCTTGGCGTTTTCCCGGGAGAGCTTATCTTTCAATTGGGGAAGATGGGGAAGAATGAGGTCGGCGCGGAGCGGGACCCCGATGACTCCTGTCGATGCCACCAGGACTTGGGACGGTTCGATTCCCAACAGCTCGGCGGCGACGCGGGCCGTTTCCTCCGCCGTGCGCATACCCTCGCGTCCGGTGCAGGCATTGGCGTTTCCGGAATTGACGACGATGGCGCGGCAACGTCCCCGGCTATCAACCAGGTTTCTCCGTGAGAGTAAAACCGGCGCCGCCGCCACGCGATTGCGGGTAAAAACGCCGGCGGCCGTCGTCGCCGGTGAATCGGAGAAGATCAGCGCCAAATCCAGCAGGTCACACGTCTTCTTGAATCCGGCAGCGACGGCCGCCGCCCGAAATCCCAACGGTGTGGCTAAATCCCCTTCGGTGGGTTCCCACTTTGGCATGGCTCGAATCACCGACCTTCCTTGATAACTCAAGACGCGATGAGATACGGCCCCCTGGCGCGTCCCGGACGACAGAAAGGCCAGAGATCGAGGGCCGTCCAATATCGCATTGAATCGTGTCGGCTCCAACGAGAGGAAAACTCACCCTCGCCCGCCGCTGCCAACGCATCCGCGGCTACGGGTTCGGAAGGGTTTCCATCAACCCCGGAGTGGAAGTTGGCGGAGACGGGGGGCCCGCAACCTTAATCGTCCCCACACTCTCCTTACAAGCATCCACGTAAAGATCTTCGTCATCGTTCCCGGGGGTGCAGTTCGCCTCCACAATGCGCTGCGGCGAAATGATTCGCGCCGTGAGCAGCATCGCGCGGCCCTTGTACTGCCAAATCAGAACCGCGTCGCGGTCGTTGATTCGGGTGCTCTCGAAATGATAGCGGGGAAGTTCATGCGTAACACCATCGGTCTGCCACTTGGCCAGGTCCTGAGGTGTGAACTCGGCGCTCTGATCCGGGTTGGGCTGCGAAGTGATGGTGAGGGAAGGCCCGACACTCCAGAATCTGGGCGAGAAAATCCGCACCCCTCCGGAAAAGGATTCCACCTTCCCGTTAATGCCTGCCGCCACCTGCATCTCAATTCCCAAATCATCATTCTTGTAAGAGGTGAGGGCCAACGTTTTCTCTCTCACGGCTTCTTTGTGAGCCGGATAAACCTTGACGAGATAGATTTCGCCCCCGACGATCCCGCCGCCGATGAGCAAGATCCCCAAACCAATGATCAATTGTGTAGGAATGTGTTTCTTCATCGTGGCAATATTAACCCCACTCCGGCATAAGGTGCAATGCAGGTTTAATTGCCGGCCGGTCCCGCTTCTGCCGCTCGATCAGATTGAGCCAGATGGAACGGGTCGACACAAAATGGCGGACGAAGCGCGGATGGCGCTCGATCCAGGCGCCCGCCGCCAACCCGCAAACGACTCCCAGCACGTGAAGGGATCGAGGCGTGGGCGTGGAACGTGCTTGGCTTTCCAATGGCGTTACCCCATCAGTGAACGTAAATCAACAACAGCACTCCCAGCACGAGGGCGGAGAAAGGAATCCAGAAGTGGCCGTCATCAATATCGCCTGGGGGGATGATCTTTTCAAATTGAGGATTGGCGATTGGTGATTGCTGATTTGTGATTGGTGATTTTCGAGTTTCCATTTTCGACTTCCCAGTTTCCAGTTTCGACTTTCCAGCTTCCAGTTTCCAGTTTCGATTTTCCAGTTTCCAGTTTCGCCATGCGCTTGCCGAAGTCAGCAGGTTTGTTCAGCGTTTTTCCTGTCTCTGGGGATAATCGATTTCCCATCATGCTCAGTAACTATCTTTATTTTCATCAATATCGTGGAGAAAAGATATAACGCGTTTATTTTCATGAACATCGTGGAAAGACGGAAAGTGGAGATTTTCTCGCCTTTTGTTTTCAGCAATTTATGGAGACTTTGCCGCATTTTTAATCCCCTTTTTTCCCGCGACCTTTTCCGTCGACGAAATTGATAACTATTTTATTTTCAATAATATAGATTTTACGAAAGTTTGCGCCATTCGTTGCTAAGCCATTTTGTTTCTGATACATCGTGGAAAGACGCGTCACATTTTCCCGCCCTTACTTCCCACTTTCAACCTAACTCACAGCATTCTAACAAGATAGAATACTTAGACATTTTGACTCTAAACGCTAACTCATTTTTATTCATAAACATCGTGGAAGCCCGCAGTCTCTCCCAATCCTTCCATATGACGCTCGCAGCGAGTAATCTCCACGTGCAGGCTTGATTTCCGCCAAATCTGGTGAATGGGGAGTGCTCTGTCGCGGGGATCTTTGTGCCTTTTCCTCCCGGCCCGCACGGGGACGGACCATCACCACCAAGACACCAGGACACTCATGCGGCCTCCCCCCCAGCACGTCCGCAGGGTGCCGGCACTTGCCCCCATCCTAGCCTATAATCTACGCAGGGTCAAGAACTATTGCGAGGCTACTTGAGCGCTATCGAGGCGCAGGGGCAGGGCAAAGGAGGCGGGTGGCGCGAACTCGCATGGCAAAACCGCGCAGCTCCTCATCCATCTCCTGTTCCACTTCTTCTTTAGGGAACAGTGGGCGAAGACCGCTCGCTGAATTTCGCCAGATCGACATGGCCGTTCTCCAAAGTGCCGATTGATGCCAGTGCCTTATTGCCGATTTTCGATGGCCGATTGTCGATTGAATATCCGCAGGGGAAGCGGCCGCCCTTCAATCGTCAATCGGCCATCATCAATCGACAATTACTCATCTCTCAGCGCCACCATGGGATCGATCTTCGTCGCCCGGCGCGCGGGGATGTAACTGGCCAAAGCAGCCACGCCTGCCAGAAGCAGCGAAACGCCGCCAAAGGTGAGCAGGTCGTCGGCCTTGACACCGTAGAGGACGCTGGACAACGCGCGCGTTACCATGAAGGCGGCAACCAATCCCAGGCCGAGACCGATGAGAACCAGCCGCAAACCCTGCCTGATGAGGATACTGAGTACGTTGCCTGGTTTGGCGCCGAGCGCGATGCGGATGCCGATCTCATGGGTGCGCTGCTTGACGGAGTGGGAGATCAATCCGTAGAGGCCCAGCGTGGCGAGGAAGAGGGCAATCAGGCCCTGACCGCCCGCGAGGATGGTGCCAAAGCGCATGGGCGCCAGTCCCATTGGACTGGTGACGATTTGCTGGTCGAGCGAGCGAATGTTGTAGACCGGCAGATCGGGGTCCAGTTGGGCAACGGCTTGCTTGACGGAGGCGGTGATTTGCAGTGGGTCCATTCCGGTGCGCACAACGATGGTTACGCCTTGGTGAAAATGCTGCGCCAGCGGATAAAAGATCAGCGGGCGATTGGTATCGGCTATCGCCCAGTAGCGCATCTCATCGACCACGCCGACGACCTGCATCACGTTTCCTTGCAGCGAGAGCCGTTTACCGACGGCATCGCCGTTGGGCCACTGCTGGGCCAGCGCTCGATTGATGATGACCACGCGCGGCGCGGCCTTATCGTCTTGCGCGGTAAAATAACGGCCCGCAAGAAGGCGCGCGCCCAGGGTTTGAAGATAGGCACGATCAACAGCCGTACACGGGACGAGCGTATATTTCTGGCTCTCGGTTGGGGTTTGCCCCTCCGGCCATACGCCGGCGTTCATACTGGCTCCATTATCAAAGGGTAGTTGCGAGGCGAGGCTGGCGCTGGTGACGCCGGGGATGGCGCGGAGTTTGTCGAGCAACTGCGTTTGAAATTGCCGGCCGCGCTCATCGCTGTAGCGTTGCAGCGTAGGATCCACCGAGGCGAGAAAGATGTGATCGGGGCGAAAGCCGAGATTGCTCTGCGCGAGCTTTTGCACGCTGCGCGCGGCCAGCCCGGCGCAGATCAGCACCACGCACGAGATGGCCACCTGGCCGATGACCAGCAGGCTGCGCAGCCGATGACGGCCTCCGGCCATGGCAGGCGAGTTCTTCAGCAGCGGCAAAATCTCCAGCCGCGTCGCCTTCCATGCGGGCAGCAGACCCGCAAGAATGCCGGTGGCCAACGATGCGACAAAGGTGAAGACATACAAGCGCCAGTCGGTGCCGGTGTTGGCAGCGGGCGCCATGTCTCCGACAACTATTATGTGACTGAGCAGGGGAGTGACTGCTATGGCGGCTATTGCGCCGATGGCTCCGGCGGCGAGCGCCAGCAGCGTGCTCTCGGCGAGCAACGGGCGCAGCAGCCTCCAACGCGACGCTCCCAGAGCGCCGCGAATCGCCAATTCATGCTCGCAGTCGGCGGCGCGCGCATAGAGCAGGTTGGCCACATTCGCCACCGTGATCGCCAGCACCAACAGCGCCAGGATCATCAGCGCGCCTACAACCAGCGGCATGAAGTTGGCCACAAGGGGCGCGGGCCGGCTCATCGATTCGCGGATCACCGTGGCCGATGCTCCCGGCGGATGCTGCGGGCCGTAATCCTTCACGATTCGCGCCATCATCAGGCCAACTGCGGCGCGGGCCTGCGCAAGGCTTGCGCCCGGTTGCAAGCGGCCCATCATGTAGACCGTTGTGTGGCCGCGATTGGTGAGCACTTCGTTACCTTCGGGATTCATCAGCGGCAGCATCGCCATCGGCACAAATCCGCTCAACGCCTTACCCCACTGCGCGCCCACAAACTTGGACTGCGTCACGCCCACTACGGTAAACGGCAGGCCGTCGATATTCACCAGTTGGCCGATGATATGCGGATCGGCGGCAAAGCGGCTCTTCCAAGTGTCGTAGGTGAGAACGATAATGGCATCCGCGCCCACCGTGCGGCCTTCACTGGGCAGGAAGAGCCGCCCCAGCATCGGTTGCGCGCCCAGCACAGTAAAGTAGTTGCCGCTGACCATATGCACATAGGTTCTTTCGGTGGCTTCGCCCTGGCGGCTCACATGTACTGCCGATTCCAGATAGGTCATGATTCCGGAAAAAGCCCGCGCCATCTCTGGAGCTTCGTGGCCGTCTCCCTCGACAGAACGCTGGAAGTCCAGAAAATCCTGACACGAAAAAGGAAGCATAAACGGCATCTGAGTGGTCGTCTGCGCGATCACCACCAGCCGTCCAGGGTCCGCTGCCGGCAGTGGCCGCAGAAACAGGTCGTTAACCATAAAAAAGATGGTGGCGTTGACCGTCAGCCCCAACGCAAGGGTAATGGCCGCCACAGCAGTGAACCCGGGATTCCGCTTGAGCTGGCGCGCGCCGTAGCGAACGTCCTGCCAGAGCGTTTCCAGTGCCGATTCCCACCCGCTGCTGCGGATTTCTTCCTTTACCCCGTCCAGGCTGCCCATCTCCATGTGCGCGGCGCGCCGGGCTTCGGCGTGGCTCATGCCGGAGCGCATTTTCTCTTTCACCGCGGCGTCCAAAAAACCGCTCAACTCTTCGTCCATCTCCTGTTCCACTTCTTCCTTATGGAACAGCGTGCGCAGACCGCTCGTTAAATTTCGCCAGATTGACATGACCGTTCTCCAAATTGCCGATTTTCGATTCCCGATTGATGCCAGTGGCACATGCACTCCTGCCTGTGCCCTATGCATCGAATGCATCAATCCTCAGCACAGCAGGAGTGCCTGTGCCACTAGCCACTGCCTTATTGCCGATTTTCGATTGCCGATTGGCGATTGAGAACGCGCGTGAAAAGCGATTGCTGTTCAGTCGTCAATCATCAATCGACAATTCCCTATGTTGCTTCCATGATTCGGGCGATCGCCGCAATCTGCCTTCCCCACTCCTCGGTTTCGGCCTTCAACTGCTTGCGCCCACGCTCCGTGAGTCGGTAATACTTCGCGCGACGACTATTCTCCGTCGGCCGCCATTCCGGCTTGATCCATCCCTCCCGTTCCAGGCGGCGGAAGGCGGGAAACAACGAACCCGGATTGACACGAAACACTCCCCGGCTGATCTGTTCGATGCGAAGTGCAATCCCGTACCCGTGCATGGGCTCCAGGGCCAGGGTTCGCAGGATGAGCATGTCCAGCGTGCCTTGCACCAGCTCGCTGCCTTTGTCCGGCATGGGTTCCTCCTCTTGATAATCTAGATGAGTGTACGCCTCTCCTCTAGATTGTCAAGAGGACAGTTTGTCGTGCCCGGGGTTGGACCTGCTGGGAGGGAGAAGACGTGTCAGGAATAGGAAGCGCGGGCCTGGTTTGGAGGTCCGCGGTTCGTTGATAATTAGCAAACGCCTCGGACCTCAAAAACAGGTCCGAGCCAAGCTCGCAGGCCGACTGCGGAAAAAAGGAGCAGGCTGCCCTCAAGCGCGCTTGGGGGGCCGTTGGTCGGCCCCCACGGGGAGCTCAAAACATCCTGAAGCTAACCTCGACCGTAACCCTGCAGGGCACGGGCTTTCCAGCTTTCAAGGCAGGATTGAACTTCCAAGTCCTCACGGTGTCAACGGCCCTCTCCGTCAGCCCCTTGTCCAATCCCTTGACGACCTTCACATCGGTCACATCGCCGTCGACTCCGATGATAACCGAAAGAATCACGGTGCCTTCGAGCTTCGCGACCCTCGCCTCCTGGGTATAGCCGGGGTCGGGCTTATAGATTGGAACTGGCTCTGTTACCCCATTGCCAACGCTGAAGATCTCGGGTCCGCCCTCGACCTGATTAGATGCTACGGTTGGTGCGCCACCGGCTTTCATTGGAACCGGCTCTGTAACCCCATTGCCAACGGTGAGGTTCTCGGGTCCGGCCTGGATCTGATTAGATGCTACGGTTGGTGCGCCACCGGCTTTCAGGGGAAACCTGCGGATGATAGCGAGCCCCGCGAGCAGCGTCAACACCGCTACACATGCTAAGGTGATGACAATTCTTTGCTTCGACATAAGGTCCTCCTTCACCAGTGCCCGGATGCGCTCGGCGAGCTGACATTCCTTTAAGAATGCGGGCGCTACCAAGCCGCGCACTGCCCCCGGCCCCGCGGCGATTTCGACCAGCGCGTAGAGGTAAGGCTTGCGCGCGCCCGTCAGTTCCACGACTTGCTGGTCCACCACCTGCTCGCGGCTCAGCCGGATTCGGCCCACCAGCCACCACACCACGGGATGGAACCAGAATGCGGCCAGGACGATCTCCTCGGCCAGGTTCACCGCCCAGTCGCGTCGCACGACGTGCAGTAGTTCGTGACTCGCGATGACCTGCTGGCGGCCGGCCTCCAAATCCATGAAGCGCGGCGGAAGCAGAATGACCGGACGCCGAAGGCCGAATGTCGCCGGGCCCTGAATCTCCCCGCTCAGGCAGAACTCCGGCGCGACGCCGAGGCGAGTGGCGATCTCTTGCATGCCCCGGGGCAGAGGCGCGATCCTTCGGGCGCTCTCACGACAGCGCCTGAGTTTTGCCAGACCCAGCGCCAGCCACATCAATCGGAGCACCACGCCACCGGTGAGCACGACGAGGAGTAGCCGGGCGATGGAGAGCGTCGCCAGCCCCGTGACCGTTACGCCCGAGTCCCACAGGATGCGGCTGGCCGCAGTGGCGCTCCTTTCCACCTGGAAGTGGCGCCAGGGCTGGACAAACGGAAGCAGCAGGCACACCGCAAGCAGTGCCTGCCAGTACCGATAAAGGACGCGCGGTGTCCGCAGCCGCAAGACGCGAGGCAAAATGAGTCCGGCGGCGCCCATCAGCGCAATTTGCAGGCTGTAAGCCACCAGGTTTTGGAACCAGAGTGGGGCGCTCATTCCGCCTCCCTAATCTGGCGCGTGATGGCTTCCAGATCTTTCGCGGAGAGGCGCCGGTCCTTAACCAGTTGAACAAGCAGCGGCTGCGCGGAGCCGTTGAAAACGCGGCTGACAAAATCCTCTACCATCGCCCGGATCACCTTCGCCCTGGCTTGGGCAGGCCGGTAAACGTGGGCCTTGTCCTCGGCGCGTTTCTTCAAGTATCCCTTGTCTTCCAGGATGTTCATCATGGTCATGACGGTGGTGTAAGCGATCTTGCGCCGGCCGAGGAGCACCTCGTAAACGTCGCGCACGGTGGCGGTCTGAAGTTCCCAGACCACCTTCATGATCTCGAGTTCTTGCTCGGTAAGGGTGCGGCTTTTGGTTCGCATACTAATTAATCTGTACGAGTAGTTTAGTTTGTCAAGTGAAAAATGCGGGGGGCGGCGTGGCAGCAACCCATTACGTCTTGTAGGGGCTGGGCTTGCCCTGCCCGAGGGGCGGCCCTACAACCCCCTGCTTGCAACCCCGCGCTTGTGCCGCCATTTTTCATCATATAAGATGAGGGGTGGCGGTTCGGAACATCCCATCATGATGGACGCGTGCGACTTCACTTGGAGGTGCGGTCTTGGCAGAAGCTCCCCAGTACGACCTGGTAGTGATTGGCAGCGGTCCGGGCGGATACGTGGCGGCGATTCGCGCCGGCCAATTGGGCCTGAAAACCGCGATTATTGAGAAAGACGACAAGTTTGGCGGAACGTGCTTGCACGTCGGATGCATCCCCACCAAAGACCTGCTGCTCAACGCCGACGTTCTCGATTACTTCAAGAACGCCAAGGAATTCGGCATTGTCTCGAAGGAGTTTTCACTCGATTGGCAGGCCATCCTGGCGCGCAAGACGAAGGTGGTAACCAAGCTCGCCAAGGGCGTGGAATTCCTGCTCAAGAAGAACAAAGTTGATGCCATTCGTGGCTTCGCCAAGCTGGCGGGTGCGGGAAAAATCAGCGTGACCGATCCCAAAGGCAGCGTGCAGGAAGTTACCGCGAAGAATATCGTGCTGGCCACGGGCTCGGAGGCACGCATGTTGCCGGGCCTCGAACCGGACCCCAAAACCCTTCTGACCAACAAAGAGATTTTGAGCCTGCCGGCGATTCCGAAATCGATGGTGGTGATCGGAGCGGGCGCGGTGGGCGTGGAATTCGCCTCCATCTTCTCGCGTTTCGGGACCAAGGTGACGGTGCTGGAAATGCTGCCGCGCGCCGTGCCGCTGGAAGATGAAGAGATTTCCGCCGAGCTCGAGAAGTCTCTCAAGCATCAAGGCATCACCATCCAGACGCACGCCAAAGTTGCCAAAGTTACCAAAACCGCGAGTAGCGTCACGGTGGAGTACACGGTGGGCGACGGGAAGCCGCAGACGGTGGAAGCCGAGACGTGCCTGGTGGCCGTGGGCCGCGCTCCCAACACCGCGAACATCGGCCTGGAGAAAACGCGCGTCAAGCTGGAGCGCGGCTTTGTGAAGACCAACGCCTTCATGCAGACGGACGAGCCGGGCGTTTACGCCATCGGCGACATCGTGGCGAACAGCCCGCTGCTGGCTCACGTGGCCTCGATGGAAGGCATTGTGGCGGTCACCCATGCGGCCGGCAAGCACCCCGAACCCATCAATCACCGGCAGATTCCCAATTGCACATATACCGAACCGGAAATTGGCAGCGTGGGCCTGACCGAGCGTCAAGCGCGCGAGGCGGGGCACAAGATCAAGATAGGAAAGTTTCCCTACGCGGCCGTCAGCAAGGCCACCATCCTGGGCGTGCGCGAAGGCTTTGTGAAAGTGGTGAGCGACGAACGCTACGGCGAGATTCTGGGCGTCCACATCATCGGGCCGCGCGCCACGGAGACCATCGCCGAGGCCGTTATGGCCATGCGCCTGGAAGGCACCGTCGACGACATCGCGCATACCATGCACGCGCACCCGACGCTGGCGGAAGCATTGGGTGAAGCAGCGCACGCAACAGTGGATTGGGCGATACACATCTAGGTTATAGGTGACAGGTTGCAGGTTACGGGGGAAAAGGTTAAAGGGTGAAGGGTAAAGGATAAGGCATGGAGCATGGTTTGCACTTTATCCTTTAGCCTTTACCCTTTACCCTTTTTTTATGCTCTTCCACCTCGAACAACTCGGGCTGGTGGGTTACGCGGCGGCGCTTGAGCTGCAAAGGGATATGGTGGCGCGGCGCAAGGCCGGGGCCATTCCCGATACTCTTATCTTGCTCGAACACCCCCACGTTTACACTCTCGGCCGCAACGCCCAGCCGGAAAACATGCTGATGTCCGCCGAGTGGCTGGCTTCACGCGGCGCGCAGGTTTTTCACACCAACCGCGGCGGAGATGTGACCTATCATGGCCCTGGCCAACTGGTGGGTTATCCCATCCTTGACCTCACTCAGCACCGGCGCGACATTTCCTGGTACATGCGATCGCTGGAGGAAGTCTTCATTCGCACCGCGCATGACTACGGCATTGAAGCGGGGCGCTCCGAGGGTGCCGCAGGCGTTTGGGTGGGAAACGACAAGCTAACCGCGATGGGTGTGCACGTCTCGCGTTGGGTTACTTCGCACGGATTCGCGCTGAACGTCAACACCGACCTGCGATATTTTGAATGGATCGTCCCCTGCGGTCTGCAAGGCAAAGGAGTGACCTCCCTGGCCAAGTTGCTCGGCCACAAAGTGGAGATGGAAGAGGTCACCGAGCGGGTGGTGGAGCACTTTGGGGCGGTGTTTGGGGTGGAAGTAAGGGCAGTCGAGGAGTTGAAAAGTCGAAGAAGTTAAAGAGTTGAAGGTTACGCGCTCTGGCGTCTAAGTCCAAAACCGTTCACTTAAGGGGTTCCGAGGAATCACTTCTGAATACGTCCCTTTGTGACCCCCTCACCCGTCCCGCCCCGGCTGGAGAAAGCGCCGGTTGCGGTCCACCCTCTCCCCCAAGGGGGCGAGGGTAGGGAATTCAAATCTACGCCTCGCGAGCGGGACTTAGAGGAATTGCCCCTGGAGGTCGTTGACCTGCGCAGCTAGCTGCCCTACGATGAAGAGACGGGAGCAGCAAAAAAGTTGGCGGGATACTGATGTACCATCCACCCCCAATTCCGCAGACGAACGTGGTTCAGGCCGCCGCCAAGAAAGAAAAGGGGCCAATCGATTTGGGAACGTTCGGCTGCCTGTTGTTCTTGCCCCTGTTGTTCCTAGCGGCTATGCTGTCATTCCCGTATGGGTTGGTGGCAAACCTCGTTCACGCCCACAATGAGAGGCAGTTTCGGAAGAAGTTAAGGAAGGCAGGTCGAGCCATCGAATGGCCTGAGTTCGTTCAAGCCCTTAACACGGGGCATGGCACGGTGATAATCGAGACCTACTTTCCTAAAGGGCCGGAACGATGGTGGTGGACAGAGGAAAATGTTTGCAGCCTTAGCCCGTCCCCTATGGCAGACGCTCGCGAGATCGAACTGGGCGCCGACTTCGAGAACGATCCGGTTGGCGATTGGTGCTTCGAGCAATACGTGAGCACAAGTACCGGCAAAGCACTCCTGGTAGGTGGGAGTAGAGAAGGGCGAAAGTCATTCAACGAATTATCCAAATCTGTAAGAATCATTACTCTAAACCGCCACCATTTGGGCAGACGAAAGAATTTGGGCAAGAAAGCATGAGATACAATCGAACAAACCGAGGTTAGAATGCCTACGAACATCATCATGCCCCAGATGGGGGAAAGTGTCGCGGAAGGGACGATCACCAAATGGATGAAGAAGGTTGGTGAGCGCGTGGACCGCGACGAGCCCCTGTTCGAAATCTCCACCGACAAGGTGGACGCGGAGATTCCCTCGCCCGCCGCCGGCGTGCTCACCCAGATTCTGGTGAAGGAAACCGAGACGGTGGCGGTCAACACGGTGGTGGCCATCATCGATGGCGAAGGTGGAGAGGCGAATCCGACGGCGGCAGAGGCGGCCGCACCCAGTGTGGAAGCGCCCCCTGCGGCTGCGCCCACACTCGCGCCCCCTGGCGCATCAGCGGTAGATGTCACACCATCGTCGGAGGAGCAGGAAGGCGGCGAGGGTGGGGAAGTCCGCACATCTCCTCTGGTGCGGCGCATCGCCCGCGAGCATAACGTGGATTTGAGCGAGGTGAAGGGCACGGGGTTGGGAGGCCGGGTGAGCAAGAAAGACATCCTGGATTTTATCGACCAACGCCATGCCAGCGCTCCCCTGGCGCCGCAGACGGCCGGTGCTTCCGCATCGAGCGCGCCGGCCATGGTGTTCACGGGAGCGACGCAGATTGTTCCCATGACGCCCATGCGCCAGAAGATTGCCGAGCACATGGTGACGAGCAAACATACCTCCGCGCACGTTTACACGGTGGTGGAAGTGGAAATGACGCGTGTGGTGGGGGTGCGCGAGCGCTGCCAGCAGGAATTTGAGCAACGCAATGGCATCAAGCTGACCTATACCCCCTTCTTTGTCCGGGCCTCGGTGGAAGCAATCAAGGAATTGCCGATCATTAATTCTTCTTTGGATGGGAACAACATCATCTACAAGCGCGACGTGAACATCGGCATCGCCGTGGCGCTCGAAAACGGCTTGATCGTGCCCGTCATCAAGCGCGCGGACGAGAAGAACTTCCTGGGCATCGCGCGCGCCGTGCAGGATTTTGCCGACCGCGCCCGCTCCAAGCACCTGAGCGTGGACGATGTGCAGGGCGGGACCTTCACCATTACCAATCCGGGCAGTTTCGGGGGGTTGTTCGGCTTGCCCATCATCAATCAGCCCCAGGTGGCCATCCTCGGCGTGGGCGCAATTGAAAAACGGCCGGTGGTCCGCGACGACGCCATTGCCATCCGTCACATGGTCTATCTTTCCATTTCCTACGACCACCGCGTAATCGATGGAGCGGTGGCGGAACGATTCATGGGGAAGATCAAGAAGATTTTGGAGAACTGGGACGAGGCGGTGCTGTAGAAATTTTGGATTTTGGATTTGCGATTTTGGATTGAAGCGCGCAGGGCGAATTTCCTTGGTAGGGTCGCCAGTGTGCGGGGATCGTGGTCTCTAATCCAAAATCCAAAATCGAAAATCCAAAATGATCTACGGCCCTGCCGCAGGCAGGCGATCGACCAGCGCTTCCAGGGCATCGAGGCAGGCGTTCGGGTCCACGTTGTGGCTTTGAAGACCGGGCATAAGTTGGCTCAAGTTCAGAGCGAAGAAGCGCTTGCCCGCATCCTTCTGGCCCACCACGGCGAAATCCACGGCCACGGTTTGAAGAAGATCTATGCTGCGATTCTTTTCCTGCCGCCACTTCGCCAGATCTTGTCGAAGGACTTCCTGAAGATAATCTCCGAAATCCGCTGTCTGGTCCCCGAAGCGGTCCCCGGCGAACGCGTAAACGGCAAGCACATCGGCAGCATCATAGCGAGCTCCACAGGTTGTGGCATACGGCCGATGGGCGATGCACTGCCAGCTTGCGCCCTTGTTGAGCTTGCGCACTTCCAGGCCCTCGAAAGGGAGCCCATCGATACCGTCGATGCTGCCAATCGGCGTTACGGCATCCTTGCCAAGTTCCAGAATGGTGGCCACGGTACAGCAGTGGCTTCCGCCGGAATACTGGCCCAAGATGACGTCGGGAATGCCATTGCCGGTGAGGTCGCGGATATAGGAGGAGCGTCCCCGGCTTCCCGCTACAGGAAGGCCGTGATGACCGTTGAAATCATAGAGGGTCGACCAGGAATCTTTTGAGCCTTCGAGGGTATCCAATTTGAAAACCGGACGGTCCGAATCGTCGTAGATGACCAAGCGTCCTGGGGCAAAGACCAAAGGTGCGGGGGTGGCGCGATACAAGCCGGCGCGATAGTTCCCCAAGCGGAAATCCCTGAGCCGCTCGTAACCGGCGATGTCAGGGACCTGCCCGCGAATGCCCGTGGTGGTCAGGATGAAGTCTTTCGCAGAACTTGCGGCCTCCTTCAGGCTGGCGGGATTCCACCGGCGCTGGACCGCAAGGACGCCCAACAGGACGATGGCGGCCAGCGCAACGGAGACGATGTTCTCACCCTTCTGCATATCGACCTGCCGCGCTCTCGATTAGGGAGAAGGAAGCGACAGCCTCTAATACCAGGCAATCATTTCTATTCTATCTTACCTTGGTGTTGACGCCCTGGCCGGCCTGTTGGTTTCATCTGACAGAAATAAGTGTTTCACCGAAACAACAAATGTAATGAGAAATTCGTTACCCTCGCCCCGCAACGTTCAAGCGCGGCGAAAAGAATCGAGGCGCCAGCAGTCTTCGCTCTGCTGGTGGCGGAGAATGTAAATGTTGCCATCATCCGCCCGAACCTTGAAACATTGGTACCCCACACCATACCACTGGTCCAGGACTTCCTTAACCTCATGCTTGGGGGCGCCCACTTTTCCCCGAAAGGAAAAGCGCAGCGGGCGTTCGTCCGCCCGGTAGCCGGAATAACATTCCACTTGGAGTTCCATGTCCGTGAAGGGAGTTGGATGTCAGGAGCCAGAATAAGACAAACGGTCTTCTGACTTCTGGCGCATGGTTGTTGCTAGGCGCCGGAGGATGGCGCAGCTTCGCGCAGGAATTTTGCCGCCTCTTCCGGAGGGGTGGGATTGATGTAGAAGCCCGTGCCCCACTCGAAACCCGCCACCTTGGTGAGTTTGGGCATGATCTCCATATGCCAGTGATAATAGTCTTGCGCGGTTTCCCCAATCGGAGTGGTGTGGACGATATAGTTGTAAGCGGGATAATCCAGCACGCGGTCCAGACGCGAGAGCATGTCCTTGAGTATGGGGGCGAGCTGCTCAAACTCGCCCTTTTGCGATTCCTCGAAGGCGCACTGGTGCGTTTTGGGGATGATCCACATTTCGAAGGGGAAGCGTGAAGCGAAGGGAGCTATGGCCAGAAAGCCGTCGTTCTCGGAGATCAGCCGGATTTTGCTTTCGGTTTCCTGCCGGATAATGTCGCAAAAAATACAGCGCTCCTTGAAGTTGTAGTGCTCGCGCGCGCCGTCCACTTCCTCGGTCACGCGCTTGGGAATTACCGGTAGGGCAATCAGTTGGGAATGGGTGTGTTCCAGCGAAGCGCCGGCGGCGTCACCGTGGTTCTTGAAAATCAGGATGTATTTGAAGCGGCGGTCCCTCTTCAGGTCGATAATGCGGTCACGATAAGCCCAGAGCACGTCTTCCACCTGGCGCACCGGCAGGGTGGCCAAGGTCAATTCGTGCTTCGGCGTCTCAATGATGACCTCGTGAGCGCCAATACCATTCATCTTGTCGTAGAGGCCTTCTCCCTGCCGATTTAACGAGCCTTCAATCCCCAGCGCGGGAAACTTGTTGGCCACCACACGCAACGACCAACCGGGAGTGTTGCGGGCGCTGCCATCACTGCGATAGGCGAGAATTTCCGGTGGGGTCTTGGATTCATTGCCAGGACAAAATGGGCAGAAGCCCGAGCCGTGAATCTGCACCTTATCGCGGACAAAATCCGTGGGCCGCTTGGCCCGGTCGGTGGCGATGATGACCCAACGGCCGGTAACGGGGTCTTTTCTAAGTTCAGGCAAAGTCGTTGCTCCTTGAAACTGACAGCTTACAGATAACAGCTTATAGCAAACAGCGTCTGTTAGCCGTCGGCTGCAAGCTGTGGGCTTTCTTTCTACGTCTTAAACGCATCCTTGATCAGCCGAACCTGGAGGCCTGCCTCGGAGTTCCAGGCGACGCTCGCGATGTCGAATCGGTAGCTCAAGGGCCGGTGGCGAAGGCGGCGCAGATATTCGTTGGCGGCCCGGGCAATTCGTTTCTGTTTCGCCTTGGAAACCGCCGACTCCGGCGGGCCGGCGTCCGCCGTGGTCCGGGTTTTCACCTCCACAAACGAAAGGATCGGACCATCCCAACCCACCAGATCAAGTTCACCGGCGCCGGAGCGGGCCGAGCGATTACGCGCCACAATCGTGTAACCGGCCTGGCGCAAGTACCAATACGCCAGATTCTCGCCACGCACCCCGGTTTTCAAATGCTCCGCTTCGCTGGAGGATGGCGGTGGCGTATGGGCCGCAAGGCGCGCGCGCTGGCGTTCCTTCCAGACCAACATTCGATACATGAGCCGAGCTAGAATGCCCATGACGGTTCGCCTTCAAGGTTCAGGTGCCAGGTGAAGTGTGAAGGATAAAGGATGAAGTCGTTTACACCTTAGCCTTCACCCTTTACCCTTTTACTCTGCCCCCAGCTAGTGTTCTACCTCCGTGATACAGCGATCCAGAGTATCAATCGCAAAGTCCGCCTGCTCGCGATCGATCACCAGCGGCGGCATCAGCCGGATGGTGCTCTCGCCGCAGCCCAGGATGAGTAACCCCAGCTCGAACGCGCGTTGGATCACCCGCTCGCGCGCTTCCGCATGAGGCTCGCGCATATCCTGCGTCTTGACCAGCTCAATGCCAATCATCAAGCCGCGGCCGCGCACCTGGCCGACGATGCGATGCTTGTTCGGCCAGTCGGCGATTCTTCCCATGATGTAATCGCCCAAACGCGCGGCATTGGCGATGTACTTCTCTTCCAGCAGACGGATTGTTTCCAGCGCCGCCGCACAGGCAACGGGATTGCCTCCAAAGGTCGAGGCGTGAGCCCCCGGCTCCCAATCCATCAGCTCCGCCCGCGCCACGGTGACGCCCAGCGGCAAGCCGGAAGCAATGCCCTTGGCCGTGATGATAATGTCCGGCACCACGCCCACGTGGTCGCAGGCCCACATTTTCCCCGTCCGCCCCATGCCGCACTGGACTTCGTCAAAGATCAGAAGGATTCCGTACTTGTCGGCCAACTGCCGCAGACTGTCGAGGAACCGGGGAGGAGGAATCACATAGCCCCCTTCCCCCTGGATCGGCTCCACGATGATGGCTGCTACTTCCTCCGGCGGCACCGACGTCTTAAACATTTGCCCGAGCAGGCTGCTGCATACACAATCGCAGACGCAGTCCGGGGCGCGGTGGCCTCGCGGGCAGCGATAAGGATTGGCGTAGGGCACGTGGTCGACTCCGGACAGGAGCGGGCCGAACCCGCGCCGCTGAACCGCCTTGCTGGCCGTGAGCGAAAGCGCCCCGAAGGTCCGTCCGTGGAACGCGCCGAGAAAAGCAATAAACCGGTGGCGCTTGGTGTGGTAGCGCGCGATTTTCATTGCCGCTTCCATGGCTTCCGCGCCGGAATTGCCAAAGGCCACGCGCTTGGGAAACGATCCCGGCGTGATGTGGGCCATTTTTTCCGCCAATTGCGCCAGCAACGGGTAGTAGAAATCCGTCCCCGACATGTGGATCAGGGTTTCGGCCTGCTTCTGGATGGCCCGCACCACTTCGGGGTGGCAGTGCCCGGTGGAGACCACGGCAATCCCGGCGGAAAAATCCAAAAACACGTTGCCATCAACGTCCTCGACCATGGCGCCTTGGCCGCGCTTGGCCACCAGCGGATAGTCGCGGGTATAAGAAGGTGATACATATTGCTTGTCGAGCGCCAGAATTTTCCGGGCCTCAGGCCCGGGAAGCGGCGTCGATATATTCGGCAGTCTGGTATCCATTGAATTTCCCCTCTCCGCTGCTTTCGGCAGCATTGACGCTGGTTTCATGATCGATCGGTAGGGAGAATGCGGAGAGGATTAATCGCCCCCAAAAAGGTTGGGCCGAGCCAATAACGGAAGTCTGATTCGCAAATTCCGCAGCATTATTTCCGCTTCCAACGCGCTCCAGATTTCGTATCTTCCAGTATAACACCGGCTTTGAGCAAATTCGCTCGAATCTCATCGGAGCGGGCGTAATTGCCGCTTCGCCGGGCAGCGGCGCGCTCCGCGATCAGTTTTTCAATTTCTTCATCACCCAAAGTTTCGACAAACCCCGAGCCCGGTTGGCCGTTGCCCGTTCCCGGCGTTACCGCTGTAACGCTCGCCATCTCGGCGGAATCCGCGGCGGTCGCCGAAGGTTTGACGAATCCAAACTTCACCAGCTTGGCGTGATCGTCATCGTCAAGCACGGCGAAAACCCGGTCCCAGCGCTCCAAAGTGTCGAGAAAGGCGCCGCGGTCTCCGTCGTGGAATTCCCCCCGGTCCATCGCCGTGTTGCCGTCACGGACCATATCGAAAATCGCGCCCAGCGCCTCCGCCGTATTCAGGTTGTCATCGAGGGCCGCTTCATATCTCTGCCGCGCCTCCTGCGCGCGATTTTGCAGGGGCAAGCTCTCGCCGGCCGGGAAGCTTTCCTTGGTGAGGCGGAAGCGGAAATTTCGCAACCGGTCGATGGACTGCTGCGCCTGGTGCAGTCCGTCAAAACTGAAGTTGAGAGGTTTGCGGTGGGGCACCGACGAAAGAAGATAGCGCACCGCCGAGGGCTTATAGCCTTTATTGATCAGATCGCGCAGGGTGTAGAAGTTGCCAAGGGATTTCGACATCTTCTCGCCATTCACAATCAGGTGCTCGGCGTGCATCCACACCTTGACGAAAGGCTTGCCCGAGGCGGCTTCGCTTTGCGCGATTTCGTTTTCGTGATGGGGAAAGATCAGGTCGCTGCCGCCGGAGTGGATGTCAAAAGTCTCCCCCAGGTATTTCATCGACATGGCGGAGCACTCAATGTGCCACCCCGGCCGGCCGGGACCGAAGGGCGTTTCCCAGAAAGGCTCGCCCTCTTTCGCCGCCTTCCACAACACGAAGTCGCGGGCATTCTCCTTGTCGTATTTATCCGAATCCACGCGGGCGCCGTCGCGCACTCCGGAAAAATCCACATGCGCTAATTGGCCGTAGCACGGAAAGGCGGCCACCTTGAAGTAGACTGACCCCTCGCTCGGATAAGCAAAACCCTTATCCACCAGCGCCTGGATGAGCTTCACCATTTCCGGAATGCAGTCCGTGGCGCGCACCATGAACTCCGGCTCCTCCAGGTTTAGGAGTTGGCGATCGACCAGGAAGGCCTCAACGTACTTGTCGGTATAGGCGCGGAGCGGCATCCCCGCCGCCTGGGAATTGCGAATGGTGTTGTCATCCACGTCCGTGAGGTTCACGACGTGCCGTAGCTCGTAACCAGCGTACTTCAGGTAGCGGCGCAAAACGTCCTGAAAAAGGAATGTGCGGTAGTTGCCGATGTGCGCGTAATCGTAAACCGTGGGCCCGCAGGTGTACATGCGGACGGTGTTGCCTTCGAGAGGTTTAAAGTCCTCGATCTGGCGAGTCAGCGTGTTGTAAAGGCATATGGGCATGGGGATGGATGGTTTCGCGATCCGGCTAAACGTTCAATTTTATGAGGTGGCTCGACGCCAAGTCAAGAAAAGAGCAGGGAATGAGAATCAAAACCGCGGAGTCGCGGAGCAGGAAGAAAAAGTCAAAAGGCAAAGTGCAAATGGCAAAAGGCAAAATGGAACAGCCCTAACCCGCATTTCTCACCAAGTCGTTGGCGGGTCGATTCGGGGCGAGGATTTTGGAGGCGGAGGGGAATTTGGGGCGTTCCCATGTCCCGATGATACCAAGGGGTTGGAAAACGCCTTTCGGACCG
>Ga0326728_10001621_pt1 | contig 78800 bp, 74 predicted proteins | sample MB3enrmetagenome_FD_207602 | JGI IMG/M metagenome (GOLD analysis project Ga0326728, IMG submission 207602) | Lab enriched peat soil microbial communities from McLean, Ithaca, NY, United States - MB31MN | ecosystem: Environmental > Terrestrial > Soil > Wetlands > Peat | place: USA: New York...
CGGTGTCCCACGAACCTGGCCCTCTCCACAACCGTTCGTGAAACCAAGGTCCGGCGGTCTACTTTTTCTCCGCCGCATCACCCGCTCTCACGGTGTGACGCGGTCTATTTTTGCTCCGGCGTTTACACCGGTAAAGCACCAAACGTGAAAGCTCTTCGATTTGGTCTTGCTTATAGCCCTGACCCGGAGGCAGTCATGCCCGTGCCCTTCTGGTATGTGGTTGGAGATAGAAATGAATCCTGGGAAGAGGAAGCTATCGTTTTTCACAATCCGAAAGCCCTTCATCCAATCCCGGAAGGCTTCTTCGGTGATTCCATCGAAGTGTTTTCCAGCGATGGCGACTACTTCCACAAGCAATCCGGTTTTCATGCGGTAACCTCGCTCACACAAACTGTCGTGGCGGAGAACGGTAGCGCAGAAGACCTCGATCTTCTTCTGCGCTTTCAAGCCGATTCCTGGCTTGCCAAAGTGAGAGAAAAACAATCAGAGATGGAGAATCAGGTTCGAACCATTCACGACCAATGGCCAGGTGGTCGCAATAAATAAGACCGGTGCGAGTAATCGATTCCGCTGTTTGCAATCGTGAACCAACCAGCCTTCCTTGGAAAGGTTAGGAGCCTGTAGTGAGTTCCAATCACGAAGCTGACGACTTCTACCGTTACATCGAATCCCTAGAGGGCCAGCTCCATACACCCGGCTGGGAGGACTTCCATGACATCTCGCGCATGAGGAAATGGTTCACTGAAAATTCGATCAAATTCGATCAGGATCTAGGTCCTCAATACGGGAACGTGGGCTCCCCTTCCGCGCATATGGAAAAACTCGTTGCTGATTTTAAACCGAGAACTCGATTCAGTTCCCCTCTCACCCAAGCTACCTTTGGCCCCCTTCTCGCACGAGTGACCGATGTATCTGCATTTGCATCGGGAGCATGGTTCAGGCACAGCGAAGTGGCAGAGCGTCTCAATTTTGTCCCACGGCGCGCGACCTGGACGTACTTAAAGAGATTGTGGAGATTTGGCCTGCTAGAAAGGCATACATCGGGGGCGGGCACACTGAAATATAAACTGAGCAAGGCAGGGGCGACTCGGCTGCGCTGGTTGGGTTCGAACGAGAGTTGATGTGCGACTACTAAACGCATTTCGTTCGGACGTTTCTCGTGCCATTTCTAATTCCCAGTTCGCTTTAGTCTAGCGATATCGAGGTCTAAAGTTGAGGATGCGACGCGAGACCCGAGTCGGCGGTAGAGTTTCTCGATTTCGGAGCCTTTTGCCAATATGATGTGAGTTCCTCCCCTTGTAACTTTGCATTGCTTAAAATTGGCCATGTTAGTGCGAACCGTGTCCCTAATGGCTGTGAGTACATTTATGTTATGGCGCAGCAAGACGATCGCTGTTTCTACACAGTAGTCAAAGTTCCAGGCGCCAAGCTCATTTAAATCAGTCCTGTCCCTGTCCACGTTTTCCGCGTCCCAACTCCCGTTTAGGAGAAACTCGGCTGCTGCCGCGCTTGCTGTCAGTAAAATTCTATCTCTCAAATCCAATCCCGCGTTGCTGCGGGCACCGAACTTAGTGACATAGTGAATCCGAACTTTTCCATTTGGCAAGCTGCTTGGTATTGCGTAAACGGCTTCGACTCTCACACCAAGAGTGATCCCGAGAGTAGCGTGACCTGCCTCATGAGCGCTCATAATGTCCTGGAATTGCGAGGTATTCTCAGCCGCGTGTAGAGGGGCATGAAGAGGAGACATGGTTCTGTTCAAAGTGGCTTCCAATTCTTTCGCGTCTAGCAGAATGTGCTTTCCTTCAGCAACGTTCTCCGCCTTGAGTTGCTCATATTTCCGCGTGCACTGCGCAACGATCTCTTGATAAGCGCGCTGTTCTTGTCTGATGACCGCAAGAGCTGAGGGAACAAAGCTATCGAGGGACTTAGAAGTGAGCTTACTGAGTCGTGCCTTGTCAGAATCCAAGCCGTTGTTTTCGTTGGGGAGAGAGAGTTCGCTAAACTGAGTGCCGGCAAGCCCAGCCGCCAAGGTATAGCATAGGCAGTTTCTAACGGACTGAGGTAGATGTTCTATTTGGTCATCAGGCGGGAAAAGAAGAGCGGTGGCAAAATCGCCTAAATAAAGCTGACCATCGGGACCTCGACACAGATGAAACGCTATGTTTTTTGGGGCGCCTATCCTCACAAATTGGCCTACTACTGCATGGCCGGCCTCGTGCGCGATGGCATATTTAGCAAAGCTGTCTGTCAGCTTGACTGGTGTCATCCGAGTAGTTCATCCAGGGTATCGCAGTTCATGTAATCCCGAGAAGTCGGCAAGGTTCCTTGCGGCGTATTGAAGGTACTCATCTTGAGGTGGTTGCGTTCGCAGAGATGATACATTGCCCGTTGTACCTAGCCCTTCCGCCGAGACTATGACGAGATCGTCATGTTGCCGGGTCTCATCCCGGGCAAAGTCCCTAAGAGCGGCCTGCAGTTGCTCTCGCCTGGTCATGACATTACTTGGCTTCAGGAGGATCAGCCCATAGAACCACGTGACATTCCGTCCCTTGCGAAGCCGATGATTTCGATAGTAGTCAAGAAAATCCTTGTTAACGGTAACGATCAGGCACCCGCGTCGGACCGCATGGTCGATGACGGTGGTATCCTCCCTCCCTCGAATACCGAAGTCGGCAGTAACGTAGACGTGCGATTTGAGGGGGAAGCAGCTCTTAAAGTCATGATCCCCACAACATTCGTCGAGGAAAACGCGCTTTTTCGCCATACCATTGCCTAGTTTCTCAACAGTCCACCCCTTCAGTCACCTTCTTCCATGGATAGATCTCAGGTGGCAATGCTTCCAATTCCAAAAATTCCGCCGCAAGATACGACCGTGCGGCAAATTGGTTTACATAGGGAGGCGACAGCGACGCCTTGCGATCCTGCCAGTCTTTTAGCGGGATTCCCTTTTTCGCGCCGCGCTCCGACATCGAAAACAACTGCTCATATTGGCGTGGTGCAATGCCAGCGAAGGGAGTAAATACAACTTTGCTTGTTCCCTGCTCGTCGCCTGCTTCTAGAATGATTTCCTCGCGATACAGGTTGCTCGCTAGGCTCTTGGGATAGGGTTCCAGGTAAACTACCTTCTTGATTCCAGCCGCTATGATATGCTTTGCGCAGTTGTGACACGGAAACGTCGTCACAAACATTGAATGGCCGGCAATAGCAACACCTCTGCGCGCTGCAGCAATTATGCTTGCCATTTCTGCATGAACAGGTCTGCTGAATTCGCCGATGTCCCAGAACTGGGTCCGCTTGAGGCTGGGCAGAAGTTCACGGGCAAGTGTGATTGGCCCCTTTGCTTCCTCCGTTTCGAGCAACCATTTTCTCTTGGCAATCTTCTCAATCAATTCCGTCAGGGCAGCGATCTTGAAGGCTGATGCGCGATCTTCGCCTCTCCGATCTAGATTTTGATCTCTACAGTCGGGCGAATCTCCTTCCCAATAAAAACCTCCTCCACACTTTGGAACTTCATTCATTCCAACGGCGATGACATCCGCGCGCTTGCTATGAGAAGTGTTGTCCAGGTCAGCAATAACCGCCCCTACCTGCCGATCTTTGTCTGATGATCTAAGCGATACAGCGCTCGCCTGGTACATGGCATATTCATCCGGCGTTGGCGTATGAAAAGGATGGCCAAAAAACAGTTCTATGAATCGCTGTACTTCCGCTTCTGTACCATGAACCCCCAGGTTGATAAAGAAGTCCGCTTTCGGGTATGTGTCTCTTGTGTTCTGTCCTAACTCATTATCTTCCTTCTCATCGAAGTTCATAACCTCAGATGCTTTGGGTTCATATTCACGTTCATGGCCAGTTCGGGATTCGGTATTAGCCATATCCCGCATAAGCTCGCCTTTGCGAGTGTCGCGGGGAGCATGCCCTGCAATCAGCAAGAACGAAGTGCCATACACGCGTCGCAAGAGTTCAACTTCTTCAGGGTGCTTCAACTGACGCAGAATGAATGCGCGCGCTGGTACGGGCGTCTCTGGACTTCCAGATATCTCGGCTCGCTTCGCTCGAATTTCTGCAATCGCTGCGCGTGCGAGCGCATCGCCCTTTCCCACAGATTCCCGGAATGCATCCCCCATTTGTTGGAAGTGCCTAATCCGACCATGCTCGCCTGACCCTGTTTGCTTGGTGAAGCAGGTCCAGTTTGATAACAAATGGGAAAGGCGTATGTCCACGGCACGATAATGAAAGTCCGCCAAAGCTGCTTTGAGCGCGTTGGACAAATCATCTAGACGGACGCCGACGGCTCCCACAAGTGCAATGACGAGTTCGGGTCGACTATCAATCACACCGATTCCAGTTGTTTTTTCCAATCAACACCTCCAGCGCTGAGGCTATCTTTAGGAGTCAGCGTTGTATCCAAACGATCCTATTTCCCCGAACAAGGAAGTGACTACCACAGGGATCAGCGCGTAGCCAAATTGATGGTGTTAGCGTTACTGCGTCATTGTTCCTGACGAGAGACCAATGTGGCCAGTCGGCCTTCATAAGGCTGAGATCAATGCGGCGACCACACCGGCAAGGACAAGCAAAAGCAACCCTTCTATCCAGGCCCTGGCGATGCACAACGAAGAGGTCGGCTCCTGGGTTTTCCGGAACGTCGGTCATCGACTCCACAGTCCGGCAATGTTTAAGGGACCGCCGACGGCGAAGCCGTCGCCACCAGCGCCAAAAGAGGTCTATCATTCCGGCCTCCATGTTTGGTCAAGAAAACGCTGCTGGTCGCCTCGACCGATTAGAGAAGCGTCCGTGCAGAAACATGGCGACAACGAGGTAGGACCGGGCTTCCTAATCGTCAGTTCATCAAATCGGATTGAGATCTCGCCAGAAGCTCTCGCATCTGCCCTATACCCAGCGATTCTGTCAAGAAATTCCGCAATTGCGAACGCCGCAGTTGCGGTAGTGAATGCGATGACAGATGGTTCAACTCCTGGCAGTTCGCGAATATATCCTTCCCGTCTCAGGTTAGCCGCTTCACCGGGAGACAGTACTTGTGCGATGTCAGCGCTTACTCCTTCGACTGAAATGTGACCACGGCAGAATAGGCAACGCGTTCCCGGCATCAAGATCGTCACCCGCCCGACAATTGCTCGAACGATGCCGTCTTTGGAGTCGATCTTCGCGCCGAGATCAAATACAGGAACGGAATATCGGATTGCGAATTGGCACAATAGCGATCGTCCCCACTCGTCATCCGTACAACCAAAGATCACATCGCAATCACGGAATCGCTTTAGCACAGATTCATAGGTGATCGGTTTACTGATGCTCTGGGCAACTGTTCCAAGTCCGATGCGTTGCGCCAGCTTCGACATTAGGTCGGATTTCGGAACATTCACGTCGTCTACTGCAGAGCCATATACTCGACTGATGTTGGATCGATCCAGACTGTCTCCGTCCGCAATGACCAACCGACCGATTCCTAGGCGTATGAGCTGCTCAACTACTGAGGAACCAGTTCCGCCAGCGCCTACAACTCCGACGGTGAGACTACGCAATACCGGTAACAGGTCAGGCCCAAAGGCACGAACTTGACGATCATAGAAGCTAGCGTCAACCCTTGATTGCTGATCTCGGAAAAAGAAGCGAAATCGTCTTCCTGTTACACGGACAAGTTCAATCGGTGCAGTCATTCCGCCATCGAGCCACACCCGGCCACGAGGCATAGTCGGAGAACTCAGGACTATACTTGCGTGAACCTTATCCAGACCGGCAATGCGGTTGTAAGCGGTGGCAAAGAGTTTCCTTTCCTCTCGATCATCCTGTTGGGAATGGTCTGGTATTCCCCCGGGGTGTGAGTGAACCAACGCAAAACAGGCGGACTGTTGGTCTGCGAGTTTCAATACTGGCAAGAAAGAACTTGATGGGATGGTGAAGCCGACGCCCGATTGGGCAATTAGTTGCGAATTGGGTATCGGAATGACCTGGCGCACTAACAATCTAGTTTTCGAGGTGGTCTGTGAGATACCGCACAGCAAGTAGGCAGCACATTCCTTCCCTTCGCTCTTACCGAATAGATGGCTCACCAGTTGTGTGTACTGGTCTTCCGTGAAGGTAACTGAATAATGCATTAAATTCCTTTTTGCAGTTCGCTATGAATTGTTCCCAGAAAGCTCCGTAAATCGTCAACACCGGGTCGCCAGTTGCTAAAATGCCTAGACCAGCGCTGCCATTGATTACCTTGATACTGCACGTCGAAGTAATTGGCCGTTTGCGGATATCGACCGTCGGTGAGTTTCACGTGCGGAAACATCCAGAACATGTCTGGCTTTGCAATGGGGAAGTTTGGAGGCAGTCTTAGTAGGAGGTTGGTATTCCTTGGTATATATGCCGCAGGCAGTTCGTAGTCCTTCACAATAAGATGAACCCAACCTCCGACATTTGCCGCGTCAAAGACATAATGCTTCTCTTGTAAGTAGAGCAAATCACTTGCCGAGAGTAATTGCTCCGTAATCTCAGGCATGGACGACTGCTCCCGGAGTGACTTGGCCGGGACTCGAATAGAACTTTTCATCTTCGTGGACGCGGACTGGTGTCTTGTCCTTGGGGATAGGCGCATCCTCGTGTGGGCCCGAGACTTCGCGGAAAAGTGTATAGTTATCTGGGACTCTTCCAAGTACGTACAGGGCCTCTCCGGTGGTTTCGAAAGGGGATAGAAGACGATTGCGGTCAATGACAATCGCCGCCTCCGTGGGATGCGGTTTCCCTTCTTCTGAGTAAAACTTCTCATCTTGAACTAGATGAACTTCAGGGCTCTCCTCAGGCACTGGTACGTCCTCACGCCCGCCGGGAGTTTCGCGAAACAGGGTGTGCCCTTTCGGCACATCTCCCAGCTCATACAACGCTCGACCAGTGGTCGGAGTTGGGGACTCCAGCTTCTTCTGGTTGATTGTGATGGTCGCTAAGTGATGTTTTGTTTCTTCCATTGGACTTCTCCTTTCGGGCATTTTCCCAAGAAACGAACGGTGCCGTAATTGGTCCTTGGCTAGTAGTCTTCTGCCTGCGGCTCCTCTAAGTTGAGAAGGGCTGCACCGTCCTTCAGCACGCGAACTATCACCCCCTGAATACTGAACTCATCGTGCAAAACAATTGGGTGATGTTTGGGGTTGGCGGACTCAGGCATGAGAATGAAATAGCCCGGCCCGGGAATGAAACGCTTAATAGTGACCTCTCCATCAATCAGCGCAACCACGATGTCGCGCGGTTGGGCCGTGGTTTGCTGCCGAATCAGCACCAGATCACCCGACTCAATTCTCACGCCGGCCACCTCTGCCTTGTTCATAGAGTCGCCACGCACCCGAAGCATGAAGAACCTTGTTGAGGTTGGCCTGAGTGATTCCTTGGGCAGCCGCACCCAGCCCTCAATGTTCTGCTCTGCCATCATGAGCGGACCAGCCGGGGCTTCTCCCACAACTGGCACGGCCACAGTTTCTTGTCCAACATGAGGCACCTTTAGGAGCTGGATACTCCGAGCGCCTTTCCAGCGCTTGATCGTTCCATCGTTTTGCAATTCCTGCAAATACCGCAGCACGGTCCGGGCAGACCCAACGTTGAGCTCTTTGCGAAGTTCTTCCACTGTAGGTGGCATGCCGTGCTTCACCAACAAGCGGTTGATGGACGTCAATACTCCTTCCTTCTGAAGCAACGGTTTTCGGCCCATGATAATATTGTCTCACATTTTGTCACTTATGATGCACTTATTTCGACCACTGGCCGTTCCTTGCCAAGATACAGAAAACAAAGAAGAAATGAGAAAGTGTCCGAGTCATTCCCGAACTGACAGCCAGAGCTTTCAGAGTTGCTCCAGCATGAACGATGAGAATATCGAGCAAGCCACGAAACTTATACTGGAAAGTCGGCATGGCGTCACAATTTCAGGATCACATGGTACCGGAAGAGGACTTCTGGCCGGGAACGACTTCCGTTTCCAGTCCTCGGCGATGTGGCGTGGCCGTGTCCTGATAGTGATCGCGACGTGGAACTCTACGCAGCGCGATCCGTCAACCAAAAGTCTCGGGCAAGACCGAAATACCAAAATCTGCTAATGTGCGTTCGGTAACGTTCGCAAACAGCGAGGGACAGACCGATATGACGGCTAACGTGGCGAGACAGAACGCTTTGCGGAACTACATAATTTTTCGAATCAAGGCAATGGAGTTTCTCGACATCCTGGCTTTATTCAACTGCCTGCGCGCGAACACGACGCAACAGGAAGAACTTGTCGCACTAAAGGCGCAGGTTCCTCAGGGACTGGTTCCGCTGATTTCGTTCCTTGCGTTCCGTCCGTCTCAGTATTCGGCGGACTCGCTCAAGACGGTCGCCGTTAGTTGGTTCGCACTTTTTATCGACAAGAACGGAATGGATGCCATCAAGGTGTGGAGTCAAGTCTTCCCGGCGCACGCCAACAAGGTGCAGGCCGCGTGGAAGAAAATGGAATCGAGTTGGCAGATTCTGCGGACGTTCCGCAACAGGGCCGGCTTCCACGCCGACAAGCCGATGAAATTCTTTGCGGCCAGACTCCAGCTTAGGAAGGAGTGGCCGAAGGTGCAGGCGGCCTTGGACGAGTTCAAGAAACTCTTCGACTTCTTCCTAAAAATAGAGGGGACTGACCTGGACACAGAACTCGGGCCAGCACTTGATTCGCTGTTGGATGATTTGGAGAAGAAGCAGGGGACGAAATTCCAGCGGGAGCAATTCAAGGCGTACTTGATGATCGCGGATCCGACAGCGCTTGTGACGTAACAGAACGAAATGATTGGAAGAGGCGCGTGCGGCGAAGCTCGCTGCCCTGATTCGAACTATCGGCACTCTGCTTTGGAAGCAGACGCTCTAACGATTGATGACCACCTGGTTTGAACCTAGGCATTCCGATTTCATTTCGCAACTACAAGCCTTCGGTCCATAGCCGAATGCTTGGAGGCAGCATTCGGCCGTTAACTTTCTAACTAACCATTGATTCTGCACCGTTTAACCTCGAAATTGGCCTCCAAAGGACGGGCAAGTTGGACCTCAGTCTGGACCCCCTTTTTGTTCCGAGCAATTTCAGAGGGATTTGGGAGTGGCCGAGGACGGCGGTTTGCTAATTTTACCAACCCTGTCCTTGCTCGCTGCTGTACACGTGTTTTGTTAGAGTCACAAGCTCTCGTTTGCACTCGAAATATCTCATTTGCAGTCCAATGACGAGCAAAAGGTCAGCAGGATTGCACATTTCCTAGCTACCTTTTGAGTTCGGAACGTGACTTCGAATTCCGCTTTCTCTCCCCGCCTCCGACGTCCAACCCTTCAGTTAACAGCCGGGGAGTGCAAACTCTAAGTGCCTTATTCGGTGTCGCTTACGACCGGGAGCACCTTAAATCCCGACCCGCAGTTGGGCAACTTTTGGGCAACCTGAAAGATGAAAAAGCGCGGTGGGGATCGAAATTGGATCCCAAAATTGTAAGTCTCGCTGACCCAAGGCGTTACCAACCGCTCCGAGATGGGTGGAAGGCCACGTCGGGATTCCGCCGCGCCTTTTGTTCGACTACAATCGGGGGAGGAGGTTGCATGTCGCAAGAAACCACGGCAGAAGTGGAATATCTGAGGAAGCGCGGGCACCACATAGGTGATGCATTCGTGCCCGTGGACGGGAAAATTCACATCTGGATTGATGACATCGCCTGCTCTTATGAACACATTCGCGCACTTGCTGCACTCGAACGAATGAAGGAAGCATCGCAAACAATCGACAGCCCCTCGCTAAGACGACTCGCTGTGATCTGCCGCCGCGTCGCTGAAAGCGGACAAGTAAAGGAAGACGTCATTTGCGAGTCAAATGCACTGGTTCATCAATGGGGGATTTTGGTTCAGAGTGCAACGCCGCCAACGGGCCTACAAGAAGCAAAATCGATTAACGCACAAGGGCAAGTACTTGCAAGTCGCATGGTTGATTTCTTGGCCACTCAGCTTCCGCTGATTTCAAACTAAATCACCACAGCGGGTGAGATCAAAGCCTGCACTGAATATTGTGGAATCGCCTGCCCCCGTTGGGGTTGCAGCCCGGGCGAGGCCCGACGAATGTCTGCGGCAGGATCGCGATGTTAGTTATTAATTCAAGTAGATATTCCCGCCATCCTTGCCCTTCTTGTGATTCACTCGTTCCGCCCAGAAACCACGCGCTGAGAGCGGGGTTATTCGCCGTTGTGTACGCGACCATAACTGACCTTTTCGAACCCTAGATAGCGTGTTATCGTGGCCGCAATCGCATCGTGGGAAGAATGGAATGCCAAAAGTCTTGCCATGCTTTTTTGCCTATCCTTCAGAGCCTGCAATCGTTGGTGAAACGATTGAACAGGCGATAGGCAACCTACGGGATAAGTCGGGGATCACGGTGGTCAAATCCTGGCGAGAAAATGACATCGCGGGCCGCTTTATTGCTGATCAAGTGTTAGAGAATATTTCCGATCACACGGCCCTTATTGCGGATGTCACACAACTTAACTTCAATGTTGCATACGAAATAGGGTTTGCGCTCGCGAAGGGGAAAAGAGTTGTGCTGACGCGGCACAAAGGAATCATTCCACATCGGCCTTTGGTTGCGGATGTCGGCATTTTTGATGCGATCGGATACCTTGAATATGAAAATGCAGGGCAACTTGAAACTCACATCCGTGGGATTACGGACCCGACACCCTTAGCTCGACAAGCCCTTCCCTTAAACCAAAACGTACCAGTGTATCTAATCGAAGCAAGGTTCCGGACAGATTCAGTAACGCGGATAATATCTCGCGTCAAGAAAGCGCGACTTTCGTATCGAAGCTTTGACCCCCGAGAGTCACCCCGCCTTTCTGCCAGTGAGGCATTCGAACAAGTTGCCCAATCCTTCGGTGTGCTTGTCCATCTCTTGCCACATCGAATTTCCGATGCGAAGGCACACAACATACGGGCGGCATTTTTGGCTGGACTCGCCGAAGGCTTAGGAAAAGTCTTACTTTTTTTACAAGACGGTGAGGAACCAGTCCCACTGGACTGCCGCGATCTCGTTACCGTGTTCATGCAACCTTCTGAGGTTGACGAGCCGATTTCGGATTTCGCTACGCGGGTATTTGAGGCAGTGCAACAGACGTGGTATCAGCCGATAGACAAGGAACACACTCTTCTCGAAGCAGTGAGTTTTGGCGCATCGGCCGCAGAGAATGAATTTCGTGATCTTGCTGGCTATTATCTGGAAACCGACCAATTCCAGCGTGCTCTACGCGGCGAGGTCCGCCTTGTTGTAGGCCGTAAAGGTTCTGGAAAAACGGCGATATTCGCCCAGGTTCGAGATCGCATACGTGAAGAACGCCAAAATATTGTTGTGGACCTTCGTCCGGACGGATATCAGTTACTCAAGTTTAAAGAAATGGTGCTCAGATATTTGGGACAAGGTTCGCTCGAGCACACTATTACAGCATTTTGGGAATATCTCCTGCTGCTGGAAATTTGCTACAAATTACTTGAAAAAGATCGACTACCCCATACTCGAGATTCTCGACTCCTGAGGCCATACCAAAAGCTGGCTGCAATCTACGACTCCGATCGCTATGTTACCGAGGGTGATTTTTCAGAACGCCTCTCTCGATTGCTGTCGCATCTGACTGAAGACTATCGGACGAAGTATGGAGAGGATGATGACAGAACACTGAGTCAACAGGAAATCACGGAGTTACTGTACCGGCATGACGTCAATGAATTGCGAGACCAAGTAGTCGAATATCTGAGGGTCAAGAAAGGACTTTTCCTTCTCTTTGACAATCTGGACAAAGGCTGGCCCACACACGGTCTGACTGCAACAGATATCGTTATCTTGCGAGCGTTGTTGGAAGCGACCCGAAAGATAGAACATCAGCTTCAGAGACGAGACATCGATTGCAAGACCCTAGCCTTCCTGCGCAATGATGTTTACGAGCTGCTAGTTAGTGAGACTCCAGACCGGGGGAAAGAAGGTCGAGTCGCTCTGGACTGGTCCGATCCAGACTTGTTGCGCGAATTACTCCGCCGACGGATGATCTACAGTGACTTGCCAGATAGGCCGTTCGAGGATCTATGGCATCGTATCTGCGTGAGCCATATCAAAGGCGAAGAGTCATCTCAATATTTGATCGACCGATGCCTGATGAGACCTCGAGGCCTCATCGATCTGGCAAATCATTGTCGCGGCTTTGCCGTTAACCTTTCACATGCAAGGATTGAAATTGAGGATGTGGCAAAGGGCTTGGAAGCGTTTTCGAGTGATCTGGTCGTCGATATAGGGTACGAGATTCGTGATGTTATGCCCGCAGCGGAGAATGTCCTATACGCGTTCATTGATGAGCCCCAGACCATCCCAGCGAACGAACTAAATTCATTGCTCACGAGAGGGGGAATTGGGGCCGAAAAAGTACCAGAGATTATCACAATTCTTATCTGGTATGGCGTTCTCGGTGTTAGGCGAATGGATGGGACGGTAACTTACATCTACAACGTGAATTACGAGATGCCCATACTTAAGGGAATTATCAGAAAACTCCAGGAAAATGGGCTGGTCTACGTAGTTAACCCAGCGTTCGTGCCGGGCCTGCAAGTTCGTGAAGATCGAAATGCTTAATAAAGTGCAGTTGCCCGCGGGTCGGTTGATAACCTCTCCAATTGAAGGGGCAAATGAGCCGATGAAAAGAGATTCCGGCTACAATCTTGGTCTGCGAACTTGGCAAACTTAAATTCACTTTGTCCCCCAAGCAGCGTTCCCGGTAGAAACCCCGCATTGGGGTGTATCACTTTCCCCCGCCGTATAGCCTACCCCGTCAACGAAGAGAGACCATGCTCGAAATGCCCAAGTTGGCCCCCATCGATATACAGAAGCAAGGCTAATTAGGGCTCAATTCGTGAGCGTCAGCATTTTCAATACGTTGGCAATCTCACTTCTTTGGCTTCTTCCACGCGGCTCCGGGCAATAGCGCAATCAAACGTGTTAAGACCGTTTCCGCCGCAAGGTTCTTGTCCCAGGTGTACCCCGAGGCCAGCAACGGCGCGATGTCCGCGGAAAACTGCGCGGACCTCTGCTTCTCGGCTAGATTGCGTTCAAAGAGAGCGCGCGTTACCCGCTTCCCTTCCTCCTTCATGTAGGCAGTGAACGCTTCGACGATGCGAGCCGGATCGACGGTGGTCCCTTCGAGTGCCGCCGCCAGATCGAACAGGTCGCGTCCTTTTTTCCGCTGGTACAGTGCGCGTAGCTTTGTTCCCAGCAGTTCTTCCAGCTCATATGTCACAATCTTTGCGGAACCTTGGAACCAGCGGGAGTCCACTGTGAACGGAATGGTCTTCAACCCGAAGACCGCGAAATGCTCGCGGGAATTGATCTCAACCTTCAGGCGAAGGCGCAGCGGCGGTGCATCTTCCGAATCAAAGCGGTAGTTGAGCGTCACCCGGCCCTCTCCCTGTTTCCACTGCGGTTCCCCCAGCCAGGAATCGAGAACTCCGCGCAGTGCCGTCAGCGTCGGTCCGATCGCTCCCGCCCGGACTTGGACCAGATCGATGTCCTCGGAATACCGCGCCGGGGGACTCATGTGCAGCTTATACAGCGCGGTGCCGCCGCGGAACGCCAGCGCCGCCGATACTTCACGCTCGGAGAACAGCTCGACCAAGGCGCGGCTGATGACCAGATCCTGTTCGACCTGAAAATCCTGCACCCACGGAACTTTGGCGCGCCACGAGGTAATGTAGTCGCGCGGGATCACGCTTCGGCCTCTACATCAACATTCACGTAGAGGAGCCAGTCGTCCGCGCGGCGCGCATGCGCGCGCTTTGCGCTTGGAACGAGTGGTGTCCAGTCCCTCGCGTTCTCTCGAACATAGGCTTTCAACAATGAACCCTGCTCCTTCGCGTCCACGCGTTCGAGGAGATAACCGAGTCGCTGCGCCCACGTCAGAGGAGCGCTTTTTGCGGTGGCAACCAGACGCTCGGGGTCAATCTTTTCCGCGAGTTCCACAAGAATCGTCGCTACCTGGTCGAGCCCCCCCGCGTGCTGTGGGTAGCCCGCGAGATCCACGGCGGTTGCCTCAATGGTTGACACTAATATCGTCCCGCGTGGTGTGTTGAAGCTCTGCACGGGAACGGCCCGTACTTTCTTGCGAGCGATGAACGCGACCCGGACGGACCCGCATTCGATGGGCCGCTGGTTCTTCTCGACCATCACCTGAAATTCCTGAGGCCGGTGGTGGGCTGCGCCGTGGTACTGCGCGGCGGTCAAGAGTCCCGCGTAGTATCTGGTTTGCCTCCACTCCATCAGAGCGGGGAGGAATTGATCCGCCGGAAGGCTCCCGAGCCGTTTGTATTCCGGTGGCACGATGACGTAGAACCCGCGCGCGGGGCTGGCCACAAGCCCACGTTTGGCCATCCGATACAACGACAGTTTTGCGGCGTGCCGAGACACACCCAGCACCTTGCGCATCTCCTCGGCTGCGAAGTGGTAGCGGCCGCTGGCCGCCAAGTCGGTAATGTAATCGCGGGCTTTGGACACTATCTCTCCGATTCTACTCGCATACGGTATCACTTGTTGATACTTTACGACAGTGTTTTCCTGCATCTAGGCTTCCGCCATCATCCTCTCCTGCGTCCCGCAAACAGCAAACGGTAGGAATTGTTTCCCTGGACAGCGAATGCACCTTCCCACAAATGCCCTTCCTGGCTAAACCCTGCGCCTGATCCGTCCGCTTCTCCTGTCAAGGGTCTTCGCTGCGCTCCGATGAACGCCACACCACGGCGCCCTTGACAGCGCGGCCGGACAGGCGCCTTCCCCCGCCACGAAGGCATTTGTTTCGTATGCGCGGCTCTGGCCGCGCCTCTGCGGAACAAAGCCCAAATTCCTCAAAAGGAGCAATGCAGTCATGCAAAGAACCAAGCAACCACTCTTTGACCTGGGCCAACTCGTCGCGACACCGGGCGCGCTGGCCACTCTCGAAAAAACCGGACAGAACGCGATGGAGTTCCTGTCGCGCCATGTTATGGGCGACTGGGGAGACCTTCCCAAGGAGGATAAGGACGAAAACCAACTCAGCCTCGAAAAAGGCTTCCGCCTGCTCAGCAGCTATCGAACTTCCGCTGGCGACAAACTCTGGGTAATCACCGAGGCGGATCGTCAGCACACCACCCTGCTTTTGCCGGAAGAGTACTGAGAACGAAATCCAGAGGAAAAGGAGAAAAACGCGATGACAACCGTACTCGAAACGAAAGCAACGCCTACCACCACGCCAGCCCTGCACACGATGCAGGACATTCCTCTTGCTCGCATTCAGGAGTCCAAGACTAATCCGCGCCGTCAATTTGACGAGGCCATGCTTGCAGAACTCGCCGACAATATCCGGCTGCACGGCGTGCTTCAACCCGTACTCGTTCGGCCCTTACCGAACGGCGACTCCGGCCACTATGAACTTGTCGCCGGGGCGCGGCGCTACCGCGCTTCGAAACTCGCGAAGCGCGAAACCATCCCGGCTACGGTGCGCGAACTCACAGACACGGAATGTCTCGAATTGCAGCTGATCGAGAATCTGCAACGTGCCGACGTGCATGAACTCGACGAAGCGCGCGGCTACGCTGCGTTGATGCAAATGCAACCCGACACCTACACCGTCGAAACACTCGCCGAAAAGATCGGGCGTTCCGAGAAATACGTCTATGCCCGGCTTCGTCTTATGCAGCTTGTGGAGGAAGTCCAACAGGCCTTTTACTCGGGCAAGCTAACGGTCGCGCATGCGTTTGAGATTGCGCGGCTGACGCCGGAGGACCAACACCGAGCTTTGGCTGAGTGCTTTCCTCATCACCGGACAACGACGGCTCTCTTGAAGGACAAGAAGGCCGAGGCTGTGACGGTACGGCAGCTTCGCGAATGGATTGAACGCGAAGTTCATCTGGACCTTACCAATGCTCCGTTTGATACGGATGACGATAAGTTGCTACGGGCTGCAGGAAGCTGTGTGCGCTGTCCAAAACGCACGGGCACGAATCCGCTTCTCTTTCCCGAGGCCATTGGGCAGAAGAAGTCCATTTGCACCGACCGGACCTGCTATCGATCCAAAGTCGAAGCTCTCGTGCAGCTTCGCGTGAAACCCCTGGAGGAATCAGGCGAGAAACCCCTGCGAGTGTCGCAGGCTCCCTCGTGGCAAGCCAACGGTCACAAGCCAGACGTGCTCTACGGCGGCCAGTACCGAACGGCGAAGAAAGCCGAGTGCCCGCACACCAAGCCCGCCGTGGTCATTGACGGAACAAACGCAGGAACCATCCTCCATGTGTGCCGCGATGAGAAATGTCCGGTTCATGCCCAGGCGACGCGGTACCAGCCAACTCCGCAAGAACGCGCTGCACGAGCGAAGGAGCTCCTCGCGGAGCGCGTCGAGAAGCAAACCCGGCTGCGCATCCTCGACGCCGTTCGCAAGAAACTGCCCGCTACGCTGTCCCGCGCCGACCTCGAAATGGTCGCGCTCGACTACTTCCAGCGTCTCGGCCATGACAACCACCGCCGCATCTGCCGTGCGTACCAGTGGGAGGAGAAGAAGGCGAAAACCTCATGGGGCGCACAGGCCGTGGATTATGAGGGTGTCGGCCAAAAGGCCGTCCGCGAGATGAGCAACTCACACTTGCAGCATTTCCTCGTGGTTTGCTCGCTCGCCTCGGACCTCTATTGTCAGGGCTACGATCCTCGACAGCCCTTGGGCAAGGATTCCAACCTTGCTCAGACCGCTGCCCGCTACAAGGTGGACTCCGCCAAACTCGGAAGTGAAGTGAAAGCCGAACTTTCGAGGAAGAACGAGAAACGGCAGGCCAGCCCAACGAAGGTCACAAAAACGAAAAAAACAACGAAGTAACGCAAAGGCGGGCTGTACTCATGGTGCAGCCCGCCCCGCTCTAAGCGGAAGCTTCCGCTTGGCGCGTCCGTCCCGCCGTCATTTTCTGGGCCAAGGCCATCAGAAGTTTCCTGTCGGCTTCGGACGCTTTGCTCAAACATTTCGTCAACTGGTGAAGGTACGACGCCTGTTTCCCTTTGCTGCCCCACACGATATCGTCCGAGGTTTTCCGCTTCAAGAGATTCGGCAGCTTGGGCGGTTCTTCGCCGTCATAAAACAACTGGTACAAGGGAACTTCGAGAGCACGCGCCAGTTTTTCCAGGGTTTCAATCGCTGGCACAGTGTGGCCGTTCTCGACGCGCGAAATATAACACCGTAGCAAGCCAGTTCTCTTCTCGATGTCTCCCTGAGAGAGTTTCTTCTCCTCCCGCAATTCCCGCAAACGGTCGCTGATAATCATGCCGTTACAGCCCTCCTTGGAACCGTTCTCTTCCTACTAGTGGATGGTACACCAATCCTTCGGCCGACAATCCCACCTGAACTATTCTCTCATTGAGATCAGGTCCACATTCTGTGCGCCAAGCGAAGCGACGACCATGGCGCGCCAAAAATAAGGACTGACCACCTAGTTGGAATCTAGGCATACTTCACCTAGGAATGCGAGCCGAGTGGGACGGCTTTGCTAATCCTACCTGGCTCACTCGCCACTCGCGTTGCATCGGACCTCTTCAGGCAAGATATAATTGAGTCTCGGAGATTTGCTTTGATTCGAAGCGAAATACTCGAATGTTTTTTGTTGGGGTTCGACCTACAGATGCCAAACGAAGGGCGCGGCCGTCCGACCAACATCACCCAGCTGCAAATCGCAGCGTGTGAGAAATGCAGTGACTGCAGCAAGGAAGAATTGCTCGATGCTTTGTACAACCTCCGGACGGATCACGCAGAGCTAACAAAGTTCGTAGGACTCCCCACGGGACAATTTCAGGCTGTCAACTTCAATCGCGTTAGAAATACTCAGGAGTGGTCCGACTTTTTTATGGTCCGACGGTTCAACATAAAAACACTACCAGCGGGTCGACGCCGATTTGAAGAACTGGAAACGGCAAACGCAGAAGACAATGATCGGCGGTTCGCCCGTCTAGCCATTGAAGAAGCCTGCAAAAGCATTTCCGAGCAGGATGGCAGACCACATCCCAAAGTCGGAGCCGTGGTGGTCAAAAATAGTAAAGTGCTCAGCATGGCGCATCGCGGGGAAGAACCCGGTAATCACGCTGAATTTCTCGCGCTCGAAAGAAAATTGTCCGACGAAGCTGTCGCGGGTTCAACAGTATACGCAACGTTAGAACCCTGCACGACACGCAATCACCCCAAAATCCCGTGCGCAGAGAGACTCGTAGAGCGCAAGGTCGCTCGAGTTGTAATCGGCATGCTTGACCCTGACGATCGCATTTCAGGTCGCGGCCAACGACGGCTACGAAGAGCGGGTATTGTCACGGACTTTTTTCCTCACGACCTAATGAAGGAAGTCGAAGAAATGAACCGGGAGTTTATCCGGTATTGTGAGCACACCGACCAGGCGAAAACTTCCTCCAGACAGGTCCCGCGAGCCGATGACCCCAAATTCTCAGCGATACTGGAGTATAAAGGTAAGCCTGTCACAGTTATGAATCGGCCGAGGAGCGGGCGTTACCAAGGCCTGGACAGTTATTGGCCGAATGAAACTATCGTTCTGGACTGCAATCAATCCTGGGTCACACTCAAAAACTCGGGAGGAGAATCCTCGTTTCCCCTTACCCAGGTAGAAGTCAATTTTGATAATGAGAGGAAACGGCTTCGCCTAGAAATCGATCGCTACTAGGCCTTGATCCGCCGTCTCCTCCCGAACTGTCTGCGACCCCAACCAACAAGTCTCACCGAATTGCGCTCAGATTTCCGAACGCAGTTCCACACGTCCCGTCCTATCCAGCTCTCATATGGCGCAGCAGCACAAGAAAACTGACGCTGACTGTTGTCCTTGCTGTTCTGTTTCCCATTTCGATTTGGAAGAGCCGGATCATTCACACAAAGAGAAAACGGCGCTGTCGTTCTTGATCACTCTCTTCCACCAGCACCGTAGTTCTAGACATGGTAAATTACCAGCCTTTATACTGCGAGGCTCATAGAGTACGATTGAGAAAATGCCCAGCGAGAAAACGAAGCAGAAAAAGTGCGAAGGCCTGCGCCTGCGGAAACCTCACCCACATCCATTCGCTCTCGCCGGTTTGTCATCTCGGAATTCCACTTTTGCGTAGTCGCCGGGTTCGTAGTTGGCCATCAGGAGGATTCTAGCCTGTAAGTGCCCGCGTGTCGTCACGAGCTAGCATATTCTAAACCATGCCGCCCCGAGGTCTCCTGCGTAGAAAGCAGATGGCCTTACTGAGAGCTACAAGGTGTGACGAGCGTTGCCAAACGCCTCAGGTGCAAGGCTCCCTGCATCGAGAATGCTAAAATATCCGTTTATGGGGATGTCCTTGCCAGCCAGGGTTATCGAGAAGTTGGATTCGATTACGTTTGATGAACTTCTCGCCGGACAGCACCCGTTCGAAAACGGGAATAGTCTTTTTGATCTCACTGGGACACGACTCATTACATCGGCAGCGATCACGCAACTGGCGGCGGCGTGCTACGCTGCGAATGTGGCAGGGGACAAACCAAAGGTCGTTGTCGACGATTCAGGTGTTCGAAGTTACCTTGTTCGGTCGGGCTTCGTCGGGCTCGTGGAGCCCGTTGCACAAATCGAACCCGGGTTCCGATCGAGTACGTTTTATGGCTTGGAGGGATTGCGTGGATCAAACCCGATGCTCATCGAGTTGACGAAAATTGACGATGGTTCGGAGTTGCCAGGAATACTCGATCAGATAGTATGGGTTCTTCAGCACCGCCTGCGCTACCGGAAGTCGGATGCCTTCGATGTCGCGGTGGCAGTTTCTGAAATCGCACAGAATACCTTTGACCATAATAAGAAGGCTTTTGGATTCTTGGCGATGCAGGTGTACGGCGAACGGGGAAAGCAGTTCCTTGAAATAGGCGTAGCGGATTGTGGTGCTGGACTCACAGAGACTCTACGACGCAACCCGCGGCATGCGCTGATTAGCTCGGACTTGGAAGCGATTCGGGCCGCCACGGAACTCGGAACCTCCGAGTATGAGGACTGTACCAGGGGATCCGGATTGCATTACCTTCTAGAAATCGCCTACAAACACCAGGGAGCGGTGCAGATCCGTTCTGGGAAGGGGAAAGTGCGATACAGGATGGACAAGAAACAAGGATGGGCATTCCGAGTTCCGGAAATGCCGGGTGTACAGATAGCTTTGGACCTCCGAGCCAAGAATCGAAGTTGACAATTTTTTATACAGGTGATACAGTGAATGTAATGGAGAAACGATTCCGCGTGGCCGAGTCCTACGGGGAGCACCTGTGGACGCGCGATACAGGGCGGCGAGCGCGCCAGGACCTCGAGAAACGGCTTGAGGCACTAGAGTCAGGGGGTACCTTGGTGATTGATCTCGATGGAGTGCAAGTATTCGACTACTCCTTTGCGAGTGAGTTCTTTGGAAAGGCCTTGTTGGCTCTTCCTCGAGACTTTCCTGACCGGTTCTTGCTTGTGGAGAATTTAACGAATTACACGCACGAGAATTTAATCCAGGCGCTGGAAGGATTGGGATTGGCAATGATCGAACGTAGGAAGGGGAAGCTGAATCTGATTGGAAAAGTCCATCCAACAGATGTGCAGACCTTTAGGGCCATTGAGCGCTCTAAGGCGCCAGTGACCTCAAACTATTTGAAGGAGCAACTTGAAATAAATCTCACGGCGGCAAATGAGAGGCTCTCTAAGCTTGCAGGGATGAGTATTATTCGAAGATCGAGGCGGACATCTGCTGCCGGTCGTGAACAGTACGAGTATTCGATTCCGACATAGAAATTTTTTTGGCTCGTAATACAGTACGTGCACTGAATGAAAAGGACGTATCGAGAAGCGAGTACCAAGTGGAAACTCATGAGGTCGCCACTTGGTTGTGAATTATGGAAGACGTCACGAGATACATTAACCGCGCAGTCGAACGCGAGCTTTGGGCGCGCGCTGCGGGTCGTTGCCAGTTCAATGGGTGTAACCGGCTGTTGTATAAATCCGCCGTGACACAGGAACGAGTCAACATCGCAGAAAAGGCCCATGTCTATTCTTTTTCAAAACACGGTCCGCGCGGCTGGGGACCATTTGTTACAAACCGTAAGAGGTTGAACGATGTCACGAATCTCCTTTTGGTGTGCCGCGATTGTCACGAAACCATTGATCAAGAGGGTTCGATTACGCGCTACCCAGCCTCTTGTTTGCTCGCCTGGAAGCGGCAGCATGAAGACCGCGTGCGCATCGTGACCGGAATTCATCCTAACAAGAAGTCACACGTGATCCTCTATGGTGGAAAGATCGGCGAAGAGAGTTCGCCGCTAGAAGCCGACCTGGCTACTGAGGCGATGTTTCCAGAGTGGTATCCGGCCGAGGAGCGTCCTACCGAGCTTGCCATGTGTTCGGAGCACGAGGACACGACGGAGTTGTTCTGGAGCTCGGAAGCGGGTCATCTACGGGCCGCTTTCGAACGCCATGTCCGTCCGAGAATTCAGGAAGCAAATCCTAATCACTTTTCCGTTTTCGCGCGTGCTAGCCAGCCGCTGCTCATCCTGCTGGGGGCGCTATTGACTGACAAGGTTCCGGTGGAGGTCTATCAGCTGCAGCGCGAACCGGTTTCGTGGAGATGGCAGTGCGAACCGAACAGTTCCCCCTTCCGCATCGTGCCGCCGGAACTTACGAATGGCGGGCCCGCGCTTCTCATCTCGCTGAGTGCGAGAGTCAGCCGCGACCGCATCATCGAAGTTGCCGGAAGGAACGCATCCATCTGGGAACTTACGATTGAGGACTGCCATAACAATTTCCTTAAGTCCCGAGCCCAGTTGTCCTCGTTCCGAGAAATAGCAAGGAAGCTCATGGCGAGAATTACCGAGGTTCACGGGCAGAGCGTTCCACTCAAGATTTTCCCCGCTATGCCCGTGGCGTGCGCCGTGGAGCTCGGACGTATACGCATGCCCAAAGCCGATATGCCGTGGCTTATCTACGACCAGAACAATAACGCCCGAAAGTTTCTGAGTGCACTCGAAATAGGAGGAGACCATGATGGACAAAACCGCTGACCAGGTTCTCGCGGAAATTGCGGCAGCGATTGAGATACCCGAATCCGCGTACGAAACGGCCGAGGCCCGTTACCTAGACCTTGGGCGATGGTTCGGTAGGCCCGAATCGCTGTGCTCAAAATCTGCTCCACATATCAGTGTGCAGGGTTCCTTTCGCCTGGGCACGGTAAATCGTCCCTTAAACGGCGATGAAACCTATGATCTCGATCTAGTTTGTAACCTGGAGCGGGGTGTTCACAAAACGGTGATCTCGCAGGAAGAACTGAAACGGCTTGTGGGCCAAGACATTGAAAGCTATCGTCTGGCGCGCCGCATTGAGGAGGAGAAGAAAGAGAAACACCGCTGCTGGCGTCTTGAGTACGCCGACCAAATGCGCTTCCACATGGATATTCTGCCTTGCATTCCGTATGACCCCGAGCGCCGTATTCTTCTTCGCGAGGCGATGATGCGCGCGGGAGCGTCCGAAGAGCTAGCCAAGACTGTGGCCAACCTGAGCGTGAGCATTACTGATGATCGCCATCGCTTCTACCACGTGGTCAGTGACGAATGGCTTGTCAGCAATCCCATCGGCTTTGCCAGATGGTTCGAGTCGCGTATGAGGCTGGCGACCCTGCTGCTCGAGAAACGGCTGCTTGAAGCACGGGTTGCCAGGATCGACGATCTGCCGGCGTTCCGCTGGAAGACCCCGCTCCAGCGCGCCGTGCAACTGCTGAAGCGCCACCGGGATATCTTTTTCGCAGACCACAGCGAACTGAAACCTGCCTCGAACATTCTGACGACCTTGGCAGGTATGGCTTATCGAGGAGAAAGCGGGCTCGCCGAAACACTCAACCGGTGCCTCGACGAGATGAACCGACTCGTCAATCGCAACGTTCCCCGCGTGGCGAATCCCGTGAATCCAGCGGAAGATTTCGCCGACAAGTGGGGCACGTCCGATGGCCAGGCAAAACGGCTCGAAGAATGCTTTTGGAATTGGCTTGCCCAGGCGAAAGCAGATTTTAATTCGATCCGTACTTCGACAGATACGGAATTCATCGCTGAGCAGGCGCTCAAGAAACTCGCGGTGCGGCTCGACTCGAGAGAGCTGCTCGCCAAGGTAGGCTTCGCGACGCCCATCGTCCGGCTGACTCCGCGCGTCCAGACCGTTAGTGAAAGGCCAGCGCGACCCTGGGGGCGTTGACCCCCTTTGGCGATATGGTCCCGGGACTCGATCGCTTTCTCGAGCAACAACCGTATATGAGTATCAAGCCGGGCTCCAAGCCCGGATTGGTGATCGAGGGTAAGTTCTGCTTTTCCGCTGAATCTCCCGGTTGCAAAGGGATTACCGATAATTACGAGCTCGTTCTAGAGATCCCTGAAAGGTTTCCGAAAGAAGTCCCGCGTGCGACCGAATGTGGCTATCGGATTCCGCGCACGCTCGCCTTTCACGTGAACGCCGACGGAAGCCTCTGCCTCGGTTCTCCACTTCGACTCCTGTTGAAGCTCGCAGAGTACCCATCACTTCCGGGATTCGCAAGCAAGTGCCTGGTTCCTTACCTCTACGCTATCTCTTACAAATTGAAATATGGTGGAAAGCTGCTTTTCGGAGAACTGGGCCACGGAACGCCGGGGGAGCTGGCGGACTATGCAGATCTGTTTGGCTTGCAGAGCCCCGACGCGGCACGCCGCGCTTGGGAGCTTCTGCGCATGAAGAAGCGCATCGCTAATAAACGGCGTTGCCCATGCGGTTGCGGAAGGCGCCTCGGGAAATGCGACTTCAATTGGACGATCCGGAAATTCCGCAGGCTTCTGAACAGTCCAGGGTTCAGCCCATGAGGGATATCGTCAGGGTCTTCTCCCCCGAACTAACAACAACATAAACCCCTTCCTTATCTTCGCAATGCCTGCCTAGTGCGGCACTAAACACTCGTCTAATCCCTTGTCGAAATGCAGTCCCTGACTTTTAGAAGTCTCGTCGGGACGGGTGGATTTGAACCACCCAGCTCCCGGCTACTTTGTGCTAATCGAACGGTGCCCCTATGGTGCAGGAACAGGGGGCAGGTTTAGCGGGCCGGGTCACCCACTGAGTGGTCACCTATTGATTCACGTGGCAGTAGGAGGGCGTTCAGCAAGCAAACGAACACTGCACCTGGAACTTGTGTAGGACGTTTCTATTTCTGCACTTCAATTTGAGTTGGCTGCTCAGCAACAATCTCCGGAACACCCCTATAGTCCTTAATGAGGCCAGTTACGCACACTGTTTTGTTTGCGTACCTGGTTTCAGGATCGCCAAATTTGCTACGGTCGCTGCCCCAGATTAGAATTGTGAAAACCTCTTTCGGATATGGCTGATCGAGATTTAAGAATGTGGGACTACCTTTACTCCTAGCAGCGTAGTGAGTGCTGGCGACATTCCCGCAAACGGTTGCTCTTTCGCCTATATGGTTTTTTGCTTCTGATGTTGTCAGGTGCCCGGATTGTGCGAAGAGAAGTATCGCAGTCGCAGTCAAGGAGACCATGAGCCCCGCTAATCTAACTTTCCGCATGGATTCACCGCCAAACATGAATTCTGCTAACAACGTGACCATCGAACGCCGCCGACATTACTCTGCTATGAGCCTTCACTCGCCGATAACAATAAATGGACCCCAGAAGTAGGGACTCTTTGACCCGCTTGCGAACACCGCATTTCGTGCTTCTGCCAATGCAACGCTTTTCTTTTTCCCGTCCAACAAATTCTTATAATAAATCTCCATAAGCAAGGCCGTTGATTCGTCCGAGACTTGCCACAGGCTCACCGTGACACTTGCCGAACCGGCTGCAAGAAACGCCCGACCCAAGCTCATGACGCCTTCGGCTCTGCTTATCTTCCCGCTCCCTGTATTGCATGCGGACAAAACCACAGACTCAGACTGGAGTTTAAGATTAAGAATCTCGGACATCGAAAGAAACATATGATCTGGTGTGATTCCATCATAGGACAGCACCAATGATGGCTCTTGAACACCCGTATCGACAGGCAGCACCCCGTGCGTTGCAAAATGCAAGAACCTAAATCTTGACAGGTCCGTATCAAGCAACTCGTTCTTTGTTGCATTCACTCCCAAGCGCACCTCCGCGACCTCTCTCCTTTCCCTCAAAAGCGAAGCAATGCTCTGTACTTCAGCGGCAGTGCCAGGCAACCTTTCGAACGAAAATCCTCTGGACTTCAGCTTATCTGGGTCAGGTGCTTGTTTTAGTTCATCATTCGGGAGGTTTTGCGCTCCAAGTACAGAATTCTTCTCCGACGATTTCAGCGCTTGGGCCACTTCAAATCTCTCATCCTCCGGTGATGTGATCGGGTCTGCTATCCCAAGGAATGCCGATTGCCAATTGGATGGATGAGTGGCAGTTCTCGCAAGCCTCAGAGAGACAGCCGACGGATAGTACGTGGTAGGCTTCCTGAGAAAGACAAAATCCCCCTTTGACGCACGAGGAGAAAACAATTCAAACGGCAAGACGAACAGCGCATCGTCGGGAATAAAGATGATCTCACTTGAGTTGACAATTATCTTCTCCACTTCGGGGGGAAAGAGAGAAGCAAACAATTCCTCAGAGATTCCCCAATCGACCGCTTCAGCGTGACCCGCGTTGAGCGTCTTCCGGACTGCTGAGAGTCGCTCAAGAAACCACGATCTGTTTCTCGGGATTTCATAGAACGCAGCCAATTCACTATTCGTCCCGTTTTGACCCCGAATGATCCATGCGAAAGTAGAGTCTTCGGTCATCTTAAATTCGACCAGGGTCTCTCCTTTTCTCAAGGGAAGCGTTGATATTTGAATTTCCTCGGGATAGGCGATAGCCGCATACTGTGGCGAAACCCTTCGCAAGTCTGTCACGAAAGACTGAATCTGGCTCTCTACCGATGAAAGCTCCGTTTCCAGAGTGGCCTTCGTTTCCCTCTTGCCGGGCTCCAGGGATTCTGAAGCGGCCTCCACCTTCGCAGTGAGGCGATCCCGTTGTGAATACAGCGCCAGCTCACGTTCTTCAATGGATACAGGGAGCGAATGCCTCATCTGAAGCGTGAACATTTGCCCCCAAGTATCGGCAAATTGCCGTGCTTTGTTTTTCTCAGCGTATTCCAGAGCTTCGGACGCGAACCTGGTTTCGTTTTTAGGTGTTTGCTTGCTCATGGAATAGAGCAAGAAGACTAACTCGTCATAGATATAGGTGTAGTTTTCTGAGAGTGATTTTTGTTCCAGCGGTTCTAATTTGCCCTTGACGCTTTCGATCAGAGAGATGAGTTGTCTATATGAAGCTAAAGAATCATCAAATCTGTGTTCCAACTTCAACAATCGCGACTCTGCGTACATAAAGCGCGCACGTAGATAAAGGTCCGCAGACTTGGATGCTAGTGGACGGGCATCATTCAACGATGCTCTGGATTCTTTCAGGTGCCCACGAAGACCCTCCGCCTCAGCAAAGCTGATAAGGCCGTGGGCGAGACAGTCAGTGTTCTTCTCTTTACGGCAATTCTCAATACTCTCGGTCGCGATGTTTCCAGCCTCGGAGTATTTGCCTGTTTGAAGGTAAATCTCCAGGAGGTCCAACTCAAGAGTCTTTCCGTACCCCAATTCGAGTGCTCTCTTATAGCACTCCTGTGCTTTATTGAAGTCCTTTAAGGCAGAGCTCCTGTCGGAGTAGATCGTCGTCAATTCGGCCCAACAGTCTGACTGACCAGACTTGTTTCCGATTTTTTCAAAAATCGCAAGTGCCGTTTCCGATTCCGCGATTGCATCTTCCCACCGCCCAATCAGTGTATCTAACGAGGAGATTGCCAAATGCGAGTATGCGCAATGCTCCAAATCCTCGGCCTCGTTCGTAATTTTCACGGCATCCCGAAAGGAAGCCTGTGCTTTCGCAAACTGACCCTGAGACTGGTAGAACAGACCTAACGAATAATCTGCAAAATACTGGTTAACAGTTCCAGCGTTGTTGGCCGTCCTCCGTGCATCCAGAAGTTCTGATAGGGCCTTATCTAGTTGACCAAGTTCGTACGAGTCGCGCCCCAGATTGCGCAGCGAGATCGTCTCGCCCACCGCGTTGTTCACTTCTTGAAACAACGCCCAAGCTCTTCCGTGATAGTCCTGCGCCTTGGCGAAACCTCCTTGAGCCTGGTACACATTCCCCAAACCCAACAGGGCCTGCGCAACGATGTTTTGTTGCTTTGCCTTTTGTGCAAGGTCCTGGGCTCGTAAGTAGTGTTCTATCGCTCGGTCGTACTGAGCCACCCCAAGAAAATAATCCCCCATCACAACGAGCGTTGCCGCCTCTTCAGTCACAGCCCCGACTTCTTGATACAACCTCACAGCGGTGTTTAGGTACTCAAGCAAGAGCTTTTTGGCTGTCTCGGAAGAATCGGAAACTAATGCTAAGGCGGTACGTGCATAGGCTCCGGCAGCCGCTTTTTTGTCTCCAGCAGACAGGAATTTCTTGACCGCCGAATCTATTTCCGCATTGGCCTGGTCGTACAATTGCGCACTGGCCATGGACCTCGCAAGTTCAACGAACAGCTCAGGATTGTCAGGTGCTTTTTTGATTAATCCTTCAAGGGAACTTTTGGCAGCCGCAATGTTCCCAGTTTGAGCGTGCACCATGATAGTTGCAGCTTCTGCGCGAATCATGGTTTGTTCGTCATTTGCCTTCTCTGCAAGGGCTAGGCACTCTGCACTTTTCTGCTCGGCGTCAGCATACTTGCCTTGTCTTGAATAAGACAACGCAAGTATGCACGTGGGTTCTGCTCTCAAGGCGCTCAGATCACCCTTAAGACCTTCCACCATGGACAGAGCATCATTGGCGTACTTTTCTGCGAGAAGCGCGTCGGATCCGTTCGTTGCATAATATCGGGCCAATGCATCAACCAGTGCGAGTTTCTCTGTGGCCAGCATAGGACCAACTTCTAGCAGTATTTCCGTAAGTTCCGCCGCTCCCCCTGGCGTCTGGGCAAGTTGAAAGGGAAGATTAAATATCCGCTGCAGGTTCGCATCTTCGGCGGGTTTGGGAGGCTGGCCGTCACGTAGATGCAAAATGCACGAGAAGATTAGCGATTCGGCCAATCTACCTTCCTTCTCGCGTTGCTCCACGAGATCTCGGATGTTTAGGTCTTTCAAACGCTGGTCCAGATACTGAACTTCTGCCTGTTGGGACTTTTCATCTTTCAAGTGAAATGAGACAAAGAATGCACGGTCGATCGAGATGAGTTCTTCCGTGGGGAGTGCCGCAGCCCTGTAAATGTCGCTGAGCGAAACGTACGCCAAATGAACGGTGTGATTGTCGATCTTTTCGTCGAAAGGACCGGGGCGTACTAGGATTATTGCCTTTTCAAGTGCATCTCGCGTTTTACCGGTATCCCCCGCTTTTTGATAGATTCCCGCTTGCATCATGTATGACGCAAATTCGATTTCACGTAAGCCGTGCTGTTTTGCGTAGTTCGCTACTTCCTCCACAAGGGGAATTGCTTCCTTTCCTCGTCCCGAGTTCAGCAACAGAAGTGATTCAGCGAACACCACCTGATCGAACGAACTATCGTTTTGCAACTTTCTATAAAGGTCGGCGGCTTCCGCATAATCCCTTAAAGCCTCGTCCGTCCTCTTGAGGGCATTTTCAAGGTCAGCGAGCTTCTGTTTCGCTTCGGCCTCTCCCGCAAGAAATCCTTGTTCCTGGCTCACGGCATATAGCTCTTGCCAGATTTCGATTTCCTTGTCCTTTTGGTTGACGGTTTCCAAAACACTCGCAAAGCCTTCGAGCAAGGAAACTCGGAACACAGGAAGTCGTAAGGCATATGCCAAACACTCTCTGTTTTTGGAGTCGGTCGTAAATTCGTTCAAATCTCCGATGCGAAGCAGATCCAGCTGTCTTATGGCTTCGTCTGCCTTCCCTTTTCGAGCCGAAACAAACGCATAGCTTTTCTCAGCTGATAGAAACGCATTTGTGTCCCTTACAAGAAGGGCCTCAGTTCGAGCTTGAACTAGGGAGTCGATGGCTTCATTGTCTTTCCCCGTTACTCCAAGAAGCCAGCTCTTGTAAACGAGATGCAATGCCTCAAATTTGAAGCCATTCAATTTGTCAATCCTGAGCGCTTCATCGATGGCATTCGACGCTTCGTCGCTCTTTCCAACCAATAACTTGAGCCTCGTCAGCTCACCCAGGCCTCGCGCCTTTCCATAGAGATTCCCCGTCTTGGCTGTTAAGGCCAAGGCCCTCGTTACCAGATCGAGGGCTTGTTGATTGTTCCCCTTCATCTGTTCTTCTACAGAAAGCGAGATTAATATGTCTGCCTCTAGAACCTTCCTTCTGGCATCCATTGAGTCTTGCAACGCTTTTCTTAGAAGAACGAAAGCCTCGGCAGTCTTCGCCTGTGCTATGAGGACAGAAGCAAGGTACGCTTCAAGAACGGCTCGGTCACCAACGAGTCCCCGATTGTCCGCTATCTGAAGGGCTTTCTCGATCTCGGCGACCCACGCTGAAGTGTTGGCCGCTCTGCAGGAATCAACCCCGACATGCAACAATTCGCGAATTTCCGGGTCGGTGGGAGCCAATTCGGCTGGGATCGAATGATCCGCGGTGTCTCGCGTTTGCGCCGCGGCACACGCGGGTAAGCATAGGAGCAAAAAGTTGAAGCAGAGGAGGAATGTGAATTTAGCAGAGCGTGTGGATTTGCACATTGCCGATCGCAAAAAACACACTTTCAGAGAACCGTGGGACGACACCTTTTCAAATGATGCAACGCCTTGGGTTCGGTGTGAGCAAAATCTTATCCAGATGTACCGTACTGGGCCTCAAACTAGCCTCCGACCGCTAAAGAAACCAGGTCAGGTCCCACTCCCGATGACTTCACTGAAACCGTCTTCCCAGACGATGGTTTGAAGGTCCATTCCGAGAAACCGCCGAATGCATTCAGATTCGAACCTGTCAGAATTGCCCCGTCCGGAGTTTCGGCGATTAGGCCGATAGCAACACCTTTTGGATCTCGAACTATGTAAGACACGATGTTCGAGTAGATAGTCTTTGACACAAGAAGGCCATCTCTCGTGCTGGCCACATAGTGCAATCCTTTCTCGGTTACGGACCGGCGTTCCACTCCTCTGGACCTGGCGGCGAGGCTCTTGTTTACGAAGTCCTTGATCACATCGACCGCAACGGCGTAATTCAAGTTTTGGCCTTCTTCGCTCATCGCGACCAAGCCAAGCATGTTTGCATTATTATCGAGCACAGGCCCGCCCGAGTTTCCCGGATTTATCGCTGTCTGTAGTTGGAGTACCTTTGCGAAGTGTTTCGAGCCGTCTGAGTATTCCCAGTCGTAGTTGTCCCGGACCTGACTTACAACCCCCGTGCTGTACGACCACAATTGGCCGTGAGGGTGGCCGATCACGTGGATGTCCTCTGCGACTTGGACTGAGGAGATTTCACCCAACTTCACTGGGATTAGACCGGCAGGAGGTTTAACCATTTTGACCACCGCCAAATCAGCTTGCTCGCTCTCGGCAATGAGTCTTATGCCGTAAGCCGAGTTCTTATCTGGCTCGGTCCCGAAAGCTGGCTTCAGAAAGACTATTCCCGACTCGAAACCATTGATTACGTGCCAATTCGTCAAAACGTAGCCAGCCGGATCAATGATCACCCCCGCGCCGAGACCAGACTCTGTGACCTTATCGTCCTTGAAGTTCGCGGTCAGCACCATCACGACACTCGGAGATACTTTCCGAAAAACGGCAATCCCGGTTTCACCTCTTGTCAGAATCGGTTCGTGGAATCTCGGAAGTACATCGAGGCCTTTCGAATACGTCCGGCAAGCACTAATCAGCTCTTGCAATTCGGCATAGTCCACCAAATCGGTTTGGCTATTGTCCGCAGCGTTTGAGTAGGTGAGTGATTTCAGCGTCTGCAAAGGAGGAAGGGCGCTGGCTCTATCTGCTTGCTGTGCCTCGCTGTAGGGCCCAAGAATGACAACAATGATGAACGCCGCACCCAGAAGGACGGTCAGTTGCTGTTTTCGGAGAGACACGTTCTTTGCCTCCAATGCCCAGTCAATACCGGATTGTGAGCCGATGTGTCCGCAGTCTATTTGACATATACTAACTCTTTTCGGTGAAGGAATCAGCGCGATGCGCGAGCCTCATATCGCGTCGCCAAATGTATGCGCCCGGAGTGCCTCATCTCTTAGAACGCGTCATTCCCTTTTTCTTGCACGAGAGTTCGTGCGAAGAGGGCTTACCCGCGTGTTCTACCTATCAATGCTTTACTCGGCGGAAGATAGGCCGTAGTCCGCTTCCGCTGTAAAGCCCGCTTGTGCAGCTCCGCTCGGTGTGCCCCAACCGTGCTCGCTTCCGCGCCCCTCCGGGCTTCGCTGAAATGCGCTTCGGGGCTTGACAGCCGCGAACCACGGCCAGGACCCGCCTCCAGTAAAGCATGTTGTTTTTTATGCCCTAAAAGGGCCTGAAAACAATAACTCACACTGGAGCGAACACAATGCCTAGCGTCTACGAAATCATCACCGACAAAATCATCAAGCAGCTTGAATCCGGCGTGGCTCCCTGGCGCAAGCCCTGGACCTGTCAGACTCCCGCTAACCTAATCACGCACAGAGAGTATCGCGGCCTCAATGTCTTTACCTTGGTCTCGCAGGGATTCGCTTCACGATTCTGGCTTACCTTCAATCAGGCAACGAAGCTGGGCGGGAGGATTCGCAAGGGCGAGAAGTCTTCCCTCGTCATTTTCTGGAACGTCGGCGACGAGCAAGAGACGACGACGCCAGACGGCAGGAGAGAGAGTTCGCGCCCTTTTCTGCTCCGGTACTACAGCGTGTTTAATTTCTCGCAGACGGAAGGGATAGACATTCCCGCATCCCTCCTGCAAGAGACGCGCACCAACAATCCCATCGAAACGTGCGAGCAGATTGTGGCGAACATGCCGAACCCACCAGCGTTCCAGCAATCCGACAAGGCATGGTATTCACCCAGCAGCGACGTGGTCGGGATGCCAGCACGCGGCCTCTTTGATTCATCGGAGGAATTTTACCCCGCCGAATTTCACGAATTGGGTCATAGCACAGGACACCCAAAGCGCCTCCACCGCGAGAACTTCGACAATCCTGCTTCGTTTGGTTCGGAATCCTACTCGAAGGAGGAACTGATTGCGGAGATGACCGCCGCCATGCTGTGCGGCATCGCAGGAATCGAGCAGAAGACTCTTGAAAACTCCGCGGCCTATCTCAAGACGTGGATTGCACGGCTCAGGTCTGATTCTCGGTTGCTTGTGTCCGCCGCCTCGCAGGCACAGAAAGCGGCTGACTTTATCCAAGGCAAAACCGCCGCACGTCAGGAAGCTGAGCCGGACGCCACTTAGGTCAGGCGTCATGTCGGTGGGGATTCCTTGCGCGTCCCTCGGCAAATCGCCTAGTCTTTTGGTATTCTCGCGGCGGGAGGGTAAACCTGTGACGACTCCTGAAGCTAAACTCGAATACCGAATTGAGCGGGATGGCGACAAGTTCGTCGCTATCGCCTCGGATCAAGAGACCGTGGGCGTCTACGACACCGAGGAACAAGCCCAAGCGGAAATTGCTCGTGAGAAGCGAGACGACGCAATTTGGGAACGAACCAAGGAATTGATGCGAAACACTGTCGTTACGATTATGACCGAATTTTCCTTGGACCTAGAGACGGCACTGTTCTGGGTCAATTCCGCATCGGGAATGACTGCGCTAGCGATGGACGATAAGCCTAAGCATTGAACGGGAAGTTTGCGGGCCGATGTCTGTCTCACTTCTATGACTTGCCGTGCCCCCCTCGGGGCAATTCCGACAGCGCGGACAATCCACCCCCGACAATCCTCATAGCCACTCCCGTGACTCGGCCGATTATTTCGGCCTCATCAAGATGGGAGAACCTGCGAATCGGCTGCGGTGAGGTGATGTGGGGCACCAGAATGAGTTGTCCGTCTTTCAATTCGCACCAACCACAGGCATAACCATCCCGAAGCTCGATGAAATAGATCGGGCGCTCCAACTCTTGCCACCATACGCCGGTCTTGATCTTTGTCTCTGTCGGGTCGATCTGCAGGAACGACCCAGGGAGGATTACCGGGTAAAGAGAGTAGTCGCGCAATCCCAGATAGCCGTAGAGCGACCTTCGCAGGTCGAGTTGCCGAATCAACGTCACCGGCACCTCTCCCCACACTTGCACCAATCTCGTTAGAAGCTGCGTCCCCTCAGCATGGAATTCCTGGCGCACTCGTACCGGTAAAGGGATTGTGCCCTCGTCCGTATCCGCCGAGTCGCCTACAAGGTGGGTTGCAGGCCATTTGAACATCGCTTGGTCCTTGGCTGCGTCCGAGAGGTTGACCCCGAAGATTGCCAGGAGCTCCTCGCAGCGGCGATGGTAAACGACACTCAGCGAGTAAAATTTATGAATTCCGGGAACATACGTGCCATTTTCGATCATCCGCAACCAGGAGTGGGAGATTAGGTAATCCGGATTGCCCTTCACTTGGGCCAGTTTCTGGCCTCGCCGTTCCACTTCGCGCTGCGACAAACGCAGACTCTCTCGGAGCTTCTTGAGACGTTCTCCAGGGCGCGAACTAGGACTCCGTGACCCCATCTCGCGGCAATAGTAACGAGGACATCGTTAACTGTCCAGCCAAATGATGCCTGCAACATGCCCGGTGTCCACTTTGTTATTTACTTGGAGCCCGGCAACAAATACGGTCAGCAATCACTTTTTTCACACATTGGTCCCGATTTTCCCTATGCACGTCTGGTTTTTGCTGAGAGGTCGGTCCTGTCCCCATGCGACGCCAGACGCACCCCGAATTTGGGAAAACGAAACCATCAAAAACACCCGATGAGACCGTGCTCGGAAAAACGGCGCTCCATCCCGGTCTCAAACCGGCAGAGAAACTTCGTGAGATTCTGCGCAGGAGAAACATGAGTCTATTGCAAGTGTCCAAAGAATCTCGGAGATTGTTCCCAGGGCAATCGCTCTATCACATTCCTCACAACCTCTACTTTGATTTGCGCGACTGGGGATTCACTCCCAATATTTATCAGCTCATCGCGCTCAGTTGCGTCTCCGGGTACAGTCTCATCCATTGGCTGTCTGTGTTCGGCCTTCATTTGGATGACATTTCGCGCTTACAGATGCGCCTGTCATTCCCGCAGACAATGCTTCTCGACTCAGCACTCTATGATAGCCACGCGCTTTTTCAATGGTTCGAGGGGAAAGGCGATCCGTCTTTGCGAATAACTCCGCTCATTCAGATCCTCACCCAAAACGTCACGGAACGAGTCTCCGCGTTGCAGCGAATCAACAGGGTGTCCTTCATCTACGCGAAGGTTGGGATCGAGGATGACTTCTGCTTCCCTGAACTGCTTCCGGGCAGCATTGTTCGAGCCGACCCCCGTGCTGCCGAAGTGAGGCTCGCGGCAATGGGTAACAAAGTCTCCCATGATCTCTTCCTCGTGGAACACGCTCGGGGTCTGAATTGCTGCCGCCTGCAGCAAGTTGCCCCACATAGGGTCGCACTCGTGTCCACAAAACTAACCGCGCCGCGGATGGAGCTTCAAGTCGGAACCGAACTCAGAATCCTGGGGGCAATAGACATGGAAATCCGGAGCCTCAAAAAGAGAAACCTTGCCTCAGATTTCCGAACGCTCCCAACCCCGAGAAGCCGGGAACTCCTTCAACCCGATGCTCCCAGTACTGACTTCCGTCACTTGCTCCGCGAAGGCAGACAGCGCGCCGGCTTGTCCTTCCGGGAGGCATCAGCCATGACTCGCAAGATAGCGCAGGAACTCGGCGATCAACGTTATTTCACAGCTATCGGCTCCCTCTCCGATTACGAATCCGCCGAAGCACCCCCACGCCACATCCACAAGATCGTGACCCTTTGCACGCTCTACTCCATCGGGTTTTGGCACTTCCTGCAAGCATCGGGGCTCGCCATGGACAAACTCGGGCAGAAAGCGATTCCAGAAGCCTTAACAGAAGCCGAACATCGGGCTGCTAGTTCACGCCGTAAACATCGAGAGGCACAAGGAACGAAAGGAAGTTCCTTCATCAATCTTCTCGTGGACCGCTTCGAAGAGATCCCGTTGTTTCTCCGTAACGCACTTCCGGAACTCTGCGGCATGTCGCGCCTTGCACTGCGCGATGTGTTCTGGGCCGGAGAAATGGGGCAGGACTTTCATGCCCCACTGCGAGGTGCAGCATTCTTAGTTGTCAACCAACGCATGAAAACAGCCGTCGTTTCGGAAACGGAACCGGAGTGGAAGCAGCCCGTATATCTCCTTGCCCGACGCGACGGATCGTATTTTTGCGGGCGGTTCGCTCTGGCGGACAACATAACCGTACTCCACCCGCTCTCTGCAAGGCCCTCAAGTCCTAAACTTCACGAGAGTCGAGGTGATGCAGAGATAGTCGGCCAAGTTGTGACCGTCTTGAGACGGATTGCAGCCAGAAGTTGACCCTCTGGCGAACAGCGCGGCTTTCATCCGATAACCCATACTTCCCTTGTTTTCATCGCTTTTCGTCCTCCCATGTCGGAATCTCGAACACTTCGGCTTTATTCTGGCCCTCAACCTGGCAACGCGCTTAGGTTATTCCATCAGGCTGAATCGCAGCCGGCCGTTCGGAATTCATACGGAACATGCTTCCTTCGGAATTGCTGTGGCTGTACCAGAGAATCCGGCCTCTTCTTGCCTGGCATTTGGCCAGTTTTTTGTGCCTTACGGCGGCGAGCGTGCTCGCACTGGTCAATCCGCTGGTACTTATGTGGGTAATCGACCGCGTCCTGCCAAATCGGAACATTGCCCTACTGATCTGCACAGTTACTGCGATTTTCTTAAGCTCAGAGCTGCGGCCCATCCTGTCGAGCTTTGGCGGGTATTTGACACTTTTGGCTTCGCAAAGAACCGTGGTTTCTATTCGGAAGGAAATCCTTGAAAGATTAGATTCCCTGTCCGCCGAATACCACGAGAACACTCCCGTGGGGGCGAGACTCTATGCACTTCGGGAGCCGATCGAGGAGGTTGCGTATTTCGGATCAGACCTGGCTCCTGCCATCCTGCGCACGGCGCTTGTGACCGCATTCACTCTCTCCGCAATGCTGATCTTGAACCCTCGATTGACGGCGCTGGTTCTTCCCGCAATTCCGGCGTTTGTTTTCGCTCGTCGCCATTTTCGCGCCCTGCTTGCGGAACGATCCGACAAAGTGCACGCCACGAGAACGGAACTGAGCGCTTTCCTTGAAGAGCACATGTCTTCGGTCCTGCAGATTCAACAACTACAGCAGGAAAAGAGGCAGGAAAGGCGCGCCTTTCATTTCTTTGCAGACGTGGCCCGATCCCAAGTAAAGCTGGCCGCCGGCGGCATCCAATTCACAAGTTGGACCAATCTTCCGATAGCTGCCGCAGCAGCGTGCATCATAGGGTTCGGTGCCTGGGCAGCTCTCCATGGCGTCATGACAGTCGGTGGCCTCGTCGCATTTTACAGCTATGTTTTCCAACTCTTTGACCCCCTCAGTGGTGCCCTCGAAACCTACGCACGAGCGCAGCGAACCTTTTCCAGCATCCGTCGTCTCCAAGCAATTCTGGCCTTGCGCCCAACTGTGACGGATCAAAACCGTGGCCCCGAGATGCCGCATTCTACGCTGTTTCATATGCGTTTCACCGGTGTGTGTTTCGGATACGAGCGGAAGAAAGACTTTCTGACGATTCCCACTCTCTCCATCGAGAGCGGAGCGCGTGTCGCCATCGTTGGTGAAAATGGCGCAGGCAAAAGCACGTTTGCGAAACTAGCTGCGCGGCTCTACGACCCGGACCGTGGGTCCATCACCATCGGGGAATCGGAAGTCAGGAATATCCCGCTGAAGAAGTTTCGCTCACTCGTCTGCTACGTACCCGCCATTCCGGTTCTTTTCGACGAAACTCTGACAGAAAATCTTCTACTGGGGAATCCACTCGTCGGTGCTCGGCAACTGGAAGCAATCATCGATCTTCTTGAGCTCCGCTCTTTTGTCGCATCGCTCCCACACGGATTGTCGGAGCCTCTGGGCCCTGCCGGGTGTCAACTGTCCGGTGGCCAGCGGCAAAGACTAGCCCTGGCTCGTGCCCTGTTGCGAAGGCCCCGCATATTGATTCTTGACGAAGCGACCTCCGCCCTGGACCCTCCAGCGGAGCTCTCTCTCCTTCACAGGATTCCCGAGTTTCTGCCGGGAGTCACAATCATCTTCATCTCGCATCGCCTCGGAAATGTTGCATGGATGGACCGCGTACTTGTTTTCCATCAGGGCAGAATCGTCGAAGACGGGCACCACCATGACCTGGAACTCTCTGGGAGCTTCTATGCGAAGTTGCATCGTGCTTCGGGGGTAAGCCGACTTGACAATCTGCCCTAAAAGAGATTCCTCCACAGACAAAGACGAGCTCTTCACTCAAATTCGCCAAAACATGACCCGAATCTGAACGCGTGCAGCCTGCCGACTCTCGCGTTACGCGGCCCTAACTGCCCTATTCAGAGTAAATTGCGAATTCCATTTCCTGGTTCACGAACAAATGAACGCGGTTGTGGATGTCAACCTGTTTTCGTGACAGTGTCCACTGCATATTCTCATTCGCTCTTGGAATCAGCAGGAAAGGGGATAACCCGTGCTGAAGATAGCCGAAGGAGTGCGGAGCACTCACGCCCGCGACGGTGCAGTCATTCTCGACATCCATCACGGCCAAATGTTCACCCTCAATCTCGTGGGCTCCAAAATCCTCGAAATGCTGGAGCGCGGTTGCCCGGAAACCCAGATGGTCGAGGAAATCAGCCGCAAATTCCGCATTCGCCCCGAAATTGTCGAACGGGACGTTCGTGAATTCCTGGAGTGCCTCGAAAAGCACCGGCTTGTTGAGTCTCACGCACCAAACAGCGGCGCATGACCCACACGAGAGGATGATTTGAACACACAACTACAAGACGATCGGGACACGTACCGCCTCATCATCACTCGCCGTAATGGCTCCGAACTGTTGTGTCTGCCCGATGGTCCGTTCCATTCATTGCCTTCCGTTGATATCCCACGGTGGCAAAGAGTCGCGGAGCCAATCAGAAACGCAGTGAACACGCATTTCAACTTGGATGCCTATTCTCTTTTTACATGCCCTTGCGAAACGCCAACAAGCGAGACACGCCGCACCCTTTTTCAGGCGATGGAATGCGTCCGTCCGGACGGCCCCGTCCCACGGACAGCATCCTGGGTCCCCATCTCCTCGCTGATGATTGATTCCTTTCGGGATGCGCAGGATTTCCGTAGCATTTGCAACGCCCTCAGGGCTCTCTCCCACGACACTGAAACTGGCAATGAAGGTCCATTTGCCAAACCAGGATGGCTGCGCGAGCTGTGCAACTGGATTGCGCAGCAGATTGAACCCCTGAAGTTCAGACTCACGGGCAATTTCCGGCAACTGAATGCGAGCTCCTCGTTCAGCCTGATACGCTTCGAAACGACGGACGCCGCTTTCTGGTTTAAGGCTGTAGGCGCGCCAAACCTTCACGAATTCGCAATTTCGCAGACCTTGGCACGGTCGTTGCCCAACTACGTTCCAAGCGTCCTTGCAACAAAACCCGAATGGCGCGGGTGGCTCATGGCCGATGGCGGTGGCGTGACTCTCAACGATGTCCAAGATCCCGTCGCCTGGCAAACTGCCCTGACCACGTTCGCTAATCTGCAAATCGATTCCATTGGACTAGAAGACGAGTTCTTGGAAGCCGGGTGCCGGGACTTGCGCTTGGCGGCATTACTCGAATTGGTTGACCCCTTCCTTGACGCCATGGCCGGTCTAATGAAGCAGCAATCGAAAGTGCCGCCGCCAATTCTCTGCCAACAGCAACTATTGGACATGAGCGCGGTATTGAAGGACGCTCTCCTGTGCCTGGGGGCGCTGAGAATCCCCGATGCGTTGGGCCACAGCGATTTCAATCCCGGCAATATCATTGTTGGCCCCGAGCGATGCACTTTCCTTGACTGGGCCGAAGCCCACGTCGGCCATCCGTTCCTGACCTTTGAATATTTTCTTGCGCATCTCCGGAAAGATTATCCGAAACTCACGCCTCTCGAGAGTGAGCTGAGAGCCTCCTACTCTCGCATCTGGAGCTCGCTCGCATCACCCGAGCAGATTGCGCAAGCCCATTCGTTCTCTCCACTTGTCGCGGTCTATGCCTATGCGGTGTCAAGCAATGTTTGGCGAGATCCCGAACGCCTGAAGGTCCCCGGCTTCCAAGGCTATCTGCGAAGCCTGACCCGGCGGATGAAACAGGAAGCAGACTCAATGCAGCAACGGAGGGTCGAATGTCCCAACTGACCGTTTCCCTGCCTTCCTCAACGCCAGACCCGGTGACGGAGATTTTCCACGGTGTCTCTGTCACCGATCCCTATCGCTGGCTCGAAGACCAGGACTCTTCTCGCACGCGCGCATGGATCGAAGAGCAAAACCGCTATGCCCGCTCCTATCTGGACAATATCTCAGGACGCGAGCGCATTCGTAAACGCATTCGAGAATTTCTCGCCGTCGAAACCTATGACTCACTGCAAATCGCCGGTGGCCGCTATTTCTTCAGGAAACGGCTGCCGGACCAAGAGCAGCCTTGCATCTACATGCGTGAAGGCACAGACGGAGAGGACCGTCTTCTGATTGACCCCTCGGAACGGGGGACCGGCAAGTACACGGCCGTGAAGCCACTTCGTGTTTCCCCTGACCGTCGGTTGCTCCTGTACGAGGTGAAGGAAGGGGGAGAGAGAACAGGGACTTTTGAGCTGCTGGAAATCGAAACTCGGAACCGCCTCCCCGATCTCCTCCCCCGCGGGTATTTGCGCGGATTCACCTTCGCGCCCGATGGCAAGAGTTTTTACTATGTTCATGAGGCGGTGGACACAAAGCGTCCTTTCTACCGCGCCGCTTATCAGCACCTCCTGGGAACGCGCGCCGATGAAGATCGCGAGATTTTCTTCGCCGGCGATGACGAGAAGATTCGGCTAAGCCTTACTTCTGACAAGAAGCGCCTCGCCTTCTTCGTCCATCGGTTCCTCGAAAACACACTCACAGACATTTACCTGCAACCATTCGACGCGCTGACCCCACCAGAACTCATATTCAGCAACATTGACTATCTGCTAGGTCCACGTTTCTTGAACGACAAAATTCTGGCCATCACCGATCGCAACGCGCCGAATCGAAGGATCGTCGAAATCTGCCTTCGGGAAAACCAAGAACACGAGTGGATCGATGTCGTTTCCGAGACCGACACGCCCATAGGTAATTGGCTCGTGGCTGGCGACTCTCTCTTCGTCTCCTACATGAAAGAAATGATCCATCGCATCTTCATCTTCGACCTCTCCGGGAAAAAGCTGGGCGAGATGCCTATTCGGAGCGACGAAACGCTTCGCCTCGTTGGCGGTTCGCCGGATGGCAACGAGGTACTTCTTGAAACGGAATCCTTCGCCGAACCCATCGGCATCTTCCGTTACTCCGCGAAGACGAACGCGCGCACACTCTGGGCCAAGAGAAACATCCCGTTCGATTCCGAGGACTACAGCTATTCCCAAATCTGGTTCATGTCCAAAGATGGCACAAGAATCCCCATGTACCTCGTGGGCCGCCGCGATGTTCTGACCAGAACCGGCAATCCCACGATCATGACTTCTTACGGGGCCTACGGGGTTTCGATGACGCCGCAGTTCAGCATCTTTGTCGCCTTTCTCATGGAACGAGGGTGCCTGTTTGCTTTGCCCAACATCCGAGGTGGATCGGAGTTCGGTGTCAAGTGGCACATGGCCGCCAAACGGCGCAACCGTCAAACAGCCTTCGACGACTTCCTGTGCGCCGCGGAATGGCTCCTCGAAACTGGGAGAACCGCTCCCGGAAAACTCGGCATCTTTGGTGGCTCCAATTCCGGCCTGCTCGTGGGAGCAGCCCTCACACAACGGCCCGACCTGTTCGGCGCTGTCCTCTGCATGGTCCCGATGCTTGACATGCTCCGTTATCATCTCTTCGATAACGCGCACATCTGGAAAGAGGAATTCGGCACTGTCGAAGACCCAGATGATTTCGCCGTTCTCGCGAAATACTCTCCGTACCATCAGGTTCGGGATGGCGTGGCCTACCCCGCCACGATGATCGTGTCCGGTGATGCGGACCGGAACTGCAATCCGCTCCATGCCCGCAAGATGACCGCCCGGCTTCAGGTGGCCAACACCTCCGATCACCCGATCTTTCTAGATTACAGCAAATTTCGCGGGCACTCTCCTGTGCTTCCTCTGAGCGAACGAATTGAAGCGCTGACGGATCGCATGGCTTTTCTGTGTGACCAATTCCAACTGCCTGTGTGAAAACGGGGGTCTTGGTTATGTCCATTCTTATCCTCAAAGCATATTGGAAACTGATTCTTTTCGATCTCTACTTGGCCCGCCGCAATTTCGCCGCGCTCTACGACAAGGTGCGCAGATACCCGATCGGAAATGAGGCACCGGCCCCTGACGCCATCGAGCGAATCTGCTCTGCCGTTGACATGGCCTGTATCTGGTACTGGAAAGAGGCGCTTTGCCTACAGCGGTCTGCGGCCACGGCATGTCTCCTGAAGAAGTACGGCGTGCCGGCCCAGATGGTCATTGGCGCACAACAGATGCCGTTCAAGGCCCACGCTTGGGTCGAAGTAAATGGCCGCGTGGTCAACGACAAGCCATATACGCCGGAAATGTACGCGGTTTTGGATCGCTGCTAGCAGAGTTCGATTGCAAATCAAAGGCCAAGGGAAACAGTCATGAGCGTTCAGTTTGGAACATGGAATTTTGATGGTAAGCCGATCGACCGGGACTATCTCGAAAAGGTCAGCCCACTTCTTGCTCCGTACGGCCCAGACGGCGCCAGCTCTTATTCCAAGGGAAACATCAGCATCCTATACCGCGCTTTTCATACCACGAAGGAGTCGCGCCGCGAATCGCAGCCGCACGCAACCTCGTCCGGCGCCTTCGTCACCTGGGACGGGCGCCTGGACAATCGCGCCGAACTCGTTCGTCGGTTGGGCGATCTTGTGACCGCGCATTCCACCGACGTTGAGATCGTCTCCGCTGCTTATGAATATTGGTGGGAAGAGTGCTTCGCCATGCTGATCGGCGACTGGGCCCTCTCGATCTGGAACCCGCACACGCGGTCTCTGATTCTCGCGAAAGACCCCATCGGCACACGCCATCTCTACTACTCGTTCGACGACAAGGAGGTATCCTGGAGCACAATTCTGGACCCCCTCGTTCTTCTAGCCGGTAAATCCTTCGCGCTTTGCGAAGAATACATCGCGGGTTGGTTGTCTTTTTTCCCCGCCACCCATCTGACGCCATACGTTGGAATTCATTCCGTGCCGCCGTCGTCGTCGGTGCTCATACGGCCGGGAAAACACACCGTCAACAAGTATTGGGATTTTGATCCGGGCAAGAGAATCCGTTATCACACGGATGGCGAATACGAGGAGCACTTCCGGGTTGTTTTCTCAGAAGCCGTCTGCCGGAGGCTCCGCTCGCACAACCCCATCCTGGCCGAACTAAGTGGCGGCATGGATTCGTCCTCCATCGTGTGCGTGGCGGATACAATCATCGCGAGCGGAGCAACCGAAACACCGCGCCTCGACACCATCTCCTACTACGATGACTCGGAGCCCAACTGGAATGAGCGCTCGTACTTCACCAAAGTCGAAGAAAAGCGCGGCCGCACTGGCCGTCACATCGACGTCAGCTCTCAACCGTCTCTCAGATTTGAAATTGACACTGACCACTTTGTAGCCATTCCCGGTTCCGACGGTGGTCGTCCGTCGGAAACCAGCCTCCAATTCGCGGCATGCATGACCTCCGGGGGAAATCGTGTCTTGCTCTCGGGAATTGGCGGCGACGAAGTCACGGGCGGTGTACCGACACCCACGCAGGAGCTCGAGGACCTTCTCGCACGAGCTAACTTCAGGGAGTTGGCGCACAAGCTAAAGGTCTGGTCGCTCAACAAGAGGAGACCATGGTTCTATCTCTTGTTTGAAGCTGCCCGGGGATTCTTCTCCACCGATCTCGTCGGTGTTCCGAAATACAAGCAGCCGGCCCCCTGGCTGAATGCATCCTTTGTCAGGCGCAACCGCTCGGCCTTGCAGGGGTATGAAAGCAGGCTGAAACTTTTCGGTCCGCCGCCCAGCTTTCAGGAAAACCTTTCCACATTACGGGCCTTACAAAGACAACTGGCGTGTAATACCCTCTGCTCTGACCCACCCTACGAGAAGCGGTATCCCTTTCTCGACCGCAGTTTGCTTGAGTTCATGTACGCCATCCCCCGAGAACAACTTCTCCGCCCCGGCCAGCGTCGGTCCCTGATGCGGCGCGCGCTTGCTGGCATTGTCCCCGACGAGCTCCTGCACAGAAAAAGAAAGGCCTACGTTGTCCGGGCACCCATGCTCGGCGTGTTGGCGGCGTATGAGAGCCTGACCGAGATGAACCAACACATGGTCAGCAGTTCATTCGGAATCGTTGAACGCGACGGTATCGCCGAAGCACTTCATAAGGCTCGAAAAGCGCAGGATGTGCCACTCGTCCTCTTGCTACGCACGCTTGTCATTGAGTCCTGGCTGCGCAGCCTGGTCACGATTGCATCAATGGATACGTCTTTGCCCCAATTGCGTACGAAGTGGGCGAATAAAATCCACTTCGTCATAAAAACGATCTTCTTAGCCAGGAAGAATCTAGCAAGAAAGGAGGTGATGACCCATGAAATATGAAAAGCCACAAATCATCCTGCTGGATGATGCCATCAGTGCAGTACAGGCAATGGACAAGCGTGCACCACTCCAGACTGATCAGCATACCGGCGCTTACAACCAGACGATTTCAGCGTACGAAGCAGACGAATGAAGTCTACTTCGTGAAAAAACAACAACCATCTTCTTAGCTAGGAAAAATCGGAGATAAGAAAGGAGGTGAAACCCATGAAATATCAGAAGCCACAAATCATCCTGCTCGCCGATGCCATCAGTGCAGTACAGGCAGTGGGCAAGCAGGCGCCACTTCAGACTGACCAGCATACCGGGGTTTTCAACCAGACCATTTCTGCGTATGAAGCCGATGAGTAGCACCCTTCAGCCGGAGCGCTCGCAACGGCGAGCGCTCCCTTTTTCATAAGAAGCCGCTGTCATTGAGGTTGTGCGGAGACCTTTCCCAAAAAGGCTCTAAAGAAGCGCCTTGCGGATCTTTTCGAATTTCAAACTCTACGGTTATGTACAATCCAAAAAATCAGGCTCAATATTTCAAATATTTGTCAAACCAGTCGATCATTCTATTGTCGAGATCGATTTGGTTTGCACGGGTCCAAGAAAGGGGTGAGTGATCTTCACCCTCATATTTGGCGTATTCCACCACCTTCCCCAATCTTCGTAAACCTACGAAAATCTCGTCCCCGAGAAATGGCGCTATGACCGAGTCCGCTGAACCGTGCACGATCAACAATGGTGTTTCGATTCGGTCGAAATGGAAAATTGGAGAATTCTCGACGTATTCCTGAGGAAGTTGCCACGGTGGTCCCCCTAACCCACCTTGCCCGTTCTCTAGATTCGCCGTGGCATAAGCCGACCCGTCTCTCTGCATTTGTCCATAGTAACCGACGAGATCCGCGGTACCGTCAGCCTCGATCGCGGCCCTGAAAAGCTTTGTCTGCGCAGTTAGCGCAAGCACGCAGTAACCGCCGAAACTCTGCCCCAGGATCCCCACGCGCTCTGGGTCTGCAACTCCCAGTTCAATGGCTCTACTAACGCCAGGCAGTACGGTCTTGGCAAGATCGACCATCGGGCTGCCGATATGAACACGTGAGTCGGGGAGAAGTACGGCGAACCCCCGAGTCGCAAATAACTGCATGTTGAACGGTCCCTTGCTGACCAGACCAAAGGTTGAAAATTTGTCTGAAAGGGCGCCCCCTCCATAAATCCATACGACGAGGGGGTACCGCTTGCCCTCGTGGTAATCGCTGGGCAGCAACAATACACCTTGCAGCCGCAGCCCATCATCGTCGATCCACTCGATCAAGCGTGGAATGCCCATCTTGTATTTATCGAACTGCGGATTAAGCCTTGTCACGCGATGCGAAGAATTGAAACTCGAGTCACTCAACCACAGGTCCGTGTCATGCTCGGCGTCCTCAGCAAAATAGGCGAGGAGTCTTCCATCCCTGGACACGGCGGTGTAGGAGTTTTGCGCCTCGCACAAATAACACTGCCCTTTTTCAAGGGCCTTTGTACTTTTCCCAGCCGTCAAGTCTATTTTGAAAAAACCATCTTGCTTACCTTCGTCGTCGTGCGCCAAAACAATCGTCGCCGTGCCACCATCTGTCGTCCACAACACGTTATCAGCCACCGAAATCATCTCCTTGATCTGGTGATGCGGAATCTCGGCGACCTCCGATGCCGTGTTCTCCCGTAGGGAAGCCTTCCACAAAGTACCTTTGTCAATGAAATAGAACCGCTCGCCACTTTCGGACCACAGTGGCGTCACCTGCTTGTACTTCGCAGAATGGTTTGGCAACCCCGTCACATTCCGGGGACTTCCACCTTTTGAGTTGACGACGTAGCAATCGTACGTTTTCTCGGCCACCCCTCCAGTATGAAAGGCCAGATACGAACTGCCAGGCGACCAGCTGAATGCCTTGCCGTCGTAGTCGAGCTTTACGTCGGAAGCCACGGCTTTCTCTCGCTGCGTCGAAAGGCTCACACTGATCAGATCGAACAGCACTTGCTGCGAACCAGCCTCTTCGAATCTCTTATCGCTTGTGAATGCAATTTGGGAACCATCAGGCGAAATGGCGAACCAGCAAACTCTTCGTCCCCCAACGATTGTCCGCGATTCTCCATCCGCAACCTCAATAAACTGCAGATCTCGAAAGTCGACATTGATGTTCCACGGATCAGACACCGGCACAGTGCGGCCTGTATTGGAAGTTGGCCGGTACAACTGAACAGTCGACCGTGGCACGATGCCATCCCGCGAGCTTTGCCCAATGGCGTTGGGCAGGACTTTTTTCATATACTCTTCAAACGGTAGGCCTTGCGGGACAGTCGTAATGAAAACTCCCTTGCTGTCGGGCGCCCACTCGATCTGCTGTGCTCGGACCGGCAGATCAGACCTTTTTCTGAGCTCTTTCTTTACCGCATCCCAAAACCACAATTTGGTCTGACCGCTATCATCTCGGTCGGACAGAAAGGCAATATAGTGCCCGTCAGGAGACCAACGCGGCAGCCAATTGCTGCCCTTGCCCCCCGTCAGATTTCTTGTTTCTCCTGTCAACTCGTTAACCGCGAAAATGTCCGTCCCCGTATCCCACGGAGGAACACCTGTGCGGTAGTAAGTCTCCACATCCGCAATCTCTCTGCCGGTTCCCCTCACCACATAAGTCAGCCACTTTCCGTCGGATGAGAATCCTATTCCCGAGTATCGACCGAACTCGCGAATGTTTACTGTGTCTTCTGCTTTCAGGGCATCCGCTTGCTGGGCTCCTGTCGCACTGCAGTACGTATAAGCGCAAGAAAGCCATACGGCAAGCTGCAGAAAACGAAACTTCCATCCTTGTTTACACACGACTCATCCTCCTCTCACGCAAGACTTTGGATTCAGTAATCGTTGATCTCAATGCAAGGGCATCACTTCTGTGAAGAAATACTGCTTGCCCAAACTCAAAATGCCAGTTTGAGAGATAGCTGGAGGGAGCGCGGGCCGCCCTCTTGAAAGAGAGGGTTCAGACCGCCAAGACCCACATTTAACATGCTCTGGGACATGAGGTATGTCGGACCGAATTGAATGAATCCCAGAGGATTTGTAAAGTTTGGATGATTCAAGACGTTGAACGCATCGCAACGAAATTGGAGATTTAGACGCTCGCGTACCGGAAATTGACGGCCAAGCGAAAGATCTACTTGCGTAAACCCGAAGCCCGGAATGTCATTTCGCCCCTCGGTTCCTTGCCGGATTGTCGAGGGAATCGAGAACGCATTAATGTTGAGACTCTTGCCGCCCGGAGCCGTTGAGTCCGGAACCCAAAGGGGTTGCCCAGGAACGATATCTGGACGTGTATAGGCCTGCCCACCCGGGTCCGGCGAGGTGCCGACGATCGTTGTACTGAACGGAAATCCAGTTCGAGCGACGATCACCGAGTTCACAGACCAGTCGCTAGTTAGTGCAGAAAGTGCCTTGTTCCAGGACATTCCTGGGATGGTATAGGTGAGTGCTCCCGAGAAGCTCTGCCGCACATCGAATGCCGAGTTTCCGTAGTCTCTTGCAGCCGAGATGACTGTATTCGAGAGGCCAACCACAACGTCATCCGACGCATTGTCGAGGGAATGCGACCAGCTGTAATTTAGCAGGGCCTGAACCCGGGTCGAAAGGGGTTTTCGGAATTGCACCTGCAAGGCGTTGTAATTTGAGCGGGCATCATTCTTCCTGAGAAGAAAATCTCCGGTGAAATTCGCATTCGGTTGGAAAAGGGCTTCCTGCCTCAAAAGGTCCCTTCCGGCTTGCCCGACATAGGTTGCCGAAATCACTTGGTGTCCGCCAAAGGATTTCTCAAGCGCTATGTTCCATTGATAAGAACGGGGAAGCTGAAGATTGGAGACAAACGCTTGTACTCCTCCATAAGGTGGCTGCAGCGAAAGGGCAGGTAGAAATGGGGTTGCATCACCTAATGGTAAGGACACCGCTCCCGCCGTCCCGGACGCGAAGTTCGGGAAGCTTGTCGCCAGCTGCGCGACCTGTCCGATGCCGAGGTCGTAGTACACTCCTCCCCCCGCCCGCATCACGAAATCACCCTTCGGAGTCAAACTGAAGGCGATTCCTGCGCGCGGGGCGAAATTACCGTAGGTTGTAGCCCACAACGGGGTTCCAGCGGGAGCAAGGGCGACTTCTGCAGGGTTTCCGGTGTTCGTCCATGCGGCCAGGTGGGTTGTGCCGCGGGCGGAAGGCGCCGGGCTAAGTTCCCACCGCAGACCGTACGTCAGTGTGAGTCTGGGCGACACTTTCCAGGTATCCTGGGCGTAAAGGGAAACCGCCTGGGCTAAAAGCTGTGCACGGGCCGCAGTTGCGGTAAATAAGGTAGCCTGCCCGCCGGAAATGAAATCCTGGACCGTATCCGCTGTATAAAGTAGTTCGTTCTGGAATGGCCGCTTGTCAAGGAAAACAGCCCGATAGTCTGCTCCAAATTTCAGTGCATGGAGGCCTTGGCTCCATGATACGTCATCAACCAAATTCAACTGCCGCGTGCGGTTTCCCGCGTCTGAACCCGTGAAATAGAAGTTGGTATCGAAGGTTGCAAATTGCACGTACGTAGTCGAAGCGGCTAAGCCTCCCAGTAAAAGCGCAGGGCTTAGAGGCTCAGCACCCCCGTACGAATCTAGGGCATCCGCGGTTCCCGAGCTCTGCTTGGAGTAGTTGCCCCGTAATGTGTTTGACACCCGCTGATTGAAGATCATGTTCACTCCCACCGTCAGCGTCTGCGTATTGACCGCTGTAGTTTCAAGGTCGCTGAGAGCGAAAACACGGGCCAACGTCTCTGAAGGCGCGTCGTTGTATCGGCCAAAGATGGAGAATCTGATTCCAAAACTGTGATCGATTCGAATACTTCCCGCGTCAAGCGTTGCCCTGTTGGAGAAGCTACTGGTAAGCGGAGAGGTATAGACATTTGGTGTGACCGTTTTGTCTGCAGGTTCTGGAAATGCGTTCAGATAAGGCATGAGTCCCGGCGGAGCCGCAACTGTTCTCGCCCATTCGGATGGAACCGAACTTACCTGAGTTTTCGGAAGGTCGAGGCGCGCACCTTCATACGAAACAAAAATAAAAGTCTTGTTCCTTTGGATCGGACCACCAAAAAAACCGCCGAAATCATTGTGATGCTCTGGGGCCCGTGGGAGGCCACCGCTGTCGGAGAACCAGTCGTTGGCATCCATCGCTGTGTTCCGAAAGTAGTCAAAAATACCACCGTGAAAATCATTCGTTCCTGAGCGGGTGGTCAAAATGACCTGCCCTCCTGGTTGGCGACCGAACTCCGGCGCGAAAGAAGAAGTCTCGATCCGAAACTCTTGTAGGTCGTCTACGGACACCAAACTACTTGTTCCTCCCAGCGCACTTAACGCTTGAGCAGTTCCCGATCCGGAGCCCCCGAATAAAAGACCTGATCCAACGCCGAAATTCGCTGACACGCCATCAACTGTAAAACTATTCGCATCTGTTCTCTGCCCGGCGATACTGAACTGCCCTGGGGAGTTTGAGCTCGTAGGGGCGATCACAACCCCCGGCGTCAACTGCAAAAGTGTATTGAAGCTGCGACCATTGAGCGGCAAGCTTTCAATAAACTTACGGTCAATGACCGTTCCCACCGAAGCATTCTCCGTATTGACCAAAGGTGCGCCACCTTCAACAGTAACGACTTCTGACGCGGCGCCGATTGGCAGAGTAAAATTGATCGCGAGCGCATCCTCAACGTGAATGACGATGTCCGGCTTGATGATCGTCTTGAATCCCGTGTTTGAAACCTGAATCCGGTATGTGCCGGGCGGAATATTCGGCACTACGTAATACCCTTCGCTATTCGTCTTTCCAGGGTATTGCACCGCTGTGGCGTCGTTGACGATCAAGACGTCGGCGCCGGCAATCACAGCACCTGAAGGATCGAGGACGATGCCGCTTACAGTGCCGTTCGCCGACTGCCCTGGGGCGGTGTTGATGAATAGAACCAATGTTAGGAAACACAGAACAGTCAGTCTCACTCGCACGCGGCATCTCCTCGGAGCAAAGTGCATGCAATCACTCTCCTCGTTTTCGCAGGAGCAACCGCAGATGTACCAACATCGCTTCTTTTGAATGCAATAGAGGATTCACGAATCCTTGGCGGGCCTCTTTACTACGGATGGTTTGGGTCCACCTTCAGGTAAGCAAAGAGGAAAGGCTTACCGCTTGGCTTTTGGCTGCCGCCATTCGGTTCCACGGTCACGAAAACCGCTTCAATCTGATCAAGCTTCTGGGGATCATCGAATTTCAAAACCCACCGCTTTTTGGAAACGTTGTCTTCATAGAATAGGCCTAGGTTCAAAGCCTGTGCCTTGTCGGCGCCGCGCTGACCCCAAGCTTGAAACGTGCTTGCGTTCCTGAAACCCGGGTGCCGGTCGAGGTCGTAGGCATAGAAAATCAGCGATTTCGATTTTGTGTAGAAAACGCGCCCATAAGCCTTCTGCGTTGCAGCGTCTTTCGCAACATCAAACACCTCGGCTACATAGAGGTCCCGCGCTCCCATCAATTCTCGAATGTCTCGGTCGTGTGAGAGGAGCTCCTGCTGTTGGTCGATCGTCGAATCACGGTCTTTCAGCAATTGCGTGAGTCCCGCGACCTTGGCTTCCAGTGCCTTGGACCCCGCATCGTCCCGAGACCTCAGGGCTTGCAGGGTATCTAGCTCCTTCTGCGTCTTTTGAAGCGACACTTGTGCCGCATCCAGCTTCTGTGTTGCCGCTGCTTGATTTGCGGCGAGCCGTTGTTTCTCCTCCTCGCTTGTCTTCGAGGCACTTTCGAGCGCCACCTGCGCATCCTTTAATTTGGTTATTTCTGCCGACTGTTCTTCCACTTGGTGGCGCAGGCTTGCGATCATTTTGTCCCGCTCCGCCATCTGCGCGATCAACACCTCGCGATCATGTCCCGCATCGCTTATCTGTTGCTGGAGCGCAGCTGTCGGCTTTTCGATGGCTGCTTGAGGGACTGGTGCATTCTCAGCCCCGCGCCGTATTCCTGCCCGATACGCATAGATTCCCAGCGTTGCGGCAAACAGAATCGCCGCCGCGAACGGAAGCCACACTGTATTCCAATGCTCGCTAAGAACAGGCTTTCCGTTTGGCTCAGATAGTTCTCCTACTCTTAGAATCTCCGGGTGGGAAGGCTCCGAACTTGGAGCGTTCTTCTCTCTCGCGAGGCGCTTCCCGAAGGCAGCCTGTGCCGCCTCAACGGACCACGTTTCTGCTTTCGGTGGGAGTTCTCCCGATGCTTCCGCGGCAAAGAGAGGCGCACTAATCTCAGCGGCTGCCTGAAACTCCTTCAGGGCTTCCCTGCACTGGGGGCAACCCGCCAAATGCTTCTGCAGCTTTGTCTTTTCTCCCTCGGTTAGTTCGCCAGAGGTGGAAACGGCACACAACTCAAGAAATTCTTCATGCGGTCCCATGGCTGACCACACTTCTTCGTCTGGACTTCCTCCCCTATGTACCATACTGTTTAGCGATTCTGCAATTTACTTTCACGCACCTGCTTGCGAAGCTTTTCCAGCCCGCGGTAGTAGTGATGCCGAACATTTCCCACGGACTGCCCGAGCTTTTTGCCAATTTCTGCGAGCGTATACCCTTCGTAAAAATGCAATCTCAGGGTTTCATGTTGCTCTGCTGTCAGCTCCCTCATGACCTTCTTCAGCCCTTCTCTTCCGAATAGTGCTTCAATTGAAGAATCGAAGGAGGGACTCGCCGCCCCGGCAAAACCCGGAACACAACAATCCAGTTCTGCATTCTTATAGTGGCCCCTCGCAGTCAGGTATCTACGGCGAGAAATGGCCCGACGGTAGGTCATCTGAACCAGCCAGGACCGCGGGGTGCTCTTCGAGCTGTCGTATATTGCCGCGTGGTTGTGAACGAACAGAAAGAGATCCTGAACTAAGTCATCTGCCTCAGCTTCATCCCGCAGAATTCGTAGAGAAACAATGCGTACTAGGTGGCTGTAGCGGCGAAATAGAACGGTCAGAGCGTTGTCGTCGCCCGCCGCGGTCAGCGAAAGCAGTGCTTCATCTGAAAGCACAGAAGGCTCAGAGGTTTGAACCTGAGCCTCATTCAAAGGGAATCTGCTCTCTGTCGTTACGGCAGCGACCAGCCGGAGGGCGGCAAAACGAGCAGCAGCGGAGTCGCTCATATCCACCTCAGCGCCGCCACGAGCACTGCACCTGTTCGATTGCAACCGCTCGCAATGTCCAAATTGTCGGTAACTGTCCGTTGGCCTATGTCCGACAGTGGATCACGATAACTTCCGACATGGTCAAGGGTCGCAAACAAATTCAACCTCGTACTGGAGTGGAAAGGGCGTTTGGCCAGGTCATACGGACAATTCGAGAGGAACAACTCCACATATCACAGGCTGAGTTGGAAAAAAGAACAGGCCTCAACCGAACGTTTATTAGCGACCTCGAACGAGGAATCCAAGGTCCCGGGATTAGAACGTTACTTCGCATAGCTAAGGGCCTTGAAACGACTCCGTGCTCTCTAATTCGCCGAACTACTCGATCCAAGTTCTTCGAATTTCCGCAAGGAAGAGAAGCTGTCTAAAAATACAGCCAATAGCCCATAGAGGCAACAAAAATATAGGCCATTAGCGTATTCCTGCTTGCCCTTGTCATCTGTAACTTGGTCGCGCTACCACAAAATGGATGACCAACTCCTCTTCGGGAAGAAAGTTCGTGCGGTCCGAGAAGCGGCCAACATGTCCCGTGAGTTTGCGGCTGAAAAAGCCGGAATAACGGTAAGCTATCTCGGGGAGGTTGAAAGAGGCGAGAAATGGCCCTCGCTCGAAATCATACGTGCCATAGCAACCGCTCTAAATACTCCCCTTTCGACATTTCTTGAATTTGAAGCGCAGGAAATTGACTCTGCGATCTTGAGGGCAAGACTTGATCGCATTCTAGACAATCGAACGACTGAGCAGCAACAACTAGCCCTTAGGATATTGAGGGCCCTTTTTGAATCCTAGCACGGGGGGCTCCCCACACAACCTCATGAAACATAGTGAGGGAAACGGGTTACTCGCCCTGGCCTCATTCCTATCCTGTCTAGTTCTCAGCAGATTGCACAAAACCGACCTGAACATAGGCGTTTTCAATGCTTCCGCCCTTTTCAACTGCCTCAGCCGTTTCGCATGAGCCACATCACTTTCCGGTCCAAGGGGACACCCAGGACACTAAGCTTTGGTCTGGGAATCCTCCGATACTTGACGGTCGATTGTCCACATCGTTGACCACCGAAAACTGCCGTCTATTACTGGCATCCCCGCTAAGCTGGGTTACCAGCCATTGCTTGCGTAGCTGTGCTTCTTCCACCCAACTTTCGTTCACTTGGTACCCCGAGGGTTCTTCTACGAACAAGAATCGCTACACCCAACGACTTTGGTAAACTACCCTCAATATGAATTCAGCCCTGTGGCCCGATGCACAGAAAGTCGGACGCTGGCTCATGTTTGGCATTGCCACGACGACAGCCAGCTTTCTATTCCCCACGCTAGCTCTTGCCAGAACTGCCCAACCGCAAGCCTGTGAGGCTCTGCGTAAGAGCGCATCGGTGACTTCGTGTGCCAATCCTGACCAGTTGATGATCCAGATTGCTTCTGGTAAACGGCAATTCGAAGACCTGTGGATCTCGGGTACAATCGACTTCGGGAAAGTGAAATCTTACGTCCCTAGACTCGTCTTTATACGATGTATTTTCCAAAATGCCCCGAAATTCGGAACTAGTCTTCGTAACACTCAATTGGCCTTCATCGAGACAAGTGTTAGGAATCATCCAAACAGATTCATTCCCGTGCCGTCTTCGGCCATCGTCAATTCGTTGTTGAAAGGAGCAGATGTGACCCTCTCCGGCATGGCCTTGCAAGGAGAACTCCAACTCCTCGGGAGCGCCAGCGCAAACAGCGTAGGGCAAGACCGTCTGAGCAGTAGGGCATCCGTGATGGGCACGCTCAATCTGGAGAATTGTTTACTCCCGGATGGGCTCGACCTGGATGAGGCTGTCATCGAGGCCGTCAGGATACATGGCTCTCGAATCTCGAAACTGCTCGCAGTTTCGGGAAGCACGATCCGGAACGATATTTTGTTGACGGAAGATCAGTTTGACAGCCCCGTCGTGTTGCTCAGAACGAAGATTGGAGGCCATTTGCTCCTTAACGGGTCAGAGTTCAGCGGCCTCGCTGTCGAAGACCTCGACGCCGAAGGTTACATAGAGCTGTCTGGTACTCACCTCCGTCCACCAAATGAATTTCCTCGCCCATCAAGTGAATCCCCTTTCGCACAGTTCACACGATGCACGGCACGCGGATTCCACGCAACGAACCTTTCAAGTGAAGGGCTACTGCAAATCACCGAATCCCAGATTCCCGGTGACATATCCTTGAGTGGCCATACCGAGCGAATGTCCATTCAGTCATCTAATGTAGGGCGAGTTTACCTAGCGGATTTGCGGTTCAGTAAGACTCTCTCTCTTTCAAATACTCTCTATAAGGTAGTCTATTTTGACTGGAGCGTTTTGGGTCGCCAATTCAAGCCCACAGTTGCTGATCTAATGCAACTAGAAGCCACTTACCTGTCTGTTGGAGACTACCCGCGAGCTAACGAGGTTTACTATCTTCGAAAGCAAGTTCAGAACCGCTATCCCTTGCCTGCTCCATTCAGGATCGTGAACTTCGTTTTTGTCGATCTGTCCACGGGTTATGGGGTACGGCCGCTCCGTATACTTCCATATTCATTGGCTGTAGTCTTGATCTTTGCACTTATATTCTCTCATCCTCGTGCATTGTCACCTAAAGCTAACCAGCCGGACTTTGCAAAGCTCTCATTTGTAGGCAGATTGATCGAAAGTGTGCATTTCAGTCTGGAGTGGTTTTTCCGGCTTCCCTCAACCGATTGGGAACCATCACGCGCAAGAGTACAACTAGTTCGACTTCGGCTCCCAAAGGCCTTCCCTGTGCCTGCGCTGACCCTGTCATGGCGACTTTTCCAATGGATTGCGTACTGCGAGGCTTTGCTCGGTTGGTTCCTCCTGGCATTGTTTATTGCTACAGCCATGAGAGCTGGAATGCATTGAACGGTTTCCGGGGCGAGATCCCCCGGAGCGCCCGAAACCTATCTATATACGTGTTAGCCCATGAGCGCGCCAAATCCCTGATACCATATCAGTTATCTGTTTATCTAGTGGGAAATAAAACGAGCGGACGGCTGTCTAAGCCACACGGGACACATTCCACCGCATTATCAAAACAGTCGTCGAACCCTGAGCTCGTCCAGGCCCCTTGATCGCTGGCGAGCCGCACCAGCTTGTGCCGATGAATCAGCAACTGCCGCAAATCAACACCGTCCGCAGAGAGTTGCAAAGAGCCATTCCACGCTAGGCCAGTTCGCCGATGAGTTCTTCTCTTTCCGCAGAGATTTCTTTCCCATCCGTTGAAAGAGCAAAGAGGTGATAGCAAAGCCATTCCTTGCCTGCACCTGCTCGCTTTGCCTCGCCAACAATGAAACCGTACACAGTTGCTTGCGACTCTGGGAGCCACACGTAGTTTTCTTTCACATGCGAGCACCACTCATCCTTCCAGTTGCCTGGCCATGCGCCAACTGTGATTAAAATCTTGAGATAGGAGCGTAGATAGCAAAGCTTATCCATTTCCTCCAGGGTTTTCCCCATTACGTTTTCGACCTCCACCCAAATCTGTGGGAACCCTGCTTCCGGACCTCTAGCCCGCTTGAACTGCCAATCAACGTGCATGTATTCCGGCACCATGTCCATTCCCAGCCTAGCGCCCACTCGCGTGAGCAACTCACTATAGCTAGAAGTGCGAGCCTTTTGGCCGCTCCAAAAGCAATTCCGGTCACTGTCCGACATGCTGCGAACTTCACTGAGAAAGGCAGTCACAAAATTCTCCCAAATTTCCTCCCCTTTTCTCATGGTTTGCTCCTTCCAATCGTCCACTATTCTTGACTGTGTGTCCCCTTTGCGCTATGCACGTGACTGTTGCGTCTCGAGGCAGCGTCGGGTCAACTCCAGAGTAATGAAACATGGGACTTGCCACGCCTCAGATCGAACCGCCAGCAGCCTTGCGAAAGGTCCTGAGGGAGTCCTCAAAGGCAAGCGGTCCCTTTTCGATGAGATAGAAACCTGCTCTCCAACTCCCCTCTTCTTCGTCTGGCATAATCTCCATCACGGTACATGAAGGGGAATCATTTTCTCGCTCGGGGAATGACGGACCAGCGTAAATCGGAATTTCTTCGCACAAGAGAGCCGCCAGGTCACCGAGCGGAATGACCGCGCGTAGCATACCCATCCGGCCAGACGTTCCACCGCAGTAGAAAATTCTGACCATACCTAGCCATCAAAACGCCCGGAAACGTAACAAATCAATGGACCTTCCGAGTTGTTCGAATAGCCCTCATGCTTAAGAGTAAACTACATTGACTGTCTCAATCTGAAACGACAGCCCTCTTACCATCCATCCCCTGCTTTCAGTTAGGCGATGGCAACCACTCCGAGATCACGAAGGGCGACCGACGAAGTGCGCCAATCATCACTGGCTGGGCACACGTCGGCAGGCATGAATTTCGTTTGAGGCTCCTGAAGCATCGAGACTAGATCTTCGCAACGCAGTTCCGCCTTGACTCTACAAATTGGCGGCGCGTAGCATCCCTCAAGGGTAAAAGTACAAGAACGCCACCTTTCGGAGCCACAACTCCGGGATGCGTTCTTGACAATCTCACGCTGGATTGAGGTAAGAAGCTTGTGACATCAAACAAACAACCGCCGAGAGAATTTGGCTCGCGGCGCCATCCGGCCAGTTGGCTCAAAGGAAGCGCTTTTCTCATTTTTCTCGCTGCGGTCATCCTCTTCGCCACCGTTCTTGTCGCCCGCTTCAGCCACCCTCGACTCACATCCTATTTTCTCATCAGCGTGTTGGGCGGGCTCTGCTTCGCTATCGCACTCCACGCCCGATATTTGATCCTCTTGCGCAGGGACAATTGGAATACGGCCAACACTCTCGATATTACTGGGCGCGAGTTCAAGTCCATTTTCCAGAATGCCCTGGACGGCATTCTGATTCTCGACAACCAAGGAGCCTGCATCCAAGCCAACCCGGCAGCATTCGCCATTCTTGGCGCGGACCGAGACTTCCTGATCGAACATTCGATTGCCGAGTTCCTCTCCAAACCTCAAGGCTTCGCCGACAAATGGGCAGTATTCTTGCAGAAAAAGTATCAGCATGGCTGTGCCGAACTCGTTCGCGGGGATGGTTCGCCGCTATTCGTTGATTACACAGCCGCCGCCGATTACATTCCTGGCTCCCACCTCGTCATCCTATGCGACGTCACACAGCGAGTGAATGCGGAACGCTCCCTCCGAGAAAGCGAGAATCGCTTCCAGTTGATGGCCAACAACATTCACGAAGTCTTTTGGATGCTAAAAGCGGACACAAAGGAAATTGTTTACATCAGCGACGCATACGAAATCATCACCGGACACTCGCTCGCAGAAATCCGTGCGAATCCTTCTTCTTACAAAGAGTTGGTTCACCCTGAGGACCGCGTCCGCTTTCTCGCGAAATTGGAAGAGGCTGGCATCACTGGGAAATTCGACGAAGAGTTTCGCATCGTGCGGCCAGACGGAATGTCGCGTTGGATCTGGAGTAAGGGCTCCCCGGCCCCGGCCTTCGAGGCGGGTGGCGCCCCTCTGTGGCTTGTCGGCATCGCGCAGGATATCACTTCGCGCAAACATGCCGAGCAAGAGATCGCGAAGCATTTAGCCGAGGCCGAAGCTGCAAGAGCGGAAGCGGACGCGCTCCGCAAGGCTACGCTGACCTTGACCCAGAACCTGAAGATGGATGCTCTCCTCGACACCCTGCTGCAGACACTCCATACAATCGTCCCGTACGATTCGGCCTGCGTGCTGCTAACGGACACAGATCATTCATTCCTCGTCGCGAGACAAATACCGCGAGAGACCGCCCGAAAAAATGTGGTAACACTGGAAGTGAGTGACTTTCAATTTTTGCAGAAGGTCCTCTTCACGCGCGATAGTGTCCTAGTCGAGAACACTCGCAACGAATCCGAATGGCGGGATAGCCCCGCCTTTGGAGCCGCACGCTCCTGGATCTGCGTTCCATTGGTCGTATCCGAACAGCTAGTCGGATTGCTTTCTGTCAGCAACAAGGAGTCGGGACGATTCACCCGTGAGCATTTGAAACTTGCCAAGTCCCTAGCACTCTCCGCTGCAGTCGCGATTCAAAATGCGCGCCTCTACGAACGCGCCGAAATCTACGCCTCTGAACTGGAACTCCAAGTGAAGCTCCTGAAAGAAACCCAAGCGGCCCTAGAACAAACTCAGAGCCGCTCCCGCGGCACGGGACAATAGGGTTTCCAGTACTCGCCCCAACCTCCGGGACCTAGCCCACATTTCTCACAACGCCGTTTCTGGACCTCTTGTCCACTCTTCGACGAGTGCCTAACACAACCCACACAAACTGCGACTCTAAATATTAAGGCCCACTAGCCATCAGGCCCTCCCTCGCGTCAGGACCACCTTCTTTTCAATGGAAATTACTGCCTTAATGCTGCGCCTTCCGCTCTCGTGCTCTCGACTCAGCGTGAGCAATGATGCTTTTCCGCAACTCCGCCAGCAGCGTCTTTTGATTCTCATAACTGATCGGCGGTAACACCGAGGGAAACTTTCGAAAGAAATCAAACATGCCGGGCTCTTCTTGCGAGGCAAGCAGTAAGGGCTGGACGATGACGGACGGACAGAGGGGAACTATAGCCTGCAACTCCTGAAGCACGCTCTTGGCGTCCGTAAGATCAGCAATAACAAACCCAGCCAAGTGCGCCAATGTTGAGACCGTCTCCAGTTTCGTTTGGTTGCCGCTCTTGTCAAAATCGAATAGGACCGGCACGTACCCGCACTTGCGCAACTCTTCCTTGACAGTGTTCAAAATCGATTTCCGCTTTGGAGTGAAGCGCCCCAGTATTAGCACGACTTTGGAGGTACTCTCGTCTATGACTCGGCGGATCTTTTTGTTGTTGAGAAGTAGGTAGATAAATTGAGCAATTTCGAGGTCATCTAACTGGATCTCCGACTCTTCTTGTGGAGTGATGACTAGGCCCGATTGGATCGCGCCGTCCAATCTAACGTTCCACGCCGAGATTCCGAAAATGCGGCAGCCCGATAAAATTGCCCCTTCCATATTGCTCTCGACTAAGACAGCGTGCTCAAGCATAGCTTCGCTGAGGTCCGCCCCGCTGAGATTCGCTTGCCAGAGGTTCGCACCAATCAGGTTTGCCATGCGCAGGTCCGCCCCACTGAGGTTCGCCTTCCAGAGATTCGTCCACATCAGGTTTGCCAGGCGTAAGTCCGCCTTCACCAGCTGCGCACGGTGGAGGCACGCTTCGGCGAGATATGCGGCGCAGAGGTTTGCTCCATTTAAGTCTACATGTCTAAACGACGCACTCTGGAGCCGCGCTTCCGAGAGGTTCGCACCCCTGAGTTTGACCATCAAGAACCTGGCCCCGTCGAGAATTGCCCCGCTCAGGTTTACCCCGCTGAGATCGCCACAACACGAGTAAATCGAAGCGTCGCTAAGGTCCGGGGTTACATGAGGATTCGCTTTCCTCCACTGATTCCATACCTCCACGCCCTGTTGGAGGATGGCGACATGTTCGTGGTCTGCCATGTGTCCTAAAATACTAGATCGACTACTCGGCCGGGCATGAATTGAAACTGAAGCCCGGCTCACATCCTGAGGCACCAGTATAGTCGGCTTGCCGGAAACTAGGTCAAAACCATTCCCTTTCGGAGGAATTGAGAAAGCCTGCGTCTGATTCAGGTCAATTAAGCGCCGAACACCATGCAATACCGCGATGTATCGTGCAGAATTCGAGCAAGAGGAATCATCAACATAGCATTCTGACGCTGGTCTCCGGAACCAGCGAACAGCCAGATAGCTTCGACTTTATCTGACCAACACGTCGGACCCTGGAAATAGTGGCGTTTAAGGGCCTGCCCGAGAACGTGAAGCGTTTCCTGAGTCTTCAGAAGCCGGCGTCGTCCATGTCCCGTTCAGGGAAGTGTGACTCAGCGCTGGCCTCATCGCCTTCAGTCGTCCCTGTCGCCAGAATATCTGAGACTGAACCGCTATTTCGCCGTCTGGTCGTCAGGGCCATGACATCTGCACGGCTCCTCCTTCTCTGAATTCTCCGCGCACTACCACGCACACCCCGGCCTCACTCTTGCCCAGTGTCCCGCGCTCCCCAACTGGCTCGGCAATGGGCCGCCTTCTGGTGGGCTCTCGTCATCAGGACCCGAATGAGATGTCGGTCCCGCCCGACTGCCATTCTTCCGCCAGCGCGCCCTCACGACCCGATGGTCCCGTACGCCGCAGCACGCAACTCCGGTCTTCCCGAACGCCAATTGGACGATTCGATCCACCTTCCATTTCCACCACGCATTTTCTCGGGCACAGCTTCGGGATGATTCCTGCGCCCGGCGTCTTCGCGTCTTCTGCTTTCCCGGTTCCTCTCCAAACTCTTCTCAAACTGCAGAGAACAGTTTGGGTCCCTCCCGGAATGCAGCCGCTCGCCTTGGGAGCAGTATCCACTCGCTCTTGGGTGCCCCAAAAAAATGGGGCAGAAATGGAGATTTTTTCCTTATGTATCTCAATCACGTCCAATTAATTGGCTTCCTCGGGAAAGACCCGGAGAAGCGTCAAGTGCGCGGCAACGGAGACACCTTCACGGTTCTCTCGGTCGCAACGCAACAGTCGTGGAATGACGCGAACGACGAGTGGCAGTCGAAAACCGAGTGGCACCGGGTCGTCGCGTTCAACCGTCTCGCCACCGCGCTCGCTGACACTCTCCACAAGGGCGACCACGTTCTTGTCGATGGAATGCTCGTCAGTTCAAAGTACGAACGCGTGAACGGCAAGAGCAAGAAGGCCAAGGCCGCGAAAGTCACGTTCTGGAGCGTCCGCGCGAATTCCGTGCGCAGGCTCAGCCGTGCAGAAGCGGAACCGCCTCCGGCTCCGTCCGGTTCCGACGCCAGCGATGGCGCAGAGACCGGCAATGCGCCGTACTAAGCAGCGCTTCACTCAAGGGCTCCCGACTAACTCGGGAGCCCTTTTTTTGTGCTGTACGCATTTGCGGTCACTGAGCAGAAAATTGCCCCACGCGTCACAACGCTTTGCAGTATACGTCCCTCGCGCGGAGGTTCATTGGCGGCCCCGTGCCATCGCCGCGCGGACACCAGCACCGTCGAAACCAACCGAGAACTTGTCCCGCTCCCGGTCACGCCGAGCTGCGCCCTCGACCGGAGGAATCGCGTAATGGGCAAACACTCGCATTGCACATGCACCATCTGCGACATAGAAAAGTGCATCGGGCTCGAACTTGCGCTCCCCGAAGTCCATCAGATATATCGCCAAATCGCTGCTGAAAAACCCCTCCTCGCTGGCTTTCCAACCGTTTTCCATTTGGTTGCCAGCATACACGGGTGCAGGAACGCGAAGGACGGAACCGCTTTCTCGGACCTGATACTCGCCCAACTTCTCTCGGGCCCTACTGTCGCCAACCATTGGGAGTACCTCGAAAGGGTTTTGCTGCTTGTTTTCATACCGACAGCTCATGCCGCCGTGCGACATGTTTCCTACCATTATCAATTTCTGGCGCGCGAAGATATTTCGCAAGTCGCCCTTACCACTCTCATTCAGTGCCTCCGGTCAAGGACTTGGCAAGCGCAGCGCTCACACTTCGGCTTTGTCGTGGCGAGGAAACTCAGAAGAAGCCTCTTTCGATGGGCGCGCCGGGAATTCCAGTCCACCTCCCAGTTTGTTGCCCAGCACATCGCCGACGGTTTCTCTTTCACGGAAACGGCGGAAGAATCCTTTGAGCAGCTTGCCATCCTGCGGCATTTTCTCAACTTATGCCAGCAAAGGGCCTACCTCACCCCCGATGAGATCAACCTGCTGATTGACCTGAAGCTGCAGGAAACCATTGATGCCGGAGTCTCCGGCCCCAAGGGCCGAACATCGAATCCATTCCGGCAGAGAGTGAAGCGCCTGATGACCAAGCTCCGGCGCTTAGCCCGAACACCAACCGGCAACCCGCGCCATAAAAGACGGTCCGGGGACTGAGGAGAACTCCATGCAGTCACCAGTGGCACTGCTTACCCTCCTCCCAGAATGGGAATTGAAGGAAAAATGAAAAATCGTTGTTTTGTCGCGACACATTTTCCGATTTCGTGGCTGATTAGGTATATGAGGGGGGAGTTCCCGACAAGATGGGGCTGGCGGCAGTTATGAGTCTCAGCCGCCGATTCTTTCTTTAACCCGGACAACACCCGGACCCACACACTTCTGCTCCCGGAGCTAGCGCTCCTGGTGTCTCCGGACGATGCGAGCGCCTTATCAGCAGACAGTCCTGTGGGTCCGGAAGCAGTTCGGGCTGAAGAGGGTCCTTGCGGGAACTCCCTAAATTCATCAGCAAAGTTGAGTGAGGTCAACAGATGAAACAAATACATCGCAGGTTCCTGTCTATCTTTCGGCTGTCGCCAAGGTTTTTGATCATCGCCGTCGCCCTGCTTCTTGCCGTCCCGGTGTTCGCGCAGGGCACCTCCCCTTGGGAAAACGCCGTCAACGTCCTTCAAACGGCGTTCACCAGCACCATCGCGCGCGGGCTGTCCCTCGTCGCCATCGTTGTGGCCGGGCTGACGTTTGCCTTCGGCGAAGGAGGATCGAAACGCATTCTCGCGGGCGTGCTGTTCGGCGTTGGCATGGCAATCGCCGCGGTGAACTTCCTCTCTTGGCTCTTTCCCGGGTAGTCGTTCTGTAACGGAGTTGCGGAGCAAACGCAAATGGCAAGCGGCAGGCGCATCAATTTGGTTCATCGGTCGCTATCCCGACCACTGACCATCCTGGGAGCGGAGCGAAAACTCTTCTTCTTCGCGATGTGCCTCGGCGCGGCAACGTTCAACCTGCTCAACAGCCTGTCCGGGGGACTGCTGATCTTCTTCCTGTTGTACTTGGTAGCGCGCTGGGCGACGAAGACCGACCCACAGATCCTCCGATTCTTACTCGCGGCCGCAAAACTGAGAGCCCAATACGACCCAATGAAGTTCACACCGATTTCAGTCCGAAAGGACGGCCATGCTCAGGCTTAGCGGCATCTTCAAAAACTACCGCGAAACCGGCTCGCTCAACGAGCAGGTCAATCTCTTTGGTTTCATCGGTCCGCACGTCTTTCTGACGAAGACCGGTGAGGTCGGCCTCATCCTCGAAGTCCAGGGCGTGGACTACGAGTGCCTCGATGCGGCTGCGATTGATGGTTTCACGAAGCGTCTCGAATCCGCGCTCAAGCTGTTCGATGAAAACTGCCGCGTCTACCAATACCTGTTCAAACGCAACAACGAAACCATCCCCTACAAACTCTATGCGAATCCCGTCGTGGACGCGGCCATCAAGAATCGCATCGCCTATCTCGCCGGCAAGGTCGACACGCTGTTTTCACTGTCAGTTTATTTCGTCGTGCTCTATGAGGGTTTTCAGGCTTCGCACAAGCTCGCGAGTGCGCTCACTCATCTGACGAGCGATCCGAAAAGAGCTTTTGCCGAGTTGCGTGCCCACTTCTCGGGCGAGAAACAGACCGTTCTCCTTGGCCGGCATGTCAGTGAAGCAGAGACAGCGCTGCTCCAAAAAGCGCGCAGCTTCATCCTTCACGTCAGCGACTTCCTCGCTGCCCGGCTTCTCGACAAACAGGATGCCTTCCGCGTTCTCAAGAAAACCCTCAACTTCCATCCCGCCAAGCTTGAACTCGCCAAGCTCAAATACGACACCTTCCTCGATTACTACCTGCCCGAATCCCCCATTGAATGCCACCGCGGGCATTTGCGGGTGGACGATTACTACGTCAAGGTCTTGACGCTCAAAGAGCCTTCCGCCCAGAGCTTTCCTCTCATCTTCAAGCGCCTCCTCGAAGTCGAGGCCAACTACTACGTGGTGACGGAGTGGAAGAAAGAGGACTCCGGCAAGACGCGCCGCGCCATCCAGGCCAAGCGACGCCATTTCCACAACACCAAGCGCTCGTTCATGAGCCAAGTCAACCTGAACGACGCGGCTCCCCAAGACGTGCTCCTCGACGATTCGAAAGAATCCCATGTCAGGGAATTGGGCGAAGGCATCAAGGAAATCGAGCTGCACGGAAATTACTTCGGCCACTTTTCCCTGACCGTCGTGGTCTACGACCTCGATTTGGCAAAGTTGGACCGCGTATGCGCCGACTTCTATAAGGTCTTCAGCGTCCACGACGCCCAGCTCTATGAAGAAAAATACAACCTCCTCAATGCCTTTCTCGCGGCCGTTCCCGGCAATCACGCCTTCAACCTGCGTACCCTGTATCTTCTCAACACCAACTACGCGGATTTCTCCTTCCTCTTCACCCTTCACTGTGGCGAGCCGCGCAATGCCCATCTCCGGCAGGAGTATCTCGCCGTCCTGGAAACGAACCACCACACGCCCTACTTCCTGAATCTCCATTACCGCGATGTGGCGCACACGATGATTCTCGGCAGGACAGGGGCGGGCAAGTCATTTTTGGCCAACTTCCTCATCACCAATCTTCAGAAGTACGACCCGCACACCTTCATCTTCGATCTGGGCGGGAGCTTTGAAAGCCTCACGCAGCTTTTCGGCGGCTCGTATGTGCGCGTCGGCTTGGAATCCGAGGATATCAAGATCAACCCGTTCTCCCTGCCACCGACGAAGGAGAATCTCGATTTTCTCGCGTTGTTCCTGAAGGTTTTGGTTCAAGGACAAAGGGCCGGCGAGTTCGACCCTGCCACCGAGCGTGATCTATACCACCAGGTCGAAAATCTGTATTCCATCGACCCTGCGCTTCGCACCCTCGGTGTGCTCGCCAACACCCTCGGCCGCGACATTTCAAACCGCCTCGCCAAATGGACCCGTGGCGGACAGTTCGGATTTCTCTTCGACAACGCCGAGGACACCGTTTCCTTCTCCCGATTCCAGTGCTTCGACTTTCAGGCCACGAGCCAGTACCCGGAACTCCTCGAACCGCTCCTCTTTTATATCTTGCACCGCGCCAATGCCGTGATCGCCGACCGGAAGATCACCTCTGTATTCAAAGCGTTCTTCATCGACGAAGCCTGGGTGTTCCTCAAGAACCCGAGCATTCAGCGATATGTCGTCGAAGCTCTCAAGACTTGGCGCAAGCACAACGCCGCGATGGTGCTCTCGACGCAATCCCTCGATGAATTAAAACGTTCCGACATTCTCGACGTCATCATCGAAAGCTGCGCCACCAAGATCTTCCTCGCCAACCCCGATATGGACCGGGAACTCTACCGGCGTCAGTTCCACCTGAACGAGACCGAAGTCGATCTCATCTCAAACCTGATCCCCAAGCAGCAGTTTCTGATCAAGACGCCGGAACTCGCGAAGGTCGCCAACCTGAACGTGGACCCGAAGAGCTACTGGCTTTACACCAACGACCCCTACGACAACAAAAAGCGTAAAGAGGCGTTCGAAACCCACGGCTTTGAGAAGGGTCTCGAAATCCTCGCCGGAGGGCAACCATGATTCTTCTTCCTTTCCTCGATCCCGTGGCGATAGCACGCGATCCGCTCCGCCCATTCCTTCCTCTCGCTATCGCGGGATTGTTCACAGCGTTCATTTTTGCAGCCCAATGGTTTGCCGGTCTGTTTTCCGACCGGAACAAAACTTCCCAGCAGGACCATTCCATTTCAAAAGGAGCAGTTCGATGAAACGAGCGTTTTACAGGTCGTCCCGAAGTCCATTCCTTGGCGCTTTCGCTGTCATCTTTCTCGGCGCGGTCGCTTTCGGTGCTTCGCCCTCACGCGCCGGAACGACGGAGGCTCGCGTTGTGAAGTACGCGAAAGAGGACATCGTTCCCGTTCGCGCCAAACTTCGGTTTTCGACGCTGATTGTCCTACCTGAGGAGGAGGAGATTCTTGATTTCACAACCGGCGACAAGGAGTTCTGGGTCATCAACGGCGCGCACAACCTCTGCTACGTTCATCCCGCCCAGGCCGGCATCCGCAGCAATCTAAATCTCATAACCGCGAGCGGACACGTCTATTCATTCCTGCTAACCGAAATCAGCAACGAACCGAACGTCGAGCCCGATCTCAAAATCTTCATTGAACCCAAGGAAGGTTCGAGCATCGCCGTGAACAGTGGCCTCCGCGGCTATGTCAGCGCCGGTGAGGCCCAGGCGTACAAGAAGGAACTCGAAACGCTGCGCGCGCAGGCAACGGACCAGGTTCACACCGCCGAGACCCAGGCTGCCGAGCAAGTCAACCGCTTCCGCTCCACGTACGCAACCAAGCTGCAATTCGATTACCCGCTCGACCCGAAAGCGGCGCGGGAGCCGTTTCTCGTCTCCGCCATCTATCACGACGATGCGTTCACTTACATCCGGTGCGCCGCCCGCGAAAAGCCCGCGCTCTATGAACTCAAGGACGGCAAGCCCAACTTGATCTCTTTCCAGTTCGAAAACGGCGTCTATGTCACGCCCAAAATCATCGACTCCGGCTACCTTGCCATCGGCAAAAAGAAACTGCTGTTTGCGCGGCGCGCCGCCGGCAACTGAGAGGCGAACATGACCGAATCGGCCCAACCAGTACAGATTCAGGAAAAAGCGCCGAAACCCCAGGGCCTTCTGCCCAAGAACGTCCAATCGTGGCTTCTCATCGGGCTGGCCTTCCTCATGGTGGCCATCATGTGGCTCACCGGGGGCAAAAAACCGCCGACTCCAACCAAGGCAGTGTCGCCCGCGACGGCGTTGCCCGCCCCACTCGAAATCAACGAAACCAAGATCGCCGAAATGCAGAACCGCATTGAGGAACTACAGCGTCAACAACTTGTTGCGCAGAACGCGCTCGCACAGCAAACCCACTTGCTCGGTGCCGCCGCGCAAGACCCGCAGCAATCCCAACCGCAAAACGGTCCGGGTGCCCCAAGCGAGCAGCGGCCCGAAGACCAAATCCAGGCTGAGCGCAAGAAGCGTGCCTACACTTCGCTGTTTGCCTCAAATGTCGCCCTGAGTTACCGCAAGCCCCCGGCCAGCGTCCCGACCCCTGCAAACGAAGCGTCGATTCCGACACCAATACCGCTCCCTGCCGGACCCGACGCCGCTCAGATGGCTCAACTGCTAAGAGAGATGCAGCCGAATCCGTTTTCCCAGGGGGCCGGTGCTTCCCCAGCCGTGCCGCCTCGGACCAATTCCGCGGAAACGACCAATGACCGAAAGGAGGAAGTCAAAAACCCTGCCGCCGTGCCGCCTGGCGCCGCTAACGCGGCGGCAGGGAAAACCTACGTCCTGTTTGAAGGAACCATCCTCGAAACCGTCCTCGTCAACCGGCTCGAAGGGCAGTTCTCCGGCCCCATCGAATGCCTGCTTTCAACCGACGTTTACTCAAACGACCGCCAGCACCTCTTGATTCCCGCGGGATCGAAGCTGCTCGGCGAAAGCAAAAAGGTCGACGCCTTTGGCCAGACACGTCTGGCCGTGGCCTTCCACCGCATTCTCATGCCGGACGGATATTCCGTCAGCCTCGACGGGTTCAAGGGGCTCAATCAGATCGGCGACACCGGCCTCCGCGATCAGGTCAACAACCACTATCTTCGCATCTTCGGCGTCTCCCTCGCCGTTGGCGCAATCGGCGCAGTTGGCGAAGCGGGAACCGGCAGCGCGCTCACCTCTTCCGGCAGCGACCTCATGCGTCAGGGATTTGCCGGAAGCGTGGCGCAATCCTCCGCGCAAATCCTGGACCGATTTCTGAACGTTCCCCCCACGATCACCATACGCGAAGGTCACCGCGTCAAGGTCTACCTTGCGGGCGATCTCGCCTTGCCCGACTACAACAACCACAAAATGCCTTCCGATCTGTAGAAGGCGTGAAAGAAAGGATAAAGATTCGATGAAAAGAAAGGTCCTGATTTTCCTGCTCGTGATGGCCCTCGCAGTCGGTCCCGCCTCCGCTCAGTTCGGCAGCGGCATCGTCTACGATCCCACCAACTACCACAACGCCCTGTTGCGCTATTTCCAGCTGCAACAACACCTGCTGCAGTTGCAACAGACCTACGCAAAGGTTCTCGCGCAATACAACCTGGCCCTCTCCATGGCGAAATTCGTGCAGAACATGCCCGCCCGTTACCGCGCCCTGTTTTCGCAATGGAGGAACGTCACCTCGCTGAACACCTTCGGCAATACCGGCTCTTGGATCAGCGGCATCAATTCCGGCCTGCTCCCCAACATCAACACCGGTTACCAGAAGTCCACAACCCAACTGCTCCCGTACAGCTCGAACCACCTCTCCGGAATGGATGATTTTGAGCTTGGCCGCGTGCAATCCCAATACGCGTCAATCGAACTTGCCGACGGGGCCAACATCAACGCCATGGCCACGATTGGCGCGATTCGCGGCAACGCCCAGGGCATCGAAACCCAGATCGGCAATCTTGAACAGGACTCGTTCTCTAGCAGTGCCGAGCTCAACAGCGAAGTCTCCGTCCTCAACAAGATCAATGCCTCTGGCGTGCTCACCCTGAGGACAGTTCAGGATACCAACAAGCTCCTTGCTTCCTTGCTCGAACAGCAAACCATCCTGGCCAAGCAGCAGCGCGACGCCACCACCAACGCCATCAACACCGATATCGGCCGCCAGGCGAGCATGACCGGGAATATTGCCCAGGTCACCGGAACCATCACCAATACACTGCAAACCTTCCGCATGCCGTAAGGCACACGGACCAGGACGCCCAGCGTCGAAGGAGCTGACCAGTGCAAACCGATTTCCTGCAATACATCTTCCAGGCGATCAATAATTTGCTCACCCAGAACCTCGGCTTCTTCGACGCCATGGGCCAGAATCTCTTCCGCTCGTTCGCCACCATCCTGGTGGTCTGGTACGGTGTGAAATCGGCACTCTCCGCCGCTAGCGGCAGGTCTCCGTTCCACTTCGATAACTTCGCGAGCCTCGTACTCACCATCAGCTTCGGCTTCGCGATGATCAACTACTACAGCACGCCGATTCCCGGCATCGGCACTAGCTTTCATAATCTCGTCACCGATGAGGCCCAGTTCCTGTCCAGCAAGATCGATCAAGCCCAGCTTCAAACCGTCATCAGCCAAGTTGCCGACTTCGAATCCCGCATGGATTCTCCCAGTTGGGGCGATATTTTCGGCACCGCCATCTACGTCATCGTCACCGTCCTGCTAGCTGCGGCCCAGGCCGTGGCGATTGTGGTCATCGCTTACGGCTTCATTGCCACAGCAGTTTGCGTGTTGGTAGGGCCCATCTTTGTACCTTTCTTCATTGTTCCGAAACTCGAATGGCTCTTCTGGGGCTGGCTCCGTTGTTTCTTGCAATACGCCTTCTACCAGGTCATCGCATCCGCTGTCGTGTACATCATCGGAAATCTCATGCTCGGAGCGCTCCGCCTGCCGCCTGCGGGCACGCTCTCGACCGTGCAACTCATTGCCTGGTTTCCTGTGCTCTTTATCACCTTCCTCGCATCCATTTACGTCCTTCTGAAAATCCCCACCCTGACCAACCACATCTTCAGCGGCACGGCCGGAGGCTCTTCCGCAAGTCTTCTGGACGCGCCCGCCGCCGTTCTTAACCGGGTGATGTGATGGACCGCGATGCGAGCTTCCATGATGCCAAGCGCCTGTATCTCGAATCGTGTGGTGATCCCATGGTGACGAACACCTACCTCAAGATCGCGCTCGTCCTCGTTTCCCTTGTGGCCGTCGGTCTTGCTCTTGTGGACTTGAAAACCATTCGCACGTTCCAGAACTTCCGCCCCCTGGTCATCCGCATCGACGATCTGGGCCGCGCCGAAGCCATCAACTACCACAACCTCGAATACAAACCCCAGGACGCCGAAGCGAAGTATTTCCTGTCCCAGTTTTGCGCGCTCTACTACCGCCGCAACCGCTACACCATTCAGAACGATTTCTCGAAGTCTCTCTACTTTCTCGACGGCAAGCTCGCCGACGGCATTTTTGACGCCTACCGCAAGGACGACATCATCAAAAAATTCCTCACCAACACGTCTGCTCCCGAGATCGACGTGGAAGTGAAGAAAGTCGCGCTTGAAGACATGCAATCGCCCCCCTACAAGGCCCGCGTGGATTTCTACATGGTCTATTACTCTCCCGCCGATCACAGCGAATTAAAACGCGATCTCTACACTGCGAACTTCGTCTTCATTTTCAAGTCCCAGGTACCGAATGACCTCATCCCCATCAATCCGCTGGGACTGAGCATTACTTACTTCCGCGAAGATGAGGCGTTCAAATGACGAGCGAAATACATCGGCGGACCCAGGAGGTCGCGGGCGGGCGCCTCGCATCCTCGGCCCAACCTCCGCGCACCCCATCTTCCTTTTCCCCTGGCCTTTCCTCTCCGCATACGCCACAGCCCTCTCGCTCGACCCTGCTTGCGGACACCCCAGGCGCGCTCCGGGAGAGCCTCCGGTGCTTTACGGCTTCCCGCCCGCTCCCCCAGAACGATCAGGCTTATGGAAAAACCTCGCAGCCGCTCCTCTATTGAGAAGGGAAAACACCAATGATCGCAAACACCTTACTCGCTACGATAGCCATCCTCCTGGCCGGTGGTTTTTGGCTCCTCGGTCAACTCAAGTTCCTCATTCCGTACCGCCACATCCTGATTCATCAGTACGGAGGCGTGATTCTCATGTGGCTCGCCATCCTTTTTGTGAATGTCTTTGCCGCCTTGTATGCAATCCAGCGCAAGTTCTTTCTCAAGGACACGGGCCGGAAGCTCACCCACCTTGACAACCAGGCCCTCGCCGGCAGCTTCCCCCTTCCCTCCCCAACCGAGACCGAGGAGCACGAGTGAATGTCCCGCGATTTCACACCGCCCGATTTCTCCGATCTCGGCCGCGATCTTTCTGACTCCGATGCTCGCCCGGTTGGAGCTCCCTCCCGAGATCGAGACCGGGACCTGAGGACGCCGCCAACCCCCGCCCATGCGCGCAATTCGGAACGCGCGCCTGAAGAGCGTCGTCCCGACCTTCAATTCCGGGACGGGCGCGCCGTGCTATACGACCGCGATCACGGCTATCGCCTGAACGAATCCGAAGTTCGTACCGTCGTCGAACTAGGAAAGTTCCGCGTCATTGCCGCCAACGATCTCTCCGAACACGCCTACGCGGGCAATCGAGAACTGGCCGAGGGTGACGTGCAGAATCTCGTCCGCCAAGGGCTCGCGCGCAAGGGTACGTTCGAAGGCCCCGAAGCGACTCCGCGCGAACTTCTGACGCTCACCAAGCGAGGCCATCGCCTGCTCCGAGCAAATCGGCTCGCACCGCAAGGTCAAGCCGTCTACTACGGTTTCGTCAAACCCCGGGAGGCCAATCACGACGCGGACCTCTACCGCCTCTCCCACAAAGAAGCCACCCGGATTGAAGCGAAGGGTGGACGCAATCTCCGGGTGATTCTCGACTACGAGCTGAAGAGGAAAATCAATCGCGAGATCGCCCGGCTCGGCCCTGAAGCCCGTCCTGAGATTGCCGCTCGTCATGGACTCCAAGTCGTGCGAAACAAAATTCCCGTCCCAGACCTTCGCATCGAGTATGAAACTCCCGACGGTGACGCGGCGCGCGTCAATCTCGAACTGGTAACCGAGCACTACCGAGGTCGCCACGTCGCGGATAAGGTCCACGCGGGCTTCTCTCTGTATACCCCGCATGGAGAGGCTGATCACCTTCGCCGCGTACTCGACCAACACGAACTAACCGCGGAGATCCTTTCCCTATGAAAATCTCCTGCGAACACATCCGGGCAATCCAGTCGCTTGGCTACACCGAGGACGAAGCCCGATTCTTGTATATCGTCGCCAATCATTCCGGCTATTTCGTTCCACGCCAGTTCATCGCCTTCACCGGAGCGAGTTGGGGCAAGCGGTCGCAGCTATTCACGGACAAGCTCGAAAGCCGGGGGCACGTAACGTGGCGCGAGTACCAGGATATGGGCGGCGTCTACCACCTTTTCTCTAAGACGCTCTATCGTCAGATCGATCGTGAGAATCTGCGTAACCGCCGACGCCACTCGACCGAGTTCATCCGCACGCGTCTTCTCCTGCTGGACTTTGTCCTCGCCAACCAGGTGTACGACTACTTCGAAACCGAAGACGATAAGGTTCGCTTCTTCTGCGACGAACTTGCCATCCCGAAGAAAGCACTTCCCGCAAAGGCTTATGAGGGTACATCCACCCCTGAACCCACTCTCCGCTACTTCGTGGACAAATTCCCCCTTTTCCTTGCAACGACCAATGATTCTTCCTCCCCTGTGGTCACCTTCTCTTATGTGGACCCTGGACAGGCAAGCATTACGGGGTTCGCGAATCACCTGAACGCCTACGCATCCCTCTTCCGCCACCTCCATAGCTTTCGCTTCGTCTACATAGCGCCTTTCAGAGTCCATTTCACCCGCGCCGAGCAGTGCTTCTCCTCGCTCGTGAAAACCCCGTTGCAAGCAGGTGTCTCCGGAGAACTGGAGCGCTACTTCCGGTTGCGCGCCGCGTGGGACGGAAAGCAGTACGGAACGTTATCGAGCGACGATATCGAATGGCTCGACCAAGCGAACAAGCGTTTCGGTGGTCCGCGCATCGAGCAGCTCTATGCGGTCTGGTGTTCCAGTGAGAATCAAAAAGACGAGTGCCGCGCCCTTCTGAGGGAGTCTCAGCCCGCTCCGAGCGCCGAGTTTTCGACGTACTTGGTGACACCGGCAGGACAAGAGAAACGGAAAGAACTGGCGAGGCCCATGTGAAGCGCACTTCACCTCACATCTTCACTCCGCACTTCACGATTCACTTCACCAGTAGGCCTGCCCGAACTTGAGGAAAAGACACGACATGACGCAAGAAACGGCAACCCCGAAGAACGCGGCCCAAACCTCGGATGAGGCGGGAGCGACCCCGCCCAGTGACGCACGGTGCGTCTCTGGACCCCGCGGGGTCGCTCCCGCCTCTTGGCGCATAACTTTTGCGCCAATGGTTTGGGCCGCGTCGAGAAACTCGAGTTTGTAAATCAACACCAGGAGGAACGAAAGATGGCCATCATCAAGAAACCGCCGGAAAGTGTCAGCCGCTCGCTGAAGCTCGAACAACCCGTCAGCGACCTGCTCGACGACTACGCCCGGTTTGTGGATTGCACCCCGGATTATGTTGCGAATTTCGCTCTGCGCAAAACGCTTGCGCGGGACCCCGATTACAAGAAGTGGAAGGCGGCTCAAAACGGAGCGGCCTCCGCCAAGCGCGGAGCGCCCTCCCAGCAGGCAGGGAAGCCGTCATGATTCGGCGGGTCCTTCGAGAGAAGAACTTCGTAGCGTGTGTGCTCGCTGCGATCACAGGGATCGTGCTGTATTTCCGTTATCCCTTTCCCGAGCAGAACTTCTTCCTCGAACTCATCTTCCTCTGGGCGCGCCCGCTCTTCCGGGGATTGAAGTTTGCCTACACCCTGTCTTTGTACACGACTCCCTACATTGTTTATTCATTCCTTCTGTCGGGGCTCTACATCTTCACCTTGAAGTCTCCTCCGCGGCCAAAAGCGGGCAAGCCTCCGGTGTATCCAACCACGTCCAATCGCAACAATCTGTTCCTCGTGCTCGGCGAGGTCCACAATCCTCGAACGCCGGAGCCATCCGCAACGCCCTACTGGCTCACGATTCCAGAGCGTGGTTTGTTCACCGGAATTGCCGTCTTCGGCGCCGTGGGCAGCGGCAAGACCAGCGCGGCCCTCTATCCCTATGCGGAACAGATCCTCTCCTACGAAGCGGCGAACCCCGAAAAACGTATTGGCGGTCTCGTACTTGAGGTCAAGGGCGATTTCTGCAAAAAGGTGCGCACGATCCTTGCGCGCCTCGGACGCGATGCGGACTACGTCGAAATCAGCCTCGATTCCAACTACCGCTACAACCCCCTCCACAACGGCCTCGACGCCTACGCTCTCGCCTATGGCATTGCCTCCCTGATCAACAACCTGTTTGGGCGAGGCAAAGAGCCCTTCTGGCAGCAGGCCTACACCAACCTCGTGAAGTTCATCATCTTGCTCCACAAGGTCGCCTACGACTACGTCACCCTGTTCGATGTCTACGAATGCACGATTTGTCCCGACGTGCTGGAGCGAAAGATCCGCGACGCGGAACTTCGCCTCGAAGAGCGCTACTTCCTGCTCATCCCACCGCAGAATTTCCGGGCGCACATCGCCGATCTCAAAGCGTTCGGTTTCGAGTACGACGAAGCCGTCAATATGTTCCGCGCCAAAGAAACGCCAGGACTCTGCGCCTACGTCAAGCGCACCGCCGTTGAGTGCGAGTATTTGAGTGAGGCCGGCTTCGATCAGATCGACGCCGACCGGTATGACCAGCTGCAAGCCGTCAAGCGATGGTTTTATCACGATTGGAAAAGGATCGAGCCCAAGCTCCGCACCTCCATCGTCGAAGGCATCTCCGTTTTCCTTTCTCTTTTCGACGACAATCCCGCTGTCAAACGGACCTTCTGTCCCCCGCCAGAGTGTTACGACCCCATCGCCAACGCCGACTTCCGCTACGGCAAGCCTCTCCCATCCTTCAGTTGGCTGATCGAAGTCGGCGCCCTGTGCGCGCTGAATTTCCCCATCGGAATGAACCCTGGTTTGGCCAAGGCCTTGGGCGTGATGATGAAGCTCGACTTCCAGCGCGCCGTTTTGAATCGCATCCCGGAGATCGAAGCCCACCCGGAACAGTATTTCCGGCAGGTCCTTTTTCTTTGCGACGAATACCAGCATTTCGCCACAGTTGGCGAGAGTGAGCCCACCGGCGATGAAAAGTTCTTCAGTTTGTCCCGCCAACCCAGATGCATACCCATCATTGCCACCCAGAGCATCAGCTCCCTCAAATCCACCCTGCCCGGCGAGTCCTGGCGCACCCTGCTCCAGACATTCCGAACCAAGGTGTTCCTGTCGCTATCGGATGACTTCTCCGCGAAGACCGCGAGTTCCCTCTGCGGACGCGAGGACCGGCTCAAGGCCAGCTACAACTTTTCCGAGAGCGGCCACGATGCCCACATCAGCCTGTTGACCGGCAAGGCGGTGTCGAACCGGGCCAACCTCACCGCGTCGAAGACCTACAGCCCCCACTCCGACTACCGCTTCGACATGAAGACTTTCACGGAACTCAAGAACGCCCAGGCCATCGTGTTTGCCTATGACGGACTTAACCCACTGCCACCCACGTTCTGCTATCTCAAGCCGTACTTCAACGACCCCAACCTTTCCTACTTCGAACAGCTCGCGCAAGGACAACTCTAATGAATGGATTTGAAACCATCCTTCCATTTCTAAAACCCATCGAGCACCTCATCCTCGACGACTCGGTCAGCGAAATCATGGTCAATGGCCCCGACACGGTGTTCATCGAGAAGGGCGGGTACCTCCAGCCGGTAAGGGAAGTTTCGCTGGGCGAAAGAGCGCTCATGGTCGCGGTCAAAAACATTGCCCGCCGGCTTGGCGGCGACATCTCGGAATCCCACCCGATCCTCGATTCCCGGCTCCCCGATGGCAGCCGTGTCGCCGTTGTCATTCCACCCTGCAGCTTGGACGGCGTCACACTCACGATTCGCAAGTTCAATGCGCGCCATTTCCAAATACAGGACCTGATTGCGGCGGGCACCCTCGACCAGGCCCTCGCTAACCGCCTTGAGGATTACGTTCTTTCCCGCAAGAATATTTTGATTTGCGGTGGCACCGGCTCCGGCAAGACGACGACCCTCAACATCCTCGGCAAATTCATTCCGGAAGACGAGCGCATCCTCTTGATCGAAGATACGGCGGAGATCCGGTTGGGACACGCGAACTTGGTTCGCTTTGAAGCAAGGCATCCGCAGAACGGCTTGCCGGGCATCGCCATCCGCGACCTCCTCAAAGCATCTCTCCGTCACAGACCGGACCGCATTTTGTTGGGTGAGATTCGCGGCGGCGAGGCGTTCGATCTTCTGCAACTTCTCAATACGGGTCACGCGGGGACACTGTCCACCATTCACGCCAACTCTGCGAGACAAGGTCTCGCGCGCTTTACGAGCTGTGTCCTGCAAAGCGGCGTCGAGCTGCCGTACCGCGCCATCAAGAGCAATATCGGCGACTCCCTCCATGTCGTGATTCAGATCGAGCGCCGGCCGGGGCGCCGCTACATCTCGGAGGTCCTCGAAATCAACAATTACGACCCCGACGCCGATCTATTCGACTACTGCGCGATCTACCAAAGACAGGAGGCGCACGCATGACGCAGGGAGACAAAGAGAACAACAAGAACATCTCCACCACCGAATACGTCCTTACGAACTTTCAGCGGTCCGACCGTCTCGCTGTCCTGGTGCGCAACCGTAGTCGGGACGAAACGGTCCAGCGCATCACAACCTCTGCCAAGATCGCCGACCCTTCCTTTCAGGATTGGCTGCGCTACAAGAATGAGAAAGAATCCTGCGACATCTATATCGGGATGAACACCCTGAAACCCGAAGCCCGCACCCGCACCAAGGACGACATCCAGGCCATCCGCCATCTCTATATGGACATCGACCACGATGGCCCCGCAGCTCTGGCCAAAATTCAACAGTCCAATCTGGTGCCTCCCCGGAACTACACGATTAACACGTCGCCGGATAAGTTTCAGGTGGTATGGCGGGTCGAGAATATCTCACAAGAACAGGCCGAGTCACTGCAGCGGGCCATGGTGCGCAAGTTCGGGGGCGATCCTGCGGCCACCGACTCGACCCGCGTATTGCGCCTTCCGGGCTTCCTGAACCGGAAATACGATGCGGAGTTTCTCGTGCAAGCGGTAAAGCATGCGGACCGTGTCTATCATCCCCAGGACTTCCGACTCCGAACCGAACTCATCGAAACCGATTTCAGGCCGCACCGCCAGTCGCCGACATTACCCTCGCCTGGGCCACGCCAGATGAGCCAGTCGGAACATGACTGGGCCTATGCCAAACGCGCCCTCGCCCGCGGTGACGATCCCCAAGAAGTTATACGCCGGATCGCCGACTTTCGCGCTGGTGAAAAACACGATCCCTCGGACTACGCACGCCGTACTGTCACAAAGGCCCAAGCTGACCTGCACCGAGGAACCGCTGCCGTGGGAACAAACGATTCACAACGCATCGAGGACCAGCAACTCAACCAAGATCAGAGGGAAGTGCCATGACTCATGCTGCCCTAGTTGACAGCGACCGACAGATTTCCAAACCCAAAGACGAACATCCCATAAACGTCCGAGAAGCAGCCAAATATCTTGGCGTCAGTCCGCAGACTGTGTATCTTTGGGTTGAGCGAAAGCAGATTCCCCATCTCCGCGTAATGGGTCGGAACATCCGGTTTCTCAAATCGGACCTCGAAACATTCCGCGCATCCTTCAAACAGGAGATGGAGAATGCCTAGATCGAGAAAGTACGATGGTGTCGTATATCGAAGAAAGGAGACATCGTTTTGGTGGATTCGCTATCGGGACCGCAATGGGTCACGCCAGCGGGAATCCACTTTCACGAAAGATTGGCATGAAGCTCAACAGATGTTGAGGGAGCGGCTTCACGCCAGAGATAACAACGTTCTAGATGTGATTCGAAAAGGGGAAAAGTTGAGTCTGGAGCAATGGGCGGATTTCTTCCTAGAAAACTATTCGAAACCACCCGTGCGAGCAGAGAAGACCCACCAAGTAAATCTGCGAGTCGCAAAGCACATTAAGGGTGCTTTCGGTTCGAGGAAACTGGTGGAAATCACGGCGGATGATATCGAGCTGTACCTTCGTGATCGTCTTCGAGAAACGGTTCGAGTCAGAACCGCGCTCGGCTACCGGCAAATGGGAGTTCTCAAGCCAACCACGGTTCATCAGGAACTGAGAGTTCTTCGGCGAATGCTGAACGTGGCGGTGCGGAAGAAACTGCTGCAAGCCAATCCCTGTTGGGGCGTTGAATTCCCGGTGGCGGTGAGGGGCCTATTTCGACCTCACTACGTTACCTGGTCAGAGCAACGCCGCATCGAATCGCAGGCTCCGCCACATCTTCGGAATATCGTTCAGATCATCACGGAGACAGGACTTAGGGTGTACAAAGAGCTGACACCCATGAGAAAGGACCAAGTGGATTTTGTGAATGCCACCGTCTGGATACCTGATTCCAAGACTCCGAACGGTATCGCCGAAATTCCCCTGACGCCTCTGGCGATCGAAGCCTTCAAGAGCCAGATGCGGATCTCGGGTATCGGGCCTTTCCTGTTCCCAAGCGACAACAATCCGTCCGGTCACCAGAAGAATCTCAAAACCGCTTGGCGGAAAACGCTAAAACGCGCAGGAGTTCCCTACTTCAGGATCTACGATCTGCGCTCGACCTATGCAACTCGACTCAGTGCAGGCGGTGTCGCCGACGAGTGGGTTACACAACTCCTCCGACAAGGCGATGCAAAGGTCTTCAAGAAGTATTCGCAGATGAAATTGCAGATGAAGCGAGAGGCTCTGGAGAAAATGAACCGCCAAGCCAATGAGATGCCGCTGGATTCTGGCACAGCCACCATTCAGTAAAAGTATTTGGCACAGTTCTGGCACAGTGAGGCCAAAAATGACGACTGGGATTAGGAGTAAAGTTGGAAAGTGCTTTAGAATGAATAAAGCAGTCACTGTCGGGGCGTAGCGCAGCCTGGTAGCGCGCCTGCCTTGGGCGCAGGAGGTCCCCGGTTCAAATCCGGGCGCCCCGACCACTATCTCACTGAACTAACTGACTTTCTTCCTGTGGGGTATTTCTACTA
>Ga0326728_10001622_pt1 | contig 78795 bp, 59 predicted proteins | sample MB3enrmetagenome_FD_207602 | JGI IMG/M metagenome (GOLD analysis project Ga0326728, IMG submission 207602) | Lab enriched peat soil microbial communities from McLean, Ithaca, NY, United States - MB31MN | ecosystem: Environmental > Terrestrial > Soil > Wetlands > Peat | place: USA: New York...
CGGGGGCGCGGGCCAGCTCGGTCTGACTGGCGGCGGCCTTGGATAAAGCCCCCTCCAGATCCGCTTCGATGCGGGCAAATTCCTTTTGAATCCTGGGCAGGCCCGCGGTAAATCGGCGTTGCGTGTCACGGAGCGAAGTCTGCCGCTCCTCGGTGTGGAGGGCCAACTGCTTGGTGTCGGCAGCCACCGATTGCGAGAACTCGTCCAACTGCCGGGCCAGATATTGGAAGCCCACCCCCAACTGGCCCAGGCGGGCCACTTCGATATTCGTCAAGACGCTCAGGGTCTGGGTCTCGCGGGCGATGGAGCGCTGGGCGCGGGTGAGTTGGGAGAGCCGTTCCAGCAGACGGGCCTCGGCGGTGACCATCTCCAGCACCCCGGCGGTGGCCTGCAGGCGCTCATGGATGAAGACTCTGGCCGCACCGCCCAGGGACTGCACGCGGGGCAGCATGGAACGCACCCGCTCGTCTTCGACACAGGCGACGATCTGCCCGGCCAGCAGGAGAACTCCGTCGGTCTGTTTGGCTAGCTCTTCGAATCCGCCCGCCACCGCCGCAATGGCGTCCTCAGCCTCGCGCAGCAAGGACGCAATCCCCGCTTCAGCTCTCTCGAAGGTCTGGAACGCAAGCGATCCGGCGGCAACAACCATGGTTCATAGCCCTTCTACGCGCGGTTTCTCAGCATGGCCCAACATCGCGGTCGAAGGGAGAGAAATGATTACAAAAGCCGTACGGCTTCATGAAGCGAAGATCCGGCGGCTTGGTACGGTAAAGAGCGGAGAGGTCTGGTTGCCTCAGGGACATTCCGGCCTGCTTCTCGCTTGTCTGTTGCATGTAATCGGCCGGTTGTCCACAAACATAAGTTATTTTTTCTTCTCCGTACCAAAAATTGCCAGAGTGCTTCCTAAACCGAAACCAATCCCCGCCCAGGCTTGGGAGTGGGCGAAAAGAACGCCTATCGGAGGGATGCGGGGCAGTCACCATCCCTCAACCAGGCGCCCCTAAAGAACGTTGATGCCTATAGTTGAGAGAAGCGTAACGGGCCAGAAGAGGGGTTTCAGGCGAAGCCCTGACCGCAGGGAAGGGAGGTGTCTTACTGCCTATCTACAGGATGGCTGGGGGCTCATCGATGTTAATGTCATATGGCCCGCAAAAGGAGCGCAACTCTATCTTCCAGCATGGCGTCAAACCTTTTTATCATAAACACTCATGACGCAAAATGGACTTTATCGGTGGGGATTGCGTGCGGGACCCCGGTGGCGCTGCATCCTGGGGTTGCAGGTGAAGACCGGCCAGGCAAGCGGGCGTCTTTCAGCGGCGCTGCGGGCCGCCATCCCGGTTCGCACGATCAAGCGCAACTTTTTGGAAATCATAAAGTTAATCTCCGCAGGTGTCGATGAACAGGGCAAGCGGCTCCAAAGCACAACCGTGTCAAGGGGATTTCAGGTCCAATTCGTCCCGGCGACTATTGGTCCGGCCAGATTGATTTGCGAGGTTGGGTTCTACCCTGGTTGCAAGAACAACGGTGCGGCGAGGGTGGGGCATCCCATTTGCCGCATTTCTCTCTGGCCGGATCAATCGGGGCCGGCATTGGTGCAAGAGAAGGGGAATCGCTAGGCACAGGAGAGGCTGAGATGCGGAGCCGGGCGAAAGCAAAATATTCGGATTTGCTCGAGAGCAGCGAAGATCCGGTCTGGTCGGTCGACCTCGACTATCGGCTGACGCTCTTCAACGGCGCTCTGGGGGAGCAGTTGGAGGCAGCTTTCGGTGTACGGCCTGCTGTGGGGATGCTTCCCGGGGAGATGCTTCCGGCACAACATGCGAGTTTGCTGCCGCCCCTTTACGAGCGGGCGCGGATGAGCGGCTGCTTTCGAATCGAGTTTCCATGGGGCGACGGCCGCAACATGGAGCTTTCCTTCAATCCGATCCTCAAGGCGGGTAAGGCGACGGGTATTTCCGTCTTTGGCCGGCACATCGCCGCCGGCAAGAGGGACGCACGGACCTTGGCTGAGAGCGCGGCTCGCCTCGGCGGGCTGTTCGACGAGAATGGCTCCGTCGCCTTGTTGATCGAACCCGCCAGCGGAATCATCGTCGATGCCAATCGGTCGGCCTCGGTCTTCTATGGCTACGCGCGGGAACAATTGGTGGGCATGTCCATTTGCCAGATCAATACACTGCCCCCGGAGGCGATTGCCCAGGAGCAAAAGCGTGCCCTGCGCGAGGAGCGTAACTATTTCAGCTTCAAACACCGGCTGGCCAGCGGCGAAGAGCGCGATGTCGAGGTCTATTCCTCTCCCGTGAATGCCGATGGCGAGCGCCTGCTGCTCTCCATTGTTCACGACGTTAGCGAGCGCAGAGATGCGGAAGCTCAGCTTCGCGATAGCGAGGAGCGTTATCGCGCCACCTTCGAGCAAGCCGCGATCGGCATTCTTCATTTGGGATTGGAAGGCAGGATTCTCCGCTGCAATCCGCGCTTCGCCGAGCTCCTCGGTTACACCACCGAAGAGGTTGTAGGTTTCACGGCAAAAGATATTACGGCGGAAGAGGATTTGCCTGGCAGGCTAGGGGTGCTGGAGCGAATCGCCGGCGGCGTTTCGTCTTCGGAAAGTTATGAACGGCGCTATCTTCGCAAAGATGGCAGGCCGGTTTGGGCAAGATCGGCGGTTTCCATGCAACGGGATGGAGCGGGCCGCCCGCTTCATTTCATCATCATGGTTGAGGACATCGATGCCTGGAAGCAATCCGAAATCAGGTTGCAAGAGGCTGCAGAGCGTCTCACCCTCGCGGTCAGGGCCGGCGGCGTAGGGATATTTGTCTTCGATATTATCCATAATCTGCTGGTTTGGGACGAGCAGATGTTCAGTCTTTATGGCATCGCGAAGGACCGATTCGTTGGCGCCTTCGAGACCTGGCAAAGCGGTTTGCATCCGGAGGACCGGCAGCGCGGGACAGAAGAATTCAATGCGGCTCTGCGCGGGGAGAAGGAGTTCGATACCGAGTTTCGCGTGGTATGGCCGGACGGGAGTGTTCACTCCATCCGTGCTCTGGCTCTCGTCAAGCGGGATGCCGCGGGCAAGGCCATTCACATGGTTGGCACGAATTGGGAGATCACGGCCCAAAAGCTCTACGAGAGGCAACTTCTCGAAAGCGAAGAGCGCTTCCGCACCATGGCGGACAGTTGTCCTTCGATCATGTGGGTTGCCGACGCCCACGCGAACCTGGAGTTCATCAATCGCGTCTGCCGACAGTTTATTGGAGCGGAATCAAACCATCTGATGGCGGAGGAGTGGATGTCGCTGCTCCACCCCGACGATGCGCCGGGATTCAAGCTGTCCTTCACCCGCGCGGTGGAAGAACGCGTACCTTTCCGCCTGGAGCACCGCGTCCGCCGAGCCGATGGCGACTGGCGGCTGATGGGCACCACCGCGCAGCCGCGCCTGGCGCCCAGCGGCGAGTTTGTAGGATACATCGGACTCACGGCGGACATTACCGAGCGGCGTAAAGAGGAGGAGGCGCGGGAGTTTCAGCACTCTCTGATGCGCACCATCCAGGAGGTGTCGCAGGAGGGTATCCTGGTTGTGGACGGCGAAGGCAATGTCGTTTCTTACAACGAGCAGCTCTTCGAGGTCTGGCGCATTCCCCGCACACAGTTTTCCAATATGCTGCGCGGCTCCGCTGCCAGCCCGGTCGAGCCGCTCTTCGCGGCCGCGCTGGAGAGTGTCAAGGATCCGGATACCTATCTGCGCCTAGTACGGGATCTCTATGCCTCTTCACAGGCGAAGTACGTGTGCGAACTGGAGTTGAAAGATGGCCGCACGCTGGAAATGTACTCCACCAGTCTGCGCAACAAAGACGGCCAGTATCTGGCCCGGGCCTGGTTCTATCGCGACATCAGCGAACGCGAGCAAGCCGTAAAGGCTCTACAAAGCAGCGAGGAGAAGTTCCGCCAACTGGCGGAGAACGTCAGCGAAGTTTTCTGGATCAAGGACGCGGGCTGTAAGGAATTCGTCTATGTGAGTCCGGCGTACGAGCGGGTTTTTGAAAGAAGCTGCGCCAGCATCCACCAAGACCCGGAAACCCGGCTGGAAGCGATTCACCCCTCCGACCGGCAACGTACGCTGGTCAAGTTTTCCCTGCAGATGCAGGGAGTAGCGGCGGATGTGGAGTATCGGATTCTGACTCCCAGCGGGCAGGAGAAATGGGTCCGCGACCGGGCGTTTCCCATCCGCGATGGCGACGGGCGATTGATCCGACTGGTTGGAATTGTCGAGGATATATCGGAACGGAAGCGTCACGAGGCCGAGTTTCAGCACGCCTGGGATGAAGTCGAAGCCTCCAACCGGCGAATTTCCATTCAGAACGTCACCTTGGAGCACGAGCGCAATATCCTCCGCGCCTTCATGGACAACGTTCCGGAACTGATGTATGTCAAGGACATCGAGAGCCGTTTTGTGGTGGCCAACGCCGCCGTCGCCCGCTTGATGGGCGTGGAGAAACCCGAGGATCTGATTGGGAAGACGGACTTCGACTTTTATCCTCCGGAGTTGGCCGGTGTTTACTTTGAAGACGAGCAGCGAGTGATCCTATCCGGGCAACCCTTGATCGACCATGAAGGGATGGTTCGCGCCAGCGGTACGAAGGAAGTGCGCTATCTGCTCACCACCAAGGTTCCCCTCTTCGAAGCCTCTGGCTATTTGACCGGAATCGCCGGCATCGGGCGGGATATTACCGCCAGCAAGGAAGCCGAGGCGGCGCTGCGCGAGAGCAACCGCCAGCTTCGGGAGACCACCGACCGGGCCAACGAACTGGCCTTGAAGGCGGGCGCGGCCAATGAGGCCAAGAGCCGCTTTCTGGCCAACATGAGTCATGAGATCCGCACCCCGATGAATGGCGTCATCGGCATGAACCAATTGCTATTGGAAACCGATCTCAGCGCCGAGCAACGGCGTTTTGTGGAGGTGGCACAGACCAGCGGCCGGGCGCTGTTGGCGCTGATAGACAACATTCTGGACTGGTCCAAGATCGAAGCCGGAAAGATCAATCTTGAATACCGGGCTTTCGACCTGCGCCAGACGGTTCAGGATGTGGTGGAGATTCTGCGCGTGCAGGCCAGCGGCAAAAATCTGCACATCGATACTCGGATTTCGACGCAGATTCCGGCAGGCCTGCGCGGTGACGCCTTCCGTCTGCGCCAGGTGCTGGTCAACCTCTTGGCCAACGCCATCAAATTCACACAGCGCGGGGGAATCGCGCTGCACGCTGAGTTGGACAGCCTGAGGCAGCGCAGCGCGGTGGTTCGGTTCACCGTTGCCGATACCGGCATCGGGATAACGGCGGATCAGATTTCCTCTCTCTTCTCTCCCTTCGTCCAGGCCGATGTTTCGACCACCCGCAAGTATGGCGGCACCGGGCTGGGATTGGCGATCTCCAAGCAGATTGTTGAGCGGATGGGGGGCAACATGGGAGTGGATAGCACCACCGGACAGGGCACCACCTTCTGGTTCACGGCCGCCTTTGAAGTCATCCCGGGCGAACACGCTGCCTTGGGGGAGGCCGTTCGGGTTGTCGCAGGTGCGTCGCATACTTCCGCGCCAACCCCGCGTGCAGGGAGAGGACAGGGAGAGAAGGTTTTGGTGGTCGAGGACAACTTCACCAACCGCGAGGTGATTCTGGCGCAACTGAAGATGATGGGCTATGAGGCGCGCGCGGTGGAAAATGGGGAGGAAGCCCTGGAAGCGGTGGCCAGCGGCGGCTATGCACTGGTGCTTATGGACTGCGAGATGCCGGTCATGGACGGCTATGAGGCTTCACGCCGCATCCGCCAGTCGCGGGAGGCGCAGATCCCGATCGTCGCCCTCACCGCCAACGCCATGTCCAGCGACCGGGAAAAATGCCTGCAAGCGGGGATGAACGACTACCTCGCCAAACCGGTGGAGTTGCAGCAACTGGGAGACGCTTTGGCCCGGTGGGTTCCTTCCCCGCATTCCGCCAGCCCGGCGGGCGCGGCTTCCCCGTGCACTGGCGGACCTGCCATACTCGTATTCGACGAGGCGGCTTTGCTGCGCCGCATGATGGGCGAACGGCGCATCGCCACTGTCGTCCTCAAGGGATTCATCGACGATGCCCCCCACCAGATGCATCAAATGCGGGTCAAACTGGACGCTGGCGATGCGCCCGGCGTTCGCCTGCAGGCGCACACGCTGAAGGGTTCGGCGGCGACGGTGGCGGCAGAGACTCTTCATGCCACGGCCCTGGAGATGGAAACCGCGGCACGTGGCGGCCAGTTGGATGAATGCCGCCGTCTTCTGCCCAGTTTGGGCTACGAATTTGAACGCTTCCTGTCGGTCTTGAGACGGGACGGATGGCTTTGAAGCCGAGGGGTGGCAAGGTGAACGAGACGATCAAGCTGGAAGGGACATTGGCGCAGGAATATCTGGCCGATTGCCGGGAGTATCTGGCCACCATGGAAACCGAGATTCTGGCCCTCAAAATGGGCGGCTCGGTGCTTCCTGAGATGAGTCTGGATCGCGTCTTTCGCGCGGCGCGCGCCATTGGCGGTCCGGCGGCATATTTCGAACTGGTCAAAATCAACAAGCTGTCCGCCCAGATCGAGAAACTTGTGACGCGGATTCGTTCTGGCCACGCCGTTCCCACCACTGAGCAAGCCCAGGTTCTGCTCTCTGCCTCGGACTGCTTGCGCGAACTCTTCGAGAACCCAAACGTCAGTAACCAGGCCGACACCTCCGCGGTGCTGACCGCTCTGGACCGATTGCTGGCGAACGATCCGGGCGCTGCCGGCGCCTCCGTTCCGGTTCCCGATGGCGCGCCCCAACAGTTGTCCCGGCGGCTGCGCATCCTGCTGGCGGAAGACGACTTCGCCTGCCGGCTGCTGCTGCAAACCTACCTCGCCCGCTTTGGTCTGTGCGACATCGCAGTGAACGGCCAGGAAGCCGTCGATGCCTTCCGCGCCGCTCTGGGAGCGAGCCAGCCATACGACCTCATCTGCATGGACATCATGATGCCGGAGATGGATGGCCGCGAAGCGGTCCGCCAGATTCGCGCACTGGAAGAAGAGCAGGGAACCCTCTCCACCTTCGGCACCAAGATCTTTATGACCACCACCGTGCAGGAGGTCAAGGAAGTCTTTCTCTGCTTCAAGGAACTCTGCGACGCCTACCTGATGAAGCCCATCGATCTGGGACAACTGAAAGCCCAAATGAGGGCTTCTCAGCTGATCCCCTAATCCAGGTTGTGCGCAGCAGGAAGCATCCCGCTTACGCCAGCAACTGTTTGGCAACCTTGATGTACAGATCGACGGCTTGGAGCAGCTCCTTCTTGCTGAGCTTTTCGTCCGGGGTGTGGGCCACGTGGATGGAGCCGGGGCCGAGCAGTACCGGTTCGCCCCAGTTGGTCAAGTGGGGAATGTCGGTGGCGAACTTGGCCACCATGGTGGGCAGTCCTTCGACCGAACGCAGGCGCAGGAAAGGCGTGTCGAGGGTGAACTCGACGGAGGCCTGGTCGCCGGCAACTTCCAGGAGCTGCGCTTTGACCGGCTCCGAAGAGGTTACGGTGCGCACCAGCACCTGCGCCTCGGCCTTGTCGGCGATGACGTTGGGAGCGTAGCCGCCGCCGATTTGTCCAATGTTGACGGTGGCCGGGCCGATACCTTCCAGTTCCGCCATGGGCAGGTTGAGCACTTTTTCCATGAGGTGGACGATCTTGTGCACGGCGCTGTCGCCCAACTCGGGATAGGCGGAGTGGGCCATTTTGCCGGTAGCTTTGAAGGCGGCGCGCAGGGCGCCCTTGGAGGCCAGGGCTAGGCGGTTGTCGGTGGGTTCGCCGTTGATGAGAAAGCGGCTGCCTTTGGGAGTTTGATTGGCGGCGCGGGCGCCGGCCGAGTCCCGCTCCTCGCCGCTGACGAAGAGCATTCCAATCTTGTAGCCCGCGTCGCGCAGAACCTCGGCGGCGGCCACCTGGGCGGCCAGAATCCCCTTGGCGTCGCAGACGCCGCGGCCGTAGAGGAAATCGTCGTCTTCGCGGAAGGGGATATAGGGGGGGACGGTGTCCATATGTGTGGAGAAGACCAGGTCGGGTGTCTCCCCGGCGTTGCCGGCGTAGACGTTCCAGCGCAAGCCGAGTTCGGCGGTGATTTGGGGCTGTTCGACGGCAGTCTTTTCCACCGCCCAGCCGCGGCTGGCCAGGGCATCGGCCAGAAAGTCGCCCACCGCGCCCTCATGGAAGGTGGTGGACTCGATTTCGCACAATTGGCGGGTAAGGCGGATGGGGTCGAGCAGGGGACGATCATTCATAGTGCTTTCAGAATATCCCAGCGGTGGTTGCCTCCCGTGCTTTTCCTGGGCAGAGCCAGGGCGGGGATTGGTCCGGGGTGTGATTTTGGTCACGATATTCGTTCGGTTGGTGGCAGTCAAGCCATTTCCCAGCAGTGCGAACGCGTAAAATGGGGGGTGGCATGACCACCCTTGCGACGCCCGTTCCCAATCCTCTGCCGGCCGCCCCTGGCCGGCTGCGCAGCATCGATCTGTGCGGCCCGGCGGGTCGCCTGGAGGGGCTTCTGAACCAGGGTCTGCCCGATGCATCTTATGCGGCACTGGTCTGCCATCCCCACCCGCTGGGCGGGGGTAACCTGCACAACAAGGTGGTTTACCACGCCATGAAGGCGCTCAACGATCCTGTCTGGGGCTTGGGCTGGCCAGTTTTGCGCTTCAATTTTCGCGGCACCGGGCGGAGCGCGGGTGCGCACCACGGGCGCGCCGAAGGCGATGACGTGCAGGCGGCGCTGGCTTGGCTGGAAGCGGAGTACCGGCGGCCTTTGGTGGCGGTGGGTTTCAGCTTTGGTGCGGCCATGGCGGTGAGCGCCTGCTGCGCGACGGCGGGCGGCGTCAAGGTGCGCGCCCTGGCCCTGCTGGGTCTGCCGGCACATGCGGAAGGCCGCGACTACTCTTATCCTTCCCTGGCTCTTTGTTCGATCCCCAAACTTTTTATCAGCGGAGACCGCGACCGGTTCGCTTCCTCAGCCCAGTTGGAAGCGGTGGCCACTGCGGCCGCCGAGCCCAAGCGGCTTCAGTTGCTCTCCGGCGCCGATCACTTCTTTACCGGCCAACTCGAATCGATGCAGTCCGCGCTTGCCGGCTGGCTGCACACCGCATTGGCGAAGGAGCCCCTGCAATGACGATCGATCCAGCCCTGGAATCCCTGCACGCCCAGGCCACTGCCATCTTCACTCAAGCTCTTGAGGCCTGCAATATCGGGTCGGCTTTCGATCGCCGCATTCGCTTCGAGGGGCAGACGATGCATCGCCTGCTGCCCGACGGCAGCGGCCCCGATGTCATCAATCTGGCCAGTTACAAGCGTATTTTCGTCATTGCCCTGGGCAAAGTAGCCGCGCCCATGCTGGAGACGCTGCTGGCGCGCATGAGCCGCCGTCAAGGGCTGCGCGGCATCTGTTGTTCCAACCAGTTGCCCAAGAGCCGCAACTGGCGCTTCCGCTACTTCGAAGGCGGCCATCCGGCGCCCAACGAGGAGTCGATTGCCGCGGCTCGCGCCGCGCTGGCCATGCTCAAGAAGGCCAAAAAAGATACGCTGATTTTCTTTCTCATCTCGGGGGGCGGCTCGGCGATGTTCGACCTGCCCTTGGATTCCAAGATCGGTCTGGAAGACACCATCGCCTTCCATCGGGCGCTGCTGGCCTCGGGTGCACCCATCAACGAGGTCAACACCTTGCGCAAGCACTTCTCCGCGGTCAAGGGGGGGCGGCTGGCGATGGCCGCGCCGGAGGCGGCCAAGGTGAGCCTGCTGGTCCCCGACGTGCCGTTGCGTACGCTGGATGCGCTCTCCAGCGGCCCTACCTCGCCCGATCACTCGACGGTGGCGGAGGTCCGTGAATTGCTGGCCCGCTACGATCTGGCCGCCAAACTGCCGGCGTCGGTGCGGGCCTTCTTCGAGCGCGAGGACCTGCCCGAGTCGCCGGGCAACAAGGGCTGGCATCCGTCATTTCTACCCCGAATGCCCTGGGGCGCGGCGCCGCCTCCGCCGCAGCCGCGGCGCATGACCTCGGCCTCGGAGCTCTCCGAAGAGGCTCCAGCCTTTCGCGATTCGGTCTACGAAATTCTGGTCTCCAGCCACGATCTGGTGGAGAACGCCCGTGCCCTGGCGCAGAAGGCGGGCTATACGGTGGTGGTCGACAACAGCTGCGACGACTGGAATTACGCCGATGCCGCCCGCTACCTGTTGCAGCGCTTCCATGCCCTGCGCGCGGTACATCCGCGGCTCTGTCTGATCTCGGTGGGTGAGGTGACGGTGACCCTGGACCGCATCCCGGGCGCAGGCGGACGCAACCAGCAGTTCGCGATGGACTGCGCCTTGGATCTGGAGAAGTATCAGGGGGAGCGACTGGTGGTGCTCAGCGCCGGTTCCGATGGCATTGACGGCAATACGCAGTCGGCCGGAGCCATCGCCGACCCCACCACGGTGACCCGCGCGCACGCCTTCGGCTTCCATCTGAAGGCCTCGCTGGCGGCCTTCAACGCCTGCCCCATGTTCACCGCTTTGGGCGACGCGGTGGTTACGGGGCCCACTGGGCATAACTTGCGCGACCTGCGCCTGCTGATCGCCGACCGGAGTTAGCGAATGGTCCGCGGGAAGGAGGGCGGCGATGCAGGCCGCTTTCATTTGCGCCGAAGCCGGGCGCATCCTGTACCATGATTTTTGCTTGTATTCGTTTTCATCAGGGGATGGGCTCGTGGCTCGCAAAAGCACCGCAAAGACCGCCGTCAAGGCGCCCGATATTCGCACCGTAGCGGCGCTGGCCAAGGTCTCGATCGCCACAGTCTCGCGCACCATCAACCGTTCTCCGGCGGTTAGCGAACGACTCTCCAAGCGGGTCTGGCAGGCTATCGAGCAACTCAATTATTTCCCCAACACCCATGCGCGCACCCTGGTTTCGGGGCGCAGCCACCTCTTGGGCATCATCGTGGAGAACATCACCAACCCCTTCTTTCCAGAGCTGATTCAGAGCTTCGAAGAGGTGGCGGTGGCGCATGGCTACGAGATTCTGGTCAGCAGCTCCAACAGCGATCCCATGGTGCTCACCCGCTGCGTGCGGCGGATGATCGAGCGCAAGGTGGACGGAGTGGCGGTGCTCACCTTCGGCGAAGAAGAACCGGTGATCGACCAGTTGATCTTGAACGATATTCCCATGGTGCTGGCCGAGTTCAAGCTGGATAACCCCAAGATCAGCACCATTCTTATGGACTACACCACCGGCATTCGCGCTGCCGTGAATCATCTGGTCGAGCTGGGACACAAGAAGATTGCCTTTCTGGCCGGACCGCACAAGCTGCACTCCGCGCTGACCCGGGAGAACGATTTCCGCTCGGCGATGAAAGACGCCGGTCTGAAGGTCGAGAAGCGCTGGGTGATCGAGTGCGATCACACGCTGAAGGGCGGGGTGGGCGGCTTCGAAAAGCTACGCGAGCAGCCGGCGCGGCCAACGGCAGTGCTCTGCTCCAACGACATGACCGCCATCGGCGTTTTGCGCGCAGCTTACATGGCGGGCTTGCGCGTGCCCCAGGATCTCTCGGTAGTGGGGTTGGACGACATCGATTTTGCGGAATTTACGCTGCCGCCGCTGACTACCATCCGCCTCAGCCGGGTGGATCTGGCCAAGGCCGCCTTCGAGGCTCTGCGCCTACAGGCCGAGGACCCCGGCAATCCCAAAATGCAGCGCGAATTTCTGGTCTCCACGAGCCTGGTGGTTCGCGACTCGACCGGCGTTCCGCCCGGCGAAGATTAATGCGTTTTTCGAGATGGTGTAGACCGGAATTTCATCGCTTTCCCAACCTTTCCGCCGAAAAAGCGCGGAAAAGGATGGGGTGCGGAAGCCTACAGCTTAAGCAAAAACACAGCTAGCGATCCTGCCCTTCAATGGCGTTGAGATTTCCCACCCCAGCCGCGACAGAGTGTCGGGGATGGGGTGTGGATCTCAGTGCTTCCAAGCGGAGCGATAGGATTCGGTCAGGCGCACAGGAACAACCTGCTCGCTGGGGAGCCAGGAGGCTGGGCAAAGTCAGCACGGGGCGCTGGGGCAGCGACCCAGACGCAGGCCAGGGGCTTTTTGACATCGCCCGTCGCTACCCAGGCGCAGGTCAGGCGAATGTTCTTTTGTGCCAGATGCAGTTTGTTCTTCATGGTTCCTCCGCGGCGTATCCGGGCGCAAGCAACAGCCGGGAGTGCTGGTAGGCGCAGTCCGGAGTGCGGGCGAGGGATGCGGGGTTCGGGAGGGGCGAGCAGGCTCTCACGATTGCCGGCTCACGCGCTCAATTCACGGGACGAATGCCGTGAAGAGCGGTGTGGGAATCGGCTTCAGCAGGGCCAAAGACGGTTTCCAGAGCGCTCCTCGCGGCACAGGGAAGACCTCGGGGTACGCGGAGGTTCTGGTGCACTGGCGATGCTCATGGGTTGCTTCATTTCTCCTGCAAGCGCTCGTCCGCCTGCTTCATGTTTGTACCATACCCCCGTAGGGCATAGTCAAGAACGAATTCCGATGTCAAGGTGTTTCTGTTTTAGAATCACAGGGAACCATAACGAATTCGATAGCGTACCTAAAACCTATGCGGGGATGGACGATAGGACTAGGGCTGTTTCTGGCTTGCGGGAGCATACCGGCAGCGGCAACGAAGAATAGCCCGCAGGCGGCGGCTGCAGCGACCGCGGCGGCACAGCAGACCGATGTCACGGTGCCGGCAATCGCCGATGGATTGCATCTTTCCGACTTTGCCAACATGGAGCCGCGTCCCGAGCTGAAGGACAAGCTCGGCGAAGTGACCGGATTTATCCAGAACTCGCCCAGCGACGGTCAGCCAGCTACGGAGCAGACCGAGGTGTGGATGGCGCACAGCAAGAGTACGCTGTACTTCGTTTTCATCTGCCACGACCGCCATCCCGAGTTGATTCGCGGCCATCTGGCGCGGCGGGAGAATGTTCTCAGCGACGACAATGTTTCGGTGCTGCTCGATCCCTTTCAGGATCGCCGCCGGGGCATTCTCTTCACGGTTAATCCTTTGGGTGTGCAGGCCGATGCGGCATGGACGGAGAACGGCAACACGGACTACAGCTACGACACGGTATGGGATTCGGAAGGGCGGGTTACGCCCGGGGGCTGGATGGCACTGATCGCCATTCCCTTTCGCAGCCTACGCTTTCGCCGCGATGGCGCGGCCTGGGGGGTGGTCTTGGGGCGCAACTTCCCGCGCAACAGCGAGACCGACAACTGGCCGCGCATTGCCGCCAATGTGAGCGGAACCCTCAGCCAGGAGGGCACGCTGCACGGCATTCAGGGCGTGACCGGCTCGCATAATCTGCAACTGAATCCTTATGTGCTGGCGCAGAATGAGCGCAGCTTGAGCGACATTGATCCGAGCCATCCATTTTTTAGTTCGCGTCACGTGGAGGGTACAGGCGGTGGCGAGGCCAAACTGATTGTCAAAGACAGCATCGTGCTGGACGCCACCGTCAATCCGGATTTCAGCGATGTGGAGTCGGAACAGCCGCAATTTACCGTCAATCAGCGCTATCCGGTCTATTTTCCCGAGCTGCGGCCGTTTTTTCTGGAGAATGCCAACTACTTTTCTACGCCCATCACGCTGGTTTACACGCGCAACATCGTGCATCCGGAGTACGGTATCCGCGTGACGGGCAAGGTCGGCCCTTCCAATGTGGGTCTGTTTGCCATCGACGACCGTCAGCCGGGTCAGACGGTGGCGCCGGGAGATGCGCTCTACGGCCATCGCGCCAAGGTGGTGGTGGCAAGGCTCAGCGAGGATCTGGGCAAGGGATCGAGCTTGGGCGCCATCTACACCGACGAGGAGTTCGGTGGGGGCTGGAACCGCATCGGCGGGGTGGATTTCACCCTGCGTTTCGACAAGCATTGGACGGCGCTGGGACAGATGGTGGAAAGCTCCACCATGGGGACGGTGGAGAGCGGCACACCGCCCAGTTACAGCGCTGGGCCGGCCAGCAACCTGCAATTGACACGCAGCGGCCACGCCTTCAATCTGTACAGCAATTTTCAGGATTACAGCACCGGCTTCGAGACCCAGTTGGGCTTCATCCAGGCCTCGAACTTCCGCAACGATCAGACCCACGCCACTTATCAGTGGTTCCCCAAGCGCAGTTGGATGCAGAGCTTCGGTTTGGAGACCAACCAGAATGTCGCCTTCGATCATCAGGGCGACCGCGTCTTTCATTATTCGAGTTTCGATCCTTTCTGGCTGCTACCGCGCAACATCGTCATCGCCCCAATTTTCGGAGAGAACTCGGATACGGTAAGCCCGTCGAGTTACCCGGCGCTGGCCAACTACAAGAATTTCACGGAGAATTTCGGCGGTCTGGTGATGCGCGGCGCGCCCTGGTCGCAGTTCAACTTCAATCTGCAAGCCTTTCGCAGCGGCAACGTGAATTACTACCCGGCGAGCGGGGCACCGTTTCTGCTGAACCAGGAAACGGTACAGATGCTCTTCACGTTGCAGCCGATTCGCCCTTTGACGATAGACAATACCTATCTGCTGGACCGGGACCAGGCCGCGACGGGCGGGGCTTTCGTCTATGAGACCCAGACCATGCGCAGCAAGGTCAATTATCAGTTCACCCGTTCGCTTTCGGCGCGGGCGATCGCGGAGTACGACTCGACACTGGCCAATGCGGCGCAGACTTCGCTGTTGCGCACCAGGGAGGTGGCCACGCAGGCGCTGCTGACCTGGCTGCCGCATCCCGGCACCGCGGTCTATGTGGGTTACAGCAACGATCTGCAGAACCTGGACCGCAGCCTGTGCAACCGCCTGGTGGATGGGTCGTGCGACCCCAATAACACGACGCCACCGCGGGCCGGGCCGCTCTTGAACGACGGGCGGCAGATCTTCGTCAAGGCTTCGTATCTCTTCCGCTTCTGAGCCGGGAGCAAGCCGGGATCTGTGAGCTATCGCGTAATATCGCGGTGACTTTGTTTCATGGATTTCATGGATATGGTTCCATGATGAACCTCGGCTGTCAGGTTCATGCTTTCCCCGGTCCCCAAAAGCGAGGGACCGGGCCCCCGTCGCAATCCCTTCGTTAAAAATCCTGGAGGCTTGGGAGGGCTCAGCCTTGCGCGGTCATGGAAGGTTGCAGCATGGCGTCGCCGTTGCGCAAGGCGCGAATCTCGGCATGGGTCGTCTCGGCGGCCACGCGGCGGTGAGGATAGACCTGGGGTTCGCCGAAGCGCACCTCGGCAGAGAAGCCCAGCACGCCCAATGCCTTCCACAGGTGGGGCAGAAAGGCGTCGTCGCCAAACCAGCATAATTCGCGTTCGGGGGTGCCGTCGTGCAGGATGTAACGCACCGAGGCCGCGGTCACCGGGGCTTCTGCGAGGATGGCCGGTTCGAAGAGGCGGGAGTGAAAACGCAGCAGGGAACTGCCATCGCTGCTGGTGCCCTCGGGGAAGAAGAGCACCGGAAGGGACAGGGCGAGGCGATCGGCGATCATGTCCGAGACCTTCTGGGCGCTGGCCAAGCTGGCGCGGTCGATGAACAGGGTTCCGCTGCAGCGGGAGATCCAGCCAAAGACGGGCCATTTGTCGATCTCCGCCTTGGCCACGAAGCAGCAGGGCATGGCCGCGCTGAGAATGAGGATGTCCAGATAGCTGAGGTGGTTGGCGACGACCACGCCGCGCTGGGGGGGCTGGCCTTCAATCTGGAAGTGGATGCCCAGGGCGGCCAGGATCAGCCGCGAACCCCACTGTGCCCAGCGTCCGCGGCGCTCCAGGGTCAGCGGGCCGCAGAGACGCATCAGGCCCAGACAGGCCATGCACCAGGCGATGGTCAAGGCCAGCGCCACAGCGCGCCGGAGAGCCCGAATGGTCATTGGGTCAGGGGGGCCAGAAAGCGATTGCGCGCCGACGGCGATACCAGCTTGAGATCGAGCAGGGTGAGGAAGTCGATGGTGCCGAAGGCCCGATCCCAAGCCGGAGGCGCGCCGATGCGGGCGCCAATGGCCAGATAGGTCTTGAGCAATTTGGGAACCTTGACCGGCACGGGCTGCGTGCTGTGGGGTTCCGCATTCGCTTCCTGGGCGTGGCTTGACGGCTGTGCGTCGGCGCCCTCCATCTCGATGGGGCAGGCGTAGGCGGCGGTGGGTTCGGTGGCGAACTCCGGGGGAACCCGATAGTGCTCGAGTTGGCGATACATCCGCCAGCCCTCGGCCGGATCCTGGGAGGTCAGCGACGAACAACCGATCAAATAGCGAAGCCCCATGTCAGTAGCATACTGCGCGATCCCCCTCCACAGCAGGGTTAAAACTTCGGGGGTGCGATGTTCGCGGTCGATGGAGGCGCGGCCCAGTTCGAGAATGCCGGGGCGCAGCGGCTCGTACGGGGCAAAGCTGAACTCCTGCTCGGAGTAGTAGCCCAGATGGCGGCCGGCGGTGAAGCCGGATTGCATGCGGTAGGTGCCGACGATGCGCTTGGCCAGGTTGGCTTCCTGCTTGTCCTCGACCAGCAGATGCTCGCAGATGGAATCGAACTGGTCGGTGTCCAGGCCGGTCCGATAGGAGCTCTCCAGTCCCTCGCCCAACTCGATGTTGAATACCTTGAAGCGCAGCCGGCAGGCGGCTTCGCGGTCGGCATCGTTCTCCGCCAGACGCATTCGGTAGCGGCCCACCTCGGCATGAATGCGGGGCTGGGAGGGCGCTAGGGGAAGATAGAGCGGATGGGTAGGGAGAGCAAGTTCCACCAGAGGGGCGGAGCCGACGGTCAACTTCAGCGGTACCTTATGGCGAGCGTTCTGAATCACGCGAGTAGTATCCGCCGCCAATTGTAAAAGGACGGTCAACCGGCTGCGAATACGGTGCAAATATTTTCTTCAACCTGTAACTCGGCAGTAAGATGGCGGGCAAATACGGAAGGAAAGACGAATGACCGGTGAAAGCGCCGTGAAAACCAGGAGACGCCGGGCTTGGCTATAAAAGGACCGTTCCAATCTGCAGGTAGATCTATCCCCGCGATTCAATCTCGACCACCAGAGGATTCGGGTTCTGAATCAGCAGCAGAATCCGAAAACCTCCCACTCGCGCGGAACGCTTGCCGCTTCCCTGGAGTGGATAAGAATTACGCGGATTCAACGAATCGCTCGCCACGGCCTCTTCCAGATCCCAAATGCGAGATTTGCTCCTCCCGCCCGACAATCCAATTCAGATTGAGGGATTTCTTGATGGATGCGCTCTGAATATCCTAGAATTCCGGAATGAATAGAGTCTCTTTGTACTCACGCCAACTGCGTGTTATCACTTCATTGGCGGGCTGTCTGTTTATGATTGCGGGTGCAATTTATTGCGGACCTGGGTTTGCAGACGAAAAGGACAATCCGCATTCGTCCGTGGCAACCGCGCCTTCAAACCTGAAACCTGTCCTTCTCTCCGAAGAGGTCGCTGCAGGTTTCCTGATCCAAAAGGTCGATCCCGAATATCCTCGTCTTGCAAGGGCAGCACGTGTATCCGGAATCGTAACGCTTCATGCGATCATTTCTAAAGCTGGAGATATCACAAATCTGAACGCCATCTGTGGCCCACAGATTCTACAGGAAGCCTCACTCAAAGCCGTACAGAAATGGAAGTATCGCCCGTATATTATGCATGGTGAGCCCTTTGAGGTTGAGACAACGATTCGAGTGACATTTACTTTGGGAGATAAGAAGAAGCTGAAGTTTAGTAAGGATACATGCCCCGATTAATAGTATTCCTCAATAGATTCGGCGGGCGTCCCCGATCTCATGCAGCAGTTTTTATCAAGATGAGGGTGCCCCCGGTCTCGATTCTGAAACCGGGGATTTGCTACAACTTTACGCGGGGTCGTAGTTCAGATTCGGTCCCAGCCAGCGCTCGACCTCGGCCACGGTCATGCCTTTGCGCTGGGCGTAGTCGGCTGCTTGTTGGCGGTCGATCTTGCCCAGGCTGAAGTAGCGCGATTCGGGGTGGGCAAAGTAGAGTCCGCTGACGCTGGAGCCGGGCCACATGGCATAGGACTCGGTGATCTGCATTCCCGTCTTGGCTTGGACATCGAGCAAGCGCCACAGAATGCCCTTTTCGGTGTGATCGGGGCAGGCCGGGTAGCCCGCCGCGGGGCGGATGCCGCGATATTTTTCCTGGATCAGTTCGGCGGGGCTGAGGCCTTCCGCCAGACCATAACCCCATTCATCGCGAACCTGTTTGTGCAGGCATTCGGCGAAGGCCTCGGCCAGGCGGTCGGCGAGGGCTTCGGCCATGATGGCGTTGTAGTCGTCGTGCTGGGCGCGGAATTGGTCGCAGAGTTCCTTCAAACCAATGCCGGTGGTGACGGCGAAGGCGCCGATGTGATCGTGCAGCCCCGAGTCTTTGGGGGCAATGAAGTCGGCGAGCGAGCGGCAAGGCTCACTACCTTCGCGATTGGCCTGCTGGCGCAGGAAGTGGAAGCGCTCCAGTTCCGTCGAGCGGCTTTCGTCGGTGTAGAGTTCGACATCGTCGCCCACGGCGCTGGCGGGAAAGAAGCCGTAGACGCCGCGCGCGGTGAGCAGCTTTTCATTGATTATGCGATCCAAAAGAGCATTGGCTTCGGTAAAGAGCTGGCGCGCCTGTTCGCCCTGCTTCTCGTCTTCCAAGATGCGCGGGTAGACGCCCTTCAACTCCCAGGCGTGGAAGAAGGGCGTCCAGTCGATATATTGGCGCAAGGTCGGCAGAGAAAAATCCTCCAGCACCCGCACGCCGGTAAAAGCCGGTGCGGGCAGGTCCTCAGTACGCCAATTGATAAGAGTGCGCCGCCGGCGGGCAATCTCCAGGGAGACGGTCTGGACGCAGGGCGCGGCATGGGCTTGGCGCAGCGCTTCGTAATCGGCGCGATGTTGGGCCACGAAAGCGGCTTTGCCGTCTTCGCTGAGCAGGCTGGTGGTCACGGGAACCGCACGGCTGGCATCGAGCACATGGACTACGGGCTGGCTGTACTGCGGCGCAATCTTTACGGCGGTGTGGGCACGGCTGGTGGTGGCTCCGCCGACCAGCAGAGGCAGCTTGAAGCCTTGCCGCTCCATCTCCCGGGCCACGTGCACCATCTCGTCGAGGGAGGGGGTGATGAGGCCACTGAGGCCGATCAGGTCCACATTCTCGGCATGGGCGCGTTCGAGGATCTTCTCGCACCCGACCATCACGCCCATGTCGATGACCTCGAAGTTGTTGCAGGCGAGCACCACGCCGACGATGTTCTTGCCGATGTCGTGCACGTCGCCCTTGACGGTGGCCAGCAGGATCTTTCCTTGTGCCTTGACCGTCTGCCCGGCGGCCACCATGGCGGCCTTCTCGGCTTCCATGAAGGGGGTCAGGTGGGCCACAGCCTTCTTCATCACGCGAGCCGATTTAACCACCTGGGGAAGAAACATCTTGCCCGCGCCGAAGAGATCGCCCACCACGCTCATACCGGCCATCAGTGGGCCTTCGATCACCAGCAAGGGGCGGCCCAGCTTGACGCGGGCTTCCTCGGTGTCGATTTCGATATAGGCGTCGATGCCTTTGACGAGTGCGTGGGAGAGGCGCTCCTCGACCGGGGCGTTGCGCCATTCCTCGGTCTTTTTCTCGCTGACGGCTTCGCTGCCGGCGCCCTTGAGGGTTTCGCCAAATTCGACCAGGCGCTCGGTGGCGTCGGGACGGCGGTTGAGCAGCACGTCCTCGACGAGCACCTTCAACTCGGGATCGATCTCTTCGTAGACCTCCAACATGCCGGCATTGACGATGCCCATGTCCATGCCCGCGGCGATGGCGTGATAGAGAAAGGCGGAGTGCATGGCCTCGCGCACCTTGTTGTTGCCGCGAAAACTGAAGGAGATATTGCTGACGCCGCCGCTGACCTTGGCGTGGGGCAGATTGGACTTGATCCAGCGGGTGGCGTTGATGAAGTCCAATGCATAGTTGTTGTGCTCCTCCATACCGGTGGCGACGGTGAGGACGTTGGGATCGAAGACGATGTCTTCGGGGGGGAAGCCGATTTCCAATAATATTTTGTAGGCGCGTTGGCAGATGCGGATCTTGTCTTCGTAGCTGGAGGCCTGGCCCTGTTCGTCGAAGGCCATCACCACCGCGGCAGCTCCATATTTCAGAACGGCGGCGGCGCGCTGGCGGAATTTCTCCTCGCCTTCCTTGAGCGAGATGGAGTTGACAATTCCCTTGCCTTGCAGGCACTTGAGGCCGGCCTCGATGACCTCCCAGTTGGAGGAGTCCACCATGAAGGGCACCTTGGCCACTTCGGGCTCGCTGGCCAGCAACTGTAAAAAGCGGGTCATGGCGGCGACGCCGTCGATCATGCCCTCGTCCATGCAGATGTCGATGACGTTGGCCCCGTTCTCGACCTGCTGGCGAGCCACCGCGACCGCCTCTTCGTATTTGCCTTCCTTGATGAGGCGGGCGAATTTGGGCGACCCGGCCACGTTGGTGCGCTCGCCGATCATGAGGTAGACGCCGGGCTGTTGGGTGAAGGGCTGCGATCCGGAGAGGCGCAGCGGTTTTTCTTTTACAGCCACGACGGCGCTGGCGTCTGCATCGAAGCCCAGGGCAACTGATTTCGCCTGGCGCGGTGGCTGACCAATAAGCGCCTGGGCGATGGCGGCGATGTGCTCGGGGGTGTTGCCGCAGCAGCCGCCGGCAATGTTGATCAATCCATTGGCGGCGAAGTTGCCCAGATAGCGGGCCATATCCGACGGGCCCAGGTCGAAGCCGGTGGGGGAGAGGGGATTGGGCAAGCCGGCATTGGGATAGCAGGAGATGGCTGCGAGCGATTTTTCCGATAGCTCGGCCAGGAAGGGATACATCAGATCCGGGCCGAGGGAGCAGTTCAATCCCACCGAGAGCGGATGCACGTGCTCGACGGCGTTCCAGAAGGCTTCGATGGTCTGTGCGGAGATCATGGTCTCGCCGCCGCGGCCTACGGCTGCCGAGATCATGATGGGCAGTTCCCGGTGGGTGGCGGTAAGGCCGTCCTGGTCGAAGACCTCGCGGATGGCCACCAGCGCGGCTTTGGCATTGAGCGAGTCGAAGATGGTCTCAACCAGCAGCAGGTCGGAGCCGCCAGCGATGAGGGCACGCACCTGCTGCTGGTAGGCGGTCTTCACTTGATCGAAGGTGGCCACGCGGAAACCGGCATCGTCGGCGTCGGGGGAGTTGCTGAGGGAGACGGTCAGCGGCCCGATGGCGCCAGCGACAAAGCGCTGCCGCCCGGTGGCGTTGGCCACGCGATCGGCCCACTCGCGGCACTGGCGGGCGGATTCCTCGTTGATCTCCCAGGCCAGATCGTTGAGAAAGGGATCGTCAACGATCTGCTGGTAAAACGCGGGGTCCTTGCGGCCGCCGTGCTCGCGGGGGTCGTCGACGAAGAACTCGCTCTGGGTGATACTGGTGGCGCCGAAGGTGTTGGTCTCGATGATGTCCGCACCGGCCTCGAGAAAGCGGCGATGGATGTCGCAGATCATCTTCGGTTGGGTCAGGGAGAAGAGGTCGCCGTTGTTGAGCAGATCCTTGGTCGAGTTCTTGAAGCGCTCGCCGCGGATAGCGGCTTCCGTCATCCCGTAGGTGCGGATGGTAGTGCCCATGGCGCCGTCGATGATGGCGATGCGGCTCTCAAGAATCTTGCGCAGAGGATGCTGGTGTGCTGCGGTCATTGCTCTCCCTCGGCGCCGTTCTTGCTCAGCACCCTTTGATCGAAATCGATCCGTCAAAAACCAACTTGGCGAAGACCAAAAGCAGGTCCTTCGCTACGCTCAGGATGACGATTCTTCTCTAAAACGAAGACTGATTCTCTTCTCATCCTATGGATCGCCCCTCCATGATCACGCAGAAGACTGTCCGGATTGTTCTCCGATTTGACGACATTGGATTGGCGTTCAGGAGAGGGCGGCTTGCTTTTTCCATCATACATATCTACTTATCTAGATTCAACGATGCATCGGCAGAAGGGGGTCACTGAGGCGATTTCCGGACACCTTGAGAGGGACAGTTCTTATCCTTGCTGGAATGGCACGATGATGCCGCCGATACAGCGCGTCAATGTGGATTTCACGCTGCCCATGCTGAAGGAGCTGGACGATGCGGCAACGGCATTGAACATCAGCCGCCAGGCGGTCATCAAGACTCTGCTGCGCCAAGCGCTGGACCGGCAGCATCTGGCGCGCAGAGCGCGATAGTTGCTGGGGATATGATAGAAAGCGGTGCAATTATACGCCGCGCCTCTTTGTGTTCTTTGGGGACAACCCCAGTCGGATTGTCAATATAGAACCGGCTGCCAGGTTCGAGGGAACCCGGCAGCCGGAAGCTAGGCTACTTCCTGTTGGTTACTTGCCGCCGCCGCAGCAATCGCCCGTGCAATCGCCCTTGCAGCAATCGCCGCACATGCCCTTGCAGCAGGAAGTGCAGGCGGCCTTGAGCGATTTGAACTGCGTGGTCTGGGCAAATGCGGTGGTGGCGACGACGATAGCGAAGGCGAGAACAATCATTTTACGCATGGTGCGGATCTCCTTGATGGTGAACAAGCTGGTACAACCGGCTCTCTGGCTCATGGCCAGCGAAGCGCTTCGGTGGCATCCCCATTAAGGAGATCTAGATTCTAAAGACCTGTAGAAGGACGTGTCGCTGGGGTCCCGAAGATGGACCTGGAGGCTGGAGGCTGAAGGCCAGTCGTTGATCTCTGGTGGCTTGCAACGGTGCGAAGGAGAAAAGAGCACCAGCAGGACGGGCCCTTTCCACCGAGACGGGGTGAGCAGGAAACAGCATCTGCGCCTGCATGCAGCAATCATAGGAACACGGCGCCGCCGCCCATCCCTGCGACATCGGGCAGTCCATCCCCATCTCATCCATCGCTGTGGGACAGTCTGTACAGGCAGATGCGCTTGACGCACTCCTGATCAGGCAGAGCGCGGCAGAGAACGAAGGCTGCGCTGCCAGCAGCAGCAACAGTCCGATGGCAACGATTTGGAGCAGCTTTTTCATCTCTGGAGACAGATTCTCCCATGAACGGAGCTGAGATTTAGTGATGTAAATCACATCTGCCGCATTCCATCGCCCGGCAGCGTTGCGCGCAAGGAACATATCGCAGCCGGATCAGCTGGCCGTCGGCGCTGTGATCGGTACCAGCATGTCTTCCTTACGCATAACCAGGGTGGTGGCATTGAGGGTGGCCAGTTCGAAGCCGTGGCCGTGGGTGATGGCGTCGGTGGGGCAGGCCTCAACACAGTAGCCGCAGAAGATGCAGCGGTTGTAGTCGATGTTGTAGACCTTGGCGTAGCGCTCGGAGGAGGAGATGCGCACGTCCTCGGTGTTGTCGGCGGCCTCGATGTAAATGCAGTTGGAGGGGCAGGCGGCGGCGCAGAGGTAGCAGGCGACACACTTCTCCAGGCCGTTCTCGTCGCGCTGCAGGACGTGGGCGCCGCGATAGCGGGCCTCGAGGACGGCGCCGCGCAACGGGCCCTTGCCGTCTGGATAGTTCTCCACCTGCACGGGTTCGAAGATCTCCCCGAAGGTGATGCTCATGCCCTTGGCGATTCCGGCGATGTTCCCCACGATCGACATGAGGCCAGTATACGATGAATCGCAGGGAGAAACACTATGCGCACTGGCCTGGTATGGGCAGTCTTTTTGTTGGGGATGGGAGTATTGACAGCGGGCGCTCAGCAGGGGCCGGCGCAACCGCAGCAACCTTCAACCGCCGCTTCGATGGAGGGCATGGATATGGGCCCCAGCGCGGAGAAGGCCGCGAGCGGCGAGAAAGGCAAGATGGAAGGCATGGCCATGTGCCCTTGCAAGTGCATGGAGCATTCCATGGCCAAGGCGGAGGAGAAGAAGCTGCCGGCGGAGACGGGCCATGAGGCCACCACGGGACCAACCACGAAAATGGATCCGGACATGAAGATGGATGGCATGGCGATGGGTCCGATGGGTGGCATGGCGCAGATGGCCGACATGAAAGCGGAGGGCATGAAGAAGCCTGTCCTGCCCAGCGGCCCACTCCAAATCGTTTTTGGTGACAAGAGCGCCGAGTGGAGTACGGTGGCGCTGGCGGCATTGCCCCATCAGACGGTCACGGTTTACAACTTCCATGCCAAGTCAAACCAGACCTATAGCGGCGTGCCTCTCTTCAGCTTATTGACCCGCCTGGGCGTGCCGGAGTCCCAGCATGGCAAAGACTTGCGTCTTTATGTCGTAGTGGAGGGGGCGGATGGCTACGAGGCGGTTTATGCCTTGGCAGAGATGAATCCGGAACTGCATGACACGACCGTATTGCTCGCCGACTCCATGGATGGGAAAGGTCTTGCCGACAGCGGCCCGCTCCAGCTCATTGCCGCCGGAGAAAAGCGCCCGGCGCGTTGGGTGCGGAATCTGGCGCGCATTCGGGTGTTGGCCGCCGAATAACCCACGCTTGAGCAGGTTCTAGCGGTGCGTACCTGGCGGCTGGGACTGGCCGTGGTTGTTGGCGGGGGGAGTGGTAACGGGGTGACGGGTGGGGCGGGGCTGTACGGCCGGAGCCTGGCAGAGTGCCGCGTCCTGGCCGCGGGCCATGCCGGGCAGAGCGGCCTGGGCCGAGCACAGGCGTTGCTTGAGGACTTCGGCTTCCTTGTTGCTGATGAGCTGGGTCCGCTCGAGGGTGCTGAAGGGGTCCAAGTCATAGCGGTAGAGGTAGTCCTGGGAATCCTTGTCTTTGTCGTTGGGGAAGTTGAGGTGGTTCCAGGTGGCGACGTACTGGGTGCCGTCAGGGCCGGCGAGGACGGCATAAAGCTGGGCCAGGGTGACGCCCTGGGGCGGCTTGGCGGTCCACACCGGGACGGTCTGTCTGCCGCGCATCCAGCGGGCGGCCCAGGCGTGGCGGGGGATGTCGTAGTAGAAGGCGGTCAGGTAGGTGTCGGCGGCGCACTCTTGGCAACTGTCGTAGAGGGCGGCCAGTTCGCGGGGATGGCCCTGGGCCAGCAGCAACCAGTCCAGCCAGCGCAGGTTGACGCCGGTAAGGATGGGCGCCACCGAGTGGTTGGTCAAGGAGAGGCTCCAGACGGCAAAGGTGTCGCTATTGGGCGCGGATTGGGGGGTGGCGCGCAGGGTGGTGACCACCAGCGCGGCATCGTATTCGACGGCAATCTCGCGGATGGCGCTCCACTTCTCCGGGGCCAGCGAGCGCGTTACCCAGGTCACGACGTCCTGGTCCTTGGCGGCGTGGAAGTCGATCCAGCGAAAGGCATCGGGGGTCTGCTGGGCAGTCGCATTTACTCCAGAAGCCAGAAAAATGAGAATAAAGAGTGTTGAAAGATTTTTGAGCATGATTTGGATTAGTGGAGTGAAGCCAGAATTTCTTCTGCCTGAGCAAGTCGTTGGTTAACTTTTAGAGCTTTGGAGCGCGCCAGTTCCTGAAGATGACCGATTGCCTCAAAGAGCAGTGCGGGTTTGGTCTCGGTAGGAAAATCGCCGTGAGGAGTCTTGTCGTACAGATTTCGCAGCGATCTTTCTTCCTGCAATTTTTCGACTGAAGCCCGCACAAGATCGTCATCGCTATTCAGTTCTTCTTCCAGAATGGTCTCCTGGTGTTCGTCGAGTAAGAACGGTTGGCGCGTGTTTCGTTTCACTTGCACAACAAAAGCAAGTTCGCCCTGACCAAGCAGGGTTTTGAACTGGCCATCTTCGATAGCCGGTGTCCAAAGGATCAGTCCCTTCTCCGTCTTCTCAATTAATTGCTGCACGAATTGCAAAGACTTTTCATTCATGGGAGGCATTCCTTTCGACACTTGAGCCTAGCTTGCCGCTTTGGCCGGCCAGCACTTCCAGTATCGCTCCAGTTGTTTCCAAATGGCGACTTCGTTCCTGCTGGCTCAGCGTTTCCGAATGTTCATGCAAACGATTAGCCGCCATAGTGAGGGAATACTGCTGTTCTATCAAAAGTTTCCAGTTGCTTTTTAAGAATTCCTTGTGTAGCTGAAGTGAGGTTGAGAACTCGGAGCGAAGGTCGGTCATCCTGACCTTTGCCTCAGGAAGATGTCCATGCTCAATGAAGCCATGAAGTTCTTTGGTCATGCGAGCCAACGCTATGAAGTCAGTTTCCGCATGATGACTCTGCACGGTCTTCGCGGCCATTCTGGCGGCGTTCTTCGCGCTGGTAGCCTGCCAGAGGGCTGCAATCGTCAAAAGAACTCCGACCGAACCAACTCCAGTATTTGTCCAATCGACCCACCCGGGCAAGGTCATTGGAATTCTCCTAACAAAAGCATACATCCGAGTGGCCGGATACGCTACAACTCCAGCTTCTCCCAAATTGCGTCGATTCTGGCCTTGGTGGCGCGGTCCATCTCGATCATGGCCGGCCAGGGACGCTCGAAACCCTCGGCCTTCCACTTGCGCGTGGCGTCGATCCCCATCTTGGACCCGTAGTTGGGCAGGCGCGAGGCGTGGTCCAGCGAATCGACCGGGCCGAGGGTGAATTGGATGTCGCGCTCGGGGTCGATGTTGTTGGTCACGCGCAGCACCACTTCGCCCACGTCCTGCACGTCGCAGTCCTCGTCCACCACCACGATGCACTTGGTGAACATGGCCTGGCCTAGCGACCAGATGGCGTTCATCACCTTGCGCGCCTGGCCGGGATAGCTCTTCTTGATCGAAACCAGCATCAGGTTGTGGAAGACGCCTTCCATGGGGAGGTGAATGTCCACCAGTTCGGGAATCTGCATCTTCATCGCTGGCAAAAAGATGCGTTCGACGGCTTTGCCCATCCAGGCGTCTTCCATGGGCGGCTTGCCGACAATGGTAGCGGCGTAGATGGGATCCCGACGGTGGGTGATGCAGGTGAGATGAAAGACCGGGTACTCATCCGTCATGGTGTAGAAGCCGGTGTGATCGCCAAAGGGCCCTTCGGTACGCAATTCGCCCAGTTCGACATAGCCTTCCAGAATGATCTCGGCGTGGGCGGGAACCTGCAAATCGACCGTCTCGCACTGCACGATCTCGACCGGCTTGCCGCGCAAAAAACCGGCAATCATGAACTCTTCCACTTCGGGAGGGGCGGGGACGATGGCCGCGAAGGTGGTTGCCGGATCAGTGCCGATGGCAACCGCGACTTCCATACGCGAGCCCTTGAGCTTGCCCAGCGCCACCTGCGGCAGGCCGCCGATGGGACCGTCGGGAATGGCCACCGAGCCGCCCGCCGATTCGGCCATGGCGGCGACCACTGCATGGAGCGGATCCCCTGCCGCTTGTGTGGCAGCCGCAGTCCGCATTGCATTTCGGTAGTGCTCTGCCGCCACCTTTTGCCGTTGCCAGTGCATGCCGGTGGTCTGGCCGTCGAAGACTTGCATGCGGTACATGCCAATGTTGCGCTTGCCGGTGCGCGGGTCCTTAGTGTGCACGCAGGGCAGGGTGATGAAGGGCCCGCCGTCGTGGGGCCAGCACTTGAGAATGGGGAACTGGGTGAGGTCGAAGTTCTCCTTGAGGATCACTTCCTTGCACTTGGCCTCTTTGGCGCCGACGGTCTTGGGAAAGGCGCTGGTCAGTGCGCCGAGCTGGGGCAGCATCTTGAGCTTGTCCAGAAGCCCCTCCGGGGCTTTGAGGTTCATGAGCATCTGAATGCGTTCGGCAATTTCGTCCAGCCGCTCAACGCCCAGCGCCATCGCCATGCGCCGCTCGCTACCGAACTGGTGGATGAAGACTTTGTGGCCGGGATGTCCCTGGATGTTTTCAAAGAGCAGGGCGGGGCCGCCGGGGGCGTATTTCTCCTTTGTCCTGGTAATTCCTTTTGGATACGAGCGGCCACTGGCGCCGAGCTTGGCGATGCGGTCGACGATCTCGGTGATTTCCAGATCGGGGGAGACCTCGGCGCGGATGCGCTTCAACTCGCCCGCCTTTTCCAGTGCCTTTATCCATTCGCGCAGATCGTCGTAGGCCACGGGGATGCTCCTCGGCGGCAGGGGCCGCGTTCAATCTTCTAGCTTAATGGGTCTCCCGGCCTTATTCCGCTGGCAAAGTGGAGGAAACCGCTTGCAGCGGGAAGCCGAGGCGCTTCCACTCGCCATAGCCGCCGCGCAGGGGGCGGACGCGTTCGATGCCCAACTTTTGCAGTGTAGTGGCGGTCTTTACCGCGGAGGCATCGCTGGGCCGGCAGTCGCAGTAGACCACGATTTCGCGGTCGCGGGGCAACTCCAGGTTGCGATCGATGAGGGTGTTCATGGCAATGTGTCTGGCGCCAGGCAAGGTAAAAGGCTCGTCGCGCAGTTCCAAGGGGTGGCGCACGTCGACGATGAAGACCTCTTCGCCGGCGTCCAGCCAGCTTTTCAGTTCCTGCGGCTCCAGGCGGGCCTTGATGAATTTGCGCAGCACCAACTTGCGACGGACGAGACGGCCCACTAAAAAGCCGACGACGCCCAGTAGCAGCAGGGCGGCGCTAAACTTGCCCACCCAGTCGAGCAGGCTGGGCTGGTGCTGCAAGAGCGAGCCGAAGGTGCGTCCGGCGGCCAGCACAGCGCCGACCCACAGGAGCGCGCCGAAGCTGTCGAAGAGCAGGAACTTGCGGTAGTCCATGCCACGCTGTCCGGCCACCGGCGAGGCCAGCATGGAGAGTCCGGGAACGAACTTGGCAAAGAGCAGCGTTACCCCGTGGTGGCGGCCATAAGAACTTTGCGTTTTGCGCACGCAGGTGGTGGGTTCCAGCGACAATTTGCAGAGAATCCGCAGCACAAAGTTACCGTAATGGCGGCCAGCCATGAACCAGGCGCTGTCAGCGACCATGGCGGCGGCCAAGCCGCTCAAAAGCGCCAACCCAAAGCTGAGTTCATGTTCCGCGCAGAGGGCGCCGGCAGCCAAGAGTACCGGCGTGACCGGCAGCGGCAGGCCCAACTGGCAGAGCAGCACCGAGCCGAAGAGCAGGGCGTAGCCATAAAGAAGAAGAAAATGTTCTGGTAATGCCATAAAAGGAGCCTCAGCTTATGAGATGAGGCTGGCGAGGGTTCCGCTGCATTTGCTGAAGAGAGGTGCAAGCGGCCGCTTGATGCGCATGGCGCAGGAAGACTACGGCCGCGCCTGTCCGGGAGTGGCGGCGTCGGTTGAGGCGTTGACCGGCTGTTCGCCCTTGACCTGGAAGTAGTTGCGCTCCCAGAGGTTCTTGTAGAAGAGGCCGGTCAGTTCGGCGGCCTTGGGGCCGAAGGTGGGCCGTCCGCCTTCCAGGAAGAAGACTGTGACCAGGCCGCCCTGGGGCGTTTCGGAGAAGGAGGCGAACCAGCCAAAGCGGGTGCCCTTGTCCGAACAGGTTCCGGTCTTGCCAAAGACGGGCAACTCGCGGAAGTTGGCTCGGAGGCTGCGCCCGGTGCCGTACTCGACGGAGCCGGCCATGCCGTCTTCCAGGTCGGGGATGAACTTGGCGATGTTCAGGGTGCGCTTGACCTTAGGTTCCAGATGGGCGGCTTGCTCGGGGCTGGTGGGGTGTTGCAGGTAATAGAGCGTTCCGCCGTTGGCCAGCGCGGCCACGTAAGCACCCAGTTGCAGCGGGGTCAGGGAGACGCCCTGGCCGAAGCTGCACATGCGGGCAACGCCGCCCTCGGCAGCGGGAATCTCGTGGTCGGGATAGACGCCCAACTGCTCGCCCTCGATCTGGTAGCCGGCCAACTCGCCCAGTCCGAACTGGGTGGCGTAGTGGCGGACGCGCTCGAAGCCCAACTCGCGGCCCAACTCTTCGAAGTAGAGGTTGTTGCTCTTGGCCAGCGCGTCCGTCATGTTCATGCGGAAGCCGTCGAGCAGCACCGGGGTGTCGCGGGTGACCAGGCCTTCGGAGAGGGCGGCCATGGCGACGGTGATCTTGATGGTGGAGCAAGGCTCGGCGCCGGGCGAGAGGGCCAGCTTCTGGTTGACCATGGCCAGGATGCGGCCGTTGGTGGGATCGATGACCACGGCGGTGCCGTTCATGTCGCCCAGGGCGTCGATGGCGGCCTGACGGACCACTGGATCTTCGCCCGCGGTGAGGTCGGCGGCAAAGATGTTGGCGTCGGCAAAGGAGTTGCCGGTGAAGCGCTCACCGGTACCGCGGTGGCGCCTGGCCAAAGCGGCCTGCCGGAGGGCGGCCTTGCCGTGCAAAGCGGGGGCGGCAGCACTCCCGGTGGGAGCGATTTTGTCCGGCGCCGAGGTCGCTTTGGCGTGGACGGATTCGGATTTGGCGAGGGGAGTTTTGGCGACAGCGTGGGCAGACGGTTTTTTGGCGGCCGGCCTGGCGGCGGATGGAGTGCCGGTCTTGGCGCTGGCCTTAGGACTGGTCTTGGGGCTGGCGGCAGGCGCATGAGTTGCGGTGGCGGTGGCGTGGCGAGCGGCGTGGTGCGGTTCGGTCAGATGGGGTTCCGTCTGCCTGGCGTGGTGCAGCCGATGTGGCGCATCGAGGGCGGCGGCGCTCGATGCGCCCAACCCGATCAACAGTACAGCCGTAAAGCCCTTAGCCCATGCGCTTGTCGGTCTCATCCAGCCAAATTCCTCTCATCCGTGGATTATCTTCCGCACAGTCGACTCAGGGCCGGTACAGCCATATCCCTTATCGGCAATTTCCGGGGCATTTTCATGCCGATTACAGAGACAGCCTCTCTTTACGATACCCGAAAGAGAACCGGGAAGGAGCCCTGATCCCCGAGCGGTGGTTGTCGCTGAGACGGATAGCAACTTCTCTGCCTCTCCCAGCGTTACCAGATGGGGAAGCTCCAAGGGTTGCGAACTTCCCGGGTTGCTAAAACTGCAAGCGGCGCAGAAAGGTTGGAGTGTCCAGATCCTGCTGCGGTTCATCGTCCTGAGCGCGGGGCGCGGCGCTGGGTTGGGAGCGCTCCGGCATGGAGATGCCCTGGGGCGCGGGGGTGAAATCGGTGGCGTAATCGCGGGGCAGGGGAGTGAAGGCGGGTTCCTCGGCCAGTTCGGCGAACTGCGGCCGGGCCGGCTCGGGCTCCTTTTGCGGCGCGGGCGGAGGAACGGGCGGAGTTGCGAAGGCGGCTTGGGGCTCTTCCTCGTCCTGGCTGAGGAAGCGGGCCGGGGCCTTGGCTGCTTCATTCATCCAGTTTCCCGGGGCCACCACCGGCACCGAGACCATGGGTATCTCTTCCACGCTCAACATGCGGGCGCGGCGCTCCGGCATCTGGTCGCGGAAGCCGGTGGCAATGACGGTGATCTTGACTTCGTCGCCCATTTTCTCGTCGAGTACGGCGCCGAAGATGATGTTGGCGTCTTCGTGGGCGGCAGACTGAATCAGCGAAGAGGCCTCGTTGACCTCGCTGAGTTTGAGGGAGCTGGAGCCGGTGATGTTGATGAGAATGCCGCGGGCGCCGTCGATGGCACCGGCTTCGAGCAGGGGCGAGGCCATGGCCGCTTGGGCCGCTTCGATGGCGCGGTTGGAGCCGGAACGCACTGCCGTGCCCATGACCGCGTGGCCCATGCCGGCCATGGTGGTCTTGACGTCGGCAAAGTCGCGGTTGATGATGCCGGGGATGGTGATGATGTCGCTGATGCCCTGCACACCCTGGCGGAGCACGTCGTCGGCGATGCGGAAACTCTCGAAGAAGCCGGCGTCCTTGGCCACGGCGAGCAGCTTCTCGTTGGGGATCACGATCATCGTGTCCACGCTCTCCAGCAATTCCTTGAGGCCGCGCTCGGCCTGCTGCAGGCGGCGCTTGCCTTCAAATGCGAAAGGAACGGTGATGACGGCGACGGTGAGGATGCCCATCTCGCTGGCCAGCGAGGCGATTACCGGGGCGGCACCGGTGCCGGTGCCGCCACCCAGGCCGGCGGTGACGAAGACCATGTCTGCGCCTTCCAGGGCCTCGATGATTTTTTCCGAGTCTTCCAGCGCGGCGCGGCGGCCCACGTCGGGATTGGCGCCCGCGCCCAGGCCGGCGGTCAGACGCACGCCGAGCTGGAGTTTGACCGGGGCTTGCGAGGACTTCAGCGCCTGCACGTCGGTATTGGCGGCAATGAACTCCACGCCCTCCATCTGCGCCGCGATCATGCGGTTGACGGCATTGCCGCCGCCGCCGCCCACGCCGATGACCTTGATGCGCGCGCCGTGCACGCTCTCATCGTGAAACTGAATGCGCATCTCGCCGGCTTCGTCGGTCTGCTGGTTCATCTCTTCCATAGTGGCTGTCTCCCATAGCTGCTAGCTGCTAACTTCTAGCTTCTAGCTCCTATCTTGTTCGACTTTCATTACTAACATCCAAGAGCTAGTAGCCAACATCTGGCAGCTAGAATCTGTTCTTCAAAAACTGGTGGCAAACATGGTGCGCAGTTTGGCGCGCAGGGAATTGTTTTCGGCGGCGCGGGTGACGCGGGTGCGATGCGCATAGAGCATCATGCCGATCGCCGTCGAGAAGGTGGGGTTGACCAGTTCCACCGGCATATTGGAGAGGCGCACAGGCACGCCGACGCGCGCCGGAACCCGCAATTGACTCTCCGTCACATCCAGCATACCGGGCAATTGCGCTCCGCCGCCGGTCAAAACGCAGCCGGCGCCCAGCGCTTCGAGTACGCCGCCCTGGCGCAGGCTCTCCTTGACAAAGTACATCAGCTCACAGGCGCGCGGCTCCAGGATCTCCGCCACGGTGCGCAAGCGCAGGGTACGCGGGGTGGGGTTTACCGTCTCCACCTCGGCGTGCTGGGGCACGGCGGTGACCACCACATGGCCGTACTGGCGCTTCAACTCCTCGGCCTGGGCCAGGGGCAATTGCAGTCCCACCGCCAGGTCGTTGGTAAAGTGCGCTCCGCCCACCGGCACGGAAGCGGTGAAGGCCACAGCGCCCTCGAAGAAGACCGCCAGATCGCTGGAGTGGGCGCCGATATTGAGCAGGCAAACGCCCAGTTCGCGCTCGTCGGCGCTGAGCGTGGCCTCGGCGGCGGCCAGGCTTTCCAGCACCACCTCGGTCACTTCCAGCCCGGCGCGGTTGGCGCAGGTGATGGAGCTTTGCAGGGCGCTGCCCGAGCAGGTGGCGATGTGCAGGTCAACTTCCAGGCGGGCGCCGACCATACCCACGGGGTCGAAGATGCCGGGCTGCTCGTCGAGGATGAACTGGCGGGGCAGCAGGTGCAGGATCTCGCGGTCGGGGGGGCGTTGGACGGCGCGGGCGCGCTCCACGGCGGCCCGTACATCCTCTTTGGAGATCTCTCTCATGCGGCTGCCCAGATCGATGCCGCCGCGGGTATTGAGTCCGCGAACGTGCGGCCCGCCCACGCCCACGGCACAGGCGGCGATATTGGTGCGGGCCAGATGCTCGGCCTGCTCGCTGGCCGCCTTAACCGCTTTGGCCGCCGGACCCAGCTCGCCGATCAGCCCCTTACGCATGCCCGCCGACTCCACCTGGCCATAGCCCAGATAGCGCAGCGCGCCCTCATTGACATCGGCGGCCAGCACACGCGTCCAGGCGCTGCCCACGTCCAGCACTACGATCAGGTTGTCCTGCTTCTGGCTCATCACTTTTCATTGTCCCAGAACCGGATCGAGGGCCGGTCGAATTGGAGGGGCGGCGTGCCGCCGGTTGGTGTTGTTGAGCACGGCACGTTTGGTCTCCGCGCGCTTCTTTTCCCTGGCCTTTTCGGCAGCCTTCTCTTTGGGGGTCTTGGCGGCGGGTTTGGCAGGCGGCTTTGCCGTGCGGCTTTTCGAGCTCTTGGTCGCTGCCTTCAACGATTTGGCCCCGGCTTTGGCCGGCTTGACGGCGGCTTTGACGGGTGGGATCAGAGCGGCTGCTGGCGTTACCCGCGCGGCCGCAGGCTTGCTCCCGGGCTTGTTCTCCTGTTTGGGGTTCGCCGCTTGGCTGGTTTTGACTGTGTCCGGAGTTCCATCGGAGGCGGCAGTCTGGTCGTCGCCGGTGCCGGGCTTCATCTCCAGCACCGCTTGCTGCTCGTAGCGCAGATCCACGGCCGAAAGCTTGGGATACTGCTGCAGCCACTCGGCGATGTGGGATTTGTAGCGCTGGTAGCGCTCCAGAAAATGGTCTTCGCCAAAGTGGGCCAGAATGTCGCCGCTGGTCTCGGGCATCATCACCCGTGCGTCTTCGGGATCGGTAAGGTCGATCTCCGAGATCTGGCGGGAGACCGCCTGGCCGTTGGCGTCCAGCTCAGCCATGAGCCTTCCGTAGACAGCCATGCGCTGGCGGCGGGCGGCGGGGGTGTCTTGGGCGTCGATGCCGGTCACTACCGGGAACGAGTAGTGGCGCTGGGCCATCATCGCCGGTGGCATGGAGAGCAGCACGCCGCTGGCATCGACCAGTTGGATCTGCGCACCCTGGCGGACAAAGGCCACTGGCTGGCGCTCCACGACATTGACGCGGATGCGGTCGGGCAGCAGGCGCATCACCGTGGCCCGTTCCACCCAGGGGATCTGCTCCAACTGCTGGCGGCGTTCGCCCAGATGCACAAAGAAGATGTTTTTGCCGATGTCTTCGCCGAAGAGGGGCAGCAGGTCGGCGCGACTGACCTCGCTCAGCCCTTCGGCCTCGATGTTGCCGACCCCGGCGATGCGGAAGCGGGCGTCGCGGGCGAGGAAGTTGTGGAGGGAATAGGAGGCCGCGCCCAGCCCGACTAACAGCGCCAGCGTACCGGCGGCCAGCAGGGTCTGTCCCAGCAGGGTCGCAGGCCGCCACCAGGGGCCGCGGGGAGCGTCGTAGGCGCGGGTAAAGCGAGGCTTTCCCGGAGACGGAGAATCGCCGTCCTCGGGGTCCTCCATCTCCAGCGGCATGCCAGGCAAAACGCGCCCACTGGGGGGCACACCCTGCTGCACGCGCCGGAAACGAGGCTCCGCGGGCGCTTCATCGAGACGGTTCCGGATCTGATTTTCTTCTGTCACGCCTGAGCAAGGTCGTGAGAATCGCCAGATTCCACTATAGCCCGAGCTGCCCGCGTAGGCTTGTGGAGAATGCGGCAGGAACCCATGGGGTTACGGGATGTATCGAATTGAGGCAGGGAACGAGGGAACGAGGGGACGAGGGAATAGGGAGCAGGGAATAGGGAATAGGGAACAGAGTTGGAAATCTTGGTCCGCACAGCTTTTTGGGGCAAAGCGGCGTGCATAGGAGAGGACCGAAGGCGGTTGTCCCCACCGCCAGCGGCAGGCGCCTGGATTTATACTTCCCGCCATGCGTATTCGTGTTTTTGCCGCATTGCTTGCTCTTGCCGTTGCCCCTATTTGTTGCCTGACGCAGCAGACCGTGCCAACACCGGCGCCCACGGTGGCCGAGGCGCAGGCCTTTCTGGACCGCGCCAATGGCGAACTGCTCAAGCTGAGCGTTGACGCCAACCGCGCCCAGTGGACCGTCGAGACCAACATCACCGACGACACCGAGGCCACCAGCGCCCTGATCAACGAGATCGCCAATGCCCGGACGCTGGAGCTGGTGGCCGCGAGCCATCGCTTCGACAAGCTGGAATTGCCCGTGGCGCTGCGCCGGCAGATGATGCTCTTGCAGGTCAACGCTCCGGCCGCGCCGAAAGACCACACGCTGCTGGCCGAGCAATCGAAACTGGCCGCGCAACTGACTGGCATGTACGGCAAAGGCAAGTACTGTCCGCGATCGGCGCCGGAAAACGAGTCCAGGCCAGCCGCCAATTGCATGGGAATCGACGAGATCAGCGGCTTGATGGCCAAGTCCCGCGACCCCGAGGAACTGACCCGGCTGTGGGTGGGCTGGCACGCCATTGGCGCACCCATGCGCGAGAAATACGCCCGCATGATAGCGTTGCAGAACGTCGGCGCCAGGGAGCTGGGCTATGGCGATACCGGAGAGCTGTGGAGGGCCGGCTACGATATGACTCCGGCACAGTTTTCCGCCGAGATCGAGCGCACCTGGACGCAACTGGAACCGCTCTACCGCGAGTTGCACACCTACGTCCGCAATCGCCTCATCGCCAAGTACGGCCAGGCTGCCGAGCGCCCCGATGGGTTGATCCCGGCGCAGTTGCTGGGCAATATGTGGGCCCAGGAGTGGGGAGATATTTATGACATCGTGGCACCGAGCGATCCCCAACTGGCGCAGTTCAAGCCGCTGGACCTGGAGAGCGCATTGAAGAAGCAGATCGCCGAGAAGGATCCGGCCGCCGCGCCGGCATTTCTTCCTGGAACCGATCTGACCGCCGATGCGGGCTACAATGCCCATCTGGCCGCGGCCCGCGATATGGTCCACTACGGGGAGAACTTTTTTACCTCTCTAGGCATGCCGGCATTACCTAAAACCTTCTGGGAGCGCTCGCAGTTTGTGCACCCCCGCGACCGGGAGGTGGTTTGCCACGCCTCCGCCTGGGACATCGATCAGGCCGACGACCTGCGGGTGAAGATGTGTATCGAGGTCAACGAAGACTACTTCACCACCGTGCACCACGAGCTGGGCCACAACTACTACCAGCGCGCCTACAACACGCTGCCGTTTCTGGTGCGCAACGGCGCCAACGACGGCTTCCACGAGGCCATCGGCGACTCCATCGCGCTAGCCATTGTGCCCAGCTACCTGAAGAAACTCGGCCTTGCCAAGAGCGAGCCACCCGCCGCGGCCGACATTCCGCTGCAACTGCGCACCGCGCTGGACAAGGTGGCCTTTCTACCCTTCGCCCTGGCCTTGGACAAGTGGCGCTGGCAGGTCTTCAGCGGCGAGATCAAGCCCGCGGACTACAACAAGGCGTGGTGGGCGCTGCGCGCCAAATACCAGGGCATTGCGCCGCCGGTGGAGCGCAGTGAGGCCGACTTTGACGCCGGCGCCAAGAACCACGTGCCCACCAACGTTCCCTACATCCGCTACTTTCTGGCGCGCGTCTACCAGTTCCAGTTCTACAAGGCGATGTGCGACGCCAGCGGCTATGCCGGGCCGTTGAACCGCTGCAGCTTCTACGGGTCGAAAGCCGCTGGGGACAAGTTGTACACCATGCTCAAGGCTGGTGAGTCGCAGCCCTGGCAGCAAACGCTGAAAGAGATGACCGGGAGCGACCACCTCGACGCCCAGCCCATGCTGGACTACTTCGCTCCGCTCTACAACTGGCTGAAGGAGCAGAACCAGGCGGCAAAGAAGTAGTTCGTGGCTCAATACAGAAATTCAGTGGGCGCTTTCCGCAAGGGACGCGCCCCTGTATTATCCTCTGCGTTTGCGCAAGACCCAGGTGGTCATGCAGCGGTAATCTTGCACGATGGTGGTCTTGAGCGGATCGACGAGCACGGCGTTCATCTGCTCGGTCAGGCGCAAGAGCATGGATTGATCGACCAGGAACCACTCGGAGCCGTCGGGGATTTGGTAGATGTTGCCGCGCAGGCGGGGGAAGTCCATGCCGATGCGCGAGCCCAGACGGCAGAAGAACATGCCGCCGGGTTTCACTACCCGCCATAGCTCCCGCAGAATGGTCTGGAAGTGCCGGCTGTCGCGGGCAAAGTGGAGCACGGCGTTGCACAGCACCACATCGGCGAAGCCATCCGCAAATGGCATTTTTTCAATCGAACCGACGAGAAAATTCTCCGCGGGCAAGCCGGTATCGAGTGAGGCGGAGAGCTGTCGAACGTGGTCTACGGCGGCGGCATCCTGGTCGAGGGCGAAGACCTGGCAGCCAGAGCGCAGTAGATACAGCAGGTTGCGTCCATAGCCGCAGCCTGCCTCGAGCACCGTCATGCCGGGTGCGATGTTGCCGCGCAAGATCTGATCGAAGATGTAGATGTCGATCTGGCCAAACTGGTCTTTCAGGCTGAGGGTCACTCAGGTAACCTCTCGGGTTGTTTTTGAAGCGATCTAATGAATAGTGAGAGCGCGACTGAAAAACAACCGCAGATCCTTTGCGGCGCTCAGGATGACAATTTGACTTCGGATTACCCGCATTCTGAGCAGATTGAATGGCGAGGTTGCAGCCCGACCTCGCCGCAAAAAACAAAGACGCGGCGAGGTTGGGGCACCTAGGATTTCTTCTTACGCCTTCTCCAGCGCGGCCAGAATCTGCGGTGCGAGTTGGCTGACGTTGCCCGCGCCCAGGGTGAGGATGAGATCGCCTGGCTTGGCCTGGGCCACAACGGCGGCGACGGCAGCAGGGAAGTCGGCGGCCAGTTGGACCGATGGGCCTTGAATCTTTTCCGCCAGCTTCTCCGCCGTGACACCGGGGATGGGCGTCTCGCTGGCGGCATAGATGGGCAGGATGACGAGCGTGTCGGCGCCGGTGAAGGCCACCCCAAATTGCTCCAAGAGATCAAGAGTACGTGAGTACCGGTGGGGCTGAAAGACTACGTGGATCTTGCCGTGGCCGCATTCGCGGGCGGCGGCCAGGGTAGCCTTGATCTCGGTAGGGTGGTGGCCGTAGTCGTCGACCACGGTGACGCCGCCAGCCACACCGCGCTGCTGAAAGCGGCGATCAACGCCGCGGAAGCTCTTTACGCCTTCGGCGATCTTCTCGGATGGAATCTCGAGTTGGTGGGCGATGGCCACGGCGGCAGTGGCGTTGAGCACATTGTGGCGACCGGGGACGTGCAGTTCGAAGGGCCCCAGTGGACCCGATGCTGTAATGACCGAGAAGCGCGCGAAGCAGCCGTTGCCGGCTTCCAGAATCTGCAGCCGGTAGTCGGCGTTGGCGGCGACGCCATAAGTGAAGACGCGGCGCAGGGCGCGGGGCAGAATGGCGGCCAGCAGCGGGTTGTCCACACAGGCGGTGACGGCGCCGTAGAAGGGCAGCTTGTCAATGAAGGTGAGGAAGGCCTGTTCCACGTCGGCCATGTCGTGGTAGCAATCCATGTGCTCGCGGTCCAGGTTGGTAACGACAGCCAGGATGGGAGAGAGCTTGAGGAAGCTGCGGTCGCTCTCGTCGGCTTCGGCCACCAGGTACTGCGAACTTCCCAGCTTGGCATTGGAACCCAGGGCATCGACGCGGCCGCCCACCACTACGGTGGGATCCAGGCCACCGGCGGCCAGGACGCTGGCCACCATCGAGGTGGTGGTGGTCTTGCCGTGCATGCCGGCGATGGCAATGCCGTATTTGAGGCGCATCAGTTCGGCCAGCATCTCGGCGCGCTGAATGACGGGGATCTTACGGGTGTGCGCTTCCACCACTTCGGGATTGTTAGCCCCCACGGCGGAACTGGTCACCACCACCGTGGCGCCGGCGATATTGGCGGCGTTGTGGCCCTCATGAATAACCGCACCGAGCTGGGCCAGGCGGTCGGTGACGGGGCCGCGGCGCAGGTCCGAACCGGAGACCTTCATGCCCAAGTTGAGCAGGATCTCGGCGATGCCGCTCATGCCGATTCCGCCGATACCGATGAAGTGCGCGTGCTGGGAGGTGGCAAACATGATGGTTGAAACTCCACTTTAACACTTGCGGGGAGACAGGGAACGAAGGAACGCAGGGAACAAGGGATCGAGGGAACAAGGGAAATGAGGGAATAGAAGTTGGAAGAGCGTCGTTCATCGATCGAGAACAGCCGAGAGACCCTAGCAGGCACGGGTAAAGCGCGCTTTAGACCCACCTTGGCCGTCAATGTTGCGTCCAGAATCTTTTTATTTCATCACGCAACTTACGCTAAATAAGGTGTTTGTATGAGATGTAAGCGTCACGTAGGGGAGGCGGGAAGCAACAAGCCTGCCCAGCAACGGAGCCGGAAGGGCACCTGCAATGCAGCGGCCCGGGACGGAGGATTTATGAGCGGCATGAAGAACTGGATGTTGGGCGCGGCCGTGGTGGCAGGTGGTATGGCGATGGGACCGGGAACCGCGCAGGCGGCGGAGTTCGGCGTTTATACCCGGGGACCGGTGGCCTATGTGCCGCCTTGCCCCGGTCCCGGCTACGTCTGGATGGCTGGCTACCAGGCCGATGGCTATTGGATTCCCGGGCGTTGGGCGATGGGCGCGCATCGCGACGTCTTGGAGGGGGAACGGAGGGGGTTCTTCGCCCGCGGATTCGATCGCGAGCATCTTCGTCCCGCGGGAGGGGATCGCAACCGGGATGGGGAGCACTACCGCCGCTAGCCCGCTCCAGAACCGCGGCATGAGGTCGGCCTCTCCCTGGCGGAGGGGCCGATTTTTTGGGCGCTAGGGTTGGGTTAAGAATATTTTTTCCGGGAGCGCAACTTTGCCGGCGCATTGCTGTCTGAGAGTACAGAAACTGGCTGAGATCGAAGGCGCCAGCACAAGCCGAGGATGGAGGGCCGGGTCGCCACCAGGACGAGAAGTGGCGGGGCCAGGCCGGAGCGGCACAAGGAGGTTCTTATGCGGTGTATGCGCATGATACTAATGGCGATGCTTCTGGTAGTGCCACTCGCGGCCAGGGTCCAGGCGCAAGAGGCGGCGGAGGTCGGGGTGGGCCCGGAGATGGTTCCTGCTCCAGAGGTCTACGGTCCGCCGGTCTGCGACTGGGGCTATTACCCCTACTATCCCTACGCCTGCGCCCCGTATGGCTACTATGGGCCGGATTGGTTCTATGGCGGCGTCTTCGTCGGCGTCGGACCATGGTACCACTGGGGCTGGCGGGGGCGCGGCTGGGGCTACGGCGGGTACGGCTATCGCGCTTACGGGGCCGGCTCTAGAGGCGGATATGCGGGCCGGGCTCCCTATGCAGGGTACGGATATCGCGGCGGCAACACCGTAGCGCCCAGGGTTTATGGTGGCGGCGGTTATCGCGGCGGCGCAGCGGCGGCTCCCAGAGCTTACAGCAGCGGCGGCCGTGTCGGTGGTGGTGGCCACATCGGAGGGGGTGGCGGCCATTTCAGTGGCGGGCACGGAGGCGGCGGACACCGCTGATCGTTTGCTTGGAAGTTGCCATCCACATCTCTTCAACCCGGCCCGCCTGCTGCGTCAGGCGGGCATTATTTATGGTGCCAGCGGATGCGTCGAGTGCACGCGGACCAGGGCAGATGGCCAACGGCTGCGCTCTGCAGGGTGCATTGTCACCGCTTTTCGATTCAGTCCCGGAATCGTATCGAGGCTTCCTGCTCTTGCCGTAAAAGGCGCGCCCGGGCCGGTATGTGCTAAGGTTCAAGCGTGAAAAGTGCAGGGCAGGAGCAGAAGAGCTTGGTGGAGGGGGTCAAAGGCGGCCGGCGCCTGTTGCCGGGATTGTCGGTGAAGGACGGTTTTACCCGCCATCCCTTCGATGTGGAGTATGGGGTGCGGACCAGTGGATTGATTGCCGGCCGTCATCTGCTCAGCGGCCATCGCCACGATCGACACAACACTGCCTACTACGGAGTGGCGCCTTCAATCTTGCAGGCGCTGGTGGCGCGCTGGCGGCGCAGTGCGCAGCAGGCGCCCCTGGACGAATACACCTTTGTCGATCTGGGCGCGGGGATGGGCCGGGCGGTACTGCTGGCGGCGGAATACCCCTTTCGCGCCGCGGTGGGGGTGGAACTGCATCCTACCCTGGCGGGGATCGCGCGCAAGAATCTCGCTGCCTGGCGGGCGGCGGGCAGGGCGCGGGCGCCGATGCGCATTCGCTGCCAGGATGTTCTGGAGTACGAATTCCCCGCCGGCCCCTGCGTGGCCTTTCTCTTCAATCCCTTTGGCGCGCCGGTGCTGCGGCGATTGCTGAAGGCCATGGCGCAACAGTTCACTGGCCGGGAGGGAGGGCTCGACCTGCTCTACGCCAACCCCGAGCAGGAGCATGTGCTGGAGATGGAAAAGGGGTTTATCCGGCTGTTCTCCGGTCAGGTGAGAAGATCGCGGGCCGACGCCATTGCCGACCACGCTATTCTGGCCAATCAGCCGGAGGGCGAGTATGCGTCGTCCAACTATGAGGACTGTTCGGTGTGGCGCTGGACGGGGCGTTCTTCGAGTCCGTCCCGCGAATGACGATCAATGTGCCTGAAAGGGAGCGATTCGGCGCGCCGCAGACGCTCGATGAGTCGATTTAGACCGGAACACTGCGGCATTGCAGATGGTTGGGTATTCGGAATCTTCATGGCGAGTCAGCAAGTTTGCGAGTTATCGATCCGGTCCAGAAGGACTGTGATCGATCTCCCACCCTGGCCGCAAAAACGCGTCAAGGATGGGCCAGGGTGCAGCAGTAATTACGGGCCGGATCAATCGCAAGTCGGTACCGCGGCTGGCTCCGGATTAAAGGAGGGGACCTTGCAAGAGCGTCATCTGATTCTGGGCATCGGCGAGTTGCTGTGGGATCTTTTGCCGGAGGGGGAACTGCTGGGAGGCGCACCGGCGAACTTTGCCGTGATGGCCGGGCGGCTGGGCAATCACGCCGCCATTTTGAGCCGAGTGGGGCGGGACGATCTGGGCCGGGAGGCGCTGTTGCGGCTGGAGTCGATGCCGGTCGATGGGAGTTTTCTGCAGATCGATCCTGGGCACGATACGGGACGGGTGACAGTGCAGTTGGAGGCGGGCCAGCCCAGCTACACCATCCATCATCCGGCGGCGTGGGACTTTCTAGAGTTGACTGACAGTTGGGTGCAGTTGGCAGAGCGCGCCGACGCCATCTGCTTTGGGTCTCTGGCGCAGCGCAGCCAGGAGTCGCGGCAGACCATCCAGACGCTGGTGGCGCAGACGCGCTCGGCCTGCGTGCGGGTCTTCGATGTGAATCTGCGTGCCCCGTACTATTCCTGCGAGTCGCTGGTCGAGTCGCTGGAACTGGCTTCAGTGGTAAAGATGAACGATGCGGAGCTGCCCCTGCTGCTGGCGCTGGTGGGGCTGCCGGAGGAAGGAGAGCGGCCTCAGGATCTCTCCCTGCGCCAGGGCGCGGCGCGGCTTATGGGGGAGTTTCCCACCGTGGAACTGGTGGCCGTGACCCGCGGTAGCCAGGGCAGCCTGCTGGTGGGACGTGAGGAGTGGCACGAACACCCCGGCATTGGCGTAGCGGTTGCCGACACCGTCGGGGCGGGCGACGCCTTCACCGCGGCTTTGACCCACGGCCTACTGCAAGGCGCCGATCTGGCCACGCTGAACGAGGTGGGGAATCGCTGTGGCGCCTGGGTGGCCTCGCAAACCGGCGCCATGCCCGAACTGCCAGAGGCGGTGCAGGCGGAGATTGCCGCGGCGTTGCAGGGTTAAGCCGGAGATGAGGAAGAGGCCATCGGGCGGCGCGGAGGGAAGGGCTCGAATCCGGTGCGCGCCTGCAAACGGAGATTGCGGGGGCTCGAGAAAGCGTTTACCTAGTTGCGCAGGCAGGCGTCTATCGCCTACTATGGCGAACGATGAGAAAACGATCTTTTCCTCCGCTTCTTCTGTTTGTATGCCTGTCGGCGCCGGCGGTGCTGGCCCAGACGCCTACGCTGGCCATCCAGGCCGACCGCCCCATCGCCAAGGTCAGCCCCACACTGTATGGATTGATGACCGAGGAGATCAACTTCTCCTACGATGGCGGCTTGTATCCAGAGCTGGTCCGGGACCGCACCCTAGGCCATGACTGGCAGGCGCTGGCGCACTGGACGCTGGCTTCGCGCGGCGACTCGGTGGTGAAGATCGCTCCCGACGACAGCAATGGTCTGAGCGCAGCCCTGCCGCGCAGCCTCAAGGTGACGGTGACGGCGGCCAGCGAGGCTGCTCCCGCAGGGGTGCAGAACGACGGTTTCTGGGGTATTCCGGTACGTCCGCAGACCCGTTATGCGGGATCGTTTTACGCTCGCACCGATGCGCCCGGCAGCACGGTGACGGTCAGCCTGGTCAACGATCAGACGGGCGCGGTGGCGGCCACGGCCACGGTGGCGGGGCTCGCCAAGGAGTGGAGGCAGTACACCTTTACGCTTCAGACCGGTGAGGTTCCGGTCTCGGCGAATAATCATCTGCTGTTGACTCTGACCCGGCCGGCGACGGTGTGGTTCAATCTGGTCTCGCTCTTTCCGCCGACCTACAAGGACCGCCCGCTGGGACTGCGCGCCGACCTGATGGAGAAGATGGCGGCGATGCATCCGCACTTTTTGCGACTGCCGGGCGGCAACTATCTGGAAGGCGACCACATCGACGAGCGCTACCAGTGGAAGAAGACGATCGGGGCCTGGAGCGACCGGCCCACCCATCCTAGCCCCTGGCGCTACCGCTCCTCGGACGGCCTGGGACTGCTGGAGTACCTGGAGTGGTGCGAGGATCTGAAGATGGAGCCGGTGTTGGCGGTTTATGCCGGCTATTCCATGGCCCAGGAGCACGTGGATGCGGGTGCGGCGCTAGAGCCGTATGTCGAGGACGCCCTGGAGGAGATCGAATACGTCAGCGGTGGCGTCAATACCCAATGGGGCGCGCAACGCGCCAAGGATGGCCACCCGGCGGCGTTTCCGCTGCATTATGTCGAGGTGGGCAACGAGGACTTCTTCGATAAATCGGGCAGCTACGACGGCCGCTTCGCGCAGTTCTTCAAGGCCATCAAGGCGAAATACCCCACGTTGCAGATTATTGCCACGGACAAGGTGAAGAGCTTGCAGCCGGATGTACTGGACGAGCATTTCTACATGGCTGCCGAACAATCCTTTGCCGACGCCGGCCATTACGACAAAGCCGACCGCAACGGGCCCAAGATCTTTGTGGGCGAGTGGGCTACACGGGAGGGGTCGCCGACGCCCAATCTGCAGGCGGCGTTGGGCGATGCGGCCTGGATGACGGGGCTGGAACGCAACAGCGACCTGATCGTGATGGCCAGCTACGCGCCGCTGTTGGTGAATGTGAACCCCGGCGCCATGCAGTGGGAAACCGATCTGATCGGCTATGACGCGCTGAGCAGCTATGGCTCACCGAGCTACTGGGCGCAAGTGCTCTTTGCCAGCCACATAGGCAGCGAAGTGGTGGCGACCAAACTGACCGAGGCCGGGCCGCACGTCTTCACCTCGGTGACCCGCGACGAGCAGCAGCGCAAGCTTTATGTGAAGATCGTCAACGGCTCTTCCGAGCCATTGCCGTTGAACATTGATCTTACGGGTGCGGGCGAGGGGAAGCACGAGGGGACGCTGAGTACGCTGAGCGGCAAGACGCCCAACGCTACGAATACGATTGACCATCCCGATGCGGTGGTTCCCGTCGAGGGGCAGAAGATCGTTATGGGATCGACCTCCAAGCTCTTCTTTTCCCCCTATTCGATCAATGTGCTGGAGTTGAGCTATTAGATCCGCTGCTGGTGGTGGGTGTCTTTGACAGCATACATTTCGGAGTCGGCGGTATTGAGCAGGGCGTCTATGTCTCTTCCGTCTTGTGGATAGAGAGCGATGCCCATGCTGGCGGAACCCTGAATCTGCCGGTTCTGGATGTTGAAGGGCCGAGCGAAGGCTTGTTCCAGGCGGGTAACGATCTCCATGGCGTGGGCGCGGTCGGGAATGTTGACGATCAGGGCGGCAAACTCGTCGCCGCCCAGCCGGGCCAGCATATCGCCAGGCCGAAGCTGGTTTTTCATGCGTCGCACGGCATGTTGCAGGAAGAGATCGCCGACAATGTGGCCGTATTGGTCGTTGACTTGCTTGAAATGGTCCAGGTCGATATAGATCAGGGCAAAGATGGAATCGCCGGCGGCAGAACATTCCAGCAACGCTTGCAGGCGCTGCTCCAGATTATGGCGGTTGGGGATGTCGGTGAGCTGGTCGAACGAGGAGCGGTGAACGAGATCGGTGTAGAGGTGGGTGTTGGCGATGGTCACCGCGGTCAGCTTAATTCCCATGCCGATCAGCAGGGCCAGGGCGAGCAGCACGGTCAGCAATTCGGTGCGGGCGATTCTTTTCTGCAGGTTCCGGTTCGCTGTCTCTTGAGCCTGCATGCGGGTCAGTGCCCTGACTTGCATGGCATTGATCTGGGCTTCGATGCAACCCATCAGGCGGTCATCTTCCCCGGTGGATTCCAGCGCTTTGGCAGCGGCAAAGCCCCGATTCTTCATCGTCCCAATCACTTTGTCCACAAAGGCCCGGCGCAGGCCCAAGCAAGTGGAGTAATTGCGAAAGCGCAGGGATAATTCTGCATCGCCGGCGATTGCCGCCGCCACGTTTTTTTGGTGAAGATTCAGTTCCACGCGCATGGCGGGAAGCTGGGCGATGTTTTTTGCGTCGCCGGAGATGACGTAAGCCCGCTGGATCATGGAGATTTCCAGCGAAGAGACCTTTAAGAGCTCCATTTCTCTCATCAGATTGCTGGTGCGAAGGATATCTTCCTGAGTGGCATCGGCGTCGAAGTGCGCCAAGCGGGCGATGCTGGCAAAGACAATCACGAGAATGCCCAGAAGGACAAAGCCAAAATAGAGCGAGTTTTTGATTGTCCACCGCATCGACGGGGAGACTCCACCTTGCATTTATCGGCCAACGCGTCCAAGTTCTGAGTGGGAATAGGCGCGGTTCTCGGTCCATTCCCAAAGTGAGTCAGCTGTCGAACTATTGTAGCGGAGGTGGCGGTGCGGGCCGGTGTTTGGCGAGCAGGTAGGCTACCAATTGGGCAACCTCATCGCTGCCGAGGGCTTCGCCGAAGGGCGGCATGCGCTGCCCGCCGTTCTGGATTTGAGCGGTGATTTTGGCCACGGTCCACTGCTTCTGCTTACGCAGGCTGGTGAGCGGCGGTCCTTTCTTGCCGCCGCCGCCGTTTTCGCCGTGGCAGCGGGCGCAACCGCGGTCGCGGAAGAGCTGTGCGCCGGCTTGAGCCGCGGCCTTGTTCTTGGTATTCCACAAAGCATGAAGGGGCAGCACGGCGCCGAGGCAGGTAGCTGCGAGCAAGGCAGCGGAGAGAATCTTCACACGGGCAATCACGAAGTACATTGTCGCATTTTGGCTCGACGGAGCGGCTCCATCGTTGGATGGGTGTTGGCGGCGCGGGCCACACGAAATGAAAACGGCCGCGCCAGGGGGTTCCTGACGCGGCCGGAGTTGCGAGCTGGAATGCGGCCCGCGGGTGGGGTTTACTTGCGCTCGCGCGGCGCGATGCCGAAGGTGACCGAGACGGAGAAGCTGCGGCCAGCCATCAGCGTCGGTGTGTCGGCTCCGTTGATGGCAGGCGGGGTGGCCAAGAACACATCGGTGAGGGAGGTGCCAGGAATCGTCTGCGTGGTCGCCTTGCCGCCCAGGGAGAGATTCTGGATGTTGTGGGAGTCGAGCAGATTGGTGGCGCTCAGACGGATCTTGGTCTGATCGAAGATGGAGTGGTTGCGCACGGTGTAGTTGACATAGCTGCCCAGCAAACTGAAGGGCGCGATAACGCCCATGTTGTGGTAGCCGCTCAGATCGATGCGCTGCTCGCCCACGCGGTTGTTGAAGATGCCCAGATCGAAGCCGTGCTTCTGATAGGTCAGGCCCTGCTTTTCGATGTCGGTGGGCGCATTGGCCACCCACAGGCCGGCAGGGGCGTCTTCGTAATACGGTGCTGCCAGGGTGCCGGCGTTCTGCTTTCCCTGGTAGAAGGCGTTGCCGGCGGCAGCGTTGAGGTAAAGGCTCAGGCCGGGAACCAGAACCAGGGTGCTCTCGAATTCGACGCCCTGGGTATAGGAGCTGGGTGTCAGATAGAAGAGGGTGTCGCCGTAGTTGGGGTCGCCGACCGTGGTGTCCTGGGTGGACGAATAGCCGCTTTGGAAGTTGGAACGGTACGCATCCGCATCCAGGGTAACGCGCTGGCCCTTGAAGACGATGCCGGTCTGGTAGGTGGTGTTCTTCTGCTGTTTGGGCAGAGAAGCGATCACGGGCAGTGTGCCGGTGCTGCCGGGAGACTGGGGATAGTCGTAAACGCTGCTGGGCGGCACGATGCTCCCCTTGGCCACCTGCGCGTAGACAGCGAGATTGGACTGGATGCGGTAGTTCATATCCAGCGTGGGCAGGAAGGCACCGAAACTGCCAGTATCCTCGGCGGTGTTCGAGCAGGCGGCGGTGGTGCTGGTGCAGCCCAGTTGGCCCACAGTAGCGCCATCGTCGGCGTGGTGCAGCACATCGATGGTGTAGTAGGCATATTTGCCGCCCAGGGTAATGTTGAAATTGGGCGCAACGTGCCACTCAAACTCCGCGAAGGGCTGATAGGAGTTGGTCCAGAACTGCTCGGCGAACTTGGGCAGCGGCTGATCGGCCCAGCCGTTGGCGGGGTCGCTGGGGTACTGATGGCGATCGGTGCGCGCCCACTCATACCACATGCCAGTGCGGAAAACACCCAGCTTTGAAGTCTGAGTAGCCATGGCGGTTTCGCCATACTTGCGATAGCTGTTGTACTTGTCGATGCCGCAAGGCAAGGCCGTTACACCACTCTTGGTAACGCCGATATCGCATGGAGTGATCGCAGTACCGTCGTAGTACGGGGAACCGTTGAGGTTCCAGACCGGCTTGGCGGTGGTGCCTTTGTTGGTGATGGCGGCGTTGGTGGAATCGACGATGGCCATGGCGTTCGAATAGAGTTCGGCATTGTCGTAGTTATAGGTATAAGGCTTGATGTCCAGATACCATCCCTTGCCTAGTTCAGACTTCAGGCCGACGTACTCGAAGTCGGTGGGAATGTGGTACTGGTTGTACTGCTGGTCGAACCAACTGAAAGGATCGGAGTTGTTGGTCAACAGGAACTTGATGCCAGAGCCGGTATTGGGCGCGAGGCCGTTCGCGGTGTTGGCATTGGCGCAGGAATAGGCGCCGGTCGGCGATACGCCATACAACATGCAGCGGGTGGAACTGATGTTCGGGCCGTTGGTAACCAAGTGAATCACGCCGCTGTAGCCGGTCAGGACGGTCTTGGGCGAAAGCTGGTACTGGTAGATCAGGGAGCCGGCGTTGCGCTCGTTGTAGTTGTAGGTCTGGTAGCCGTCGCTGGTCATGCGGTGCCAGTCGACGAAGAGGTTGGACTTGGGAGCATGGCCGAAGATGCCGAAGGCGCCGGAGTTGTAGGCCGCATCGAAGAGCTTGGTGTTCCAGGTGCCGTAGCTGAAGGTGCCGCGCAGGTCCATCTCGGTGGTCAGTGGCTTGGAGAGCAGGTGGATGGAACCGCCGAAGGGGGTGGGTCCGATGGTGGAGGCTGTCCCGGGGCTGCGGTCGAAGTCCACGCCGCCGATCCACTGCGAGGGAAAGAAGACCCAGGAGTGGTGGGTCGGGGTGTTGGTGTCGTAGAAGGGGATGCCGTCGAAGTCGATGTTGTAGTCGCCATCGGGAAAGCCGCGGAAGTAGGTCTTGCTCTGGCCCAGTCCAACGCCGTTGGCGCTGGTGGTGAAGGTGCCAGGGACAATCTGCACGATCTCGCCGAAGTCGGCGATGGGCGCGGTGAAGTTCTCGATATAGGTGTTGGTGATAATCGACTGCGGAGTGCGCTCATCGATAAAACCGCCGCTGGGCGCGGACTGCGCGGCGATCGAGTCGATGCCGGCGTTCACTTCGACCTGCTCGATGACGGAATCCAGATTGAGCGTCAGGCCCAACTGCGTGGTCTGTCCGGCGGTCAACAGGACGTTATGCCTCAAGCTTTCGGCAAAGCCGATGGCGTGGGCCTCGACATCGTAACTTCCCGCCGCCAGTCCATCGAACGCGTAACTGCCGTTATTGTCGGTGTGGGTGGTTCGTGCACCGCCGGTAGTGTTTTTCACGGTAACGGCGGCGGTGGCCACCGCCTTGCCCTGAGCGTCGGCGATGGAGCCCTTGAGGCTGGCAGTGGCAGGCGTTTGCGCGCCCAAGGCTATGGTGAAGAACAGCACGGCAAGCGACATGGCCCAGGCGGCCAGACGGGTGCGTACGCTCAGTGTGGAATGAGTCACTATGATCCTCCAGAATCTGGGTAAAGTTGGTTTTTTCTTGGGCGCTAAACTGCGCTGATGCGGATGAGTCCGCACCTTGTCCCCAAACCTAACAAGCGATTGCGACAGAGGGATTACAGGAATGTTGCGCCGGGGTTACAAACGAGGCCCGGCGCAACAAATAGAGTGGTTTTATCCAAATCAGAGTGGGCGCTGGCAACGTTTTTTCTAGAATCCCGCGCCGGGGATGTATTTGTAATCGATCTTGGCGGGCGGCAGGACCGGGTCGCCGGTGAGGTCGTGAAGGTGCCAGGGAACGCTCTCGGCGGCGGTTTCGGGATGTTGGCGCAGGTATTGCAGAGCCAAGCTGCCGACGGTGGGATCGTCCTTCTGGTCGGCGAATTTGGCAGACTCAAGGGCGGCCTTGAGCTTGTCGCCGGTACGGCGATAGAGGATGGCCAGTTGATAGTGAGCGGCCAGATCGTCGGGGTCGATGGCTTGTAGCCGCTGGTAAGCGCTACGCGCGGCAGTGTATTCATGTTGCTGATAAAAAGAAAAGCCCAGTTCGCGCAGTGCATCTTTGGAGCGGGGATAGCGGGCCAGCACGGCCTCCAGATCGGCGATGGCTTCCTTGATCTGGCCGGCGTTGCGCTCCACCAGGGCGCGATAGTAGAGGGCGCGGGGATCGCCAGGCAGGAGAGCCAGCGCCTTGGCCAGATTCGGCCGGGCCTCGTCGTAGCGCTGCCAGGCGGTTTCCACAATGGCCATATTGGTGAAGGCGTCGGCGTAGTCGGGGCGCAACGCGGCCACCTGCTCGAAGGCGCGCATGGCGGCAGGATACTGGAGTGCGTCGAGCAGGGCGATACCGTAATTGTTCCAGCGCATCCACTCCTGGGCAGAGGGCGAGGCCTGCGCGGAGGGCGCATGTTTTGAATCGTCTACGGTTTGGGGAATATTTTCGCCGATCTGGAAGGTGCGGCTCTGGGTGGCTACTTCAAGTACCGGCTGGTCAAAATGTTTTTCGCGGAAGGCATAGTCGAGAAACTTCTGATCGAAGCGGCGGTAGCGGACGCTGGCGGTGAGGGTGAAGGCTCCGCTCATCTGTTTGGGAATACGGAAGCGGTAGCGGACCAACTGGGATCGCCCCGAGGGCAGGACATTGTTATAAGCGAGTACGCGGTTGCGCCAGATCTCGTGCAGGCCGTTCAACTCGCCTTTGGCGTTAATCAGGCGGTTGGTGAAGGAGTGGGCGGAAGGGTCCAAATAGCCGTCTGGTTGCAGGAATCCGCTCTCGGCCAGGACTTTTCCCGCGGCGTCCTTGAAGACGAAGTCCACCCAGGCCTCGTAGAAGTCACGCTGTTCGGGGATGAAACCGTGGCCGATGCCCTTGTTCTGGATCACTACGCTGGCCACCAGGGTTTCGCCCGCAGCCAGGGTGAAGCGTTTCAGGCCCAGGGGAGCAATCATCCCCTTATCGGCCGGGTTAGTTGCCGCATTTTCCTTCTCCAGGGCGAAGATGTCGACATTGAGCACGCTGTTTTTCAGGAATGCGACCAGTTTGTCGGCCTGTTCATCGAATTTGTACATGGCAGGAATCAGCGAATTGCCGCCCAGCCAGCGGTGCGAGGCCAGCTTTCCATCTTTGGCGCCGGGGTCGGCTGCGCCCATGGCCAACGGCTCGCGGCTCATGTGGCAGGTCTGGCAAGTGGAGACCGAATCCTTGCGGTAAAAGGGCAGAGGAGACTCTTTGGCGAAGCTGCTGGCTTGCCACTCGTCGTAGACGGTGAAGGCACGCAGCCATTTGTAGTCGTCCAGGGTGCGGGGGATGGCGGCCTTGTGGCAGGCGGCACAGAACTCCGGGGTACGGTAGAAGGGTTTCATCACGGCCAGCGAATGTCGATCCAGGTTGGCCAGGATTTCGGCATCGGTGACCGGGCGGGTAATGGGTGCTCCGTTCTCATCGACCAGCACCGCCGGGGTTCCCATGACGTAGCTGCCGGTGCCGGTGGTGTTGACAGCCTGGATAGCGTGACAGGCAGAGCATGTGATTCCCTCCTGCTCGAAGGGCCGCTGCGCCGGCATCTCCTGGGAGAGTGAGCCGGAGAGCAATGCCACCGGATTGTGGCAGCCCTCGCAGTGGCGGCTGTACTGGACTCCCTTTTCGTCGATGAGCAGATTGACGTTGCGCCGGTACCATTGCGCCCGGAAGGCGTTGGAGTGCACAGATTGCCGCCACTGGTGATAGCTTTCCTTATGGCAGTGGCCGCAGTATTGCGCGGTGGGAAAGCTCTTGGGGTCCATGAACTGGCCATTGGCCGAGGTGGCGTTGGAAGGCAGAAAGGGCGCGCTTTTGCCGAAGGCGAAGTTGTAGTGGAGGGAAACCTGGCGGTGGAACTCCGACGCCGGGCCGTCGATCTCGCCCAGGGCGGAGCCGGAAGAGGCGGTCAGGTTGGAAGCCGGAGCTGGGTCCGACTCGGCGGCCAAACTGGGGGCGTCGGCGAAGGGAAGCGCGGCAAGCCCTATGCAGGCAAGAAGACTGGCCGGCAGCCAGGGGCGGAACGGAATTTTGGCCATCGTGCGGTGATCTCCAGGGTGTTGCTGGTTGCCGCGCGGCACAGGTTGGGGAAGGCCGGGGAACAAGGCAACGGTAGCGGTGCCAGCCGGGATCTGTCTTCCATCGAAAGGTGGAGGGACGCCGATCAAGCTGTTTGGAGTTGTGAATGGGGAATCCGACCCTCTTGGGCGGGAGCGAGGGGTGCGGCGCGAGGCCGGAATTTCGCCATGTGGTACGGGATCTCCCTGGCGGGGCCAATTGTGGGACAGATGCCCCGCCTTCCACAGGGAAGGTTTCCCAGAGTTGGAGCAACAGGGCGAAAATGGAACTTATCGGCTGTGCCTTGCATCACATCCATTGAGCCGGGCACGAGCCTGAACTGGTAGGTTGTTTCAGAAGGATCGCAACGTTGACGATGGCCTCGAATCCATATTTTTCTCTGGCGGTACTTTTCTTCGGCGCGCTGGGCTTCGGTCTGGCCCCGCTGGCGCTGGCCTGGCTGTGGGGCAAGGTTTACTCCCCGGCCAAGCCCAATGCCGTTAAGAACGCCATCTACGAGTGCGGTCTGGAGTCCAGGGGCGACGCCTGGGTGCAGTTCCGCTCCGCCTATTATCTGTACGCCATCATCTTCCTCATCTTCGATGTCGAGGCGGTATTTCTGCTGCCCTTTGCGGTGGCCTTTACCGGGCTGGGCCTGCAGGCCTGCCTGGCAATGCTGGTCTTTGTGCTGCTGCTGATCGAAGGCCTAGCCTGGGCCTGGGTCAAGGGTGTGCTGAACTGGGCGTGAACGCCAGTCGGCAGTGAACAGCGAACCGCAGACAATCCTTTTGGTTGGGGACTGGGGATGGATGAGAGTGGATCGATGTATGGGATTGACGAGATTCAATGAGGCGGGTTGCTGGGCGGAAAATGGCAGTTAGCGGGATCTGAAAACTGTTAGCTGTCAACTGTAGGCTGTCAACTGTGAGCGGAGCGAACCATGGCTGTAGATGCAGGATTGAAGATCGAACTGGGCAAGCAGGGGGTCTTCGTCACCACCATCGAAGAACTGTACAACTGGGGGCGGCGCAACTCGATCTGGCCGATGCAGTTTGGCCTGGCCTGCTGCGCCATCGAGATGATCGCCACCACCATGGCGCGCTACGATCTGGCCCGCTTCGGCGCCGAGGTCTTCCGTCCCTCGCCGCGGCAGGCGGATATGATGATCATCTCCGGCACGGTGACCAAGAAGATGGCTCCCCAGGTGGTGCGCCTTTATAACCAGATGGCGGAGCCCAAGTATGTGATTGCCATGGGCGCCTGCGCCATCAGCGGCGGTCCCTTCAAGCAGGGCTACAACGTGCTCAAGGGCATCGACCGCTACATTCCAGTGGACGTGCACATTCCCGGCTGCCCGCCGCGGCCCGAGGCGCTACTGGACGCGTTCATTGCCCTGCAGAAGAAGATCGACGCGCAGAGCCTGACCGGCGCCGATCGCCCGCGCCATTTGAATGCCGCTGCGCCGGGCGAATTTCCCGTGCCCGAGCAGGCGGAACACGATTTGCAACCCACCTCGAATGCGGGGGTGTGGACGGTGCCGGTGGTGATTCGCTGATGAAGACTGCGGAAGAGATCAAGATGGCCATTGAAGCCGCGGTGCCGGGCGCGCGGGTGGAACTGGTGCTCAATCCCAGCCCCTCGGCGCAGCACTCGCTGCGCATCGACGCCGAGCACGCGCAGGCCGTGGCCTTGTTCCTGCGCGACGACCGGGAACTGGAGTTGGATTACCTCTCCAACGTGACCGGGGTGGACTGGCCGGAGCGGGAGATCGCCGAGAAGGTCAAGGTGACCCGCACCGTCACCAAGGCCGTTGACGGCGTCGAGCAGGAAGTCGAAGAGACCGTCGAGGAGACCCGCAAGCGCATTGTGCCGGGCTGCCTGGAGGCCGTCTACCATCTTTTTTCGATGGAGAAGAAGCATGGGCCGGTGGTGATCCGCATGAAAACCGTCAATCGCAGCGATAGCGTCGAATTGCCTTCGCTCACCCCCGTTTGGCGGGCCGCTGAGTTTCAGGAGCGGGAGATCTTCGACCTCTACGGCATCGTCTTTACCGGACATCCCGACCTGCGCCGGCTGCTGATGTGGGACGCGTTCAAGGACCACCCCATGCGCCGCGATTACGTCGAGCCCGACGACTTTGAGTACGAGCCCACGCCTCACGATCAGGTGCTGGCCCGTGCCGCCGCTCATCGCGCCGCGCAGGCGGTTGCGGTTGCCGAGCAGGAAGGAGCCGGGGAATGAAGAACCTGACCGTTCCTTCCGAGCACGATCTGGACTTTGGCAGTTGCGCCACCCGCCCCGAGGGTTGGAACCGTCCTCCGCACATCGAGCCCGACGGCGAAGGCGAACTGCTGGAAGTGGCCATGGGGCCGCATCATCCCTCCACGCACGGGGTCTTCCGCATGGACCTGGCGCTGGACGGGGAGCGGGTGATCCGCCTCAAGCCGGTCTTTGGCTACTTGCACCGCAACCACGAGAAGATTGGCGAGACCGCCAGCTATCTGGGCATGATGCCGTATACGGACCGTTTGGACTACATTTGCTCGCTGAGCAACAACTGGGCCTATGCGCTGGCGGTGGAGAAGCTGGCGGGCATTGCCGTTCCCGAGCGCGCCGAGTACATCCGCGTGATTCTGGCCGAGCTGACCCGGGTGGTCAATCACTCTTCAGCCATCGGCTTCCTCATTCAGGAGATGGGCGCCAGCGGCACGCCACTGATGTACGCCTTCCGCGAGCGGGAGAAGATTCTCGATCTCTTCGAGGAACTGACCGGATCGCGCATGATGTGCAACTATCTGCGCTTCGGCGGCTGCCGTGTGGACGTGACCGCATCCTGGCTGGAGCGGACGGCCAAGCTGGTCGCCAGCTTGCCGCGCTTTATCGATGAGTTCGACCGCCTGCTCAGTTCCAACGAGATTCTCATGGCGCGCACCCAGGGCATGGGCATTCTCAAGCCGGAACTGGCGGTTAATGCCGGCATTACCGGGCCCATGCTGCGTTCGACCGGGGTGAACTACGACCTCCGCAAAGTGGATGCTTACGGCGTCTACAATCGTTTCAAGTTCCGCGTGCCGCTGGGCGAGGTGGGGGACATCTATGATCGCTACATGGTGCGCATGTTGGAGATGCGTGAGTCGCTTTCGATTGTGGAACAGGCGCTCAAGGAGATACCCGGCGGCCCGGTGCAAGACCCCAAGACCAAGAGCCGCGGCCTGCGCCCCAAGCCGGGCGAGGCGTATGGCCGCATCGAGGCTCCCAAGGGCGAGTTGGGCTTTTATCTGATCAGTGACGGTAGCGCCAGTCCCTATCGTTACCGCGTGCGTCCGCCCAGCCTGATCAACCTGACGGTGCTGGAGGACATGTGTCTGGGACACAACGTGGCCGACGTGGTGCTGATCTTCGGCAGCGTGGATATTGTGCTGGGCGAAGTGGATCGGTGAAGCAGCAGATAGTGGACAGTTGTCCGCGCCAACTGTTCGCTGTCAACTGTTAGCTGTAAGCTGCTAGGAGGCATTCTTGCTGGGTGATGGCATTCTAAAAGGGCTGGCGGAGACGGCCAGGAATTTCTTTGGCAGTTATGTCTCGAAGGAGCGGCTGACTACCGTGCAGTATCCGGAGCAGCGTCTGGCTCCGATCGAGAATGCGCGCGTCTTTCCCTTCCTGGTATACGATGTGCCCAACCGCGACGGCGGCGGCCCGGAGTGGGAGGCGGGGTTGCGCTGCACCGCCTGCCAAATCTGCGAGAAGGAGTGCCCGCCCAAGTGCATTTACATTGAAAAATCCAAGGACAAGAAGCTGGATTACGTGGGCAAGGCGCAATACTATCCGGCGCGTTTCGACATCGACATTTCGGTCTGCATGAGCTGCCAGATCTGCGTCGAGGTCTGTCCTTTCGAATCCATCAAGATGGATACCCACTTCGAGCTGAGCACCGGCGATCGCTTCGGCAACCTGCTGCTGCACCGCGAGGAGTTGGCCAAGCCCAACGCGTACTATCACCGCATTCATCCCACCGAAGCCGCCGCGGTCGACGCCACTCTGGCCGCAGCCAAAGCCGCATTTGAGGCCAAAGCGAGGGCCGCCGCCCAGGCTGCGGCAGCCAAGGCCGCCACCGCCGCTGCGGCCGCAACGGGCGGCGGGTCTATAGTTAGCCCGGCCGGAGAGGGAGCGTAGGCTATGTTCGAAAGGCTCGATCAAATTTTCGTTCTTCTTCTCCATTGGATGCTGGGCTTCTTGCCTGCCGGGCTGCGGTCGGCGGTAGGTGTGATGGTGTGCGTGGTGGTCATTGTCTGTCTCTTCCCGGCGCTCTTCGCCTTCGCCGTGTGGCTGGAGCGCAAAGGGCTGGGTCGAATGCAGAATCGCCTGGGCCCCAACCGCGTAGGCCCCTTCGGTCTCTTTCAGCCCATTGCCGACGGCATCAAGTCGCTGACCAAGGAAGACATTGTGCCGCTGAGCGCGGATGCCGCGGTGCACTTTCTGGCCCCAGTGGTGCTGGTGGTGGCGGTATTCATGGGCTTTGCCATTTTGCCCATGGGCCGCAACATGGTTCTGGTCGATATGGACTGCGGCCTTCTCTTCTACTTCGCCATAGGCGCCATGACGGAGCTTTCCGTCTTCATGGCCGGCTGGTCGAGCCGCAACAAGTATTCTCTGCTGGGAGCCATGCGCGCGGTAGCGCAGATGATCAGCTATGAAGTGCCGCTGCTCATGTCGGCCGTAGTAGTGGTGATGATCTCCGGTTCGCTCTCGCCGGTGAAGATTGTCGAGGCGCAGAACCAGTACACCTTTGGCCTGCCCCATTGGTATATCTTCACGCCCTGGGGTTTTGCCGGGTTCGTTCTCTACGCCATTGCCACCACCGCCGAGACCAACCGCTCGCCCTTCGATCTGCCCGAAGGCGAGTCGGAGCTGGTGGCCGGCTACTTCACCGAATACTCGGGCTTCAAGTTCGCGCTCTTCTTTCTGGGCGAGTATCTGGCCATGTTCTCCATCTCTGGACTGGGGGTAACGCTGTTTCTGGGCGGGTGGTCTTCGCCGCTGGCGATGCTCAACTGGGTTCCCTCATGGATCTGGTTCTTCGCCAAGGTCTTCATCTCCATCTTTGTCTTCATCTGGTTGCGCGGCACGCTGCCCCGGCTGCGGCAGGACCAGTTGATGAACTTTGCCTGGAAGTTCGTTTTGCCGCTGACGCTGTTGAATCTCTTCGTCGCCGCCATCTGGCGCTTTATGGGCGAGGGAATGGGCCGCTGGATCGTTTGCTCGGCGATCATCTTGGGCATCTATACGCTGATGGGCAAGGTTGGCATGAGACGTGAGCACTTCGGTCCGAGGAGATATCGCTATGCGGAGTGAAGATCATTGCGTTGCGATGTCGAGGATGACAGTCCCTCGCGCTGTCATCCAGAGCGAAGCGTGGCGGAGTCGAAGGATCTGTTCCTCCAGTGCGGGGACATTCTTGCGTGCTGGGATTGAACATCAAATTACGGATGCGGAAAGGACGGCCTGCCGATGAGCATCATCTTCTATTTGGTATCGGCGCTGACCCTGGTGGGGGGATTGGCCGCGATTCTGCTCAAGAACACGGTGCACTGCGCGCTGGCGCTGACGGTGGCCTTTGCCGGATTGGCGCTACTGTTTCTGAGTCTGGACGCGCAGTTCGTTGGCTTTGCGCAGATTCTGGTCTACATCGGCGCAGTGGCCATCCTGGTGGTCTTCGCCATTCTCTTGACGCGCGGCTCGGAGACGCCCAAGGACGGTGTCTACAGCAGGCATTGGCACACTGGCCTGGTGATTGCCGCGGCGGTCTTTGCCGTACTTGGCTGGGCCGTCTTGCAGAGCGTACGCGTGCTGCCGTATGAGACGAAGACGCCGCAAGTGACCGTGATGCAGATCGGCAACGCTCTGATGAGCCGCTACGTGCTGCCGCTGGAAATTGTCGCGCTGCTTTTAACCGCGGCCATGATCGGCGCGGTAATCGTGGCCATGCACGACAAGAATGGCAAGGAGTCGGCCAAGTGAATCCTCTCGTTGCATATTTGACGGTTGCCGCCATGCTTTTCGCCATCGGGCTGGCAGGAGCGCTGACAAGGCGCAACGCCATCCTGGTGCTGATCGGCATTGAGTTGATGCTAAACGCGGCCAACCTCAATCTGATCGCTTTCTGGCGCTACGGGCCGCATCCCGAGGCGCTGACCGGCTTCATGTTTGCCATCTTCTCGATTGCCGTAGCCGCCGCCGAAGCCGCCGTGGGATTGGGTTTGGTGATTCAGGTCCATCGCCACGCGCACTCCACAGACTTGGATGCCATGAACAGGATGAAGGGGTGAGGGAACGATGCAAGAAGCGATGACATTCACTCCTCAACTTGCAGCCTCGCCCGTGGCTGGAATGGTCTGGCTGATTCCCGCCGTGCCCATCGCGGCTTCGGGCGTGATAGCGCTGCTCAAGCAGCCGATGCGCAAGACCTCGGCAGCGCTGGCCATTGGTTCGCTCTTCTTCTCATTGCTGTTGGCCATCTGCGCCTTCACCCATGTGTTGCTGGGCTGGATGCACGGCGAGGCAATTCGCGAGACGGTCAACTTCACCTGGATACATGTGGGTTCGACCAACGTGGATCTCGGCTGGGTTCTCGATCCGCTCTCCGCGGTGATGCTGGTGATGGTCGCGTTCGTGGGCTTGCTGATCTTCATCTACTCGGTCGGCTACATGGCCCACGACGAGAATTACACCCGCTTCTTCTGCTTCCTCTCCTTGTTTGCGGGAGCGATGCTGGGCGTGGTGATTTCGAATTCGCTCTTGCTGCTCTTCATGTGCTGGGAATTGGTGGGCCTCACTTCCTATCTACTTATCGGCTTCTGGTATCAAAAGCCGACAGCCTCCGCAGCGGCGAAGAAAGCCTTCCTCACCACGCGCGTGGGTGACATTTTCTTCTTGCTCGGCATGGTGTGGTTGTTCAGCCAGACCGGCACTCTGCTTTTTTACAATAATGGTGTGGGTTCCATCGAGCCGCTGGCGCTGGTCGGGCTGCTGGGCCAACATGCGGGACTGGGCATGAGCGCAGCCGGAGCCATCGCCCTGCTGATCTTTGCCGGAGCGGCGGGCAAGAGCGGCCAGTTCCCACTGCATGTGTGGCTGCCCGATGCGATGGAAGGCCCCACGCCGGTCTCCGCATTGATTCATGCGGCGACCATGGTAGCCGCGGGCGTTTATCTGGTGGCGCGCGTCTACCCGCTGATGCAGGCCGGAGCGCTGGCTGGCGGCAGCACCACGGCACTGGCGGTAGTCACTTGGGTGGGCGCATTCACGGCGGTCTTTGCCGCATTGATCGCCGTAGCCCAGAACGACATCAAGCGCATCCTGGCCTACTCGACCGTCTCGCAGTTGGGCTACATGATGGCCGGGTTGGGAATGGGCGGCGTGGCCGTAGGCATGTTCCATCTGATTACCCACGCCTTCTTCAAGGCGCTGCTCTTCATGGGCGCGGGCTCGGTGATTCATGGCTGCCACGAGGAACAAGACATTCGCCACATGGGCGGTCTGCGCAAATCCATGAAGCTGACCTTTGCCACTTATGCCATCGGCATGTTGGCGCTGTGCGGATTTCCGCTGCTCTTCTCAGGCTTCTGGTCGAAGGACGGCATTCTCGAAGCCGCGAGGCATTGGCCCCTGAGCCAAATGCCTTCTCACATGCTGGTCTTCGGCGCGATGCTGACGGCTTTCTACATGACTCGCCAAGTCTGCTATGCCTTCTTCGGCAGCTATCGCGGACACGCGAAGGTGCATGAAAGCCCGCGCGTGATGACTACGCCGCTAGCCATCCTGGCCTTCTTCGCCATCGCACTGGGAGCTATCGGAACGCCGGCGTGGCCGTGGTTCGCTTCCTTCCTGAATGGCAAGACGGCGACCTTGGAACTGTCTGCATTCGGCGAGCACGGGTTTTTACTATTGATGTTGACCTCGGCGTATGTGGTCTTCCTTGGCCTCGGCTTCGGCTGGCTGCTCTACGGCAACAGGTCGCCCAAGGCGGAAGAAGCCGACGTTCTCGAGCAAAGAATTCCCTTGCTCTGGAAGGCGATGAGCAACCGCTTCTGGATCGACGAGTTCTATGGCTTCACCTTCATCGCCTTCTATAGCTGGTGGGGCAAGGTGGCCAACTGGCTGGATCGCCGCGTCTGGGGCGGGCTGGTCACGCTGGTGGCCGGAACGTTCCGCCTCTGGGCGCATATCAATCGCTTTCTCGACACCAACATTGTGGACGGCAGCTTCGACAAGGGCTGCGAGGAACTGGCCTCCGGCGGAGGCTTGCTGGCGCGGGTGCAGAGCGGCCGCGTGCAGGCCTATCTGCGTATTCTGGCGCTGGCCGTGGCGGTGTTGGCCGCACTTCTGATTTGGAGCAGCCGGGCATGAACGGAATTCCTGTACTGACACTGATTACCGTGCTGCCCATCGTGGGAGCGGCCATTGCGCTCGTTGCCGGCAAGCATGCGCGCGCCGTGGCGCTCCTTACCACGCTGGCCGCATTGGTTCTGTCTCTGGCGATCTGGACGCAGCTGCCCGCCGACGGATCGATTGGGTTGGTTGAAAAGGCCGCGTGGGCGCCTTCGCTGGGCATTGAATACCACCTGGGCGTGGACGGATTGGGCGCGCTGATGCTGATCTTGTCAGCGCTGGTGGCGCTGATGTCGGTGGATGCGGCGCATCGCGTACATCGCCAGCCTGGCCTTTATTTTGGACTGGTGTTGCTGCTCGAAGCCGGGCTCTTCGGCTCCTTCACCGCGTTGAATTTCTTTCACTGGTTCCTCTTCTGGGAGCTAAGTCTGATTCCCGCTTTCTTCCTCATCAAGCTGTGGGGCGGAGCAAAGCGCGGCCCGGCGGCGACGCAGTTCTTCGTGTATACGATGGCGGGCAGTGTTGCGCTCTTGCTAGCCTTCATGGGAGTTTATCTCTCCACCATGAGCATGGACTTCATCGACCTTGCCAGGATGGCTTCTACCGGCGCCTTGGAACAGGCGGTTACCGCGCATCTTGGTCCCATTACGCTGTGGCTGGCGATTGGAGTGCTGGCCGGCTTTGCGGTGAAGGTGCCCATTGCTCCGTTCCATACATGGCTCCCCGCGGCCTACGCCGAAGCCCCTTCGCCGGTGACCATGCTGTTGACCGGTGCCATGAGCAAGATGGGCGTTTACGGTTTACTGCGCATCGCGCTGCCCCTGTTCGGGGCGCAGATCGCGGTGCTGCGTACACCCCTGTTGGTGCTCTCAGTTCTGACGATTGTCATGGGCGCATGGGCGGCGGTGGCGCAGACGGATTTGAAGCGCACCTTCGCCTACTTCTCGGTCAACCACCTGGGCTATTGCCTGCTGGGCATCTTCGCCTTGGCGGTTCCCGCTGCGGGCGCAGCGCAGCAGGCCAGTCAGGCAGCGGCGCTGAATGGCGCGATCTTGCAGATGTTCAATCACGGGTTGACCGCAGCGGCGCTCTTCTGGTTTGTCTCCATACTTCAACAACGCTCAGAAGGTGAAAGAACCATCGGCTCTTTTGGCGGACTGCGCAAGCCCGCTCCGGTGCTGTGCGGACTGATGGGAATTGTCCTCTTCTCTTCGCTGGGGCTGCCGGGATTGAACGGTTTCGTGGGCGAATTCCTCATCTTCCGCGGCGTCTTTCCGCTGGCTTGGGTGGCGGCCACGATCTCGATACTGGGCTTGCTGATTACCGCGGCGGTAATCCTCACCGTGATACAAAAAGTCTTTACCGGGCCGCTGCCGGAGAAGTGGGCGAGCTTCCCGGACCTGCATCACGGCGAGCGCATGGCGCTGGCTCCGGTGATTGGACTGATGCTGCTGCTGGGTGTGCTGCCGCAGCTAATTGTGGACACCGTCAACCCCACGGTAGTGAACCTGCTGGCGCACTGGAGATTTTAGATGTTTTCGACAGGTACTCCAAACTCGGTGTCGCTACTGGCATGGACGATTTACCTCTCGTTTGCCGGAGCGCTGGTGCAGGCCTTCCTGCCCAAAGGAAAGGCCGCACTTTCGCGCTGCCTGGCGCTGGCCTTTGCTGTGTCCGGTCTTTGTCTGGCAGTGCAGGGCTTTGTTGCCGGCATGGGACAAGGACGCACGGTGCTGGTGGATCTGCCTTGGGTTCCATCCATGGGCGTTCATTTTCTGCTCGCAGCCGACGGCATCAGCCGTGTGCTGGTGCTGTTGACGGGCCTTGCTGCAGTGGCTGGAGTGCTCTTCAGTTGGACAATTGAACTGCGCACCAACGAGTTCTTCGCCTTTTTCCTCGCTCTGATCGGCGGCGTTTACGGCGTCTTTCTCAGCTACGATCTCTTTCTGCTTTTCGTTTTTTACGAGATTGCCATCGTGCCCAAGTACTTCCTCATCGCCATCTGGGGATCGACGCGGCGCGAGTACGGAGCGATGAAGCTGGCACTGTACTCCTTTGCCGGTTCGGCGATGGTGCTGATCGGCTTGCTGGCGGCTTACGCCACAGCGGGCAGCCACTCGACGGGCTTGATCGATCTGGCTCATGCGAATCTGCCGGTAAGCTTCCAGATGTGGTGTTTTCCGCTGGTCTTTGTGGGCTTTGCGATTCTGGCCGGCATGTGGCCCTTTCACACCTGGGCGCCGACGGGTCACGTGGCCGCGCCCACCGCGGCATCCATGCTGCTGGCCGGGGTAGTGATGAAGCTGGGCGCTTACGGTTGCTTACGCGTGGCGATGGGCCTCTTCCCGCAGGGCATGGACGCGTGGGGATTTTCATTTGTTGGTATTGGCTCGTGGCGTGATGTGTTTGCGGTGCTGGCGGTGATCGGCATTGTCTACGGCGCGCTGGTGGCGCTGGTGCAGACCGACTTCAAATTTGTCATTGGTTACAGCAGCGTCAGCCACATGGGCTTTGTGCTGCTGGGCCTAATGACGCTCAATCAGATTGGCGTGACCGGCGCGGTGATGCAGATGTTCTCGCACGGCATCATCGCCGGACTGCTCTTCGCCATTGTGGGCCGCATCGTCTACGAACGCACGCATACGCGGCAGTTGGCCGACCTCGAAGGGATGCATCTCTCCAAGCGACTACCCTTTGCCGCATGGGCCTTCGTGATTGCCGGCATGGCCTCGATGGGCCTGCCGGGCTTCAGCGGCTTTGTCGCCGAGTTGCAAGTGCTCATCGGCTCCTGGACCGCCAATCCGTGGTGGACGGCGGCTGCGGGTGTGGGCATCGTGGTGGGCGTTGCTTATACCTGGAGAGCCTTGCAAAAGGCCTTCTTCAGCGATGCGCCGCATCATCTTCATGCTCATGAAGCCGACAGTGATCCGCTGCATGCAATGCCGGCGATTACCTGGCCCGAGGTTACCGGCGTGGTGCTGCTGACGGGAGTGAGCTTGCTGGTAGGACTTTATCCGAGAATCTTGCTCGATACCATTGAACCGGCGGTGCAGGCGCTGCTGGCGGGAGGGGGACGATGAATCTCTTTGAACTCTTCCGCGCAACGCTGCCGGAGACGGTGCTGGAAGTTGCCGCGCTGCTGGTACTGGTGGTCGATCTGCTTTTTCTTGGCAAAGCCGCGTTCAAGGTGCGGGTGGCCGTGGCCGCACTGCTGGGGGTGGTGGGCTGCGCCGTAGCCGGTGGGGCCTTGCAGTTTGCGGCCGGCCAGGAATTCGGCTTTGAGGGTTCCGTGCTTCTGGCTGCGCGTGGATACGTCACCGTGGCGCAGGCGGGAATTCTTGTATTGACCGCAATCACCTTGTTACTGCTGATCGAAGAGACTTTTACCAAGCACATCGGCGAGTTTGTGGCCGTGATGCTGATGGCCGCGGCGGGCGGTTTGATTGTGGCCGCGGCGCAAGACCTGCTGGTGATCTTTGTCGGCCTGGAACTGCTCAGCCTCTGTCTTTACATCCTGACGGCCTTCGCCAAGACCTCCGGCAAGAGCGCCGAGGCGGCGATTAAATATTACTTGTTTGGAGGCATGTCGGCGGCGTTTCTCTTGTTTGGCTTCAGCTATCTTTATGGAATTTTCGGAACTACCAGCCTTCAATCAATCGCGGGTGCGCTTTCAGAGGATGGGAACGCGACACCTTTGCTCTATATAGCTATTGTGCTGATTGGCGTCGGTCTCGGATTCAAGGTTGCAGCGGTTCCGTTTCACCTCTGGGCGCCTGATACCTATGAAGGCGCGCCTGCGCCGGCGGCTGCATTTATTGCGTCGGTCTCCAAGGTAGCGAGTTTCACCCTGTTGTTGACCGTTACTACGAATTGGCTTTTGCCAATGGGGCCAATCAGCGGACCCCCTTCAACACTGGGGCTTCGCGTTGCAGCAGGTATTCACACATGGATACCCTGGGCCACACTCCTTATTGTGGTTGCTACGGCATCCATGGTTGTTGGCAATCTTGCGGCGCTTGCACAGACCAGCGTCCGCCGGTTATTGGCATATTCGGCAATTGCGCACGCAGGATACATCCTGTTGGGCGTAGCAATCTGGCCTTCCCCAAGTTTTTATGCAAGCGGAGGATTTCCAACGCTTGAGCTATTGCACCGCAGTCTCAACGCTGTTCTCTACTACGTGCTTACCTACGGCCTGACCACTATCGGTGCTTTCGGTATCGTGGCCGTTGTTGAGCGAGCCACCGGCTCCGACAAGATGGACGCATTCCTGGGCCTGCACAAGCGCAATCCGCTGCTGGCCGCGGTGCTGCTGGTGCTCTTCCTCTCGCTAGCTGGAATCCCTCCGCTGGTGGGCTTCTGGGCCAAGTTCAACCTGTTTGCCGCGGTGCTCAACGTGGGCGCGGGACCGGTTCCATTCGCATTGGTCGCGCTGGCCATCGCGCTCAGCGCCGTCTCGCTCTACTACTATCTGCAAGTGCTCAAGCGCGCTTGGGTGATGCCGGCGGTGGACGACTCGCCCATCAAAGCCCATCCGGTGACAATGGTTGTGCTTGTGGGGATCGGGTTGGCGGTGGTGCTGTTGGGCTGCTTCCCGACACTCTTGCAAGTCTGGATCGAGAGCGCCTACCGCTGAGATGTTCTTGTCAGAGGAAGAGCTGCTTTTCGTTTCGCTTGGGATGGACGGGGCTTAAGACAGCACGATTCGCAGCGCCCCTACGGGGTGCGAGATTCATCTTCTTCGCATCCCAGGGTTTCGCAGCGCTCCACCCTGGGCTAGTTTCAATGCCTCCCTCCGGGAGGCAATTCCTTTTCGAATCATGTCGTGTTTACAGGCCAGCAATACTCGCACCGGCGCCTTCTGTCAGAAACGAATCAACGGAAGGTGTTTGATTCACCGCAAGTGCTTGTCCGACTGTAAGTGGCACTGCAAGCGGCTTACGGAAGGTGATGACGTAGAACTGGTTGTTCTTGATCATCTCTAGATGGATCTCTTCCATCTCGGCGGGGACCAGGTCGATGGGGGTGGTTACTTCCTGTTCGCGGTTTTTGTAATAGCCGCTGGCGATGGGCATGTTCTCGTAGACCTTCTTGGCGTACTCCTCGGTTTCGTCGGTGATGAGCAACAGGCTGCCGGGCTTGGCGACGCGAATCATCTCGCGAATGGCCTTGGCGCGGTCGCTGAAGAAGTTGATGCCGCCGGCGTGGAAGACCACATCGAAGCTGTTGTCGGCGAAGGGCAAGCTCTCGGCATTGCCCAGGAAGAGTCCGGCTTTCAAATCCCAGCGGCGCAGATTGATCTGGCAATTGGCCAGCATCTCGGCGCTGAGATCGAGGCCGTAGAGCTTCACCCCTCGGGGCAGATATTTGAAGTTGAGGCCGGTGCCCACCGAGGTCTCCAGCACCGCGTCGCCGGGTTTGGCTTCGAGGCGGCTCAAGGGGCCAAGGAAGTACGAATCCCGGTCCATGGCCTTGAGCGCGCAGGCCACACGTTGCGTGTCGTCGTAGAAGCCGCCGATGGTTTGATAGAGATGGTTGTATTTTCCGTTATCACCGGTCAGATCCTCAGGACGAAGAAACGTCGGAATGCCGTTGCGCACCGGGAATCGCTCGCCTGAACTGCTCACCAGGGCTTCTCGGCCCGCTTCATTGACTATCTGCAAAGGATTCCCCGTAAAAGGGCTTCTCAATAGCGCGACGGTCTGCGGGCGGCCAGCCCAGGCGAGATGCTTGATGGGGTGAAAGAGCGCCCAGATACTCAGGGCCAGTGCGGCGGAGATACAGACTGCGCCAAAGATCGCGGGCGAAGGAAGCGCGGCACCGCTCTGCTGCGCATAGAGTGCATAGCTGCCCGCAAAAGCAAAGATCGCGGCAAAGAGGATCGCGCCCCGGCCAATACGTACGGCTTTGAACTCGGCGTTCCACATCCACACCACCACCGCCGCAAACCAATTGACTAGGAAGGGCTGAATGCCAATCGTATGAGCCGGGCCGAGGTGCAGAGCGTCAACCAGCGCAGGGATCGCCATGCAGGCCAGCGGAAAGGGGAGGGTGGAGAGGAGTCCGGGCAGGCGCGGGCTGGTCAGGCGTTGAAAGCTCAGCGGCAGGGCGCCCAGCAGCACCGCGAAGAGTACCCATCCCAGATGTTGCAGGATGGGCAGTGGTCCGCCGAGCAAGAATCCTCGCCAACCAAAGAGCAAGCTGAGCGTGCTGCCGAGAATCATCACCCAGCACAAGCCCCGCAGCGGCCTTTGCGTGCCGATGAACCAGACGCCCAGGATGGGGGCGGTCCAGATGCCTATGGGAGATACAAAAAAGCCGAGAACGAAGAGGCTGGCGACAATCCATGCTGCGATCTGCGACCAGCGGCTGGTGCGAATTTCGGTGGCCATTGCATTTCTCCTTGATCAGCGCCGATTGCTGCGCTTTGGATTGGAATGTGGACGGTAAGAAAAAGCAGGTCCTTCGACTGCGCTGCGCTCCGTCAGGATGACAGCGGTTTGGTGGTGCGATTGATTTCGGTCCCCTCCTCACCGGAGGTGTCGAGTGTTTCCACGGGGGCAGGTTGAATGGCTCTGGCGGTTTCCATCGAGTTCAGCATGGTCAGCGCCGATTCGCTCCACTCCAACGCCGAGCGGATCTGCGCCAAGCCGTAGGTGAGCGTCAGCATCCAGTAGGGAAAGCCGGGTTGACCAGTGTTGTACTGGGTGGCCATCTTCTCCAGGCCGGTGAGGGTGGCGAGCAGTCCGCGCAACTTTTGCTGAAATGCGCAGAGGTGGACGATGGCGACGCCGGGCGCGGCTTCCACGCCAAAAAAGAGCTTGAGCAGGAATTCGTTGCGAGGCGGATCTTCGCGATAGGGCAAGGCCAGCCACTCTTGCAGGCAGATGTGGCCGGCGGGGGTGAGGGAATATTCCTGGCTACGCTTCTTGCCCTCCGGGCCGCTGGGCGCGATCAGGCCCTGGGCAGCCAGGCGCTTGAGGGTGGGGTAAATCTGCCCGTAGCTCTCGCCCCAGAAGTAGCTGACGCTGGACTCGACGGTTTTGCGGATGTGGTACCCCGACTGCTGGGGGTGCAGGGAGAGGACGCCGAGGATGAGGTAAGCGGTCTGGTTGAGCTGCATACAGCTAATAGATATATCTGATAGATACATATGTCAACAATAATTTCGTTCAATTTGCGGAATTCCTCGGCAAACGCAAACGGCAGGCCCGCAGGCCTGCCGCCGATGAACGAAGAACAGTTTACTTGCCGGACTTGGCGGGGGCGGAGATCTTGCTGCCGTCAAGCACCGAGTGCGAACCGCCGGAGCGGACATAGAGGACGGTCAGGCTGACCGAAGTGAGCATGAAAATGACCGCCGACCAGGTGGTGAGCCGGGTGAGCACGTTGGCAGCGGCGCGGGGGCCGAAGGCGGTCTGCGAGCCCTGTCCACCGAAGGCGCCGGCCAGATCGGCCGAACGGCCCTGCTGCAACAGGACGACACCAATCAGGAACAGGCACACGATCACGTGCAGGACGACGATGAAGTAGAGGAGAAAAGTCATCTGTGGACTACTTTCCGAGCCTCGCCCGGTTGGCCCGGAGCGGAGAATCTGTGGTGCGGAGGAGGGGACTTGAACCCCTATGCCTTGCGGCGCCAGCACCTCAAGCTGGTGCGTCTGCCAATTTCGCCACCTCCGCACGGGGGTGGAACTTCATGAGTATAGCAAAAGGCGGCGGGGTTGGGGAATGGCCGCGCCTCATTCCCAGGGCAATCGCATGAACGGCGGATTCATCTTTTCAAGCTTTCATTCTGCCCCTCCGGGGCGGAGATAATTCTTTGGGACGCCAACACAGGACTACGCTGCGCTTGTCCTGGGCTACTTTCCTGCCGTCCCTTCGGGACGGAATCAGGACTTTGGGACAATTGAAGCAACAAAAAGGCAGTTTCGGCTCAAATGAAAGGTTCATGCGATTGCCTTGGCCTCATTCCTTTCCCGTCACCCACGCACCCCTCCACGAGTCAGTTGCGCAGCAACATGGTGAGGCCTCTTGCGTTGTTCAACTGGCGCTTCACCAGCAGCTCATGCGCATTATCGAGGAATGTGATGTTGTGCTCGAAGTACCGATAGACAGACTCCACGGCTTCGACGGCGATCTCGGTTGTGAAGGTCTCTTTATGGAAGCCGGCGACGCCGATGAGGATGGTCTTGATGAGGGCGTAGTGTGTGGCCAGGCGGGAGTAGGCGCTGGCCGGCGCGGGAACCGCTTGCGGAAAAAAGAGATCTTTCCCAAAGGGAAAGAGGTTGCGGTAGATCTGGTTGAGCAGGTAGTTTTCGAGAAAGTGGGGGTGTTTTTGGAAGAAGGGGTTGGCGTAGTTCTCCCAGGCTTGCTTGTACTTGGCGATCTTGCTGGCCGGCGTAGCGCCGGTGTGGTCGCCGATGCCTTGTCCGAATGCTTGCAGCGTCTTCTGGAGCCGGGGCGGCATGTGGCGCGCAAGTTCGGGCGTGGTGAGGCACAGGTTGACCAAGCTGACTATCATGTCGAGTTGGAGAGCAAGATCGGGGGCGATTGTCTCCATGGTGGCGCGCAGGGATCCGTCGGCGATGGCGGCGGAGAAATCACGCAGGAAAGCGGGAAAGCCGCGGTCAAGCTGGCCATGTGCCATGGCGTCCAGTCGGCGGCTGAAGGTTCCCAGCAGAAACATACGCTGCCAGAGCGGGTAGCTGCGGTTGCGGATCAGTTTGACGATGAACTCGCGGATGTGCCAGAAGTAGGATCGCAGTTCGGGCGAGGGGTCGGCCGTATCGTCCCAGGGAAACTGCTTGCAATCGACCGGTGGAATAGCCAGGTCGGGGTCCAGCAGGATGAGGCGGGCGGCTTCGGGGCAGGAGAGCGAGAGCGCCGTCTCCGGCCAAGAGTCAATCATGAGCGGCGAACGGGGAAATACCTTGCAGGTTGTGCAAAGCGCATCGAATCCATGCTCGAGCTGAAGGCGGCAGAGGCCCTCATCGGAAAAGAGCGGACAGAAGCCGGAGGCGTTTGTCTCGATGATGGCGAATACGCTGGGTTTCTTGAGAGGCGATTCCTCCGGCAAGGGAATGACCGCTGCCTCCAGTATGGGAAACAAAGGGCTATCGGTCATGGACTTGTACTTCTCATAGGAGGCCTGGTCGACAGTGACAGCCCAATTGCCAGAACAGCAATTGTCTTCGCACAGGGCGCCGATGCAGCGAAACTTGTCGGAATAGGTTGGGCGGAGCAATTTGACCGTTGGCAAGCAGCGCTCCTGATGGCGCGGCGTACCTTTGCCGTCGCCGGGATTTGCCTTGAGCACAGCAAGCCCAGTTCCAGTACGAAGGTCGGGGCGTTGGAAACTCTTAAATAGGGTGATCGGAGACTGAGACGCAATCGAGTAGCCAGGCCTTAAGCTGGAAGCAGGATGAATCTGGATCTGCACACTATGACGGTCTTCTCCGTGGTCGAGTTCTCCGGCGTGGCCGCCGGGGCGCTGGCGGGAGCGTTGGAGGCGCGCCGCCACCGCACCTACCATTACGACCTGATCGGGGTGCTGGGCTTGGCCATGATTACCGCGCTGGGCGGCGGCATTACCCGCGACACGCTGATCCAGAAGGGGCCGCCGCTGGCCTTTCTGGATGCGCGCTACCTGCTGGTGGCGCTGGGGGCGGGCGGCTTCGCGCTGCTCTTCGGCTCCCGTGCCGGAAAAGGGCTTGACCGCTTCGTCTGGATCGCCGACGCGGCTTCGCTGGGACTCTTCGCCGTGGCCGGGGTGAGCCGCGCCATCAACGCCGGCCTGACCATGCTGCCGGCGCTGATTCTGGGGCTGATTACGGCGGTGGGCGGAGGGTCGCTGCGCGATGTGCTGATGGGCCGCACCCCCAAGGTCTTCGAGCACGGCGAGCCCTATGCGCTGGCCGCGCTGTTGGCGGTGCTGGTCTTTTTGGGTTGCGAGGGATTGGGCTGGGATAGATCCGTATCGACCGCCGCCGGGGCGCTCTCCGGCCTGGCGCTCAAGCTGCTGGCGCGGCGCTTTCAGTGGACCACGCCGACCGTCCGCTTCCGGGAAGATTGAGGGCGGCTATTCGGTGAGGAAGGGCTCGGCCTTGAGGGAGCCGTCGCGCTGCTTGAGGAGCATCTGCACCTTGCCCTCGGCTGCGTCCAGTTCCTGCTTGCAGGCGGCAGAGAGCCCGACGCCCTCCTCGAAGAGCTGGAGCGAATCTTCCAGCGCCAGGTCGCCCTTCTCCAGTTGATCGACGATGGTTTCCAGCTTGTTGAGCGATTCTTCGAAGGTGGGCATGGCGATTACTCCGTAGCTTTGTCCTGCCGTTGCGGCAGCACGCTGGCGATGACCTCGGCGGCGACGTTGTAGCGGCCGAAGGGGGCGCTGACCTGCACGCCTTGGACGTAGGGGCGGACGGCCTCCAGCATCTCCTGGGCGATGAGGATGCCTTCTTTGCGCGCAGCCTCGGGGGTGTCGGCCTGGGCCATGCGCAGCATGATCTCTTCCGGCATGGAGACGCGCAGGTCGTTTTTCATGAATTCGGCGTTGCGCAGGCTGGTCAGCGGCCAGATGCCGGCGATGACCGGGATGCGATAGTCCTTGACCCGTTCCAGGAAGCTCTCCAGCAGGCGCAGGTCGAAGACCGGCTGGGTGATGGCGTACTCCGCTCCGGCCTCGACTTTATAGATGAAGCGGCGAATCTCCTGCTCGATGTCGGGGACGCCGGGGTTGGCGGCGACGCCGATGGTCAGGTTGGTCGAGGCTCCGATGGCGTTGGCGCCGATGTCCAATCCGTGGTTGAGGCGGCGGACGATGTTGACCAAGCCAATGGAGTCCACGTCAAAGACTGCGGTGGCGTCGGGATAATTGCCCAGCTTGGGCGGATCGCCGGTCAGGCAGAGGATGTTTTTCAGGCCGATCGACGAGGCCCCCAGCAGATCCGACTGGATGCTGAGCAGATTGCGGTCGCGGCAGGTGTAATGGAGAACGGTTTCGATCCCGGCGTGCTGCTGGATCTGGATGCAGAGGATCTGCGCGCTCATGCGCGCCGAGGCGCGGGGCGAGTCGGGGACGTTGATGGCGTGCACGCCGAGTTTGGCCAGGTATTGCGCGCCTTCCAATTCCTTGGCGCAGGAGATGCCGCGGGGGGGCACGATCTCCACCATGGTGACGAACTCATTGTGCTCGATCAGCGCGCCCACGCGGGAGCGGCCGGCCAGCGGCGCCGGCGGGGTTTCGGTGTTGATGACCGGGGTGGCTTCGTTGACCTGCACGCGGGCCTGGGCGTCGATGGCGCGGATGGCCGAGCGCATGGCGCGAATGTGGTTGGGTGTGGTGCCGCAGCAGCCGCCCACCATCTGCGCCCCGGCGTTGATGGCCTTGCGGGCAAAGCTGGCCATGTACTCCGGCGAGCAGAGATAGATGTTGCGGCCCTCGATGGCGCGGGGCAGGCCGGCGTTGGGCATGGCAGCCAGGGGCAGGGTGGTGGCTCCGCGCATGGCCTCGATGGCGGTCAGCACCACCGTGGGACCGGTCGAGCAGTTGACGCCGATGGCCGTAGCGCCCCACTCGGTAAGCAGGGTGGCAGCCTGTTGCGGGGAAGCGCCGTCCAGGCAGTTGCCGTCGTCGTCTACGGTGACCATGATGAGCACGGGCAGGCCGGGAGCGGTCTCGCGGGCGGCGTTGAGGGCCTCGTGGGCCTCGTTGAGCGCGGGCATGGTCTCGATGATGAGCAGATCGACGCCGGCGGCCACCAGGGCGGAGATTTGTTCGGCAAAGGCGGCGCGGGCCTCGTCCAGGCCAGTCTTGCCCAGCGGTTCCAGGCGCACGCCCAGCGGCCCGATGGCCCCGGCCACCCAAGCCTCGCCGGCCTGCTTTTCCTGGAGGTGTTCGACGGCCTGGCGGGCGATGCGCACCCCGGCGGTGTTGATCTCGGCCATCTTCTCCGCCAGGCCGTGGCGAGCCAGGCGGAAGCGGTTGGCGCCGAAGGTATTGGTCTCGATGATTTCGGCGCCGGCTTGCAGGTACTCTTCGTGGACCGCTCGGATCAGCGCCGGATCGGAGAGGTTCAGCTCGTCGTAGCAGCGGTGGATGAAGATGCCGCGCCCGTAGAGCACGGTTCCCATGGCGCCGTCGGCGAGCATGGGGCGGGAGGCGAGGATGTCGGCGATCTGCGTCATGCTCCCTTCATGCTAAGCTACGCGGGTTTCCCGCGCCAGCCCGAAAGACGGTGGTGTCGGGCCAGTGGGCGGCTTTGTTATACTTCGGTAGTCGTAAAGTCGGCGGAAAAGGGTCTGGCCGGGCGGGGAATTTGCCCTGTGCTGCGGGATTTGGACGCCCATCTCAATTCCATGTTTTTTACAACAGGGAATCCTGGAAATGCCATCATCCGCGGGACGCTCCGCGCTGTGTGTCGAGGTAACGGATCTTGAAGAAGAGAAGTCTATGGATGAGCGCCGCCGCGGCCTTGCTGGTGGCGGGCGCGTTGGCGGGTTGCGGCACTACCACCTATTTCGATGGCCGCGTGCTGCCGCCCAGCGGGCTGGCCAATCGGGTCATGATTGCCATTCAGAACCCCGGCACCTACACCAAGGGTGCGCTGCAGATTGTGGACGCATATTACGATATTCGCTACAGCTACAACGACAAAACCGGCTCTTTTTCCATCTCCGGCTACTCCGGGGCGCTGCCGACTACCATCCAGAGCATGCCGGAAGAGCAGCTAGGGCAGGTCTACGGCTCCGGCGACGGCAGTCTGAGCATCGTCAGCTATCAGAAGGAATCCGTCACGGGCAGCATCAGCGGGCTGAGCGGCCTGTCTTCCAGCGTCTTTGTGACGCGCAATCAGCAGTTTGTCTTCGCCGCCAATCAGTCGTCGCATGTGCTGACCGTGATCGACAAGTCGGCCAGCAATGCCGGCAACTTCTACTTCAGCCTGCCAGGCGTCTACCGGGTGAGCGTCAACCCCGGCGGCACGGCGGCGCTGGCCTTTGTACAGAACTCGAATTACGTCTACTATCCGCTCAAGCTGACCGCGGCCCAGACCATCAACTACTCCGGCGGCCCCAGCACCTGGCCCAAGGCGGCGGTCGATTGCGAGCCGCTCAACGCCCCCGGCTGGTGCCTCTTCCAGGCACAGAGCCCGGACAGCACCGATGCCTACGGTTACACCTACGGAGCGCCCCTGAGCTTCGACCGCCCGGTCAAGGCGATATTCTCCTCCGACGGCGGGACGGCCTATGTTTTGAACTGCGGACCGGAGTGCGGCGGGGTCAAGGCTTCCGTCTCCCTGCTGCCCGTGGCGCCGATGATCTTTCTCTCCGGCCAGGGCTCGGGCAAGCTGCCCAAGACCGGCGCGATCACCACCATCGCCACTCCCGGCGGCGCCAGCAACGCCCTGTTGGCCAGCCCCATTCTCTATGTGGTGGGCCAGGAGTTGATGAAGGACGGCTACTTTGGCGGCCATATGACCCTGGTGAACCTGTCCAACAATACCGCCGGCGCGCCCATCTCCATCAGCGACGGACAGCCCGGCGCGGTCAGCCGCATGATTCTGGCCGACGACAACACACTGTGGATCGGCATGACGCAGTGCACCAACGGCGAGCGCTATAACAACGGCCTGCCCTACGGCTGCCTGACCATGGTCAATACCACCACCAACACCGTGAACCTTCTGGAGTCCTACCTAGGCGACCTGACCGGCATAGCCGCGGTGACAAACCTGCACAAGGTTTATGTGGCCCAGGGCGGGCAGGTGTACATCTACTCCACCGTGGACGGCTCGACCATTGACAACCAGTATGTGACTGTGACCGGAACGGCCTACGATGTGGCCTATATGGACGCCATCACCGACGGCGACAACACCGTCTACTGATCCCAGGCAGCACCGTGCCCCATCCTTGCCGTGTTTTTTAGGCAAGGGTGGGAAACTCCCATCATCGCCGCTGATCCGGCGGCCGGCGAGGAGTGGTTGACGATGGACCTTCAAGCCGATGTGCTGGCCATCGCTGCCCATCGCGACGATGTGGAACAAACCTGTGGGGGAACCCTCTTGCGAATGGCGGTGCGCGGCTTGCGCACCGCCATTCTAGATTTGACCCAGGGTGAGGCGGGAACCCGTGGCAGCGCCGCCGAGCGCGCCGCCGAAGCCGCCTCCGCCGCGCAACTGCTGAGTGTGAGTTGGCGCCAGGCCCTCGACCTGCCCGATGGCGCCGTCGAAAACACCCTGGAAAACCGTCTCAAGATCGTCCGTATTCTGCGCCAGCTTCGTCCCCGCGTAGTAATTCTGCCCTACGGGCAGGCGCGCCATCCCGATCACGCCGCGGTGGCCGCGCTGGGCTACGAAGCCTGCTTTCTCTCGGGATTAGCGAAAATCGACACTGGAACCGCGCCGCACCGGCCCTTCAAGATCGTCTACGCCAGCCTCTACGCCGATGTGCGCCCCAGTTTCATTGTCGATATCACGCCTTTCATCGAGCAGCGTCACGCCGCGCTGATGGCCTATCGCTCGCAATATGCCAGCCAAAGCGCAGGCAGCGGCCTTTTTGTGCCCGCAGAGGAGATTCGCGAGCGCACTTTCGCCGAGGCGCGCCATTACGGCTTACTTGCCGGGGTGCGCTACGGCGAGCCCTTTGTGCAGAAGGAAGTGGGGCTGGTGGACGATCTGACACTCATCCCGGTGCAGTCGATTTAACCCATTTATGTGTGCCGCGGATGAATTTCGCTGCCAGAAGATTACCAAAAGGATAACAAAGAAAAATTGCGTAGGATTCCGATCCCCGGTGGGCCAAACTAGGAGTGGGAGTGAGCAATGACGCAGACGTGGAATCCCCAGGAATATGGCAAGAACGCCGCATTTGTCTATGAATTGGCCGGCGGGGTGCTGGAATGGCTGGCGGCCAAGCCGACCGAGTCCATTCTCGACCTGGGCTGCGGAGATGGGCAACTGACGCAGCGTCTTGCCGTCGGCGGGGCGCATCTGGCCGGCGTGGATGCCTCCGCGGAGATGGTCTCCGCCGCCTGCTCCAGAGGAGTCGAGGCCATCCAGGCAAACGCTGAATCGCTTCCTTATCCCGATGGCGCATTCGACGCGGTATTTTCCAACGCCGCGCTGCACTGGGTACGCGACCAGGACGCCATGATGACGGAGGTGTATCGCGTGCTCAAGCCCGGCGGCCGCTTCGTGGCCGAGATGGGCGGACACGGCAACGTTGCCGCCATCCGCGCGGTCTTTAATGCGGTGCTGGCGCGGCATGGATTCGCCAGCCTCGCGGATGACGCGAATTACTATCCCTCCCTGGAGGCCTACTCGCGCCGCTTGGTGAGGCACGGCTTTCAGGTGGAGCGCATCGGGCTCATTCCCCGGCCTACACCGCTGCCGGAGAGCGGCATGGAGGGCTGGCTGAGGACCTTTCGCCGCGGCATTCTCGACGCGCTTCCCGCAGCCTTGCGGGATACGGTTGTGGCGGAAACCGCAGCCTTGCTGGCCACCGTCCTGCGCGACGAAGATGGCCACTGGACTGCCGATTATGTCCGCCTGCGCTTCATTGCGAGAAGGTAAAGGGGGTTTGAAGGCGAGCCGACAGCGCCGCAAATCCGCCGCCAATTTGGTTTCAGCTTATTGAACACTGTTCACTGTTCGCTGAGAACTGTCCACTATTTCCCGAGCCACATGCGCGTGCCGATGGCGACCATGGTGAGGGCAAAGATGCGCCGCAGCCAGAGGTCGGGAATGTGCTGCGCGCCCACCGCGCCGAAGTAGCCGCCGATGAGAAATCCCGCGGCCAACAGCAGCGCCACGCGCAGATCGGCGTGGCCGCGGCGGTAGTACTCCCAAAAGGCAAACAACCCCACCGGCGCCAGCAGCGCGCCCAGCGAGGTGCCCTGCGCCTTGAGCTGATCCATGCCCAGCAGCCAGATCAGGGCGGGGACAAAGAGAATGCCGCCGCCGATCCCGACTACGCCGGAAAAGGCGCCCACAACCAAACCGATGAGCAGTACAAGCATGCAGCCTCCAGGCGGGGAAATCCGCCTCTTCCAGCCTACAACCTCGGCTGTGCCGCAGGGATTTGGAGTTAGGGCGCAAAAAAACGGTGTTGGCGGGAGACAATTCCGCCAACACCAGGAAGGTCACACGAGTCGTGCGACAGTTGCGGGCCGCTTGCGCGAGCCCGCAAATCTTGTTGGTCCAAACCGGAGGACGATTTCCGCAGAGGAGGATCGGGGCGCATCCATTTCGAAGCCCTGCGAGAACGTTACCATTCTGCCACAAAGAAATGAATCTCTCAACCTTCATTTTCACCGCGGGCCGTAAAGATGCCATAAAAATCCCCCTCTTTGCACCGGAAAAGCCGTAAGGGGGAGAGGAAGAGAAGGGATGTGTTCTCCGCAGGCCGGCGCAGTTTGTTCTGCCCCGGCCTGCAGGGTTAGAACGAGAAGGTCGCCTGGGCAAAGATGCGCCGCGCCGCCGAGCCGGTGCTGAAGATGCCGCCGGCAAGATTGGTGGAGTGGTTGAAAGAAGGACTGGTAAGGGTTCCCGTAGGGGTTCCGTAGTCGATGTCGTTGAACAGGTTCAGCGCCTGCACGCTGAAGTTCAGGTTGTATTTGCGGCCGGTGCTGACGCTGCCGAACATGCCGCCGCGGCCTCCTCCGCCTCCGCCAAAGCCGCCGGGGCCGAAGCCGCCGCCGCCGGGACCGCCGCTGCGGCCGCCACCCCCGCCTCCTGGCGGCGGGCCTCCGGGAGGCGGACCGCCGGCATTGTCGGTAGTCGCCGATGCCAGCTTGGGACCGATACCAAAGGCGCGGCTGATGCGCAGGTTGACGGCCACCGCCGCCGGCCCGTTGCCCAGGTTGATGGGAATCGTCGTCTCGCCGGGAAGCGCCGCCTTATCCAGTGCGCCGTAGGGCGTCTGCACAATATCGGCCGCGGGTGTGGGAGTGGAACCAGTATTGGCAAAGGTCGGCCGTTGGTTCATGAGATTGTTGACCGGGTCTTTGTCGAGAGTGATGTTGAAGGGCTTGCCGGATTGCGCGATGAGGAAGGGATTGAAGCGGATGCCCCAGGGGCCGCTATAGTTGGCCATCATGAAGATCTGGTTGCGCGAGACGAAACTGGCGCGTCCGTAGTCCTCGTCGAGATCGAAGGCCTGGCTGGCTGAGCCGAAGCCGTTGCCGTTGGCCGAGGAATATGTGTAAAAGCCCATCAGGCTAAGGTTCTTGGTGAACTTGGCGTTGATGTTGGCGATGAGCTGGTTCTGCTTGAAGACCGCCTCGGGGTAGAACTCGTAGTTGTAGTTGCCGCCGATGTATTGGTTGGCGTTCTGCTTCACCACCTGGTGTATGCCGAAGGAGTGCAGATAGGTCAGCGTGGCGCTGATACCGCCGTTCAACTGGCGCTCGATGCTGGCGCCGGCCTGCTCGGTAACCGGGGCATGAAAGCCGGGCGCAACTTCATAGCTCACCGGAACAGAGGCGGACGTGGAAGCGGCGCCGATCAAGCTGGTCATGACAGCGCCCAGCGAGGTCGCGTTCAAACATGCGCTGTCATTCTGCGGGCATTCCGGATTATTGAGGACAACCTGCTGCTGCACGTGGGCGCGGTTGATGGTGAGCAGGTTACCCGAGCCAAAACGATCGTAAAAGAAGCCATAACCGCCGCGCAGCACGGTCTTGGTCTTCTTGTCCTTGCCGTTGCCGTCCAGCGCGTAGGCCAGCGCCAGGCGCGGCGCCCAGTCGTCCTTGTCGGCGATGTGGTTCTGCGCCTCCCAGCGCAGGCCGCCCGAGAGCGTCAGGCGGGGATTGAACTTCCAGTCGTCCTGGGCAAAGAGCGCTACGTCGAAGACGTTGGCCAGCGACGATTGCGCACCAGTCGTGAAGCTGGCCGAAGAAGGGCCAAAGCCGTCCTGGGCCAAGGTGTTGAAGGATTGGTGGCCCAACTGGCCGTTGGGCAATGGGCCATTGGGCAACAGTCCGTTGGCCATATTCTCGTAGGCCTGGCTGGCCTGGTAGATGGTGGGGTTGGTCGTTCCAACAGTGTTCTGCGAAAAGGTGAAGTTGCCGTTGAAGTTGGCGTTGGTCAGGTTGGCGTCGCGCGTGTCTCTCATACGCGTGCCGAACTTGATGGCGTGCTTGTTGTGGCTCATGGTGGTGATGTTCCACAGTTCCAGGCGCGTGGCGTGATCCTCGCT